>Ga0307379_10011474_pt1 | contig 11624 bp, 11 predicted proteins | sample UN2MG_FD_202237 | JGI IMG/M metagenome (GOLD analysis project Ga0307379, IMG submission 202237) | Soil microbial communities from Risofladan, Vaasa, Finland - UN-2 | ecosystem: Environmental > Terrestrial > Soil > Coastal area > Acid sulfate soil | place: Finland: Risofladan, Vaasa | collected... | reverse complement strand
GATAGTTCTTAGTAATTTTGACATATTTATGCGATTATTTTGTATAAAAAGTTGAAAACTTTAAATACATGTTAAAATGAACTATTATTTGTAAATCTAAAAATAAACATACATAATAAATTAAAAAAAAAAAATTAAAATAGAAGTGATCTATTAAATGGAACAATTAACAAAAAGAATATTAGCTATTGTTCTTATTGCAGTCGTTGGAACAGGTATCGGAGTAGGAGCGTGGTTTTTTCTAGGTCAAGAATCGAGTGTTCCTTGGAAAACCCCTGGAGTAACAGGGATACCATCCAATAGATGGATAAAGATTGGAGTTTTAGACGATATCGGTGAGATTCAAGGAGATCATGCATATGAAGGAACATGGTTAGCTGCATATAACATAAATAAAGCTGGCGGAATTGATGTTAATGGAACAAAATATTATATAGCAGTTATAGCAGAAGACACTGATGAATCTGCCCCTCAACTCGATGTAACCAAAGGAGTTGCCGCAGCTCAAAAAATTATATCTGTAGATGGAGCTCAATATCTTATGGGTGGGTTCAGAACCGAAGCTTTAAAAGCATATATTGAAGTCGTTATGGACTCTAAAACACTCTTTTTTGGTACTGGAGCTGCTACTGACTCTTTCTGTGAAAATGTAGTAGACGGATATTCTAGGTATAAATACTTCTTTAGAACTAACCCTCATAACTCAAGTGCTATGGGAAAGCAAATAATTTATTTCATGATTTATATGGCATTCTTTGGAATACCTATGCAAGCTTTTTATCAGGGAATGGGGACAGATCCTACTGATGCTTATTACGGTACCGGTATCCCAGGCCAAAAAAATTCCTTAAATATCTCTAAAATTGCCATTCTCAGAGAAGACTTAGACTGGACAATTCCATTTGCCGCAGCTATTAAAGGTAGTATGCCATATCCTCCATCAAATGTTTTGGAGATCGCATATCCGATTACTGCAACATCAGAACAATTTATAGCGTATATAAACTCAATTCAATCTTTTGGAGCTCAAATATGCATCCCAATAATCTCAGGTCAGGGTGGAATAAAAATGACGAAAGCTTATGCAGATATAGAACCAAATTTTCAACTACTTGGTGTAGATGTTCAATCGCAAACTTCAGAATACTGGGCTGATACTTTAGGCGGTTGTGCTTATGAAATATATTCACATGGATTCGCAGGTTTAAACAATACTAATGCAACTCCATTAAGCCAACCCTTTTATGACCAGTATTGGGCCGAATTCGGTCATGCCCCTCTCTACACAGGCACAGGATGTTATGATTCTGTATATTTGCTAGCTGATGCAATCGACTCAACTAATTCATTCAATGAGCCTGCTTTAATTAATTACCTTGAAAGTTTTGACAGAAATAATCCTCGGGTAAATCTGTCTGTTACTGTTCAAAAGTTTGCTTTTACACATATATCAGAGGGTTTTGCTGGTGCTCATGATGTAGTAGCGGATTATCCATTTGGCTCTATAGCTTATGGTCAATGGCAACCAGTGGCTAACACAACCTTGGGGAAGCAAGTCTGTCTACCAACAGGTGAGGGAACTCCACTTGCTTACTATTCTATATATCCAAATGCACTCGCAACAGGAACATTGATCTTAGCACCGTGGGGTATTAACGGCTTATTTAATCTCTAAATAAGAACATAAATTATTAAAAAATAAAACTTTTTTTTTATTATTTTATTTTTCTATCAAAAAGAAATAAGAAAATTAATATTATATTTTAAAATCAAAAATAGTATCATTAATAATTATCAGAATTTTTATAAAAATGTCAAATTAATATAAAATAAAGAATAATTTTTAAGAAATTTTTAATTTATTATTTAAAATTAAAATTTTTGAATTATCAGTGTATATTTAATTTTTTATAAGGAGGTTGTTCTAATATGGCAGGAACTGAAATTATAGAGGTATTAGTTTATGGTACAGTGCAAGGTGGTATTTTTGCTTTACTTGCTATGGGTTTCTCATTAGTTTTTGGAGTAGGAGGGATTTTAAACCAAGCCCATGGGGCTTTTTATGCAATCACAGGATATTTGGTCTATTGGATTCATGATCCTGTCTCTCTGTTTGCGGGAGTAGATTCCCCAAAATTTTATTGGGCTATGGTTTTTGCCTTAATTGTAGTTATTATTATTGGAGGGCTTTCATATTTAGGGCTTATTAAATCAGTTCAAGAACATGAGATAAATGTTGTAATTATAACTTTTGCATTAGCGTTCTTCCTTGAACAGGCGGTCAAAATGATCTTTGGTGATATCGGTCATAGTATTCCCTCTGTTTCTGGAAACGAAGAATTTTTAGGTATATTTATACCTTGGCAGCACATTATTTCTTTAATAGGTTCATTGATTGTGATTGCTTCAGTTATTTTATTTATGAATAAAGTTAAGATAGGAAATCAGATTCGTGCTGTTGCTCAAGATAAAGAAGCAGCTCAACTGATGGGTATAAATACTAACAGAATGCTTATGTATACTATTATGTTATCAGCATTTCTTGCTGGCATCGCCGGTCTCTTATATATCCCCACAGGGGACTTAGCACCTCATATGGGGTGGGGTGTATTAACAAGGTCATTTGCAATTGTTGTGTTAGGGGGATTAGGTAGTATCCCCGGCAGTGTAATTGGTTCATTTATTCTTGGGTATGCTGGTAATTTCGTAGGAGTTTATATTGGTCAAAGTTGGGCTGGTCTTGTCCCAACAGTATTAATAGTCGTAATGCTTATAGTACGACCTCGTGGAATATTTGGAAAGAAAGAAGTAAGATAATTTTAAAGAAAAATAATGAATAAAAAGAGGAAAATCTAAAAAATGGTGAAATCACATATCGTAAAAAAAAGTATTGACGATTTTTGGAAAAGAATACCAAAAAAGATCAAACTTTCTGTTAAGAGTTTACCAACAGCATTAAATGGTTTTATGGGTAAACTTCGTACATTCAAAGGAGGCTTAACTTTAATCTGCCTTATAATACTTAGTATAGTACCAATATTCACGAAAAATCCATTTTATTTAGGAATTTTTATGATGGCATGTATATATTCGATTTATGCTTCAAGTTGGGATTTTATGACGGGTTATACAGGTTTAGTTAGCTTTGGGCATGCCATTTTTCTTGGATTAGCAGGGTATGGTACATCTGTGGGGCTTGTATTTTTAGGTTTTAATTGGTTAATTGCTCTCCTTTTTGGAAGCATTATATCAGTGGTAATAGGTGTCCTCATAGCAATTCCATCCCTTCGATTAAAAGGACCTTATTTAGCGTTAACACTCTTGTCTATAAGTATGATTTTATGGTCATTATTTCTGATGGGTGAGCTATCTCCTTGGCTTCGGGGTTCACAAGGAATTTCACAAGTTCCTCTCTTATCACCCAACCCAGTTATAGAATATATTACTACATTCATTATTATGGTTTTATCATTGGGTATAATGAAAATGCTGGGTAGTGCAAAATTCGGAAAAATATTAAATTCAATCCGTGATGATGATACAGGCGCAGAAGCTTCAGGAATTAATATTTCGAAATATAAGATTCTTGCTTTTATGATAAGTGCCTTTTTTGCTGGCATTGCGGGTGGGCTTTTTGCTATGCATAACCGTGGTGTAGATCCCGGACGATTTCAACCTCTTTATTCCTTTTATCCAATAATTATGGTAGCTGTTGGAGGTCTCGCGACAATTTCAGGAGGAGCGTTAGGAGCCTTTATATTTGTTTTTTTAAATGAGATTCTTATAGAGCTTGCCCCTTGGGCACCATTATTTGTGTTTTCTATTATTTTAATTCTCATTATTCGATTCTCAGAGAGAGGGATTATGAGACCTGCCATAGAACGTCTTAAAGAGTTATGGGATGTGTTATTAGGAAAATAAATCAATTATGATATAAAAATTTAGAAAAACTGTGAGTAAGGAAGAAAATGGGAGTTTTACTAGAAGTAAAAAATTTAACAAAAAAGTTTGGAGGTCTAACCGCTGTTAATGATTTTAGTTTTGAAATCAAGCGAGGTGAATTTGTCGGTTTAATTGGTCCAAATGGAAACCACTGTGTTCAATTTAATATCAGGATTCGAGAGGCCAAGCGCTGGTACAATCAGATTTGATGGAATGGATATTGTAGGGTTAAAACCTTTCAGAATTGTTAACTTGGGTATTGCTCGTACATTCCAACTTGTAAGATCATTTAAGTATCTTAATCTTTTGGAAAATGTTACTATTTCATGTCTTTCCCAAAGAGGAAAAACTGCTTCGCAAGATATTGGAACAGATGAATATGCTAGCGAAATTTTATCAGATGTTGGTCTTGTAGATAAGGCTAGAATTCCACCTATTATTTTACCACATGGAGATTTGAGAAAATTGCAGATTGGCAAGGCGCTCGGAACTAATCCGCAATTACTTCTTCTTGATGAACCTTTTAGTGGGCTTTCTTTTGAAGAACAGTTGGTTATTACAGATTTAATTAAACACTTACACGAGGATGGAGTAACAATATTCATAACAGGACATGTATTACGCGAATTGATGACTTTAGTGCCAAGAGTAATCGCAATGCATCAAGGGAAGTTTATTGCCGATGGATCTCCTCAAGAAGTTGCTACTAATAAAATTGTGCTTGAAGCATATCTAGGAAGAGGTGGAGAATTTGCTTGAATTAAGTAAAGTTTATCATTATTATGGTCAGGCAAGGGCCCTCGAAGAGATTAACTTGACTATCGAGGAAGGATCTTTAGTTGCTGTCATCGGACCTAACGGTGCTGGGAAATCAACACTCCTAAGAGTAATTTCCGGTTTAGAAGAACCGGACAGAGGAAAAATAACTTTTCTAGGTAAAAGAATAGATGGATTAAAGGCATATAAGATCGCTAAAATGGGAATTTCTCATTGTCCAGAACGTCGTAGATTATTTTATGATATGACGGTTTTTGAAAATCTCAAGTTAGGAGCGAAGGTACTAAAAAGTCGAGAAATATTTAAGAAACAACTTGATTTTGTATATGATTTATTCCCACGTCTAAAAGAAAGAAAAAAACAGCGAGCAGGGACACTTAGCGGGGGAGAGCAGCAGATGCTTGCTCTTGGTCGTGCTATTATGCCTAATCCAAAGATGTTATTATTAGACGAACCTTCCTTAGGTTTAGCCCCTAAAATAAAAGCAAAAATATTTGATGCTATTCGATTGATAAAAGATGAAGGTACCACTACGTTATTAGTTGAACAAGATGCTGTTTTAGCAATGAATGCTGCTGAATATATACATGTTCTTGAAGAAGGAAAAATTGAAATGAGGGGCACTAAAGAAGAGTTAGAAAAAGAACCTCGAGTAAAAAAGGTTTATTTAGGAATATAAGGTGATAAAAAAATGTCAGCTCCATTAGATAAATTATTAAGAGATGCACGAATAGATTTGATCTTATCAAGAATAGAAAAAGATCCATCTGTAATAGATGATGTAATCAAATATGTAGATAGCGAAATCCGATCTATTCGATTCAATTCAATACTCATACTAGGTGAGTTAGGACAAAAAGCATCTTCAGCTCTCTCTGTAATAACAGAATGTTTAGAAGATGAAGATTGGAGTATATGCCGTGAGGCTGTTCGATCTTTGGGGAAAATGGGGAATTTAGCTGAGAATGCTTCTTCCAAATTATCAAGGCTAATTGGAAATCAAGAAGATTCAATTCGAAGAGAAATTGCGATAACATTGGGAAAAATTGGTATTGCTAGTGATGAGACACTTTCTGCCTTAAAAGCTGCTTTAAAAGATAAGAATGACGAAGTTCGAATAGAAGCCGCTAAAGCGCTTGGAAATATAGGTCCCAGTGCTCATACAATTATTCCTGATCTGATGCTTAGTCTTAAAGATAAAAGTTGGTCTGTCAGAACGGCGACGGCACAAGCTATTAGTAAGATAGGGGAGGGAACCATAAAAGCAATTCCTACTTTAATAAGCTCATTAGACGATAATGATTGGAGAGTAAGATATAGAATCGTGAATGCATTAACGAAAATGGGAAAGGAAGCAGTTCCAAGCCTTTTAAAAGTTCTTAAGCATAAGAATCCCATCGCTAGAAAGGAAGCAGTTGAAGCTTTAGGAGGAATGCAACTTAATGATTCAATTGTAATTGACAGTTTATCAGAAATGTTAAGTGATAGTGTTGAATACGTACGTGGAAAAGCGGCTGATGCCCTCCGAAGTATCGGTAAGGATGCAATTCCAGCATTAATCAAAGCATATGAGAATGCTAAAAATAAAATGAAAATTGTAATAATTTCTGCTATTGGTGGGATTGGAATTGAAGCTGAAGAGGCAATTCCGTTTATAATTGAGGTTCAAAATCATAATAAAAAGTTAATTCGCCTGGAAGCTTCAAGAACTTTAGGTAATATTGGGAGATCTTCAGAAGAAGCGGTTATTGCCCTTCAACAAGCGTTAAATGATCCAAAGCACATAGTCCGGAGAGTAGCTGCCATTTCTTTAGGGAAAATTGGATCTTTTGCGAATAAAGCAGTTTCTGCATTAATCAATACATTAAATGATAAGAATCCGGATGTTAGATGGAGAGCATCTGAGGCACTTGGAATTATTGGTGTAAATACTGAAGAAGTTATTTCAAGTTTGAACGGTTTGGTCCATGATAAATGTGATTATGTATGTGAATCTGCTATTAATGCTCTTGATAATTTAACGGAAGAATAATTTTAATATGATTAACCTTTTCTTATTATAATACTAACTTATCTAAAAATAAGTCTAAAATTAAATATTTGAGGTCATAGTATAGAATGAGTGAAAATCCATATGCTGAAAAACCTTGGTTAAAACATTATGACGAAGGTATTCCTGCTGAGATTGATTATCCTGAAATAAATATTATAGAATTTCTCGATAATGCCGCAAAAGAATTCGGATCTAGGACTGCAATTTGGTTCTTGAAAAATAAAATATCGTATAAAAAATTCAAGGATATTGCCGATAAACTTGCTACAGCTCTTGTAGATTTAGGAGTTAAAAAAGGAGATGTTGTTGCAATCATGCTTCCCAATTTCCCTCAATTTATGTTTGCATTCTATGGAATTTTAAAAGCAGGTGGAATTGTAACGGCATGTAGCGTTCTTCACACTGAACATGAGTTATCATATCAGTTGAATGATTCTGGTGCTGAAATAATTATAGCATGGGATAATCAAATTGAAAAAATAATGAACATTAAGGATAGAACACGCCTTAGACATATCATTATTACAAATGTATTTGATTATGGCCCAATGGCTCCGACTTCTCCCACTGAAATTGCAGGAACAATACAATTCCTAAATTTAATCAAAAAAACAAAACCAAATCCTCCAACTTTTGAAACTAACGCAAAAGAAGATATTGCAATTCTCCAATATACTGGAGGTACAACGGGCTTACCTAAAGGAGCCATGTTGACTCATTATAATATTGTAGCAAATTGTGTTCAGGTAACCACATGGGTACAAAGTGCTGTACATCGAGGAAAAGATACAGCACTTACAACTCTACCACTATTCCATATTTATGGAATGACAATTTGTATGAATAGTTATATATATAACGGTACAACAATCGCTTTACATCCTGATCCTCGAGATCAAAAAGGTTTATTTGAGGTAATTAAAGCAACTCATCCAAGCATGTTTCCTGGTGTACCAACGATGTATATGCGCCTGTTAGAAAGAGATGATCTCGAAGATTATGCTAAGGATCTTAGATCAATTAAAATCTGTAATACCGGCGCTGCTCCTATGCCTCCTGAAGTTTTAAAAGAATTTGAAGAAAGAACTGGCAGTCATAGTTGAGGGATATGGAATGACTGAAACATCTCCAGCAACTCATGTTAATCCGGTATTGGGAACAAGGAAGATTGGTTCTGTTGGGCTTGCATTACCAGATACTGAAATAAAACTCGTTGATATTGATGATTATACTAAGATTGTACCAATGGGAGAACCAGGTGAGATCATGATTAAGGGTCCTCAAGTTATGAAAGGATATTGGAATAAACCAGAGGAAACTGAAAACCAATTGAAAGGTGACTGGTTATTAACTGGCGATATTGCAAAGCTAGATGAGGATGGATATTTGTTTATAGTAGATAGAAAGAAAGACATGATAAACATCAGCGGATTCAAAGTCTATCCAAGAGAAGTTGAAGATGTTCTATTTGAACATGAAGCAATTGAAAATGCTTCTGTTATTGGAATTCCAGATCCAAATACTCCTGGGGGTGAACTAGTTAAGTCATTTATAGTTCTAAAGGTTGGATACAAAGAAACTGATGAAATGAAAAATGAAATAAAAGAGTTCCTAAGACAAAATGTTGCACCATATAAAGTCCCAAAATTTATTGAATTTAGGAAAGAATTACCTGAAACTCTTGTTGGAAAAGTCCTTAGAAAAGAATTAAAAGATATTGAAGCTCGAAAACGAGGAGAAGAAGTATAAAGCAATTTTGAGAAATATTTTTAATCTATTTTTGAGAAATATTTACTTTTTTCCATTTTTTTATAAAATCTTTAAAATTGTGGTCCGAAATTCCAAGGGAATTAATATCATTTTCTTTTAAATTTAGTTCTTCTTCAGACTTCTTTTTGAATGATAATTCCCAATCGTAATAAGAAATTGCTTTTGACATAGTATTATACTCAAATTTTATACAAATAAACCGATACAGTGTATCAGTTTTCTAATAATCATCAAAATAATACAAATTTGTCTATTTAGATTTTGGCTTTATATTCTATAATACTTTCCAAAAGCACAAAAAATCTAGTCTTGCAAAGATATTTAAGTCAAAATTTTAACGTATTCTATAATAAAGAGTTGTTCGACAAAAATATATTTTTTATTTAATTCAAATAAAGCACGATATATCTTTTTGAAGAGATTTCTTATTATAATCTAATGTCAGCAACTCCTCAAGTTCAGGAAATTTAAAAGGAAAAATATTTTCAAACGCTCTTTTTAGCAATTCAACATATTTCTTTCTATCATATTCATGCTTTTTCTCATCGTATAAATCTGAAAGTATGACTTTTTTTTCAGGGAAATTCGGATCTGCATCAGCGTTAAGGATAATATATCTCACATTCTTTCCAGCAGATGCAATAACACCAGATCGTTCTAATTGTCTAGCAGCAATTGCTTGATATGAATTTACCTTATATTGATTAGGCTTGCGAGATATTTTTTGACGAATTGTAAGCTCATCACGGGATACTTTACCAGAGTATAGTCTTTCTACATAATCATAGAGTGTTTTCTTTGCTTTTGGAATTCTTTCTAAAAACTCTTCGACAGTCTCTGCACCTTGAAATATATCAATGAATGCATATTGCGCATCCTTCACAATTTTTGGTATATCTCTACGCCTTACTTCGATACCTCTTACTTTTAGTTCTCCATTACTCTTTATGCCCCAATAGTGACTAAGCGCGGGCACGTCAGGCTCAGCACGGGATGGAAGGAATACAATCACATTATATCTACCTTCCCAATTCATTGGAATTCGAGTCTGCTCAGAGATCAAATTTGCGATTTCTTTAGTGACATTCTCAAATTCTTCTGGAGTTCTTCCTTTTGTGTCTTGAAGCCACATTGAGTCAACAATCCCATGAACGACTTTGCAACCATATTTTTTAGCAATCTCAGCAGATCTCAATAAAAACTCACGTGCAAAAGCACAAACTGTTTGATGAGCCTCAATTTTGCCAAAGCGAGCATTTTTAAATCCTAAATAGCCAAAACTTACTACAAGTACCCATTTTAAAGCAATATCCGTGAATTTGTACCGTAGATCATCATGTGTCTTGTTATATTCTTTGCACTCTAAACGTTTTCTCAACGGCAGGCTAATTGATTTTGAGATAATTCCCTCCCTTTTTGTGCATATATGAAAATTTGTGCCAGGTACTTTGATTCCTGTTCCATCATCCTTACAACACTTACAATTAATCGTCTCTGATGAAATATTAAAGTTAGCCATTAGAGAGGGGTACATGCTTGAAAAATCTAATTCTACCACTTGATCATAGACTCCAATTAAGGGTTCAAAAATATGACCCCCTCGATCATTTGTGATCAACTCCATACCACTTCGAAAACCTTCTGGGCTCTTTTTGAAAGGTGGGATAAGGTGATCTAGTTTATATGCATTATAGTATTGTATTGATTGAAGTGCACCCCCAATTGTTACTCTACATAACCTTTGCATAGGAACTCGAGACACTCTTGCAACTTCAATAACTCCTGGTATATTGCCTTCACTAAAATGGAGACTACCATAAGTAGTAGTATCTAAATGAAAACGCCCCGTAAAGTAGACTTGTGTTTTAGAGCGTCGCATTATTATTCCATAAGACATATAGTGATCTGAGTTTCCTGAAAGATTAAAGATGCAATTTCTAAGTGGCGTTCTTGTGCGAGAAAAATAGAGATCCTTTGAAACTCGATTTACTGATGCTCGAGCTGCTAAGTAAGGAAATACAAATTCATCTCCTCCATGTGTTAATATTATATCAGGATCTAATTGCTCAATCACCTTACTAATTGTCTTGATGGTTTCAGCTTCATCAGCTTTATCGATTAGAATCTTTCTTTTCCTTTGTCCGTCTGCTCTTGGGATGTTGGCTTTTTCATCTTTTTCAACAATACTAACTTCTGCATATAGCAGAGGGTCGTTGTAATATGATCTCATTCCACGCTGCTGTATTTTAATGTCCAACCACACAGCTTTTAGAGGAGGTAGATTATAAAACAATTCTTCGTTGTCATCCTTTATTTCTAATGATATTAACCTCAACGAGAGTCCGTTAGCTTTTTTCTTCTTTTCAAATTTGATCTTGAAACCACATAAAGACATTGGAAACAAGTCATTTTCATAAAAATACATCTGAGAGATAGGAAGATCGGTGTTGTACAATGTAAAAAAGCCAATTTCATCGATTTCTTTAATCGTCTTCTTAAATACAGAAGGTTTTATTACAGAAACTCCAAATATTTTTGTTTTTTCATGGTCCTCTAGCTTCACATATTTTTCACAGATTCTTACACCTTTTACATTATGATGGGATTTGAGAATCTGTTTTAATCTCTTGAAATCTTTACCAACATGCCGCTTTGGCACGGCAAAAAACTCGGGGTGGAATTCATGGAATATTTTTACGACCTTTTGCCCTTTTACTGCTTTGACCCATAGAATAACTCCATTGCTATAAGTAGAAACATCTAAAAGCCAGCCGTCAAATTGATCTTGAAAATTCACTCTCTAACCTTTCCCTTTTATCATTTCTTCTAATTCTTTTACCTTCTCTTCTAACACTTCGATTTTTTTTTCTTGTTCAACTGCAAAGGAGATGAATAATACTTCTGATAGCATTGGACGGGCACTCATACTACCAGCATCTGCGTGTATTCGAGCAAAATTCATCAATTTATCAAATATCTTCTGTTCTTCAGGACGTAATGCCCTTTTGAAGTCCTTCCAGCTTTCGATTTCATGCTCCAAAGCAGGTCTAAAAGAAGGTACAGTTCTACCCATTATTTCACA
>Ga0307379_10011473_pt1 | contig 11624 bp, 10 predicted proteins | sample UN2MG_FD_202237 | JGI IMG/M metagenome (GOLD analysis project Ga0307379, IMG submission 202237) | Soil microbial communities from Risofladan, Vaasa, Finland - UN-2 | ecosystem: Environmental > Terrestrial > Soil > Coastal area > Acid sulfate soil | place: Finland: Risofladan, Vaasa | collected... | reverse complement strand
GAATCATAGCCGCCGGTATTGTAAACCGTCGGCAGCGTCAGGCCGGACCTTCGCGCCAGTTCAATGCCTGCTGCAATAGCCGGCACGACGTGCGTCGGCGTTACAAAATTAACATTGCAGCAACTGTAACTCTGCAGGCCGAGCATAGCTTTAGCCAAATCTTCAATCGACACTTGTGTTCCGTGACGGTGATGACTGATATCGAAGTTCTGGCAAAAGATGCAGCTTAAGTTGCAGCCGGCAAAAAATATAGTGCCCGACCCTTCACTGCCAACGAGGACGGATTCTTCGCCGAAATGCGGGCCCACAGAACTGATAACAGGCGTATCGCCAATACCACAAAAGCCAGTTTGGCCCTTGCTGCGGTCCACTTTGCAGTTGCGTGGGCAGAGTGTGCAGGGATTCATCAAACCCCACAACTTTTGAACGGATTCACTGAAAGAGCCGGTATTAGTTGGCAATGATGTCATAATCGGCTAAATAACCCCCCAATAAATTGGGAGGCTAAATATAAAATACTTTTTAGATAAGAAGGTCTGGTATTACCATCCAGTCGATTTGCCAGTGGTTTGGCTCGGCGGAATTCAAGGCTACAATCCCGCCCTGCTTGAAGGCAACGGTATTGGCTGATTCGGAGCCGGTCAAAAGAAGCGATGTTAGCTTACTGACAAAAGGTAGATGTCCGACAATCATAATGTCCTTCTGGTTTGAGATAAGCTCATTCTTCAATTGTGTAACATCATCGTTTGGAGCAAGGCCATCGCGTGCGATTTTCGCTTCGTTTACTTTAACAGCTTCAGCTAAAATCACCGCAGACTGGATAGCGCGCTCCTTTGTGCTGTGCCATAAATAATCAACAGACAAGTTTAAAGGTTTGATAAAAGCAGCGACTTTCTGTATATCGCGCCGGCCTTCTACTGTCAACGGGCGCTGCGGATCCGCTTCCTTTGAAGCTGCTTTTGCGTGTTGGACAAGGTATAACTTCATTTTGACCTCCTTTTGACAAAACTCATTCAAGATTATTATAGCAAAGAAGACTGCCAATATCCTTAAAAACTTTGAGAGTCCGAACCTGCGGTAAAACCGCAGGCTAAATATTATTTAGAAGCCGTATCGTTGACAATCGCCCCAATAGACGATAATATGTTGGCTTTATCAATAGTGGGACATACTAAGAAATGGCTGATGTAACTTTAATTACGGGCGATGGAATTGGGCCGGAAATTGCAGAGGCTGCACGCAGATGCATCGACGCTACCGGTGCCGGCATAAAGTGGGACCTGGCGGAAGCGGGTGTAGAAGTAATGGAGCGGACTGGGACCCCCCTGCCGGATGCTACCGTCGAATCCATTAAGAAAAACGGCGTTGCCTTAAAAGCGCCTATCACTACGCCGGTCGGAAAAGGTTATAGAAGCATAAATGTGCATCTTCGCCAGACGCTTGATTTGTACGCCTGCCTGAGACCCAGCAAAAGCTATGAAGGCGTACGGAGCAGATACTCCGGTATCGACCTTGTGGTCGTGCGAGAAAATACCGAAGACCTTTACGCGGGTATTGAATTTCAAAAGGGTAAAGACGACACCGCTGAAATTATCAACTGGATAAATAAACACAGCAGCCGAAAGATTAGCAACGATTCCGGCATAAGTATAAAGCCTATTTCAGTCAGGGCCACAGAGCGTATAGTGGCGTTTGCATTTGATTACGCCCGTAAAATGGGGCGGAAAAAGGTAACGAGCGTCCACAAAGCCAATATTATGAAGTTCAGCGATGGTTTGTGGCTTGATGTAAGTCGCCAGGTGGCAAAGCGGTATCCAGATATCGAATTTGAAGACCGTATCGTGGACAATATGTGTATGCAGTTGATTCAAAAGCCTGAGCTTTATGACGTGATAGTGCTGCCGAATCTTTACGGCGATATAATAAGCGATTTGTGCGCGGGTCTGGTCGGCGGGCTTGGCGTGGCGCCCGGCGCAAACATCGGCGAAAAAGGGGCAATCTTTGAGGCGACCCACGGCAGCGCTCCAAAATACAAGGGCCTAAATAAGGTCAATCCCACGGCCCTGATACTAAGCGGCGTATTGATGCTAAGGCACATAGATAAAATGGCTGAGGCGGATAAACTGGAGGCCGCAGTTGCAGCGGTAATTGCCGAAGGTAAAAACGTAACTTACGATATGAAGCCGGACCGCAATGACCCGACAGCAGTCGGAACGAGCGAAATGGCCGATGCTATCATCGAAAAAATCATAGCTTGAAAACTTTGTACAACCTGTACGGACAATCCTATGTGGTCGCCCCCACACACTTTAATATCGGTTAGCCCCCAAGCCTGCTTGGGGGATTTTTTTAACTTTTTTTTCTTTGCCTTTCCCATTCTTTTATGTTATTCTGTTACCGCAACTTGATGTAGAAACCAAGCGAAACAGATATTAATTGCGAGCAATGTATTTCTAACTGGGACGAAATTAGAGATATGAAAATCGGCAATCGGAAATTGTAAAACGGTGGCTGTCCTGAATTATTCCAGATTGCGTAAACAGATGAGGGGCTCCGGTCAATATGTGGAAGCCAAACAACTGTAGTTTCGCACAAATAAAACCAATAGTGAATTTCGCTAGAAAGGCTCTTCTGTACCTAAGCATACGCGATATCAAAGATTTACTATGGTATATTATATCTGCTATCTCAATCGTTGCTTTCCTTCTCGCGGTCGATTACTTTGTGGCCAAGCCATCTCTGAGAATAGGAATCAATACTACGCCCAGGGGCTATTATATGGACTCTCTCCTGAAATTCTATCAGGCCAACAATATCCACTTCCCAAAACAACTTAAGGAAGACAAATCGCTTCGCAAACTCTTCGCAAGAGACACTAACATGATTGACCCGAATTATGTGAATATCACTGGTTGGATATCCGATGAGGAACTCATTGGTGCCATTGTCAGAGGCCAAGAAATCGGTTCATTTGTCGAATACAGGATAGACCAGTTAGAGAGGCAAATAGGCAAGTACACCTATACAAAGCATATCTATGGGTACATTGAAGACAGAGGTTACTACGATGAACAAAAGTTCAGGCCTACCCTTGACTACATAAGATCCAAGCTTCCAAAAAGCGATTACTACATCTTTCTGGCGGCATTGATCCACTCTCGCGAAGTGTTCAACACCGTCTTCATCACCAATGATGGAGACATAGACCTGAAGAATGTTCGAGTGACGTTACCTTCCCCCTTTAGCAAAGTGACTGACAGTAGGGCGAACAATATCTTAAGCTGTAGACCGGCCACCTCACTGCTACACGAAGTCGTTGATGGCATATCCGGCATCACATTACGCTTGCCTTCGTTAAAGAAGGGAGAATCCTTATCTCTATACATACGTACGAGAGAAAATGAGATCAAAAGGTGTGAAGTCTTTACCTCATATGAACGAGACAACCTCATCGATAGGTATCGTGTGATTCTGTACTTCTTCTTGATACTCATCATCATGTTTGTCTTGAACATAGTTCTCAGGATTTTAATTAAGGCAGGGGGAAATTAAAGGTATCCTTTACGTTTTTATAATGGCAGCATATAATCAGTGGAAATCGTGTTGTATATTATTATGTAGTGAGGAGAGAAATGATGCCAAGTGCGGAAGAATGGTTAGGCAATGAGGACAGCCGATGTTGGGATGATCGATTACAAAGATTAAAATGGGTTCTGGAGGAATATCCTAATATTGATATAACATTGTTTCGCGGTGGAATAAAATCGTATTATTTATTCGAAGAAGCAAGGTACTGTTTTGTCTACGGCCAATATATTGCATCAACAATGTTAAGCCTGTCATATATAGAAAATACTTTAGGTAGTTTCTTTTATGCCACTGGAAGAAATGATTTAAAAAGAGCCCGAATAGCTGATTTACTGAAAGAAGCTCAAAAAGAAGGATTAATATCTGAGCGCGAATTTATTTTATTTGACAAAGTAAGAAAAATAAGAAATCCAATAACTCATTTTCGCAAACCTCTCGATAGAGAAACTTTTGAATATAAGGCTTTAGAAAGTGATAGACATCCCTATGAAGTTTTGGAAGAAGATGCGAAAGTTGCTTTGAAGGCTAATTTTAGAATGATGGAAATATTTTCCATTCGCGAACATGAGAATTAAGCCGGGTAGAGTGTGCAACTCGTTTGCATATGCGGAATCATTCAATTAAAGAGATTGAGCAGAAAAGAAAGAAGCAACGGTAACTTCTTGTACAGAAGAAAGAAATCTGTGTTTCCCGTTTTATACAGACTGGTTAATTATTGTTATACGAAATATATTGAGTAGCGTATTATGGAAAAGTTTTTAGTGCTTATTGGTGCAGTAGCCGGTGCAGCAGCCACTTATTTTGGCATTTACCGAGGACTGATAGTCAGGAAAAAATGGAAAATAGATCGTTCAGTTATACAATTCATTCGGACCAGAAAGTTTGTCAAAGAAAAACGAGCAACACTACGCAGGGAAGCATTAAAATTAAATCTAAAAAAATCCGTACATCTCAATATTAATGATGACGTGCCCTTACTAGCAAAAGAAACGTGGCTTCCTCACAAGCCAATTCCTCTTGAAAACGTCGAGTTGAAAGTAGAACAAGATCCCGGTGTCAAGATTAGCTTGTCTTCGCAAAAACTACCTAATTATGCGGGTGGAAAATACAAGAAATACTCTAAAGCCATAGACGATCTAGACAAACCGGATACTTTCGATGATAGAAACCAATATAGATTGCTCAGAATCAATAACGAGAGTCTTGTGTTCTCAAGAAAGATGCATTCGTACTTCGACAAAATCAATTATGGAGAATACCTGGTTTACGAGTTGGTGCATCATTATCGAAAGTGGCCGTGGATTCAAGGACACAGTAATAGAGATCTATTATTAAAGCAACTTCAAGAACCTGCTGACTATGTTATCCTCTGTGGAGTAAACACTCTAACAATCATTCATGATGGAAAAGAATTAAGGATCATCATGCATCTGCGAGGGCAACGTAAGACTGCCTCCTCAATGGGTACTTACCATGTCATTCCTGCCGGAGAGTTCCAGCCCTCTTCTAAAGCAGCTGCGTCTGTCGATGAAGACTTTGATTTGTGGAAGAATATCATGCGTGAGTATGCTGAGGAAATAGGTCTTATGAAAGAGTTCGATGGTAATAGCGCAGTCCCCTTCAATTATGATATAGAACCAATTATTTCTCTACAAACCGAAAGAGATAAAAATAACATAAGACCTTTCTATTTGGGAACTGGGCTCGATCCGATAACGTTTCAGGGTGAGATACTTACTGCAGTAGTTTTTAAAGAGGAAACCTTTAATAAGATATTTCCGAATGTATTGACCGAAAATCATGAGGGGATGATAATAACCGACAAATCCAGATGGGGAAGGCAATTCACACAAAAGGAATATGAAAGCTATCGTGAGAACAATACTATTGCAGCCGGAGAGACAATACTTAACATTGCATGGAGTAACATACAGTTTTTCAAAGAATGTTTCCACTGACATTTCACATTTCTTTTTATATAACAATTCAATTGAGTAGACTAACTAAAATGCTCGCCCCTAACCTCTAATCCCTCTGTCTTCCGCCGCCTGTAAGACGGCGTTATTTATGTGCTAAAAAGCACTTTTTTGGTCATTTTTTTGTTCTTTTTGTGCATTTTGGGTCATTTTTGCTAAGAAAAACAGAATTATTATGCTTTTTATCCATTAAACTTGTGCCCGCGCAGGCGGGTATCCACGCTAATCAGCGATTAAAAACCCACTTTTAGCCAGCTTCAAAAAAAGGCCATTTCGATGACCTTGTGGACGAAGGCAGTTATTTGCGACAAAGTTCACTTTACAAGCAAATCCTGCCAAGAACACAAAGCTGGCTAAAAACAAATTAGCGTCAATCTGCGAAATCTGCGTCTAATTTATCTTCGTGCCTTCGTGGTTAAAAGTCTGTGTAGTCCGTGTTTTTTCAACCAAAAGCGCACATAGTAACCGGCCAAATCACAAAAAAATAAAAAAATTTTAACTGCTTTGCCCACAACAAGTTAATCCTGTAAATCCTGTCAAAAACAAGCCGATTTTCGCATCAAACGCGCACATCCGTCCTATTATAGAGAGGCTTCTTTTTTTAGAAGCCCGAAATGAAGGAAATGGTCGATTGGCAATAGCCAATCAGAAAGGTGTGCTCCACATGGCCACCAAAGCCCAAATTTATGTTCTTATGCTCTTATACCCTTATACTCTTATACTCTTATTCCTTCTCCCCCTGCCCCGTGAGATAGCGGAGCGTTATCTCTCTGGGGTCCGCCCCGAAAGCGACGAACTACGAATTCCTACGTACGAAAGAATCAGACTTTTTATGCAAAACAAAGCCAATTTCCCGGATGACCAAATGAACGTAAATAAAGTATTAACAAAGGAATATGAAAATATTGCCAATTGCAAACTGCGGGAAAACAAACCCAATACAAAGCCAAACAAAGCCAATCTGCTAAATGCTCAAATGAACGTAAATAAAGTATTAACAAAGGATTATGAAAATATATCCAATTGGGCAATTTATGAAAACAAAGCCAATTCAAACCCAATACAAACCCAATCAAACCCAATTTATCGCTGCGTAGCCTCCAGCGAAGACGGAACTTGTCGCGGCGTAGCATCTGGCGAAGACGGATCAGAGGTAAAAAATGCAGCTACCCGGCCATATTGCCGCAGGCGAACATTAGCATATTACACACGTATAAGAGGGTACTTTCCGGACGATGATGATTTATTGAGGAAAACATGAAAAAACAGCAAATAAGAAAGCATATTTGCAGGTTTTGGAAGGAGTGGCGAAACACTTTATTGTTCATAATCTTTGTATTCGTACCTCTAAAATCAAGTCTGGCCGATTGGAACTGGGTGCCTACCGGCTCTATGAATCCTACTATCCTGCAGGGCGATTTGATATATGTAGACAAATTGGCGTATGACCTGAGATTTCCTCTTACTTTTTATCGGCTTGCAGAATGGTCGGCGCCGAAGAGAGGTGATATTGTGGTTTGTTTTTCTCCTGAAGACCAGACCCGGCTGGTCAAAAGAGTAATAGCGGTACCGGCAGATACAATCGAGAGCAAAGGAAATACGCTTTTCTTGAACGGTGAGCCCGCCGGCTATACAGAAATTGACTCAAAATATGCAGAATATCTGTCTTCCAAATTGAAAGATAGCTGCATATTGGCAACAGAAAATCTGGATGGATTTACTCACGCAGTAATGAGCACTCCTTCGACCCGAGCAATGCGGAATTTTGGACCAATCACCGTGCCGGCGGGGCATTACTTCGTTATGGGCGACAACAGGGACAATAGCAAGGACTCCAGATATTTCGGATTCGTTCAAAGAGAAGCAATAGTCGGAAAAGCAAGGGGAGTGATTTTATCATTCGACATAACCGACAAGTATCAGCCACGATTGAAAAGGATTTTTTCCTCTCTGAAATAACCACTTTCGAATCGCAATTGCAGCTCCTGCCGACAAAAGCACAGCTCCTTATTTTCTCTTTCAGGGTGATTGTCTTTTTTGTGGCAAAAAAGTGAAATCCAGTGTAGTCTGTTCGAGCTAAAGACAAGAAAGTGGGTTCCTGCTTTCTTAGGAATGACAGAAATACAGGTTTTGCTGAAGGATTTTATCATTGAATCAGGATGCTTATCGCAAACTGATTTCAGGTGAAAGCAACGGTTTGGGTGCAGCACTCCTGCGCTTTTTTTTAGGAATAGCTGCTCAAGTTTACCGTGTTGTTATCGCACTGCGAAATTTGTTATACACCAAAGGGTGGTTGAAGATACATCGTGCAAATGCAGCGGTTATAAGTGTCGGTAACATAACCACCGGCGGAACAGGCAAAACGCCCCTTGTAATCCGGCTGTGCAAACTGATAATTTCAGATTCCAAGATTCAGATTTCAGATTCTCAGTGTGCGATACTCACGCGTGGGTACAAAACGACCCAGGACTCAGGACCCAAGACTCAAGATTATGGAGATGAGCCGGCAGTTCTTGCTGAGAGCTGTCCGGAGGCCAAAGTGATTGTTAATCCTAACCGTGTGGCCGGAGCTGACGAAGCTGTAGAAAAGTTTGGCGCAAAGGTATTAATTATGGACGATGGATTCCAACATCGCCGATTAGCGAGAGACCTGGATATCGTTACAATTGATGGCACTTTGCCTTTCGGCTACGGCAGGATGCTTCCGGCTGGGCTGCTGCGGGAACCTGTTGCCGCGCTGAAGCGGGCTGATGCCGTTGTTATTACCAGGTGTGACCAGGCCGGTGAGGCTGAACTGAGCCAACTTGAAGACAAGCTGCACAAAATAAATCCAGAAATTGTAATTGCCAGATCGATACATGCCCCTGTTTGTGCAAAATCCATAAAAAACAAAGAAATTGGCCTTGAAGAGCTAAAGAGTAGAAAAATATTTGCATTCTGCGGTATCGGCAATCCGGATGCGTTTTTGAGGACTGTCACAGGGCTTGGAGTTAAAATTGTTGGTTCAAAAGTCTACAATGACCATTACCACTACACGGACGATTGTTTAGCCGGTATTTGCGAAGAGGCCAAACGTCTTAAGGCAGATTTGATGCTGACAACGCAAAAAGACTGGTTTTCATCACCATTATCCACAACTGCCAAAGCGAAGAACGATGAAAATTTTGCATATTTGGCAATCGAGCTTAAATTTATTAGCGGAGAAGATAAAATAACACAGTTGATTGAAGACGCTTTGGCGGGTAAAATCTGAAAAATAAAAACCATTAGTGAATAGAATGTAGTCAATAAAGAAGATGTACGAAAAGCTGCTAAAGACAGTAACGAATCTTGGCTCGCCGAACATTTTGCTCGTCGGCGATTTTATGCTCGACGTTTATACTTACGGCGATGCGCTAAGAATAAGCCCTGAGGCGCCCGTTCCAGTGCTGAAAGTTACCAAGACCGAGTATAGCTGCGGCGGAGCAGGTTCTGTGGCCACCAACCTCGCCGCTTTGGGTGCCGTGCCTTGTTGTCTGGGAGTTATCGGGGATGATGCAAATGGCAAAATCCTTAAGCAAATGCTGACGGAGGCAGGAGCTGATACAGTGGGCCTATTTGTTGTGCCGGACAGGTCTACCATCAGTAAGCTACGACTCGTCGGCCTGGCGCAACATCGTCATCGGCAGCAATTGATGAGAATTGATGAAGAATCTACCGAGCCATTACCTGATGAACTAAATGAGGCTATTTTGCAGGCGTACAAAGACAAGTTGAAAAAGGCCGATGTCGTTTGCCTGCAGGATTATAATAAGGGCCTGCTTTGTCCATCGCTGTGCAAGCAAATGGTACAGTTGGCAGCGCGAGCAAACAAAAAAGTCCTTGTTGACCCCTGCCTGACCAGCGATTATTCAAAGTACATCGGCGCCACCATCATAACGCCAAACCGCCGGGAGGCTTCAGAGGTTGTTGGTTTCGATATAGAAAGCGCAGAAATGGCGGCCGGAGCGGCGACGGAGCTTGCAAAGAAATTAAAGCTGGAAGCTGTTGTAATTACGCTCGATAAGGAAGGTGCGTATCTGAGAACAAACCAGACGAGCGAAATTGTACCTGCCAGGCCCCGCAGCGTCTATGACGTTACCGGCGCCGGCGATATGGTTCTGGCGACACTCGCGATAACTTTGGCTGCTGATTGTGATTATCAGACAGCCGTGCAGTTATCCAATATAACCGCCGGCATAGAAGTAGAAAAATTCGGCGCAGCGACTGTGACTATCCCTGAAATTATCAATGAAATCGTCAGCGAAAATCGGGGCAAAAGCGGTAAGGTTCGCTCGATTGATTCTTTAGTAGAGGAACTTGGCTGGCAACGCGGACAAAAGGCCACTATTGTCTTTACCAATGGCTGTTTTGATGTGATGCACAGAGGGCATACCGAATTTCTAAAATTCTGCAGGCAACAAGGCGACATAGTCGTTGTCGGGCTGAACAGCGACGGTTCGGTAAAAACAATTAAAGGGCCTGACCGGCCGATTAACAACCAGTATGACAGGGCCGCCGTCTTGGCTGCATTGGAAACGGTGGATTACATCACGGTCTTCGATGAGCCGGACCCGCTCAACTTAATCAAACAAGTAAAACCTGATGTATTAGTGAAAGGTCAGGATTGGGCCCGGAAAGGTGTCATCGGTCAGGATTTTGTTGAGTCTTACGGCGGCAAGGTCGTTCTTGCACCTCTTGTTGAAGGCAAAAGCTCCACCAAAACAATTGAGAAATTGAAGGCATTGAAGGATTCTCATTCTGCAGATAATTCCAGAATGGTGTCCCCTGAAAGTAAATCCTGATGGACAGCGAGTCAAAGAAGCAGATTTTGGAAGTAATAGAAGCGCACAAGAAGATGGTTGCCGAACTGGAGACAAGCGGGATTGAGATACTTACTGCGGCCGCCGAGGCGATAATAAAATCACTAAAGGATAACGGCAGGGTATATCTGTGCGGAAATGGAGGCTCGGCAGCAGATGCTCAACACATAGCGAGCGAGCTTGTTGGGAGATTCGAGCGTGAGCGTAAGGCGCTGCCGGCTGTCGCCCTGACGACTGATTCATCCGTGATGACATCAGTTTCCAATGACTACGGCTATGAAAATGTATTTTCCAAACAGGTCGAAGCTCTTGTTCGAGAAGGCGATATTTTCTGGGCCATTTCAACAAGCGGGACCTCTGCAAATGTCATTGAGGCCGCCCGGTCAGCTAAGGAAAAGGGCGCATGCGTACTTGCTTTTACCGGCAAGACTAATAGTGAGCTGGAGGAAATATCCGATATTTGTTTTTGTGCGGACGGTCCAACTGCCCGTAGCCAGGAGATTCACCAGCTCGGCTTTCATATAATTTGTAAACTTGTAGAACAGAACTTTTGCGAATAGTTTAATTAAGAAAATGGATATGTCTAATAAAGCGATATTTTTAGATTGCGACGGTACTTTGATTGAAGACCCCGGCTATATCAATAGTCCAGACCAGGTAAAGCTGCTGGAAGGTGTTACTGAGGCACTTGTTGAGCTTCGAGCTATGGGATATAAGCTAATTGTCGTCTCCAATCAATCGGGTGTTGCACGTGGAATTGTTACCGAACAAGTTCTTGGTGAGATTCATAACCGCTTAAGGCAACAACTGGCCGAAAAGGGAGCTCATTTAGACCAGATTTATTACTGTCCCTATCATCCAGAGGGAGTTGTCCGAAAATACCGTAAAGAAAGTGACTGGAGAAAGCCGAATCCCGGGATGCTTCTGGCCGCAGCCGACGAGTTGAAAATCGACCTCAGCCAATCGTGGTGCATCGGCGATAGCAGCCGGGACATTGAGGCTGGTTTACGGGCCGGCTGCAAAACCATATTGGTAAACCGCTTTGCGCTGTACAAAACCAGCTACAACGGACCAGCCGAGCCAACTCCGGACTATAAGAGTGTCAATATGAAGGAAGCGGTAAATATCGTTAAACAATATCACCGCTCACCCAACAACGTAAAAGTCCTAACTCAGTCAGCCCCAAAACCCAAAGCTAAGCCGGCTCCAGAGTCCAAAC
>Ga0307379_10011469_pt1 | contig 11627 bp, 7 predicted proteins | sample UN2MG_FD_202237 | JGI IMG/M metagenome (GOLD analysis project Ga0307379, IMG submission 202237) | Soil microbial communities from Risofladan, Vaasa, Finland - UN-2 | ecosystem: Environmental > Terrestrial > Soil > Coastal area > Acid sulfate soil | place: Finland: Risofladan, Vaasa | collected... | reverse complement strand
CGGAGAACGCGCGGCTGGTCCTCGAGCGGCGGTACCTGAAGAAGGACGACCGCGGCGAGCCCATCGAGTCGGTCGAGGACATGTTCCGGCGCGTGGCGGCCAACGTGGCTCAGGCCGAGATGACGTGGGGCAATCCGCGTCTGGTCCGCCTGGCCGAGGAGGAGTTCTACGGCATGATGGCGCGGCTGGAGTTCCTGCCGAACTCGCCGACGCTGATGAACGCCGGCCGACGCCTCCAGCAACTCGCCGCCTGTTTCGTCCTGCCCGTGCCCGACGACATCGAGAAGATCTTCGACGCCATCAAGTTCGCCGCCATCATCCACAAGTCGGGCGGCGGGACGGGCTTCTCCTTCAGCCGCATTCGACCCGGCGACGACCTCGTCGAGTCCAGCCACGGCCGCGCCTCCGGACCCATCTCCTTTATGAAGGTCTTCAACTACGCCACCGGCGCCATCAACCAGGGCGGCTTCCGGCGCGGCGCCAACATGGGCGTCCTGCGGTGCGACCACCCCGACGTCGAGGCCTTCGCCTGCGCTAAACGCACCGAAGGCGAACTCGAGAACTTCAACATCTCTGTCGCCTGCACCCGCACCTTCATGGACGCCCTGCGCAACGGCCGGTCCTTCGACCTCGTCAATCCGCACGGCGGCCGCGTCGTCATGCGCCTGCCCGCCCGCCGGATCTGGGACCTGATGGCCGAACAAGCCCACGCCGGAGGCGACCCCGGCGCTATCTTCCTCGACCGCATCAACGCCGATAATCCCACGCCCCACATTGGACACATCGAGTGCACGAACCCCTGCGGCGAGCAGCCCCTGCTGCCCTACGAGGCCTGCAACCTGGGCTCAATCAACCTGGCGAAGGTCGTGGACGAAGGCCGCATCGACTGGGACCACCTCGGGGCCATCGTCCGCCAGGCCGTGCGGTTCCTTGACGACTGCATCCAGATGAGCCGCTATCCCCTGCCCCAGATCCAAGAGATGGTCATGGGGAACCGCAAGATCGGCCTCGGCGTCATGGGCTTTGCCGATATGCTCCTTCGGCTGGGGGTGCGGTACGATTCGGCCAAGGCCCTGGAGACGGCCCGCGACGTGATGAACTTCGTCCGAAACGAGGCCGATCGCGCCAGCGCCTCTCTGGCCGAGGACCGCGGCCCGTTCCCCAACATCCGCGGCTCCATCTACGACCGGCCCGAATCCCCCGCTTACCGAAACGCCTCCCGCACCACGGTCGCTCCCACCGGCACCCTCTCGATCATCGCCGGGTGCTCCTCCGGCATCGAGCCCATCTTCGCCCTGGCGATGGAACGCCACGTGCTGGACGGCGCGCGGCTGTTTGAGGTGCATCCCATCTTCGAGGAGGTGGCCAAGGAGCGCGGCTTCTGGTCGCGGGCCCTCATCGACCGCGTCGCGGCCGCGCCGTCGCTCACGAAGGTGAAGGGCGTTCCGAAGAACGTGGCCCGGCTGTTCGTCACGGCCCACGAGATTGACCCGAAGTGGCACGTCGAGGTTCAGGCGGCGTTCCAGAAACACGTCGATAACGCCGTCTCGAAGACCGTCAACCTGCCGCACGAGGCAACCGTCGAAGACGTGACCGACGTCTACTGGATGGCCTACGAGATGGGCTGCAAAGGCATCACCGTTTACCGCGACCGCAGCCGCACCGAACAGGTCCTCGTCCGCCCCTCCCTGGTCGGCACCGACCTCGAACCGGCGCCCCTCTCCTGCAACCGGCCGGAACTGTGCGGGGGAATCTGACAGCCGTAGGGTGGGTGCTTTGCACCCACGTGGACTTAGCCGCGGACAGGCACGGTGGGTGCACAACACCCACCCTACGCCTTTGCGGCGGCCTTCTTCGGCGGCTTCTTCTTTGGCACGCCGCGGCCGAACTTGCCGCCGTTCATCTGGACGCCGGCTTCGGCCAGCGCGTCCAACCGTTTCACCACGTCCGGGTTGGCAGATGCAACATCCGTCGTCTCGCCGATGTCGGCCTTCAGGTCATACAGTTCGTGCGGCTTGCCGGGTTGGCCGTCGGCGCCCTTGGCGTAGAGGATGGCCTTCCACTTGCCGGAGCGGACGGCTTCGAGCGTCGTGCCGCGATAGTAGAAGAACGCCTCGTGCGGCGTCTTGGCGCCGGGTCGGGTCATCAGCGACGAGATGTCCTTGCCGTTCAGGTCGTACCCGCCGGGCAGGTCGGCGCCGGCGAGTTTCGCAAACGTCGGCAGGAAGTCCATCGTCAGGGCCGTCTCGGCGCAGACCGCGGCGGCGGGAATCGTGCCCGGCCAACGCATGATGCACGGCTCGCGGAAGCCGCCTTCGTACGTCGAGAACTTTCCGTCGCGAAGCGGCAGGGAGCACCCGCCGTGTGCCTTCTTTGACAGCCACGGCCCGTTGTCCGACGTGTAGATGACCAGGGTCTTGGCGTCGAGGCCGAGGTCCTTGAGGGCTTTCAGAATCTCGCCCGTGCTCCAGTCGATCTCTTCAATCACGTCGCCGTACAGGCCGCCGGCCGACTTGTCCTTGAACGCCTCACTCACAAACAGCGGCACGTGTGGCATGGTGTGCGGCACGTAAAGGAAGAACGGCTTGTCCTTGTTCGCCTTGATAAACTTGACGGCCTCCTGGGTGTAGCGCTGGGTGAGCGTCGCCTGGGTCGCCGGCTCTTCAACCGTCTCGGTGTTGCGCATCACGGGCGTCGGCCGCATGTCGTTCGAGTACGGAATGCCGTAGTAGGAATCGAAGCCGTGGAACGTCGGCAGGTGCGGCGGCTTGTGCCCGAGGTGCCACTTGCCGATGCACGCCGTCGCGTAGCCGCGGGTTTTGAGCACGTCGGCAATCGTCTTCATGCCCGGCTTCAGGCCCGTGTCATCGCGCGGGAAGAGGACGCGCGTGACGCCCGTCCGCGTCGGATAGCACCCCGTCAGCAGGGCCGCACGCGACGGCGAACACACCGACGCCGCCACGTAGAAATCGGTGAACTTCATGCCCTCGGCCGCCATGCGGTCGAGGGTCGGCGTCTTGATCTTCGGCGCGCCGAAACAGCCGACGTCCTGGTACCCCTGATCGTCGGTGAAGATGACGACGAAGTTCGGCCGCTCGCCGGCCGCCTCGGCCAGGGCCCACGTCGGCAGACTCGCCGCTGCGGCGCCGCCGGCCATCGCGCGGAGGAAATCCCGTCGGCTCAGTGAAGCCCGGTCAGCCTTCATCCTCGCACCTCCTGGGCCACAGCAGGTCAAAGAAAAACCCCCTCGCGCAGGAGGGGGTTTGTCACGATTGCCGTATCCGACGCTGCCGTCAATTGTGATACCACTGCGACAGGTGCGTCGGCCGATCCGACAAGAGGATGGCCGCATCCACGTCATCCTCAAACCCCAGGATGTCGGCGTCGATGACCCGCCGGTACGTCATCTGACGATACCGACCGTGCGATGTCGGCTGGCACCCCGCCGCTACCATCGAAACCAGCAAAAGCCCCGCCAGGATCAGGCACAGACGCTTCATGGATCCACTCTCCTCCCGACGACCCGGGGCGCACCACTCGTCGCCCCAACGTGCGGCATCCTAGCGCCGGACCCTACCGCTGTCAACAAGAAAAACCGCCCCGCCAGGGCTCGCGCAACGCCCAAGACTTCGGCCTGCCTCGGGGTCGCGGCAGTAGGGGCTGCCGCGACCAGGGCCCGAGGAGAACTCCCGCCTCCAAGTCATCGTGCCATGCCAGGCGCACCGCACGTGAAACGCGGTGATTCAGGAGCACCACCGCGCATGACATGACGTCGGACCGCCTGGCCGGCAGGAGGTCTGACCGTCCGGTTCACCCGCGCATGGTCACGCCGGCCCACTCGGCCATCAGTTCGATGATCGCGCCGAAGTCCTCGTTGCCGCGCCCCAGGTTGTCGGCGGCCGAGAGCAGTTGGCGGACGGTGGCGGTCAGCGGCGCGGGCACATCGAGTTGCTGGCCGAGTTCGAGGGCAAGGTTCAGGTCCTTGAGCATGTGGCGCAGCACGTAGTTCGGCCGCCCGCCGGGGTTCACAACGATCTGCTCAGCGTCGCGAACGACTTGGCAGTTGAGCGGCCCCGCGTGAAGGACCTCCATCATCGTCTCGAAGGGCACGCCGCTCTTTCGAACCATGACAAACGCTTCGGCGAAGGCCTGCGTCAACGTGGCGACCAGAAGGTTGCAGGCGAGTTTCATGGTGGCGGCGCGGCCGATGTCGCCGACGTGGTGGATGTCAGCACCCAGGGCCTCGAGCACGGTCCGCACCTTGGCGAGGTCCGAGGCGCTTCCGCCGACGAGAATCTGAAGCGCGCCCTCGCGCGCCGCGTGGACACTCCGCATGACGGGGGCTTCGAGGTACCGGACGCTCAGGCTCCGCAGCGCCGTGGCGGCCCGGAAGCCGATGCCGGGGCTGGTGGTCGAGCAGTTGACGAGAACGGCCCCGCGTTTCAGACCCCGGCTCAGGCCCCCTTCGCCGAACAGGACGGTGTCGAGGGCAGCGTCGTCGGCCACCATGACGATGACGACATCGGTGCCTTTGGCAGCCAGGGCGGGTGTCGGCGCGAGCACGGCGCCTTCCTGGACGAGGTCCCTGGCCTTCTCAGGCGTGCGGTTCCAAACCTGCAACGGGAACCTGGCCTTCAGCAGCGTCGAGGCCATCGGGACACCCATGGTCCCCAGGCCGATGAACCCGACCTTGGTGCGTTTGCGGGAGGGCTTACTGCGGCGCTGGCGCGGTGTGGGTGGCTTGGGAGCGGGCTTCGTCGCCGCTTTGGCCTCGGGCTTCTTCGGCTTAGGCGGCACCTTCTTCGACTTGGGTGCGGACCTTTGCGGTTTGGCCTTCGCCTTCCCGGCTTTGCGCTTCGCTTTGGGTTTCGGTTTCCGCTTCGTGGCCATAGGTCGTCCTCTAACAGTTGGCGGTCATTCAACGACGATGGGCAAGTCGGTTCCGCAGCCGGCGCACGCCGAGCCGCGCAGGTTCATCTCAGAAACGCCCATCCCCTGCCGCGCGATCACCGTCGCCCCGCACGACGGGCACACGGTGTCCTGCATCCCAACGATATTGCCCGCATAGACGAACTTCAGGCCTGCCCGGCGACCGATGTCGATAGCCTGCTCGATGGTCGAGGTAGGCGTGGGCGGCGGATCGCGGACCTCGTAGTCCGGGTGATACCGCGTGACGTGCCACGGGATGTCCGGCGAGACGGAGACCAGAAACCCCGCGATGCCCGCCAAGTCGTCCGGGTCGGTGTTCTGCCCCGGAACCAGAAGCGTGGTGACCTCGACCGAGACGCCCATCTCGTGCATCCGCCGGATCGATTCCTTGACCGGCTCGATGCGGCCCTTGCACACGCGTCGGTAGAAGCCGTCCTGCCAGGCCTTCAGGTCCACGTTGGCGGCGTCGAGCCAGTCGGCCATCTCGTCGAGGGCTTCGGGCGTCATGAAGCCGTTCGTCACGAAGGTGTTTTTCAGGCCCGCGCCCCGTGCCAGGTGAGCCGTGTCGCGGGCGTACTCGAAGAAGAGGGTCGGCTCGGTGTAGGTGTACGAGATGGACGCGCAGTCGTATCGCTGCGCGGCGGCGACGATCTCTTCGGGTGAGGCCGTCTCGCCCGGCATCTCGCCCACCGACGTGCGAGGCCACTGCGAGATCTGCCAGTTCTGGCAGAATCCGCACTGGAAGTTGCACCCGACCGTCGCAATCGAGTAGGCCCGCGACCCCGGCAGGAAATGGAACAGCGGCTTCTTTTCAATCGGATCCACGTGCCGCGCGATCGCCCGCCCGTACACCAGCGTCACCAGGCGCCCGCCCGCGTTCTCGCGAACACGGCACACGCCCCGCTTCCCGGGAGCGATGCGGCACCGGTGGGCACACAGGAAGCACTCGACGGCGCCGCCGGCGCCGGCCTTCCAGAGTGCGGCTTCGTGTGCGGTGATCGGCATCGCTGGTTTCCGAACGACTTGCCCCGCGCTACGCGGTTCTCCACCGGCCGCTAAGGGCGCGCCGGGGTCCTTGTGGTCCCGAGGTCGCTCCTGATCTCGTACAGGCTCCGCATGTCGTCGTGCGCGATGACGCCCGCCAGGCGGCCGCCGTCCACCACGGCCAGTTCGCCGCGGCGGTACTCGGCCATCTTACGCATGACCGACACCAGGTCGTCGTCGAGATGGACAACGTTTCCGTTTCGCACCGGCTGCATGGCGTCGGCCACGGTCCGCCACGGCCAGCCCCCGCGCGGCACGGACTGGACGTCCTTCAGACTCACCATGCCCAACAGCGTCTCGCCCTGGACGACGGGGAAACTGCGGACGCGGTACGCGTAGACGTACTCGTTGACGAGGCGGTCGAGTGTCAGGTCCGGCGGCACGGTGACGACGTCGGTCCGGACGGCGTCTCGGACGGTCAGCCCGCCGAACGCCTGGCGCAGGGCCACCTGGCGGTAACTCGCCTTGGCGGCAAACCACAGGAACAGGCCGATGACCACCCACCATACACTTCCCAGGCTCGAGCCGAGAACCAGGAACTGCAGGGCGCCGACGCCCATCAAGATGGCCGCAAAGACCCGCCCGCACACCGACGCAACGTACGTCGCGCGTTCCAGACTGCCGGTTATCTTCCAGACCACCGCCCGCAGCAGCCGGCCGCCGTCCAGCGGGAAACCCGGCAACAGGTTGAACACGACCAGCGCGAGGTTGATGAACAGAAAGTAGTAGATCAGCGAGGCGGTCTGGGGCGGCAGAACGCTCCCGAAGAAGCCGTAGATGACCGCGCACGACGCACCCAGCGCCAGGCTCATCAGCGGCCCGGCGGCGGCCACCTTGAACTCGGCCCCGGGTGTCCGGGCTTCGTCTCGAATCCGCGCGACGCCGCCGAAAACGAACAGCGTGATCCCCTCGACGGGCATCCCCACGCCCTGGGCCACGATGCTGTGCGACAGTTCGTGGGCCAGGACGCACACAAACAAGCCCAACGCCCCGACCACCCCCAGAACCCAATTCTGCCACTCCGGCCACAGCGTGATCCCGAAACGCCAAGCGACCATCTCGTCGCTCAGCCCCGGATGGGCCTGCTGGTAGGCGTTCATCTCTGCGGCGATCTCCAATCCGTCCCACCACGCGCCGCCGCCGGCCAGGTTGCTCAGCGGAAGGACGTCGCTGGCCAGCGTGGTCGTCAGCAGCAGAACGATGATGAGCCAACTGAGGTGGACACGGATCGTGATCCCGAAAATGCGGGCGATCGGCCATCCCGATGCCAGTCCGGCAAGCGGCATACAATCACCATCCCCCCCACGTTTTTCGAGCGTGCATTATATCGCCCGTGTGCAAGACTGCATGGAAAAATCGATGGCCTGTGGAGGGATACCCAACATCTGGGGCTCACGGCGCGTCCGGGTCCAAGATATGGGGCTCAGCGGGGTAAGAATCTGCCGTGTCGTTTGTAGGGTGGTGCGGCTCGCTCCGCCCGAATGGCCCTGCGTCACTCGGCCTCGGCCCCCTTCGCCCGGCCAATCAGGCTCAGGAAGGCTTTCTCGTCGAGGATCGCGGTTCCGTGTTTTTCGGCGGCTCGCGTCTTGGTTGGGCCCGGGTTGGCGCCGACGACCAGGTACGCGGTCTTGCTTGAGACGCTGCTGGCGGCTTTGCCGCCTTCGCTCCGCACGAGTTCCTCGGCCTCGTCGCGCGTTATCGACTCGAGTTCGCCCGTGATGACGACGGTCTTGCCTTCGAGACGGCCGCCGGCAGCCGGCGCGGTCTCCGTTATCGGGTCAATCCCGTGGGCGCGGAGCCGCGCCAGCAGGGCACGGTTCTCGTCGCTGGCGAACCACTGCACGATGCTGGCAGCGACTTCGGGGCCGACGTCAGGTACCGCAAGCAAGCGTTCCGTATCTGCGGCTCCCAGCGCATCAAGGGAGCCGAATTCGGCGGCGAGCGTGTCGGCCGTCGCCCGGCCCACGTGGCGAATGCCAAGGCCGTAGATGAGCCGGGCAAGTGACGCCTCTTTGCTGCCGGCGACCGCCTCAATAAGGTTCGCGGCGCTCTTTTCGGCCATTCGCTCAAGGCCCGCTACCAACTCAGCCGCCAGGTCGTACAGCCCCGCCACGTCGCGCACCAGGCCGGTATCGACGAGTTGATCGACCAGTTTGTCGCCCAGGCCGTCGATGTCGAGCGCCTGCTTGCCGCCCCAATGCTTGATGCTCTCCTTGACCTGGGCCGGGCAGGAGTTGTTGGTGCATCGCGAGACGGCCTCGCCCTCGGGCTTGACGACCTCTCCCCCGCAGACGGGGCATTTCGCCGGCAGACGGTAACGCCGCGTTCCCTTCGGCCGCTTCTCCGTGATGATCTGGACGACGTGGGGAATGACGTCACCGGCCCGTTCCACCAGGACCGTGTCGCCGACGCGGATGTCCTTGCGGTCGATCTCATCCTGGTTGTGCAGACTGACGTGGGTGACCGTCACGCCACCGATCTGTACCGGTTCCAGGACGGCAACGGGGGTCACGGCGCCCGTGCGGCCGACCTGAGCGTTGATCTCGACAATTCGGGTGGTTTCCTGACGTGCAGCAAACTTGTAGGCTACCGCCCATCGCGGGTTAGCCGCTCGGACCCCCAACTGCTCGTGGTCGGCCAAATTGTTCACCTTGAAGACGCACCCGTCGATCTCGTATGGCAGCGCGTCGCGGCGGGCCTGGAGATCGTGGTGCCACGAAAGCGCATCGTTTTCACTGGTAAGGAGTTGCGATTCCGGGCACGTCTTCAGGCCGAGGCTCTTCATCGCCTGGAGGCATTCCCACTGGGTCTCGGGCCGCCACGTTGAGGACGGGGCAATCTCCCAGAAGAAGATGCGAAGCGGCCGCTGGGCCGTGATGCGTGGGTCCAGTTGCCGCAGGCTTCCGGCGGCGGCGTTGCGGGGGTTCGCAAAGGTCTTGCCTCCAGCCTCCTCCTGGCGGCGGTTGAACTCGGCGAATTCGGCCTTCTCAATATAGACCTCGCCGCGCACAACCAAGTGGTCAGGAATCGCCGTGCCGCCGCTTCGCAGCCGCAGAGGCACCTGTGCGATCGTCCGGACGTTGGCCGTCACGTCTTCGCCGGTCCTGCCGTCGCCGCGCGTCGCGGCCGAGACCAGGCGGCCGCCGTCGTAGACGATTTCGACGCTGACGCCGTCGTACTTCGGCTCGGCCACCAGGGGCACGGTGTCGGCACCGAGTTCCTTGCGGCAGGTCTCGCCGAAACGGGCCATGGTCTGCTCATCGTAGAGCGACAGGAGGCTGCGCATGGGTGTTTCGTGGCGGAGTGTGGCAAAACCGTCGCGCGGTTGGCCGCCCACACGCTGTGTCGGGCTGTCGGACGTGATGAGGTCGGGCCAGGCCTCCTCGATCTGGCGCAGTTCGACCATGAGGGCATCGAACGCCGCGTCCGAGATCTCCGGGTCGTCGAGGACGTGATAGCGGTAGTTGTGACGCTCGATCTTGCGGCGCAGGGACTCGGCGCGCTCGCCGGCTTCGGCCTCGGTCATCTTCGACGGGTCATGCTTGGATGTCACGCATAGCCCCTTGTGGCAAAGGTACGCGCGGGGCCCGCCGTCGCGGATCTCGGATCCGCTATGGCGGGTCTTCGACAAGGCCCGCGGCTAACGGCGCGCCAAGCGTTTTCGCAGTGATGAAGCCGAGAGCGTGTTCAACACGTCAGCCTTCTCGAGCCACCCCCGCCGCGCGACGGCCACACCGTACTCCATCAGGTCCAGATCGGCAATCTTGTGGCTGTCGGTCGAGACGACCATCGTCACGCCGATTTCCTTCGCCCGTTTGCAGTAGACGTCGGGCAGGTCGAGGCGGTCGGGATACGAGTTGATCTCGAGGCACACACCCGCCTGGCGGCACGCCTCGAAGACCCGGTCCACGTCGAAGCGAAGCGGGTCGCGCCGGCCGATGATTCGCCCGAACGGATGGCCCAGGGCGTGCACGGCACCCGACCCGACGGCCGCCAGCAAACGCTCCGTCATCTTGTCTTCCGGCAGCGAAAACGCGCTATGGACGCTCGCGACGACCCAGTCGAGGTCGGCGAGCACCTTTTCGGGCAGGTCGAGGCGACCGTCTTTGAGGATGTCCACCTCAATGCCCGCCAGGAGCCAGAAGCCTTTCAGGTCGGCGTCGAGGCGGCGGATGCGGTCGGCCTCACGCCGCACCGCTTCTGCGTCAAGGCCCCCCGCCACCGTGACGGCCTTCGAGTGGTCGGTGATGGCCAGGTACTGGTAGCCACGCGCCCGGGCCGCTTCGGCAAGTTCCTGCGGCGTGTTGGCGCCGTCGGTGGCCGTGGTGTGGGCATGGAGGTCGCCGCGAATCTCTTTCTGCTCGATGAGTTTGGGGAGATTCCCCTCGGAGGCGGCGTCGATCTCGCCGCGATCCTCCCGCAGTTCGGGTGGAATCCACGGCAGGTCGAGGGCCTTGAACACCTCCTCCTCGGTCTTGCCGGCCACCTGCCGCTTGCCGCGAAACAGTCCGTACTCGTTCAGTTTCAACCGCTGCTTCTGGGCCCGTTTCCGCAGGGTGATGTTGTGGGCCTTCGAGCCGGTGAAGTACATCATGGCGGCGCCGAAGGCCTCGGCTTCGATGAACCGGAAATCGACCTGGAGCCCTCCTGCAAGTGCCACCGAAACCTTCTGTTCGCCCCGCGCGACGACGTCCTCGATCGGCGGATAGGCCAGGATGCCGTCGGCGGCCCGCTCGCGGTCGGAGGCTTCGACCAGGACGTCGAGGTCGCCGATGGTCTCGCGTCGTCGTCGGCAACTTCCCGCGATGTCCCAGCGGCGGATCGCCCCGACAGCCTCCAGGTGCCGCGCGAGCGCCCGGACGGCGTCGGCGGCCTCCTTGATGCTGATGCGGCCGGCTTCGGATTCAAGCGTCGCGAGACCTTTCAGGATGTTCTGCTCGGTTTTGGCGCCCATGCCTTCGAGGTCGCGAATCCTGCCGGCCTCGGCAGCGGCTTTCAGGTCCGCGAGCGTCTCGATCCCGAGCCGTTCGTAGAGGACCTTCACCTTCTTCGGCCCCAGGCCTTTGACGTGCAGCAGGTCCGTGAGTTTTGGCGGCAGGCGCTGCCGCAGGTCTTCGAGCATCTCGCACGTGCCGCTTTCGAGAATCTCGTGGATCCTGCCGGCCAGGCCCTCGCCGATGCCGGGCAGACGGGTGAGGTCTTCGCCCTCAGCGACCATGTCGGCCAGCGGCTCGGCCATGTCGCCCACCGTGCGCGAGGCGTTACGGTACGAGCGGATACGGAAGGCGTTCTCGCCGAGGATCTCGAGGATGTCGGCGATACGGTCGAAAACGGCGGCGATGCGGGCGTTATCCATAGTTCAGCGACAGGCGCAACGTACCACGCGGCACCAGGTGACCCGGACCTCCCGGTCCGGGCTCGGGCAACACCTTCGGGCCCGGCCACGTATTAGTAGCGCAGAGGGGGCGGCCGAGGTCAAGCGTGTTGTAGGTTGATTGCCGGTTGGGGGTTTGCTTTTTCCCTCGGCGTGGTGTAAAGTTCCGGGGTCGAAGCCCCGCGGCCAGGTAGTGCCTGCACGGGGGCAAGAGGGGAAGACCATGAGGTTGTGCCGACCCGCGTTCGTTGCCGCCTTGCTCGTTCTGGCAACCGTCCTC
>Ga0307379_10011468_pt1 | contig 11627 bp, 17 predicted proteins | sample UN2MG_FD_202237 | JGI IMG/M metagenome (GOLD analysis project Ga0307379, IMG submission 202237) | Soil microbial communities from Risofladan, Vaasa, Finland - UN-2 | ecosystem: Environmental > Terrestrial > Soil > Coastal area > Acid sulfate soil | place: Finland: Risofladan, Vaasa | collected... | reverse complement strand
AGTCGGCATTGTGCATAAAGGTTCTTGGCAGAGGCGGGGCTCGCGGCAAGAAGACCCGACCGGTCGCCGGGGTGGGAGATATTGTATGTGTAGCTATAAAGAAGTCACTGCCGAGCTGCCAGTTGGATGACAAGAAAGTCCATAAATGCGTTATTATTCGCACAAAGAGCCCCGTTAAACGTCCTGACGGCAGTTATGTAAGGTTCGATAGCAATGCCGCAGTGATGATTGACGGCGAAGGTAATCCGATAGGGACCAGGATTTTTGGTGCGGTAGCTCGTGAGCTACGTGAAAAAAACTATATGAAAATTATCTCGCTGGCAAGCGAAGTAGTCTAAATGTATGAAGCATCTCGTAAAGTGCCAAGCGAGATATGAAATAAGAGATACGATTTTATGGCTTTACATATAAAAAAAGGTGATATAGTAGAGATTATAACTGGTGACCACAAAGGCGCTACCGGCAGGATTTTGCGAGTGATACGTGAAAAGAACAGTGTTATTGTTCAGGGTCACAATATAGTTAAAAAGCACGTTCGGCCTTCACGTAAGAATCCGCAGGGAGGCCGGATCAATGTTGAACAACCGATCCATATAAGTAATGTTTTACCGGTAAATCCGAAAAGCTCGAAAGGCGGCAGAGTTCGTTTTGAGGTGAAAAAGGATGGCAGCAAGAAACGCCTTGCCTCAGACGGTTCCGAAATTGGCATTGTTCGAAAGATAAAATAAGCTGATGATTAGCAGCTATTAACTATTTAATACGGTTGCAAGATACAAGATGGCACGTTTGAAAGATTTATATAAGTCAAAGGTAATTCAGGAACTGACCAAAGAGTTTGGTTACAAAAATTCTATGGCTGTTCCGCGAATGGAAAAGGTCGTAATCTCGATGGGTGTAGGCAGAGCGACGCAGGACAAGAAATTTCTGGAATCAGCTAAAAAGGACCTGATGATGATTACCGGCCAGATGCCTCTTGTCTGTAAAGCCAAGAAAAGCGTTTCGAACTTCAAGGTCAGGGAAGGGGTGGAAACCGGCTTAAAAGTTACTGTTCGCGGCGTGAGAATGTACGAATTTATGGATAGACTCGTTAGTCTTGCGATACCGCGGGTAAGAGACTTTCGAGGCCTTAACGACAACAGTTTTGACGGCAGAGGCAATTACTCGATGGGTCTGAGTGAGCAGAGCGTTTTTCCGGAAATCAACGTGGGAAAAATGGAGTTTCAGCAGGGTATGAATATAACCTTTGTAACTACGGCACAGACCAACGAAGAAGCAAAAAAACTGCTTGAGCTTTTTGGTATGCCGTTCAGAAAGCGTGAATCGTAAAACGCCGGACGAGATGAGAAATTGGAGCTTGTGAATGTCAACTAAAGCACTGGAAAACAAGGCAGAAAAAAAACAAAGATTTCGTGTCAGACAATATACACGCTGTCAGCTTTGCGGCAGGTCCAGGGCCGTTTATCGCAAGTTTAAGATTTGCCGCATTTGTTTTAGAACTTTGGCTAACGAAGGAAAAATACCGGGAGTTAAAAAAGCCAGTTGGTAAAGAACGCGATATAACGTGTCAAATGTAATTCTAAAAAGACATACGATATACGAGATTTGAAATTATGAGTTTAAGTGATCCCATAGCCGATATGCTGACGAGGATTCGCAACGCTGTGCGAGTAAACAAAGAGCAGGTTAACGTTAAAGCGTCAAAAATCTGTGAAGGTATAGCGGCTGTGTTGAAAAAAGAAGGTTATATCTCGGATTATGACCGAATCGATGATGGCAACCAGGGGATACTGAGAATAATGTTAAAGTATGACCAGGAGGGCCGTCCCATTATTAACGAGATAACAAGAGAAAGTAAGCCCGGCCGTAGAGTCTATTCCTCCGTGGAAAAACTACCGCGAGTTTTAGCTGGTATGGGTATAGCAATTGTTTCGACAAGTGAAGGTGTAATGAGTGATATAAACTGCCGCCAGAAGAAAGTCGGCGGCGAGATACTTTGTACGGTTAGCTAATGAGTCGTATCGGAAAAAAACCTATTGTTATCCCAGATGGCGTTAAAGTCGAGCTCAAAGGCCGTTGTGTCAATATCTCAGGTTCGCTTGGACAGCTTCAGATGGATTGCCATCCGCGGATAAAAGTAAGAATTGACGATTCTGATGGTAAGATATTCGTTGAAAACGAAAAACCACAGGATCACATGAACAGGCAGTTGCATGGTACAATGCGAGCCTTGATTGCCAACATGATTACCGGTGTCAGTAAAGGTTTTGAAAGGAAAATGGAAATTTACGGCACTGGTTACAATGTCAAAGAACAGGGCGAAAAACTGCTTTTTCAAGTTGGTTTTTGTCATCTTGTAGAGCGGGTAATACCGAAGGGCATCAAGATCAAAATTGACGTCGGCGCAACAAGGGGAAATGAAGTCCCCGCAAAGTTTACGCTTTCGGCAATAGACAAATGTCTGCTTGGACAGTTCGCGGCAGATATACGAAAGATAAGACCGCCTGAGCCCTACAAAGGAAAGGGCATCCGTTATGCGGATGAGCATGTACGACGTAAAGTCGGTAAAGCATTTGCTTCGGGAACAGCATAAGAATAGAAATAGGAATTGAGAATTGAGAGCTGGTAAAATACAAAAAGCGGCACTTAGGCGTAAATATCACGTTAGGAAAAAGGTCTTTGGAACTCCGGACAGACCACGGCTTTCGGTGTTTCGGTCGAACAGACATATTTACACCCAAATTATTGATGATACCGCAGGCGCGACACTTGCTTCGGCAAGTACGAGGACAAAAATCCAGCGGGACCAGTTACCCAATGCGGGTAATATAAAAGCTGCTGAAATAGTAGGCGAAGCGATCGCAAAACAAGCCCTCAGCGTCGGTATTAAGTGCGTTTGCTTCGATAGAAATAGATATAAATTCCATGGCAGAGTTAAGGCTCTTGCCGAATCGGCAAAGAAAGCCGGGCTGGTCTTTTAAAAAGAAACGATAAAGCTTGGAGAAAAAATTGGCAGTAGAACCTCTTAAACTATCGGAACAGGAAGAAAAGCCGCTGGAAGATACGGTTGTAAAAATATTCCGCTGTTCCAAAGTGGTCAAAGGTGGTCGGCGGTTCAGCTTTGCAGCATTGGTTGTTGTTGGCGACCGTGCCGGCACAGTGGGTGTCGGTTATGGCAAGGCTAACGAGGTCCCACGAGCGGTCGAGAAAGCTGTAAAAGATGCCAAAAAATCTTTAAACAAGATTGCTTTGGTTGGCCGAACGATTCCGCACCGAATCAACGGCGAATACAGAGCTACGAAGATAGCATTGGTTCCGGCCAGCCCCGGTACCGGAGTTATAGCCGGCTCCAGCGCCCGGGCAGTACTCGAATATGCCGGTGTGCAGGATGTACTTACAAAAGTTTACGGCAGCACTTCTGCCAAAAATGTAGTCAAAGCAACACTTGAAGGCTTATTGAAATTACGCAGCAAAGAAATGGTCGAAGCTCTTCGTGGTGTTGCAATTAAGGATTAATAAATGCCGATTGAAAGTTGGGTGATTTGAATGTTGAATCATGAAATAACTTCCATTGCAGGTAAACACACACGTCGTCGCCGCGTTGGCAGAGGTAGCGGCAGCGGCCATGGCAAGACGTGTGGCCGAGGCCATAAAGGTGCCGGCAGCAGGGCCGGTTCGACTTCAGTCTCACTCTATGAGGGCGGTCAGATGCCTTTGTTTCGCCGGCTGCCTAAACGGGGCTTTAATAACTACAATTTCGCAAAACACTGCGAAATTGTCAATGTCTGTCAGCTCGAAAGATTTGAGGATGGCGCTACTGTCGGTGTAGAGCAGTTGTCTGGTGCCGGACTGATTGACAGCATTAAAAGCAAAGTCAAGATTCTCGGTAAAGGAGACCTGACTAAAAAGCTGCAGGTTACAGCTCATAAATTCAGTAAAAATGCTGAGCAGAAAATTGCCGCATCCGGCGGAATAGTAAAAATGATTTGATGTTTGTCAGTTTGCCGCGTCATGCGAAATGGAACGCAAAACATAATAGACGGGATATGAAATAATGCTTGGAACAGTGGTCAACATATTCAGAGTTAAGGACCTGCGTAACAAGATACTTTTTACTTTGGCTCTGCTGATAATATACAGGGTCGGCTTCCATATCACTGTTCCCGGTTATGATCCTGCCGCGATTGAAAGCGTCGCCGGATCGAGAGACTCCGAGAGTCCGTTGGGAAGAGCTGCTTTATATATGCAGATGTTTACAGGTGGAAATCTGGATAAAAGCAGCTTGTTCGGGCTGGGAATTATGCCCTATATTACATCGTCAATTATCCTTATGCTTTTAGGCGAGGTTATTCCCGCTTTGAAGAAGCTGCGCCAGGAAGGCCAGACGGGTCATAAAAAGATACAGGAATATACGCGCTACCTGACTGTTCTTATATGTGTTGTACAATCGGTAATGTTTATGAAATTGTTAGGAGGTGGGGGAGGATTGACCTATGCCGGCATGGAGCGTGAAGCCATGATAATGGGTATTGTTGGTATGACCGCCGGTACTATTTTCTTGATGTGGCTCGGCGAGCAGATAGATGAATATGGTATAGGCAATGGTATCAGTTTGATAATTATGGCCGGCATTGTCTCCAGAATGCCGTGGGCGATCTGGAGGCTCTGGCAGAATGTCGATTTGAGAATCGGTGCGGGACCCACTAGTGTCGGTCCGGCAAAGATCTTGTTCCTTATAGCAGCGTTCGTTTTTGTTGTTGCCGGTGCGATACTAATCACTCAAGGCCAGCGCCGCATACCGATTCAGCAGGCAAAGCAGATGCGAGGGCGCCGGATGTATGGCGGTCAGAGGCATTATTTACCGCTTCGTGTCAATCACGGTGGAGTGATGCCGATAATTTTCGCGTCGAGCTTTATGATTTTTCCACCGTTAATAATTGGGCAATTATCAAGAATTCCCGTCTTAGAGGAATCAGCAATTCTTCAAAATATTTCTGATGCTTTAGGCTACCGTGCTTATACTTACAATGTTCTTTATATGTTATTGATAGTTTTATTCGCTTATTTTTGGGTTACGGTGCAATTTCAGCCTAAGGAAATGGCTAAGAATCTTCGGGATTCCGGGAGTTTTATCCCCGGGCTTCGACCGGGACGCAGAACCGCAGACTACCTGGAAACGGTAATGACCAGAATCACATATTTTGGGGCCTCATTCTTAGCAATAATTGCCATTGTGCCGTCGCTTATCATAGTGCTGCTCGGGATTGAACCGGGTGTGGCAAATTTTGTGGGCGGCACCGGTTTGTTGATAGTTGTCAGTGTTTCGCTCGATCTGGTTCAGAAAATAGAGGCCAATCTTTTGATGCGAAGCTATGATGGTTTCAGCGGGTCCGGCAGAATCAAAGGAGCGTATGCATGAAAGTAGTTTTATTGGGAGCTCCCGGTGCCGGTAAAGGAACGCAGTGTAAAAGTATTGTTGCACGATATAATCTGCTCCATTTATCCAGTGGAGACATTTTACGACAGGAAAGGGCCGAAGGTACTGAGTTAGGGAAAAAGGCCCAGGATTACATGGATTCAGGCGCACTTGTACCGGATGAAATAATAATTGAGATGATGGCCAAAGCAATCGAGAAGGCCCCTGCTGCCGGTTTTGTACTGGATGGTTTTCCCAGAACGGTTAATCAGGCTATCGAGCTTGATCAAGCTTTGGTCGCAAGCGGGCAAAAAATAGATGCTGTTTTGAACCTGGAGATAGACGACAACGTAGTAACAAAGCGAATAACCGGAAGAAGGAGTTGCCCGGAGTGTGGAGCGGTTTACCACATTGAAAACTTAAAGCCAAAAACTGAAGGTATATGTGATAAAGACGGCACTGAGCTTGTTCAAAGGTCTGATGATACTGAGGAAGTATTGGCGAATCGTCTTGAGACTTACCACCAGCAGACAGAGCCCCTGGTGGATTACTATAAGAAAAACAGTACTGTCTATAACTTCGATGCTGACAGGAATCCCGACGATGTAAGGGCTTCAATGTTTGAGAAACTGGATGTCCTTGTTAAAACGCGAAGCGCTGGCTCTGTATCGAATCACGAATTACGAGGCGCGAATGATGAGATATGAAATTCGATGGCTATAACGCTTCGCAGTCGTAGGGAAATTGAGTTAATGCGCAAGGCAGGTGCCATTGTAGCAGATGTTCTTTTAAAACTAAAGGAGATTGCAGAGCCCGGAACGACCACAGCCTGGCTTGACAGTGTAGCTCTGCAAATGACCGCTGATGCCGGAGCGGAAGCTTTATTTAAAGGTGTCCGAAGCCCGGTTGCGAGAATCCCGTTTCCCGGTGCAATTTGTGCCTCGATAAATGAACAAGTCGTTCACGGGATTCCTTCAGAGGATACAAAGCTCAAGAACGGTGATATCCTCAGCATTGATTTCGGTGTCAGACTTAACGGTTATTGTGCAGATGCGGCAGTTACGATTGCCATTGGTGAGATTTCCGAGAATAGACGCAAACTAATGGACGTAACAAAACGTGTTCTTGGTATAGCAATAGAGAAATCTGCACCGGCTGTTAGATGGAGTCAGGTAGCTACCGAGATGCAGCGATACGCTGAATCTGCCGGATTTTCCATAGTGAAAGACTTCGTCGGACATGGTATCGGCAAAAAAATGCATGAGGAGCCGAGAGTCCCTAACTTTGTCAGCGATGAGTTGCTGGCAAATGATATTGTTTTGGCAGAAGGAATGGTTTTGGCTGTTGAGCCGATGATTAATGCCGGCTCCAGTGCCGTTAGAACTTTAAAGAACGGATGGACAGTAGTAACAAGAGACGGGAAATCCTCGGCTCATTTTGAACATACAATTGTGATATTAGGGAATGGTTGCGAAGTATTAACCATAAACGGATATTAACAAAGGGCTCGAACGAATCATAGGTCACGGGTTGCGAAAATAATGGCAAAGAAAGATACGATAAGATTACAAGCCAAAGTGACTGATGCTTTGCCGAATGCAATGTTTAGAGTGGAACTGGAGAACGGCCACAAGGTTTTGGCGCATGTTTCAGGCAAGATGCGCATGAATTTTATCCGAATATTACCGGGTGACACGGTCATAGTCGAGATGTCACCGTATGACTTAAACAGAGGCCGAATAGTACTCAGGCATTAGCCGAGGTTGATCTGCTGCCAATGGAAATCTTGTTCGGCCTGAAACTATGATCGAAAAGCAGGAAATAATATGAAAGTTAGAAGTTCTGTAAAACGTATATGTGAGAATTGTAAAGTTGTTCGTCGCAAAGGCGTCGTGCGGGTGATTTGTACGAATCCTCGCCATAAACAACGCCAGGGGTAATTGAAAAGCGATAAGTGATAATTGATGAATAATGATGGATGATTCGATAACCTTAGGTTCAATAAACAAATTAAAAGAGGAGCTTTTATGCCGCGTATAGTTGGTGTTGACATTCCCAATGACAAATCCATATGGATTTCACTGACCTATATTGTTGGTATTGGTAAATACACATCGGGGCAGATTTTGAAAGAAGCCGGGATCGATAAAAGCACGAAGGCCGGCAAGCTCAGTGAAGATGAGCTTAGTCATATAACGCAGATTATCGACCGAAATTACATCGTGGAAGGTCAGCTTCGCAGACAGGTTAGTCAAAACATTGCTCGCTTGCGAGATATAAATTGTTACAAAGGCATTCGTCACAGAAGGGGCCTGCCTGTTCACGGACAGTGCACACAAAGTAACGCACGTACTCGTAAAGGGCCGAGAAAAACAGTTGCCGGCAAGAAAGGTGTAAAGGAAAAACGATAAAGAGTTGAGTTATTTTGGATAAATACCCGGTAAGAGAAAAATAATGGCAAAAAGAGTAAAGCGAAAAGTTAGAAAAAACGTTGTCCGTGCTGTTGTACATATAAGAGCCACATTCAATAACACATTGATTACTATTACGGATGTAGATGGTAATACGGTTTGCTCGAGTTCAGCGGGCTGTGTAGGTTTCAAGGGCTCTCGTAAAAGTACACCTTTTGCCGCTCAAAGGGCGGCACAACGCTGTGCCAATACTGCTATGCGTAATGGCGTACGCGAGGTTGAAATCAGAGTCAAGGGGCCTGGTTCGGGTCGAGAATCTGCCATCTCAGCCTTGCAGCAGGCGGGATTGCGTATCGCATCAATAGAAGATGTTACACCACTGCCACACAACGGTTGTAGACCGCCGAAACGAAGAAGAGTATAAAACCGATACCAAAATACTTTTTTGGGGTTGAATAAAAAAATGGGACGTTATTTAGGTTCATCTTGTAAAAACTGTCGTCGAGAAGGAATGAAGCTTATGCTAAAGGGCATAAGATGTGAGACGGCTAAGTGTCCGGTCGAGAAAAAACAGCGTAACCTGACTCCTGGAATGCACGGATGGCGCAGAGGAAGGCTAAGTGAATACGGTGTTCGGCTGCGCGAGAAGCAAAAGGTCAAGAGGTATTACGGACTTCTGGAGCGACAATTTATGAGGTATTTCCACCAGGCAGAGCGGATAAAGGGGAATACCGGTGAAACGTTGTTGCAATTGCTGGAAAGGCGTTTGGACAATGTCGTATATAAATTGAATTTTGCGCCATCGCGCAAAGCCGCCAGACAGCTAATTGCTCATGGACATATCTATGTGAATGGACGCAAGGTGAATATCAGCGATTATACTACAAAAATCGGTGACAAGATAACGGTCAAAGGTTCAGAGAAAAGCCTTAAAAAAATTAAGGAGCAGTTGGAAAATAATCCGAATTTTTCAACACAGAGTTGGTTACAGTTGACCCGGGAAAAATCCGAAGCGACTATTGTTGCATTACCCACTCGAGATGACATTCAAATTCCCGTTGAGGAGCAGTTGGTTGTGGAGTTCTGCTCAAGATAAATACAAAGTAATTTATTAAGCTTTTATTAAGCTTCTGCAAATGTTTAGTTTTTTTTAAGTATTGAGTTTAGAGCAGACCCTGTTAACTCAAAGACTTATATAGGAGACCTATATGAGAGTTACATGGCGTGGTTTGGAGTTGCCGACTCGTGTTGAACGAGACACGATGATATCGAGTGATAAGTATGGCCGATTCTTCATTGAACCTTTTGAACGTGGTTTCGGCACGACTATTGGTAATAGCCTGAGGCGCATATTGCTTTCCTCTTTGGAAGGTAGTGCCGTAACATCGATCAAAATTGAGGGTGTCGACCATGAATTCAGCACGATAAAAGGAGTTATGGAGGATGTTACTGATATCGTCTTGAACATCAAGAGTCTCATTATTCGGCTCCATGACGATGAGCCGAAAACAATGAGCGTTTCGGCAAACAAAGCTGGCGTTGTAACGGCAGGTGATATAGTTACTGACCCAAACATTGATGTGATAAACAAAGATCTGGTGCTGGTTACTTTGACCGAAAAAGTTAATTTTAAAATGGAAATGGTTGTAGAGAACGGGCGTGGTTACGTACCGGCTTCAGAGCGAATCGCTGCTGCAGACAGGTTCGACCAGGAAGTTGGAAGAATAATGCTTGATACCGTATACTCACCGGTTACAAGGGTACGATACACGACAGAAAATACCCGTGTAGGCCAGCGTACTAACTATGACAAGCTGATCATGGAAATTTGGACAGACGGAACAATAACACCTGAAATGGGGCTGGTGGAGGCAGCAAAAATCCTGCGCAAGCACGTAAATCCGTTCGTACAGTATTTCGAGCTTGGACAAGACACTGTTGCTGAATCTCAGATTACAGTAGAAGAGACGGAAGAACCGGCTGTGGATGAGGAATTAGCACAAAAACTGAGCATGCCGATCCAGGAATTGGAACTCTCGGTAAGAGCAAACAACTGTCTTGAGTCGGCAAAGATCGAAACGGTTGGACAATTGGTAAAAATGACGGAAGCTGATTTGCTAAAGATTAGGAGCTTCGGCAAAACTTCCCTGCGGGAAATCAGGAGAAAGCTTGCCGACATAGGCCTGTCTTTGGGAATGACAGATGGATAAATACAAGAGGAGTTTAAGTATATGCGTCACAGAGTAGCAGGGCGTCGGTTGAGTCGAACAAAGGAGCATCGTCTGGCTATGAGGCGAAATCTCGTCGCTTCGCTTTTCCAGCATGAAACGATTTCGACCACAATAGAAAAAGCTAAAGAGGTAAAACCCTTTGCTGAGAAGTTGATCACGTTGGCGAAAAAAGGAACACTTCCAGCCAGGCGTCAGGCGATCGCTCTGCTTGGAAACCGCGACATCATAGATTATGAGGACGGCGAGGCTGTTAGAAAAGGCACCGTCGTCGGAAAATTGTTCAGCGAGCTTGGTCCCAGATACCTTGACAGGCCGGGCGGTTATACAAGAATTATCAGGTTGTCTTTGAGAAGGCTGGGTGATAACGGCCAACTCGTCTTACTGCAACTCATAGGTGCCGACGAGAGTTTAACAAAAAAAAGCAAAAAGCGCTCGCGCAAAAAGACGAAAAAAGCCGTAGAAGTCAAAGAGATTGCCGAAGACCAGGTGGCAACTGAAGTCGAGGATGTTGCCAGGGAAGAAGAAGCTGAAATCCAGAACGACAAAGAACAAACCAGCCAGGGGCAGTAGCCTGATACTTTTCAGGATGACCCTATGATGAGTGCGGATGATTGCCTTTTCTGTAAAATGGTAGCCGGGCAAATACCGGTTACGAAAATTTACGAAGATGAAGTTGTTCTTTCATTTTTGGATATCGGCCCAATAAGCGATGGACATACGTTGGTGATTCCAAAGCAGCACTTTGAAAAATTACATGAATGCCCTGCCGAGCTTTTAGGCCAGGTTTTTACCCGGATTGGCAAGATTGCCGGTGCTGTTGCGGCGACAATGAATTCTGACGGCTATAATCTTTTATGCAATAACGGCAGGGCGGCCGGTCAGCTTATCGAGCATTTACATTTTCATATTGTGCCTCGAAATAACGGTGACGGACTGTTCAGTCGCTGGCCTTCTGTTGAATATGAGGATGGAAAGATAGAAGAAGTTGCTGGGGCTATACGAAAAAATTTGTAAATTTGTCTTGGTGTTCTTGATAAAAGACAAATATTTTGATATATAGTAATAAATGATCGCGGGGTAGAGCAGTCTGGTAGCTCGTCGGGCCCATAACCCGGAGGTCGCAGGTTCGAATCCTGCCCCCGCTATTGAAACCAAGAGATAACTTCTTATCTGACAAGTGGTTATCTCTTTTTTTGTGTCCAAAATTAGCCCGTTATGAACCTGCGACTTTGTGCTGTTAATCACAAGGTCGTAGGTATGAAATGATCCCGCTATTGAAACCAAGAGATAACTTCTGTAATGGCAAGGAGTTATCTCTTTTTTGTTGCCCGTTTTTAAACCCGTTATGAAACCCCGACTACCTGGTTATGAACCTGCGATCTTCGAACCGAATGGGTTTTACAAAAAACTGTTGGATATGGACTATTTTTTCCTAAACAGCACGGTGTCCTACGCAAAAATTGAAATGGCAGCGAAACTCCATTGATTCGAGGAAATCAAATTCAAACTTGTTCATTGAAAACTGAATATTGACAGTTTCAGGAAGGGTGATTCCCGGCAAAGTCAGAGCTT
>Ga0307379_10011465_pt1 | contig 11628 bp, 5 predicted proteins | sample UN2MG_FD_202237 | JGI IMG/M metagenome (GOLD analysis project Ga0307379, IMG submission 202237) | Soil microbial communities from Risofladan, Vaasa, Finland - UN-2 | ecosystem: Environmental > Terrestrial > Soil > Coastal area > Acid sulfate soil | place: Finland: Risofladan, Vaasa | collected... | reverse complement strand
GACGGGCTGTACGAAGGCGACTCCGACGCGGACTCGCTCGCGCTGGGGCTGCTCGACGGGCTTCCGCTCGGACTGACCGAAGGCGACGCACTGGGGCTGACGGAGGGGCTGATTGAGGCCGACGGAGACGCAGAGGGCGACAGGCTCGGGCTGCTCGACGGGCTGACGGAGGGGCTGATTGAGGCCGACGGAGACGCAGAGGGCGACAGGCTCGGGCTGTACGAAGGCGACTCCGACGCGCTCGCGCTGGCGCTCGGACTGCTCGACGGACTGACCGACGGCGACACGGACGGGCTGACGCTGGGCGACACGGACGGGCTCGCCGAGGGCGACACGCTCGGACTGATCGAGGCCGACGGAGACGCAGAGGGCGACAGGCTCGAACTGAGAGACTGCGAGTAGCTGGGCGAGGCGCTGGGCGAGACCGAGGCGCTCGCGCTGTAGGACGGGGACTCCGACGGGGACAGCGACGCGCTCTCGCTGGCGCTTGGCGACCGCGACGGGGACACCGACGCGGAGTAGGACGCGCTCGGAGACTGCGACGGCGGATAGGGCAAGTCCTCGCTGGCGGGGTTGAGCGTGCCCGCGTCGAAGCGGCACTGCGACCATGGGTTGTCGATGGTCAGGACGACTTTCTCTTCTAGCGCGGCAACATCGTGCGCCTCGTAGGCCGTCAGGAACTTCTGCTCTGAGTTGGAGTACATGAACGGCATGATGAGGTGCGTGTAGACCTCGCGGCGATCCCCGGGCGCGAAGGGGAAGTCCTGCCCTTCGTGGTGAGCGCCGAGGTCAAGCCATGCGTCCGTGTCCGGGTCCACGTCGTCGGGGTCGATGATGGCGATGTCGATCTCCCCCAGCTCGTTCCACCAGATCATCACGCAGTGGAAGGCCGCGAGGAAGGAGTCGATCACCTCGGCCACGGACACGTCGTTCTGGTCGCCACCAAAGCGCCGCGCCGACTCGACCCCGCGAGCCGCAAAGAACTGAGAGGCCGTGTCCCAGTTCGTGTCGGCGACGATCGCGTGATCTCCTCGCCAGCCCTGAAGCGGTGGCCGTCGATACGCGTACTCCTCGACGATCATGCGGAGCTGATTGGGAGCACCAGTCAGCGGGACCGGGCTCGCGCCCTGCGTCAACAGGCCGTTCGGTCCTTCGCAGTCCACCGACACAACGGCGCCCTTCTCAGGAACGTAGTCGTTGCCGACCGAAAGGATAGAGCAGCGGTTTCCGCCGTAGACGCCCTGAATGAGAGTCCAGATCGTGTCCTCTTGCGGCTCTCCATCGAAGTACACTCTCGACACAGAGACGAGCTGATCGACGGAGATGAGCCACCAGTACCCGATGTCTTTGTCGTATCGGATATTGACGGCGGGGACCATTCCGCGCTGCGTCACATCCCATGAGTCGTGAACCCCCGTGACGAGCGGCATCTGCGTGCCGTAGATGGTCGGCTCCGACGCGGACCCCCACTCCGTCCGAGTGAAGACGCCCGACGGGACCGGAGTGCGCAGAACGGTGTCGTCCGTCTTGAACACCAAGATGGTGGCGAGCCCGCGACGCTCCCAGTCCGCAAGCACTCCACGGAAGAGGGGCTCCCAGTCGTCGCTAGGCAGTCCGGGCGCAGCGATGTCGTACATCGCCGCTGAGCCGCGAGGGTCGTAGGTTTCCAGAAGCGAGACGAGCGAGCCGTCCACGTCGGCGACGCCCACGGCCGTCTCTACGGCCTCCAGCCGCCGGGTCTTGATCGAGGAGCCGATGCGGACCGAGCCCCAACCGCCCGGGACGGCCACATGCGTGACGCCGCCCTCGGTGGTCTCGCGGCCCTGCGTGGACACCACGATGTTCTGGAGCGCGTGGCCCCTCGCCACGAGGTCGCATCGAAGGACAGGGAAGACGGACGCGCCATGGTCTATCGCTTCGGCGAGAGCCGCGCTCCGCATCTATGCCGTTCCGTCGGCGATCTGCGAGGCGAGGTCGCGAGCCAGCTCGCGCTGCACCGCGTCGAGGGTGAAGCGGCGCATCTGCTCGACGGTCTCGGCAGTCTGCATGGGGTTCTCGTTGATGTTCAGGTTGATGTGGGTCTCGGACGGCCCTGCCGGGGCCTGTCCGGGCAGGGCGGGGTCGCCCGGCCTCACGACGGCCTCGGTCCCGTGAAGGACGGCGGGAGTGCCCGCGCCGAAGTTCTGCCAGCCGCCAGAGCCGCCCGCGAACTCCCTTGGGTCCGGGCCGTCCGGGCCGCCCGGGCCGCCCGGGATCGGGCTCGACGGGAAGCTGACCGGGATGCTGATGTCGTCCGGGAGCGCCGCGAACATGGCTTGGAAGGAGAGTGCCGCCTGCTGCACCGCCGTGGGCACGTCGTTTCCGAAGACTCCCGCCATGTCCTCTGCGGCCATCGCAGCCTCATCGAGCGCGACCGCTGTCGCGTCGGCCACAGACATCACCGCATCCCCGGAGGCGGCAACCTGCTCCTCCAGCCCCTCCCTCATCGCGTCCGTCGCGATCTGCACCGCTTCCGACAGGCTCGCCCCGGACGCGAGAGCTTCGTCTAGCGCCGCCCGGCCCACCTCCCTGACTGCCTCGGCAGCCGTCGAGCCAGTCGCCACTATGGCTGCGGAGGCGGCGCTTGCGGAGGCGGCGGCGTTCCGCTGCCATTCTTCGGCAGCCCCCGAGGCAGCAGCGCCAGCCTCGGCGAAGGCGCGGAGGGGACCGCCCCCCTCGCCCTCCACCAGATCGAGCGCAGCCACGGTCTCGCCGGTCATCGAGGCAAGCGCCGTTCCGGTCGCGGCGGCCACCTCCGTCGCGTACGCCGACATCTCCTCCGCGCTCGCGCCGTGAGCCTCCATCAAGGCCGCGCGCGTCTGGGCGGCCACCTCCACCGCCGTCGTGCCCACTCCCGCAATCGAAGCGACAGTCACCTCGGTCGCGGCCGCAATGCCCACGGCAGTCGCCGCGAGAGAGTCCACGCTCCCGCCGGTCGCGGCGGCCATCTGCTCCGCGTACGCCGCCATCGCCGCCGTGCTCGTGGCGACCGCTTCCGACATCGTCTCCCCGGACGCGAAGGCTTCGTCCAGCGCCGCGCGGCCCACCTCCCTGACTGCCTCGACAGACGCCGCGCTCCCGGCTACGGTCGCGGCGGCTGCGGAGGTGGCGCTCCGCTCGAACTCCGCGTACGCCTCATGGGCGGCCCCGATGCTTCCGAGCAGACCTTCCCCGTCGGCCCGAGCCGCCGAGTACGCTGCCATCCCCGCCTCTTGGGCGGACACGTACGCCGTGGACTGCGCCGTGATCGCGCCCGCGACAGCACCAGCAGCTCCGCTTGCGGCTGCGCTCCCGGCTACTGCGTTCTGCTCGAACTCCTCGTACGCATCACCGTACGCCTTCAGGCCGGTGGTCATAATGTCGAGGGTTCCGGTCGCCCCATCCCGTGCATCCCTCATGGCCGCCTCGCCCGCCTGCTGAGCGGACGAGAAAGCAGAACCCTGCTCCGTGATGGCGGTCGTGGTCCCCGCGATGCCGTCGCGCATCCGTTGGGCGCTCTCTGGGATGTCTGCGCCCATGACCTTGGCGATCTCCACCAGAACGTCGAGCATCGCCCGCTGCGGGTCGGAGGAGAACGTGATGCCGTTCTGCTCCGCGAGATCCTTCAGCCGCTGCGTGTCCGCGTCCAGCGGGATGCCGAACTCCTCAGCGGCCGAGATCGCCGCCTGAATCGCAGGCGACACCGCGAGGAGCGCCGTGTTCATGTCCGCGCCACCAGCGACCGCGAGGTCGAACATATCGCCGATCCCGGACTGCATCGCGGAGAACTGCTCGGTGCTCAGGTAGCCCGCGTTCGCGAGTCCCTTCATCGCCTGCGACAGACCGTCGATGCCCTCGAACAGCGGGCGGAGGTGCTCGTCGTTGATCGTGTCGAATGCTGCACCGAACGACCCAAGGATGGCTTCCATCCCGGCCTCGCCGAGCGACTCGGTGAGGCTCTCCTTCAGGGAGTTAAAGTCCTCCGCCATCGCATCGACCGCGCCGACGATGCCCTTCTCCTCGATCAGAGCCGAGAACATCGCGCCGAACACCACGCCGGAGACCTCGCCGAGAGACGTGATCGCGCCCTCGATTTCCTCCATCGACCCGAGGGCCGCGTCTCCGCTGCGCTCGACCGTCGAGACCCACTCCAGCCACTCCTTGTCCAGAAGCTTGATGGCGCCGACGAACTTGTGGACGCCAGCGACCGCAAGGTCGAGCTGCTCGCCCACGAACGCGTCGATCTCCGGGGACTCGATGTTCAGCGCCCGAGCGTTCTTGATGAGCGCGACCATCTCCCGCGACCCGACGCGGCCCGCCAGCATCGCCTCGTCGGCGATCTTCGTGAAGGCTTGGCCTACCTGCTCCAGCGCCTCCTTCGCGGGGAGGGAGCCGTCCGCGATCCCCTTCATCAGATCGGTGACCTGCGGGGCGAACTCGGCCGCGCTCTTCTTCGACTCGTCCATCGCGGACGACAGGTTCAGGAGCGCGGCCTCGGCGATGTCGAGGTCGAACTTGTCGGCGGTCGCCTTGATCTGCTCCAGCAGCTCCTCGCTGATCTCCATCCCGAGGGCCTTGCCGGCTTCCTTGGCCTGCTTCTTGATCTTCGCGCCCTTCATGAATCCGATGACGCCGCCGATGATCGCGCCAGCCGCCATGCCCATCGGGCCGGCGACGGCGCCCATCTGGGCGCCAGCCGCTGCGCCTTGCAACGCCTTGCCCGCGATCTGCTGGTTCCCGGTGCCTTGGTTGAGCATCCCCCCGATCGCACCGGCCGCCTGAGCGCCAGCACCAATCTTCGCCACGAGCTTGGCTTTCTTGGCGTTCGCCTGAGTCTCATCGAAGAGCTGCTGCCCGGTCTTCCCTGTCCCGAGAGCGTTCTGCGTGCTTCCCGTCATAGTCGGATTCGCCGCTTGGAAATTCTTGAGCGCCGTCTCCGGTGACGGCATGTCTCCGATCCGAGCCCACTGATCGCCGATGTTGCCGACGATCTGCGCGATGTCCCCGAGCTTCCCGCCGAGCATTCCAGCCAGCCCGACGACTCCCGCCAGCATGCTGCCCCACTTCATCGCCGAGTTCGCGGACTCGATCTGGTTCGCGTCGATCAGGGCAATGGCGTCTGCGGTGAGGAGACCTTCCGTCTTCATCTTGGCGTAGACGTCCGCGAGATTCCACGCGGCTTCTCCTGCTGCACTGAGGCCCTCAGCGGTGCCGAGCGCCTTCTGTTGGTCAACGACCCCCTTGAAGAAGGCCTCGTACGCACGCATCGCTACCGGGCCAGCACCAGCAAGGCCCGCGCCCTCGGCCCCGGCGAGGCCGGACAGAATGTAGCCCTGTATCTGTTGCCCTCTCGCGACGAACTCGCCCTTCGCGTTAGCGGTCGCGGCCTGCACGCTCTTGAGCAGCGTGAGCAGTGCCTCGGTGCCCAGCTTCGCGAGCCCGCCATCTTGGCTCATCAGCTGCTTGACAATCGCCTCCTGAAGAGCGACGGGCTTGTTTCCGGCCGCCTCCGCACCAACGCCAGCCGCCTGCTCGCCCTTCAGTTGCAGCCAGTCCTTCAACTGCTGCTGGAGGCCCGCGTCAGCGAGCTTCCCGTTTTCGTGCATCCGCCAGAGCGCCTCGCCGGTCCTTTCGAGCAGCTCGACAGGGATGTTCCCTTCCAAGGCGACGAACGTCTGGGACATCGCCTCCATCGCCTTGTCGGTCAGGAGGCCCTTCGCCGCCGCGACTTGCATCTCAGCGGACACGAGCTTGAAGCTCTCCGCGACGTCCGCCTGATTTCTCCCGAGCGTTTGCCCGGCGTCCGCCGCCGCCAACGCCGCCGGGCCATGCTGCTTGATGACATCCACCGTGAGCTGGCCGGCCTCAGCGAGCTTCTTGAGTTCCTGCTCCTGCTCCTGCATCGCCTTGGCGGACATCCCGCCGGCTGCGATGAAGGCTTGGTCTGCGGAAGACATCTTCGCCCACTCCGCCGCAACGTCGGCCAGCACTGGGGCGAGCGTCACCCCTGCCTGTTGCGTGTTGTAGAGCGCCTCGCCGTACTTCATGACCATCTCGGTGGGGACGGCACCAGCCGCCGCCACCGACGTGAAGAGCGCACCCATGTCCTTCAGTGTCGAAGCGGCGAGGCCGCCCTTCGCGGCGAGGATCTCCTGCTGGGCAGCGACCGCGCCATAGCTGGCTGCGACATCCTGAAGCCCCTGCGGGAGCGGCTGCCCAGACGCCACCGCCTCCGCTAGCGACTTGCCGACCTTGAGTGTCTGCTCGGCCGTCATCTCAGATGCGCCACCGAGCTTCGCGACAACCGTCGAGAGCTTCTCGATCTGCTCTTTGCCGACCCAGCCCTTCAAGGAGAGCGCCATCGCTGTCGCAGCCTTCGCGTTCGCCTTGGTCTGCGTCTCCCACTTCTTCTCGACGGCGACCATATTCTGAGTGGACAGGGTGTTCGCGTCTTTCGCCCCGCGCAGCGCCTTGATCTTGTTGGTCATCTCAAGAACCTGTGGCCCCGCTGTGTCGGTCAGATCCTTGAGCATTCCCGCCTGCTGCTCACCCTCAGTCTTCTGTAGGATGTCCGCCCTCAGCTTCGCTCGGGCTGCCGCCTCTGGGCCTCCCGGTTTGCCTCCGTCGTCTGGCTTCTGCGGGATCACGATCTTCGGCATCGCCTCGACAGCGGCGACAAGCTCCTTGACCCACGGCACCGCGTTCTTCGCTTCCTCCGAGAACCCGGCGACGGTCGCGGCGAGCCGCACCATGCCCTGCTGGGCGTCCGTCCCGGTGGCTGCCGAGAGTGCGTTCATCTCGGGCGCCAGTTCCTTGAGTTCGGATATCTCCGCAGACAGGAGTTCGGCGTTTACGCTTGCCAATAGGTTGCGAAGGTGCGCGATGTACTTTGGGTCAATGCCTGTCGCAATCGCCCGGTCCAGTTGCGTCTCGATTTTCTTGACGGCCCCCCGGAGCTGGTCTGCGGTCGCTGCGCCATCCTCCACGAAGGACTCCATCATCGCCTTGTAGTCTTTGATCCAGTCCCGCATCTGGTTGTTCGGGGTCTTCTCCAGCTCCTCCCGCATCTTGGCTTGACGCTTCGCGGCCTGCTCTGCCACGAGCGCGAGTTGCTCTGTCGTTTCCGCCATGTGGACCGCGTCTTTAAACGCCTGCCGGCCAGCCTCCGTCAGCACTCCGCCCTGTGAGCCCATAGCGAAGACCGCGTCTCGCCAGTCCTCGATAGCCACCCCGCCGACCTTCAGCTCCTTGATGAAGTTGCCGAGAGAAAATCCAGCGAAGAACGCGGCAGGGACGGCGAGGGCGACACCGAGAAGCGACAGCGCCCCGGTAAGCGTCGCTGTCGCACCCGACGCTCCCGTCATGGCCGCCGCCATGCCAGCGGCCTGCGTGCCTACGGCATTGATGGAGGCACCAATCGCAGCGGCCCTCCCGACCTTCATGGCACCGCCGGCAGCGGAAGGGACCGCTGCTGACGGGGCGAAAGAGCCGAAGCCGACCTGTCGCGCCTTCGGCATCGCGTTGAGAAGGATCGCTTGCTGTTGGGCAGCGTTCGATGCGAGCTGGGCTTTCGTACTGATCGCCATCTCGGCAGCGAACACCAGCGCCGCCTTCCCGGCCGAGTAGATCCCACTGATCCACTTCCCGATCCCGAGGTAGCTGGCACCCATTTTGATCGCCAGAGCCGCAAGGGCGGCCCCGATCGCGAGGTACAGCTGCGGGTGCGCCAGCATCGACACATAGAGCTTTTTCTGTAGTCCGATCCACTCCGTCCACAGCGGGATCAGCTCTTTACCCATCATCGTCAGGGCGTCGTCCCGATGCCGCTTGAGGGACTGCTCCATCCCGGCGACGCTCTTGTTCGTCTCCGCGTAGACACCAGCGATTTTCGCGCCTTCCGTGAGGACGGCGTTCATCGCAGCCTGCTGCTTCTCGTTGCCAGTGAGGGCTCGGGTGCTCTTCCCGAGGCTCAGGGCCAAGTCGCCGTACGCCTTCTCCAAGTTGACGATGATCCCAGACGTACGCAGCACCTCTGGCTGAAGCGTCTGGATACCGAAGATGAGCCTCTGGAGGGTCTCGCTGGAGTTCGCGCCCGCCAGCCGGGCGGCCGACTGTGCGACAGCGCCGAGATCCTCGGCCTTGGCTAGATCCAAGTTGGCTCGCGACATCTGGATGATCGCGTCGCGAGCCCGCACCAGCGAGATGCCCTGACGGTTCAACGCTTCCGCAAGGCGGTCCGTCTCGCCCGCCATCAGGCCCTGCTGGCTCGTCATGTAGCGGGACACGGTGGTGAGGTTCTGATGTTGAGCGCCGAGCGAGACCATCTCCCGCGTGAGCCCCATGAATTTGCCGGACAGCCCCAGAACCACGGAGGTCACGACGTTGCCCATCGCCGTCATGGCGACACCGGTTTGAGAAGCGGAATCGCTGACCGAGACGAGTCCTACGTTTATCTCATCGGCGGCCTTCCGGGCGTTGTCGGCCGCCACACGCAGGGACGGGGACATCTCGTCCTTCAGCGTCAGCCAAGCTTCGAGTTCCGCGACGGTCATTGCCATTTAGGCGGCCCCCTCGGAGGCGCGCTTCCGCCTCCGCTCCGCTGCCAGCTCAAACGTGTTCTTCCTGACCGACGACATCAGCTTCGACCCCTTCCAGCGATCCAAGTCCTTCTCCTCCTTCGACCTGTCGAAGTCGCCCTTCGCCTCCGCATACCGGAGGAGGGGTATGCAGATGAGCGAGAGCTGCTCCGGGTCGCGGTCCAGATCACGAGCAACGACAGAGGGCAGGACATGGAACGCCTCCGCGACCAACGCAACGAGCCATAGCCGGTGGATGTCCGGGTCGTCGGGCTCCTGTTCATCGAGGAGTTGATGCAGAGCCCTTAGTCTTTTGCGCTGACGGCCTCCCTCTCTTCCTCAGTGAGCGGAGGGAGCGACAGGTCGAGGATCGCCTCGTGCAGCTTCTGGGCGGTGTCTTCGTCGAGATCCTCCAGCCCGTCGGAGACCTTCGTGTCGTAGGTCCAGTGGACGACGCCGGCCTGAAGGACGAACTGGCGATCGTACAGCGTGTAGCGGGCTTTCCGCTGCTCGTCCAGAGAGAGCACGGGCTTGACCTTCTTCTTCGCCGCCGGGAAAGCCTCCAGTCCGTCGGTAGGCTTCTCGTCCTCGTTGGCGGTCAGCGCCTTCAGCATCTCCGGCCCCATGCTGCGAGTGAGCTGCGTGACGGCAATCTGACGATTCAGGCTCGCCTTCTCCAGCGCGAGCGCAGACATCTTCCGAATGTTGACCACGCCGGCTTCGTCTACGCCGTCAGCAGCGATCTGGACCTGAGCCGTCACTTTGCTTGCGAACATTTCAAACCTCCGAGGGCAGCGGGCGAAGCCAAGGCGAGGCCACGCTACCGAGGGTTACGACGCAAAGACAGTACGACGGTGCTTGTCGTACCACCGCTTGAACTTCGCCTTCTCGCAGACTCGACAGTACCGCTTGCCTTGCGAGAGGCGCACGTTGTCGCCCGCGTACGGATGCCCACGCGGACAGTGGGTACGATCTCGGCTGTGAGGCTTCGTCTTGCTGGCCGCCCTACGCGCACGGTCCCTGTCACGAAGACACGCCTTGCAGATGCGCTTGCCGTGCCAGTGGTAGGTGTTCTCCTCGGTGAATCCGTGACCGTGGACACAGGCGACCTTGCTCGCGTTGCGAGCCGTGACGCCGACACCACGGAGCACGTTCTCTTTTCGGGTGACGATCTCAAGGTGGGCAGGGTTGACGCACGAACGGTTGCGGCACAGGTGGTCGAGCGTGAGTCCGGGCGGGATCGGACCTCGGGCAGCTTCGTAGCTCCAGCGATGAGCGATGACCGTTCGGTCTCCGTCATTGAAGCAGCCATAGCCTCTGGACCGTGCCCCACGCCATTCCCAGCACTTTCCCTTCTCGACCTTCGCCCAGAACCGCTGCGATACGGATAGATGCACAGATCACCTCCCTGTGCTATCGTACCCGCGTTCGTTGGACGGTGCAAGGCTAAGTCCTTTGTTGGTGGAGGCTTACCTAAACCTCAGTAAACGCGCCGGTCGGCTGGAGCGTCGCGGACCACTTGGTCAGCGCGTTCCGATCCGGGGCACGCTTGTACGCCACGAGGTAGGTCTCGAAGCTGGTCGTCTTGGACCCCACCCATGTGATGGTGAGGGTGCGAGTCGCGGTGACGCCGGGCACTTCGGGCACGCGGTCCGCGAAGACCGAATCCGGCCCGCCTCCTGCGTCATCGTAGAGCCCGCCCAGCTCGATCTGCCCCGACTTGCCGATACCGACAGGGAGGTGCTCTTCCCACGAGTCGCCGAACGAGTGAACCTCCTCGAACGCCGACTCCACGCTGATCTCGCCGATCGAGAGAACGAACTGCGAGATGTCCACGGGGGTTCCCCCGACGTTGTCGTACATGACAACGATTCCGGCTGGTGTGCTGTTCGCCATATCTCCTCCTCAAAGCAGGCTAGGGTACGTCTCCATCCCACGCGTCCAGCTTTCGCCGGAGTCCGACTGTGAGTCTCATCAAGGTCTGCGCTTCGACCAGATCCGTTTCGTTGTCCGCGTCACTCACGGCTCGGTACGCAAACCTCTCCACTTCCCGTATGCCCGACCTCGCCCTGATCGCCAGCAAGGTCGGGCGTTCCGTGTGCGCCTTAACTACGAGCAAGGCCAACGAAGAATTCGGCATTCGCTCCACTCGGCGTATCGAATGTCCACTGGACGGCGACGTACCGCTCCACGATCTCGGTCAACTCGATCACCTCGTCGGTCCGCGTTCCAGCGATGAACTCGGCGGGAGTGATCGGGCCGAGCTTTCCGCCGGTGACAGGGATGAACGTGGTGTCGTCGGCGCTATCCAGAACGTCCCACTCACAGTCCGTGCAGCCGGTCAGAGCGAACAGGTGCAGGTGGGCGACGTACCCGTTCGACGTGACGCGCTTCCACACCGTGTCCGCCGCCGCGACCGTGATGTCGCCCACGGTGTCGAGCGTGAAGCGGATGATGTCGATGGCCGTGACAGCCCATGTCCCGTTCAGGTCCGGCGTGCCAGCGGTCTCCGTCACCACGATATCGTCGCCGGTGATGAGCCCGTGCGGGGTGACCTTCTGGAACGTCCCGACCGTGCCGCCTACGGTGATGTCCGCGATGTCGTCCAGCGAGAAGCTGAAGGCGTCGATGACCGTGACTTGGTGCATCCCGTTGATGTCGGGAGTCATCCCGACGTGATCCTTGATCCAGACCCAGTCGCCGGTCTTGAGCCCGTACAGCTCGGCGCAGATGACGGAGTCGCTGGTCGCGTTGGAGGTGACGATGTCTCGTTCAGAGCCGAGCGGCCCGTAGAGGTAGTCGGTCGTCAGGTCGATGTACCCGACCGGGATGCTCGGGTTCAGGTGGGAGTCGTAGAAGTCCACGCCCCCCGGGCCAGTCGCGGAATCATCGAGCGTGTCGCCGTTCGCGGACTCTCCCGCAGACTTCGGGTACAGGATGTAGCCGCGCCGATACTCACCAGAGACGGTGTGCTCGGCCTCGGCCTTCGTGAGAGCGTTCCGCTCGGCGACCCGCTTCCACTTGCCGGCGTAGG
>Ga0307379_10011464_pt1 | contig 11628 bp, 18 predicted proteins | sample UN2MG_FD_202237 | JGI IMG/M metagenome (GOLD analysis project Ga0307379, IMG submission 202237) | Soil microbial communities from Risofladan, Vaasa, Finland - UN-2 | ecosystem: Environmental > Terrestrial > Soil > Coastal area > Acid sulfate soil | place: Finland: Risofladan, Vaasa | collected... | reverse complement strand
AGGAGGGTTGAGGTAATTTAGCCGAGGAGGGCAGGGGTACATCAGCCCCCCTCGGCCTCCCCCGGAAGAAGGGCCGCATAGATCTGGGCGTCGTTTCACCACGAAGCCTCGACAACATGTCCCTAGGGCGTTCGAGCGGTACTTTACCCTCTCTGTCAAGTTCGCGATCTTGTCGCGTTAGGACTAACGATGACCTACAGGGAATCCTGCGCGCCGAAAGGGCGCTGCGCGCCGAGGCCGACCACCCGTGGCGATAAGGCTTGATGGCAAGTAGTTCGTAGGTACAATCGAGCCCGGTTGTAGTCGTGCGAAAGGCCAACCATGATAGAGGCGGATCTAAGAGGTAAACTCGGCCGCGATGCCTCCCTAGCACATGACCGCGCCGAGGACCTCCTGACCTCGACTGTGTTCGGAGTCCTTCGGTACATCCCCGAGCGGACAGGTGTGTTTCCTGCGCTGATGCGGTCCAGGCACGCAATGCCGATGGCCGACGACACCATCCACATCGAGGAGGATTTGGCCTGCAACGCAAAGTGGCTTGGGGTGGAGGAAGCCGCAACCTGTGAGTACGAGTTCTGGCCGCCTTTCGGGAAGTACGGTGAGCCAGACCTGATTCTTCTATTGAAGGACAAGGCAGGCAACACCATCCATGCTTTGCTCATTGAAGCAAAGCTCTACTCGCCCAAGAGCAGCGAAGCCGAGGAAGACGATGACTTCCTGGAAGACGAACCCGATCCCGACCAACTCGTCCGTTACTGGCAAGGCCTCAGGAGTCGGTACGGCCCTGGCATCACGAAGACGCTTGTTTACCTGACATCGCATCCCGCACCGCCTATTGTGGAACTCAAGGCCACGCTCGACCGGTATCCGACGATGCGCGTGGCGTGGTTGTCTTGGCGGGACATCTGGCATGTTCTGAACACGGCCGCCCGGAATGGTGATGTGTCCTTGCCTGTCAACGACTTGCTTCACCTGCTGGAACACAGAGGATTCAAGGACTTCACGGGATTCCAGGGGAACCCGTTTGACTTCACTGGATTCGGGAGGTTCTGGAGTGCCAGGCCGTGGTTCAGTTGCGTCCCACTGCAACGGATGGGCCATGGCGACGGCCCGCAGTTGTTCTGGAATGCCAAATCGTGGTTCGATAGCATCCATCGGGAGTTTCCCGCGTCACCGAGCTTCTGGAGAGACAAATGACCCCGGATATCTCGCTTGGCCAGTCTGTCAAACAGGCGGTTCGCTTCCTTCAGGGCATCCATCGTGACGTGAATTCGATGATTGCCAGCCTCGATGACGAAATGTCGCAGAAGGACTGGCATCCGACTGAACAGAACCGCGTGACAAGTGATCTGTCGAACGGGCTCAACGGCAACAAATGGCTGATCAAGTCCCTCTATCGCATCTACTCACCCCACCAGGAAGCCACCAGCACGCAACTCATCGTCGCTATCCAAGTTGAGTTTGATCCGCCTGAACCGCACTACGACGAGCCCGTCTGTCTCCTTTTCGCAGCATGCTTCCCGAGCCCCGTTGAGTACACCGACATCTGGAGTAAGTGGGACCACGCTGGGTCAGAACGCGTACTCCGCCACCTGGCCAAGAAGGACAAAGCCCAGAAGTTAGAGTTAAAACTGCTGCATGACAGATTCATGCCCGGTGCAACCGCAGGTGCCGCTTTGGCTGTTCCTCTGTGCAATCTTACGGGTGTGGACTCCCTGCGGAAGAACGTCGTGCAGCCGTTGCTGGAGATGGCGTCTGGCATGCCGAAATAGTGTGGATCGCTGCGGAGGCATTGCTCATACAGAGCATCTGCTCCCGTGTGCGGGGGTGTGCTAATGGACGAGCGTGTTGCCCGATTGGGGACTCCAGAGGAATGCGAGCAGTTCATTCTCAACGCGCAGGATAGCATGCCAGACCTTGCACGTGCCGCTCGTCGGCGAGCCGTTGAGCTTGAGGCTGCTAAGCACGGCGCGAAGTCGGCCGTGGAACGAGAGGCCCTGGAGGCGGTTTATGCATACGAACGAGCACTGTCGAAGAAGCGGGGCAAGAAGGTTCGGGCGACCCGTACTTGGCAGATGATCGAACGGCATGGAATCATCGAGGCCGTGGAGCGAGCGGTCAACCGGCCAGTCGGTACTATGGGGTACTTGATACTCGTTGAGATGGGCATGCAAGACTTGGCGTTTGAGGCTGTGGTCCTTCGGCACCCGGATGTTTTCAGCAAAGCCGCGGTTGAACGGTCAAGAGAGCGCCTCCGGGGCTTGTCCGGTGCGAATGCAGAGAACACCGACTAGTCGATACTCCATCGCCAACCATCTTCAGTATCACGGTGTCAGAATGGTAGGTCTCGCTCCTTGCCTTGGCTGATAGCGGCCGCCTGCGTTCTCGCCGCGCCCGCGACGTGCCCGCGCGGGCCTCTCGGCGCGTTCTGACGGCACCATCACCTCTTGCATGGCGGCGTGGATAACTCTCGAGTCGCCGCAGGCGACCCCGGCGGGTTTCGGCTGGCGCCGAAATCGAGGTTAACCCCGCCGCCCACAGGGGTGTGAGGTGATGTCCTATGTCAGAACTTGACACAGAGGCCCGCTCGGCGGGCAACGTGGCGATAGACGCGCTGCGCAAGGCCCTGGCGGACGCGGAGTCGCGGCTTCAGCGATTCAACGCGGAATTCGCCCAGGCCGAACAGCAACTTGGGAAGGCCCAGGTCGAGGTGGTCGAACTGATGGAGGCCCTTTCAAGACTGCACAGAGGAGGTGATGGCCATGAAGGTTGAGTTCTTCGACTCGATCGAGGAGGCCCAGGCGCGCCTGCGCGAGGCGATGGAGGCGGCCGATGGCAAGGTCAGGCCCTGGCAGGCAGCGATCCGGCCGGGCGATTGCTTCATCGCCGACAGCGGCGAGGAGGGCCTGCTCGTCTTCGGCGAGGTGCTCGAAGGCTACACTGAGGAGCACCTGCGGCACTACCGCTTCTGCCGCTGCTACTCGGTGGCCTGCCCGGAAGGCGAACTCGGCGACGTGCACGTCTCGACCGTGTTGTGCCTCGTCAGCCGCGCGTTCTTCGAGGCGATGCGGCAGGAGGGCTGGCAGATGGAAGCGGGGCAGCGGCCCCGCTCCGCCTGCCGGATGATAGAGGGACGGCGGTCGGCGGCCCCGAGACCAGGAGGTTGTGCCTGCCCCCGACCAGATGTGGACTGCTGGCGCGGTGGCCTCTCTGCCTACGTCACCGCCCCGCTAACATCTCAAGGCGCTTGCGGGCCTCGCGCTTGCCCAGGCGGCGGACCGGTGCCAGGCTGGCCAGTTGCTTCTTCCGCGGCCGGGACTTGCCTGACTCCCAGGAGTAGACCGTCAGCGCCGAGACGCCCACGAGCCTGCCGAAGTCCTTTGCCGAAAGGCCGAGGCGGGCGCGCTGGGCCTTGACGCTCCGCGCAGAGAACCGCACACCCTTGGCGTCTTGCGGTGCCGGCGGACTTGCGACGCGACGCTGCTCCTGCTTCTCCAGGAAGGCGACGGCTCGGGCCAGGGCAGCCACCTGGCGCTTGAGGCTGGCGAGGTCGCGGCGGTGCTGGGCCGTGAGCCGCCGGGTCTTCTTGGTCTGGGCTGTGATCTCCCGACGGGCCAGGCGGCGGATCTTGTCGCTCAACAGGTTCAGTAGGTTGGCCATCCTTTAACTCTCCTTCTGCGGGGCGGCGGCCCCTATCCTTGGGCCGTGGAGGTGCCATCATGCCGAGAGAGCCGGAGGGCTGCAAGCATCTTCCTCGGGTGGAGGTGCGGACGGCTTGGGTGAGGGGCGTGGTGAACCTGTCCCGAAGGGCTGGAAGGTCCAGGTCGGGTCACCACGCATTTCACGGTGGGGCCGTCCGCCCCCACAGCATTGCCCCACGCCGCAGAGAAGGTAGATGGGCCGCCCGGAGCCCCACAGCGGCTCGGGCCGCCCAGCCCCCAGGCGTCCGGTGGGAGGTGGTTCCCCGCAGCGGCAATCACCCAGGCAGCGGGCCTGAGCTCACTCATTCTGCCTTCCGGCCTGCGGCCGCAGGCGAACATGCGATAAGGCAGATGGTTCGCTCAGGCAAAAGGGCGGTGGAGGTGATTGCCATGGAGAGAACCACCCGCAGCGACCGGACGCCCTGTGTCTGGCATGGCTGGGCACCGGCACCGAAGGGGCCTTGTCCCAGGCGGCTGCCGATAGTCCGAATCCGGGGCCGGCTCTACTATCAGGACGACCGCTTGCAGGAGTTCCGGCATTTGGACGCCCCTTGGGACCGAGTGCCCTTTGAGGTCATGGTCTGGGCAGTGGCGATTCTGGGCAAGTGGCCGGACTGAACCGGCCCGGCCTGAATGTCGGGGCAACCGAACCTATGCCGGAGCCGCCAGACCCGCAGCAACCGGACTCAAAGCCGTTAGACCCACAGCCGCCGCCCGGTTATCGGTGAACTTGGCGCGTGGCTCGGCGGCGGGAGCGGACGGCGCGACGGGCTGAGAGGTCGGCGGCCGTCCGAGGGGTCGGGGCCTCCCCTTTTCAGGCGGGATGATGAGACCCCGCAGCGGGTAAGCCTGCGGCGATCGCAGGCGACCGCGGACGGTGGAGGGGTCTATGCCCCGCAGCCCTAGGCCGATGCCTGCCCCGGTGCAGTGCGAGCCGCCACGCGCCAAATCACCTGCCGCTTGGCTCGACCCATAATTCTCGCTTGCGGTCTTCGACCGCCGGGTCGCGCGGCGCGAAGCGAGATAAAGGGTCTTCGCCAACAGGCGGCTGAGGTGATTTGGCATGAACGGCTCGAAGCACGCAGCGGGCAGGCAAGGCCCGGCGATGGCTCTGGGTCTCTCGCCGCTCTCGGCCGCCGAGGAGGCCCTGCTGGAGGATGGCTCCTGGCCATGGTCCAGCCATGGGCGGTGCCTCCTCTGCCGGCTGGAGCGAGAGACCACAGCCTCGTGCGAGCAGGACAAGAAGGTTCTGGAGGTCCTTGAGAGGCGCCAGGTGAGGCCGCTTACCCTCAGCAGGCCCCAGCGTGTCGTCGTCTGCAAGGACTGCTGCATCATGGCCATGGACGGCCACGAATGCCTGTGGTGGGACCTGTGCTGGAGGGACCAGGAGTCCCGCAGGGGGGAGGTGTGAGGGGTCCCTGGGGAGAGAGGAGGGACTAGCCTGACGGCTATGCGACATGCGACTTGCCTTTGGCGCGACATGCGACTTGCAGGAGGGGGTGGCGGCGCAGGGGTGAACTGGCCGCCGACTTGGTGAGGTGTAGAAGGACACCCTGAAGGGGTCCTTGGAAAGGAGCCTGGGAGCGGCTCCTTGGGGTAGAACGCGGTGCGTGGTGAGTAATTTCATTTGGTTCATTATGAGTTTGTAAGAAAACAGGCCTAATGAGAATGAAATTCGGCAGGCAACGTATTGATGGAGGAGTGCCGGGAGGCCAAAGGGTGCCTTTGGCGTGGGTAGTCAGAGGTCATGTGTGACCTCTGAAAGCGCGGTGCGGCTGCACCGCTGGCGCTCAGCCCTGGAAACAGGAGCGAGCGGGACGTAAGGTCCTACGAAAGCAGGACTTACGGAGGAGAGGTAGGTCTTATTTTTGTTTATTTTCATTTTCGGTGTGTAGTAAAAGCCCGGAAAATGAAAATGAACGTTGCCGAAGGGAATGCGGTCTCCCCCACCTGGAACCGACCGCTGTCGAACCACTATACCGCCAAGTTGACAGGCGGAAAGGGGGGCCGATGGGTGGTCGTGGCTCCCCTTGTCGGCGGTGGCTTTCAGGCTTGCGGCGAACAGGACATCTCGCAGGCCAGGAGGTTCAGGCTGAGGTCCGGGTCGACAGGGAGGCGCCGCAGCCACTTGGTGAACTGGGCGAGCATGAGACCTGCGGCGACGTTGGCGCAGTAGATGGTGGTCTTCGCGGTGCAGGAACCGGCGTAGGCCTCCTCGGCGGCAAAGAGCGTGGTTGGGTAGTGTTTGCGACTCGCCGCGTCAGAGGCCACGAGGACCCGTAGCACTTCGGCGGCCATGCGGCCGTCGGCGAAGAAGTCCATCTTGTTACTGACTGCCTCCCAGATGAGCCGGCGCGTGTCGATCCGGTCCACGCACACGAAGACCGCGTCCCCGACCTCCATGCGGCGCTTGAAGCGATCAACCACGGCGTGGACCTCCAAGTTGTGGTTGATCTTGCGGCAGAGGTCTGCCGTGGCCTCGGCCTTCATCCTGCCGAGGTCTTCCTCGAGATAGCCCTGGCTCGCGAGATTGCTCTCCTCCACGATGTCGAAGTCCACCAGTTGAAGCCACGGGATGCCCATGGCCGCGAGTTGTAGGGCTACCTGCCGACCGATAGCCCCGACGCCAACGACCGTCGCCTTGCACGCCGAGAGCCGTTCCATCGGCACAAGGTCCTTCTGTCGGCTGTATCGTTCTTCCGCGTTCACCATGGTATTCCCTCCCCTGCATCGTCCCACAGTTCAGGCCGGGAGGCGAGTTCGTCCAGGACCGCACGGCGTTCCTCGACGTCCAGGCCCTCGAATGCGCCGACGAGTTCCTGGGCGTCCCAGGGGTCGTACGCATCCGCGCCGAACGCCTCTGGTGTTGCCTTTCCGACCCCCGTGCGCCATGACAATTCATCCTTGCGAATGTGGGCCCGGTACTCAGTCTCCCAAGCCTCGTGGTCGCTCGGGCCAAAGGGGCGCCGGTAATCCACCTCGACCGGGATCTCGCCCTCACCGCCCGGACCGACGTTGAAACGCAGGCGTACATACGTCTTGCCCGTGCGTCCGAGGACGAACATCGCGGCCCACTCGCAGCGCCCGAAGACGCGCTCAAACGTTTCCTCGTCCACCATACTCGGCGTGGGGCTTTCGCCGGGATGGGTGTGGAGCCAGATGCGGGCGAACTGGTCTGGCCTTTTGCCGGCGTCCACCTGGGAGTCAAAGAAGTCCGCCACAGCCCCATCGTCGAACGAGACGCTCACCGAGGTGACCCGCTGCTCGACGGTCATGAACTCCTGAACGAGGAGTGGATCCTTGGCGTCCGTGACGCCGAAGCCGCCGATCTCCGTGTCGCTGCGGTCCCGGAAGTAGAGCAACTTGGCCCAGGCCGTAGGCGAGAAGCGCAGCACCGGCGGCGGGGCGGTTTCACGCCTGCGGCGCGGCGCCGCCTTCGATTCGGACCGGATCGGCGACGGCTTGGATGGGGTTCCGCTCTCCTGCTTGGCTGTTTTCGCGGCCTCCTTCTTTACTTCCTTCGTTTCGACTTGTGTCTGGTTCATCGTCTTCCTCCTGTTCTTCATGGCACGGGCACTGGTCTTCTTCCAGGCACGTGCAGCAAAGTTTCCGCCCGCAGCGCGGGCATGTGTCGAGGCAACACGGACAGACCGACTCCTCGCAGACCGGGTAGATCTCAATACAGGTGCGGCAGACCGTCTCGTTGCAGCGGCAGCAGTAGGACGAACAGTCCTGGCAGAAGTCGTTCTCGCAAACCGAGCACCAGTAGACATCATCCTGCGAGACCGAGTAACCGCACTCGTGGCAGGCGATGCCGGACCACTCATCCAGCGAGACGTAGGGCGACTGGGGGTTGTAGTTCGTGAGGACGGCCTGAACGAGGCTGAAAAAGTCGAAGATCCGGCCTGCGGCCAGGGCGGCATGGATCGCCGCTCCACCGTCGCCGGCGCACAGTCCCCCGTTGCTGACGTGGGGGTGCGTGACAGCCTCGTTGGAGGACGCAGGATGGGGGTCCAGGGCCTCGATCGTGTAGGGCGTCCCCCTCGCCTCTCCCAGGCGACGGATGTCGAGGCGAATCTCAAACGGCCCGAGGTACACGCCCTCCAGTTTAATTGCCTCGGTCGTGACGCTCAGGGTCTGTTCCTTGGTGTCGTAGGCGAGGTCGCCGAACTCGTCCTCGGCCTGCTGGAGGTCGAGGTAGATGTCTCTGAGCGACGGGCTCGCCCACGTTGCCGCCAGACGGGCGCGGTCGATGTCGGTCGCAACGTACGGAACGTCGCGAGCCAGTTGTTCCGCTTCTTCCATGAGCGGCGCAAGACCGCCGATCCAACCGCGGCTGCGACAGAGGGCCATGCGCCTCTTGAGGGCCTTCAGGCGCCCGGCGACGTCCAGGACCTCCCCGATCGCACGTTCCACCCCCTCGACCCGTGAGAGGTTGAGTTTCAGGAGTTCGTTCTGGATGCGGCAGGCCAGGCGTAGGAGCAGTCTGTCCACTGGGTGCTGTTTCATGACCGTTTCCTTTCCGAAAAAGAGAGGGGCGCCCGCCCGTGCTAACGAGCCGGCGCCCCCGGACGGTGGGCCTTGCGCTCAGAGCGCTAGGCCGCTCCCTCGATCTTGACCGGCGTCATCGTGACGCGGTCGCCTTCCCGGAGGACGTGGTCCTTCGGGACCGGCTGGCGGTTGACGCGGATGAGGACCTCATCGGCCTGGGCGTCGGGCATCTGCTTCCCGAAGAACTGCTCCACAGTCGTGCCCTCGGCGACCTCGACGTAATCCGCGAATCCGCCGCCGTCGTTGTTGATGAATAGGACTTTCATGGCACTTCTCCTTCGTGTTTGGGTTCCTGAATCCGTTCACGACCAGACGAGTCTTCTGTACGTTTCCGACTTGCGGCTCTTCTCAGGGCGGGCCGCGCGCACGGACGGCGCTGTAGCGCATTGGTACCTCCTTTCGTTCGATGGACCGTGAAGAGGGTAAAGGACAGGATTTTGGGTTGAACGTGAGACCGGATGGTTTCTGGTCTCTAGGCGAGTTGCATCGGTCGGCCACAGCCGGGGCAACAGGGCGGCCCGGACTTGGCGATCTTCCTGTGCGTGCGGTAAACCGCGCGACGGCATTCAGAGCACCGCCAGATCCCCAGGTGGGTTCCGCGGGGACCGCCGGCTCGATCGGCGACCTTGCCGGATTCTTCGAGGTGCTTCGCTCTCGCACAGACGAGGGCCCGAAGAACGGCGTCCATATCTTTTCGTGCCCGTTTCACAACCCGGATGGCGCCTTCGAGCGTGCCCTCGCCGCCTTCGACGACCTCGAGGACGAGGAACTCGAACAGCGTATCTCCGACATCGGTGTTCCGAATCTTCTCGAGTAGGGCTTCGAGATTCCGGCAGTCCTGCTCGGGTTCGAGAGGCAAAAGGTCGCTCTCGGGATAGGCGTCGTAGAGGATGCGGGCGAGGTTCGGTCCGGGCGTCTTACGCATGTCGGGTCCTCCTTTTGGCCCGCAGCGCATCCACGAAACGGATGGGCGCGAGCGGCTCCGTTCCCGCGGGGGCGATCAGCCGGCGGACGGCATCGAGTTTCCGCGGGGCGTCCAGCGACCTGTTGTCCAGGACCTTGGCGATCACCTCGGCGTGGACCATGATGTGCCCCTCCTGGTCGGTCGGCATGATGGCGGGCTCGCCCCGGCCGCGGTAGAAGACCGCCTCGGCGTTGTACTCGTAGAACGCATCCGAGTAGCGGTCAAATGGGATCCGGTGCTTGACCAGGAACGCTTCGACGGCGTCGAACTGGCCGAAACTCGCCTCCGCGTCGTACAGGCTCACGACGGCCCCCTCGCGGAACGCCTCCCGGAGGGACTCCTCGGTGGCGCAGGGAGAACCGTAGTCCTCCAGGGACGCACCATCCGCCACAATGACTCCGACGAGTTCTTCGAGTAGGGCCCTTGGAATCGGGCCGCCTATGTAAATCTCCGCAGGAAAATGGTCGGACATGGGATTGTCCTCCTTGTCTCTTTGCTTACGGGGCTGCGTCGCGGGACTCCGCGCCGTTCCCCGAAGGTTTGGGGATGTACTTCGCCACGACCTCGGCAATATGGGCCAGCGTGTCGGCGTCCCAGACCTTGTCAGGGTTGTAAAACTCCTGCTCGCCCCGCAAGTCCAAGTACAGGAGGTCGTGAATCTGCCGGACGGCAGGATGCACAGCCGCGGGTTTGCGCGGCGATCCACCGCGTTCTGCGGACGGGAACCGCTTCCGAATCTCCAGGAGGACCTTCCTCGGAATGTGGGCCGTCTCGATGCGGACGTTGGTGTGCTTGACGTAAGCCGTCCACCAGACCTCGTCCTCGGCGGCCTGCACCGTGCGGCACTCCACCTCCTGGAAATCCTCCTGGTCGAACTCCGGATCAGCGGTCAGGAGAACGGGCTCTCCTCTCGGAACGTCTGCGGCCGAATCGCCGTAAATGTCCTGCACGTTTTCGAGCCGTAGGTTCCAGCGGAAGTAGGCGGGCGTCGCATCCCAGAGTTCGATGCTGTAGAGGCACTCGTCGGCCCTGCGCATTCGGGCGGCCTCGCCCATGTACCACAGCAGGTCCTCCACGTAGTCGGGCGTCATCGGCACCAGGGCAAAGTCGCAGTCGCCGTTATAGTCTTCGTTGGTGCTCGAGGTGTCGATGACGAGATGGGTGATGGGGGGCTTGCTCATAGGTTGGTTCCTTTCTGTTTCGGGGGCATGTCGTTCTTCTTCGACCCTGGCCCCTGGCGGGTCACCGGGGGAGCGTCGGCCTCTTCCTCGGGCGGGTGGATCTCCTCGCAGGAACTGCCGTCCTGTTCGACGCAGCGGTACCTGGTCGCCCCGCACTTGCGGCACCGGAACCAGTACTCGGCCCCGCAGCCGGTCGTTGGACCGTGGGTTTCTTGCCACTGGTGCCGGCACTCACGCCAATCAACAGCGTCCTCACTGAGGTTCATCTTCTCGCACAGGTCGCTGACTTCCTCGAACGTGAGGGGCTTCAAATGGCCGCAATCCGTCGCGATCTCCCGGACGGACTGGTCTTGGATCTCGCAGCCGCCCTGGAGGTTCTCATCCTGGTGAAATCTCAACGCGGCCAGGATGGTCGCCAGTTCCCGACGGCTGACACGTAGCGTGACGTTTTCTTTTGGCTTGCGCATGTAAACCTCCTTTCGAAAGGTTGGCCGCGATTGTCTTCTGGCGGGTGAGCAAGAGAAAACGGCGTCCTCTCGCCGGGCCGAGAGGACGATGCCAACGCGAACGTCACTCGGGCGGGCTTGCGATCACCTGCTCGCCGATCTCGACGCTCAGGCGTTCATCGTGCTCCCGGAGCCATCGGCGGACGGCTTTGCGATCGCTTCGGCCGGAGTAGCCGTGATAGGTGCGGAGGTAATCGACCAGGCCTTCCTCTGCGTCTTTCCGCTTTCTGAAGACACCCAGGTGGACAACGACACCGCGGTCAGCCACAGCCAGCACCCAGACGGGGCGCCAGGAGGTCATGACTCCGTGCTGCACGCCCCAGGCGTAGGCCTCCTCGCAGGTCGCGCACAGGGATCGCGCCTGATCGGACGGCAGGGCGACGGAAACGCAAACTTTCTTGACGGCCGCGTTCTCGCAATTCGGGTTCTCGCAGAAGCGTTTCATGGCCCGCTCCTTTCCGCGAACATCTCGGGGGCGATCTCCCGGAGCGTCTTCGCCGTCCAGTGCAGATCTCGCTCGATCGCGAGGCCCATCGGGCCACGAACGCTCTGGAGTTCCGCGAGGCTGAAGTACCCGAGTTCCTTCTCCTGCCCTTCGACGAGGCCGAAGAAGGTGTCCTGTCCGTCATACTCCGTGGCGTTATGCCGAGCTCCGGATTATGTGGAGCAGGATGACAGGAAGGCTGTTACATGGCCGAACGAGCCCCTTTGTTCCGCGAAGGACT
>Ga0307379_10011463_pt1 | contig 11629 bp, 7 predicted proteins | sample UN2MG_FD_202237 | JGI IMG/M metagenome (GOLD analysis project Ga0307379, IMG submission 202237) | Soil microbial communities from Risofladan, Vaasa, Finland - UN-2 | ecosystem: Environmental > Terrestrial > Soil > Coastal area > Acid sulfate soil | place: Finland: Risofladan, Vaasa | collected... | reverse complement strand
CTGGTATTGGGTTCCCAAGCATAGATGTCCACGGGAAGCGACAATGCCAGGATACAGACGAGGAGTAATTGTGCCGTTCCTCTCTTGAGGGTTTTCATCGTTTGCCTTTCTGCTGATTTAACCTGTCCCCATGCGATGGACAGTTTTCGGCCTGGAATAAGGTGGAACCGCCGCCATGGGTGATGGTCCCGTTGATAAGTCTCCGCACAACCGCTCCTCGTAAAACTTTCCGTGACCGCTTAATATCGTTTAATACCGTCTGGCAGGTGAAAGTTTCGGCGAAATTAACTCCCGGATTATCGCAGCCCATCGGGCGTGGCCCTCGAAACGTTCCGCGCGGCGAAAGACGCCGAGCGCCGAACCGAGGCTGTCGCGCTCCTCGGCAGCGCCGCCCGCCGCTGGGAAGACCTCGTCGCCGTCGCGGAGCCGATTTGTCCCGAGCGTCCGGGTCACCCACCGGAGCAATGAAAATTTCTCGTGGAAAGGCCTCCGCGGCCTTGTACAAGAAGACATCGTGGTCGCACGAAAGGGAGAATAGCATGAACGGTGTCCGCGCCCTGGCGGTCGGGTCTGTCGCACTGCTCTTTTTCGTCCCGTCTTCTGCGGTCGCGGCGGAGGCCGGGGCCGCGGTCATCTGTCGAAACACCGACTCGCCCCTGGTCGCGTTTGCGGCCGAGGAGATCCGGACCGCGCTGGGGGCGAACGGCTTCGCCGTTTCCCTCCTGGCGCCGGATGCTGCACCCCCGGCGGACGGCGCCTTGTGCGTCGTCCTGGAACTGAAAACGGACTCGGGCATCGCCGCGCAAGGCTATGCCATCCGCACCGGGCCGGGCAAGGCCTGGCGCGTGACCGGTTCGGACGAGGCCGGCGTGATGTACGGCGGCCTGCAAGTCGCGGAGGACGTCCGGCTGGGGAAGGGCCTGGCGGGAGTCCGCGACGCCGACGGCCGGCCCGCCATCGCGCGGCGAGGCCTGAAGTTCAACATTCCCCTGGACGCGCGGACGCCCTCGTACGACGACAGCGGCGACTCGGCCCAGACAAACATCGCCGAGATGTGGAACTTTGATTTCTGGCGCGAGTTCCTCGACGCCATGGCCCGCCACCGCTACAACGTCCTCTCGCTCTGGAACCCCCATCCGTTTCCTTCGATGGTCCGGCTGCCGGATTATCCCGACGTCGCCCTCCAGGACGTGTGCGTGACGACCCTCCCCGTCACCTCCAAGGCGGGATCCATCGGCGACCACATGGGCGTCAGCGACGCGGTCCTTAAGAATCTGAAGGTCGTGCGGAAGATCTCCATGGACGAGAAGATCGCCTTCTGGCGCAGCGTCATGAAGTACGCCAAGGACCGCGGCATCGAGACCTACTTCATCACCTGGAACGTCCTGGTGAACAGCGCCGCCGGGAAGTACGGCCTCTCCGACGCCCAGGACAACCCCAAGACCATCGCCTACATCCGCCAGTGCGTCCGCGAGTTCATCCTGACGTACCCCGACCTCGCGGGCATCGGTGTGACGGCCGGCGAACGCATGCAAAACCGCCAGGACGAGTTCGCCAAGGAGAATTGGCTGTGGAGCGCCTACGGCCTGGGGGTGCTGGACGCGAAGGCGAAGGCGCCCGGCCGCACCGTCCGCTTCATCCACCGCGTCTGGCAGACGGACGTGGACAAACTGATGGAGGATTTCGGCACGAAGTACCCGGACCCGTTCGAACTGAGTTTCAAGTACGCCCATGCGCGGCTGTATTCCTCGCCGGCGCCCGTTTTTGCCGACGACCTCGCCAAGGACCTTCGGAGGTATGGCCTGCGCTGCTGGTGGAACCTCCGGAACGACGACATCTTCTGTTTCCGCTGGGGCGACCCTGACTACGTCCGCGCGTTTTTTGCGCACTTCCCGGCGGACGTGACGGCTGGCTACTACATGGGTTCCGACGGCTACGTCTGGGCAAGGGAGTGCATCGCGCTCGCGCCCGAGACGCCCCGCACGCTGGAAATCCGCAAGCACTGGTACAACTTTTTGCTCTGGGGCCGGCTCGGATACGACCCGACGCTCGACCGCGCGTTCTTCGAGAAGGTCCTCGCCGACCGGTTCCCGGGGGCCCCCGCTCCGGCGCTGTACGACGCGTGGGCCCGGGCCTCGAAAATCATCCCCCTGGTGAACCGGTTCCATTGGTGCGACTGGGACTTTCAGTGGAGCGTCGAGGGGTGCGTCCGCCGGGGCGGGTTCCACACGGTCCGCGATTTTGTCAAGGCCGGCACCATGCCGGGCCAGGGCCTCGTCTCCATCGCGGACTTCGTCGGGAAAGGCAAGGCCGACGGCCGGACGCCGCCCCAGGTCGCCGACGAACTTCAGGACCACGCGTCCGCGACGATCCGGCTCGTCGAAGAGATTCGCCGAAACGCGCCCGACGCCGGCAAGGAACTCCGCGAGACGCTCGGCGACCTGGAGGCGATGGCCCACCTCGGCAACTACTATGCCTCGAAGATCCTCGGGGCCGTCGAACTGGCGCGGTTCGACCGCTCGAAGGACGAGAAAGACCGCGCCGCGGCCGTCCGCCACCTGGAGGCGGCCGTCGGCCACTGGCGGAAGTATGCGGAGACCGCGACGCGCCAGTACCGCCCTCAACTGCTCGCGCGGACCGAGCGACTGGACTGGACGGCCCTTCTGGAGAACGTCAAGGCGGACGTCGATCTCGCTCGTAGCGCGCCGTAGGCTCGCCAAGAAACGGTCGGACTTGGACTTCAGGCTTGCGAGGGGCAGGGGCCACGATAGACTGGGCCTGCCGTAGCCCGTGGATGTCACGGAATCCCGTAGGAAAGGATGATGGACCATGACGAATCTGAAGCGGCGCGATTTTCTGAACGCACTGGGGTTGGGTGCGGTGGCGTTGAGCCTGAGGCCCGGAAAGGTTTTCGCGGCAGACGCGGCGGGCAAGCCCAACATCGTCTACATCCTGGCTGACGACTATGGTGTCGGCGACGTGGGCTGTTACAACACGGGCGCCAAGATCCCCACACCGAACCTTGACCGTCTCGCTGCCGAGGGGATGCGTTTCACCGACGCCCACTCGGCGTCGGCCCTCTGCTCGCCGACGCGCTACGGCATTCTGACGGGGCGGTACGCGTGGCGTACCCGGCTCAAGAAGGGCGTGCTGAGGCCGTACGATCCGCCGCTCATCGAACCGGGGCGGCTTACCGTGGGGGCCCTGCTCAAGCAGCACGGCTATCACACGGCCTGCGTCGGCAAATGGCACCTTGGCTGGGACTGGCCCGGCGAGAACGGCCAGAAGGTCTTCGACCGGCCCATCGCGAACGGCCCGACGACGCGGGGCTTCGACACCTACTTCGGCACCGACGTGCCCAACTACCCGCCGTACTGCTTCGTCGAGAACGACCGCACGGTGGGCCTCCCGACCGCCCGTAAGGAGAAGGGGGACCTCAGCGGCTCCCCCGGCCCCATGCTGCCGGGCTGGCGATTCGACGCTATTCTGCCCACGCTGGCCGAAAAGGCCGTCGAGTACATCGGGCAGCGGGCGGCGGAGGGAAAACCGTTCTTCCTCTACTTTCCCCTGACCTCGCCGCACGAGCCCATTGCGCCCTCGCCGCGGTTCCAGGGCAAGAGCGGTATCAGCGCCCTGGCTGACTTCATGATGGAGACCGACTGGGCCGCGGGCGAAGTGCTCCAGGCGCTGGACCGGCACGGCCTGGCGGCCAACACGCTCGTAATCTTCGCCGGGGATAATGGCCATTCAACCTACACCGGGATGAAAGAACTCCAACAACACGGTCACGAGCCCAGCGGGCCGTGGCGCGGCTACAAGGGCGACATCTGGGAGGGCGGGCACCGCATTCCGTTCATCGCCCGCTGGCCCGGCAGGATCAAGCCCAAGACCGTCTGCGACGACACCATCTGCCTCAACAGCCTGCTGGCTACCTGCGCGGACATCCTGGGCGCCGCACTGCCCGACGACGCGGGAGAGGACAGTTTCAGCATCCTGGGGCCGCTGTGCGGAAAAACGCCGGACAAGCCCAGCCACGAAGCCGTCGTCCACCACTCGGGCGGCGGCGTCTTCGCGATCCGGCGCGGGCCGTGGAAACTGATTGAGGAAAGCGGCCCCGCCACAGTGGGCCAACTCTATAACTTGCAGACGGATCCCGCCGAGAAGGAAAACCTCTACGACAAGCATCCGGACATTGTGGCGGAACTCGGCGCGCTGTTGACACAGTACAAGACGAGCGGCCGAAGCCGCCCGGTCCGCCGCCCGTCGTAAATCGCCGGGGCGGGCGGCACGGCAGGGGATGCGGAGATGGAGTCGGCGAAAATCGGGAAACCGAAATCAGTATGGCGTCCCAATCCTGTTCGGCCCGTCAATTGCACCACACCGACAACGGATGTAAGGGGCGACCGGAGGGGAGCAGTGGGGACCGGGTCGCGTGGGGGCGGGCGGCGGGGGGGGGCGGATGCGGCGCAGCATCCACGGCGGCGACGGTCGGGTCGGGACCGGCCTGGGGCGCTTACGCCTGCGGCGGTTGTTCTTTCAGCCCAGCGATGTGAGCCTGGAGTTCTTCCTCGTCGGCCCACCCGCTGAAGTAATAGGCGAGCATCTCGTACGTGCGGATCGTCGGTTTGCGGCCGGTCCACAGGGCGATCAGGAGACACGCGATGATGGCCGCGTACGTCTGAAGCCGGATGCCGTCCTCCGAGTAACTCAGCAGGTGCCGGCATCCCAACAGGTGCTTGAACATGCGGAAGAAGATCTCGATTTGCCAGCGGCACTGGTAGATGAGACCGATGACCTCGGGCGGGAGGTCCATGCGGTCGGTGACCAGACGCAGGACGGTCCCCTGTTCGGGGCCGCCGCGGCCGTTCTTGCCGGAGGGCTTGCGATGCGGCTTGCAGACGACCTCCACCAGACGCACCGGCTGCCGCAGATCGCCTTGGCGCGTCTTGCAGCCCAGCCGGACGACGGCGTCGCGGACGACGCCGGCGGCGCGGGCCGCGTCCGATAGGGGCCGTTCTTCGAGGACCTCGACCACGGCGTTGTCGTCCACGCGGCCGACGAAGGAACTGCCCGCGTCGAGGATGGCCTGGAAGAGCGAGTACTTGGCGTAGCCGCGATCGATGCCGTAGAGGCGACCGGCCTGAAGGTGCTTCTGGAGCACATCCGTCTCGGCCGCCTGGGCGCTGGTGATCGTGGCGGCCACGGGCACGCCCTTGAGAACCTCGAACTGGACGTGGGCCTTGGCGGCGTGCTTGCCGCGTTTGTCTTCCTGCCACAGGGCCCAGCGGGCCAGCGACGGCAGGGCCGTCAGGTACGTGCCGTCCACGAGGGTCAGGAGGCCGCGTACGTCGTCGAGGCGGGCGTCGTGCGCCACGGGTTTGAGCTCGGCGACGAGTTCCCCGATGAGGCCCTCCACGAGCGCCGGGTCGAAGACGCCGGCCGCCTCCGAAAGACTGCCCAGGGAACTGCGCGGCACGCCGAGCACACGCTGGACCTTCTGGAGGGTGCTGGCCTGCTGAAGGCCGCGCAGGGACTGGCAGATGGGGTTGAACATGAAGAGGAGCAGCAAGGCCATGTACTGGTCCATGTGCAGGTCGCGGTTCCCGGCACGGTCACGCCGGCAACCGGCCTCGTGGAGGCGTTCCAGAAGGCGTGTGACCTTCTTGAAATACTTGAACCCGACGACCTCGTCTTCCTGGATTTCGTGTCGCTTTTTGTGGGCCATGCCCGCTATCAAAGCATCTTGTTAAGCTGGGCGCAAGAGGAAAATTGGGGAATCTGAAAATTCTTTTTCCGGGCTTTAGCAAACGGAGTGCCGAACAGGATTGATTGCGTCCCCGGAATTCCCCGGAATTCCCCGCCGACTGCGCAGCCGCCTCGGCGGCCTAGGCCTTCAGGAAGGCGGCACTCTTTTCCGCGTCAATTCTCGGCACAGATTTCACGATCTCCGCCTGCAATACAGCGAGCATATAGGAGTATTGTGCGAGGAGCTTCTCCCCGGCTTCGGTAAGTGGAATGCCCGGCTCCGCTTTCTTGGCCGCCGATACGTTTGAGGGGCCGATTGCCATCGCGGCCAGCAGGCACATAACGCCACATGGGGTTTTCTTATTCATCGTCTTGTGTTCTTATTCTAAAGGTGAATGCAATCCGCGGCAGGCCGCACTTAATCCCTGCCGCCGCCGGCCGCCAAAGCACCTAGCTTGGCGGCGATCTCCTGCAAACTCTTTGGCCATTCATTAAACTCTACGCTCATGGAGTTTTCAATCTCGGGTTTGGTCATCCCCTTGACCAGTTCGGCGCTTGGCTGGGCGAAGACAAATGAGACCTTGTCCTGGCCATAGGTCTTTGCCAAGCTTTTGGCATAGGCGTTGAGGGAAGCGGGGTATCTTGAGACATCTTCGTTGATATTATCCTTGCCCGGTATCCAAACCACGCCGCGGACGGCATATGGGGTCAAGGGGCTTATACAGAAATTGTAGGTGTGGGTGGCTGTCTCGGTCCGCGAGGCCCACTCGTTGTAGTAGGGCTGGGGGAAGGACGGCGCTTTTTCCGCCAATTCCGTTGGTATTTCTTTGCCGGCATTGAGCAGTGCCGCGACATCGCGATTGTACTGCTTGACGGTTTCGATATACTTGACGACTGCCGCTTTGCAGACATCGGTATTGGGATAGGCCAGATTGAGGCCGTCGCGTTCTTTTTCGAAGCCGGCGGCGGTCTGCATGCTCGCATAGGAGATCCAGGTGAGCGGCGGGTTTTCGGCGCCGAGCGTGACAATGCCGACGGGCACGCCGGGTTCCCGGGCGCGGGAAGCGAAGTGGTAGGCGACCACGGACGGGGGGTCGCCGGTCCCGTCGAAGTCCGCGGTCTGCCAGGAAGCCACGTACTTGCCGCCGCCGATCTCCAGGCGCAGCTTGCGCGGAGTCGGGAAACGACGGGTTTTTGTTTGTATTCTGAACTCGCGGACCAGCGGCAGGCCTTTGAGCAAGACTTTCTCGCCTGTTTTTGCTCTGATGAGTTCACCAGGCAGATCACTTGCGCCAGTCATCATCCAGACATCGCCGACGACAATGTCCCGGATCGTCTGTTCCACCCCGTCGCTGCAGATGAGCTTGAGGTCGCGGCCCTTGGCGGAGGCCGGCATGGGGTCGAGCGTGACGAGCCAGCGTTCGAACTCATCCACCTTGGTCTTCTTGCTCTGGTCGCCGAAGACGACGGTGATCTCGGTGCCGGGGACCCCGTGGCCCCAGACGGGAACCGGGAGGTCGCGCTGGATGACGCCGTGATCACGGAAGAGCGACGAAGGTAGCAAATAGGTCTTCTTGCCCCATTTCCTTTCGGCTTCGGCCTTGGCGGCTGCAACGATGGCGGGGTCGTCCTCCTGGAACATCTGCCTGCCGTCGAAACAGGCGAAGGGGGTGGCTGGCAACCCGGCGCGGTTGTAGAGGTTGGCGCCGATCGGGCTGGCGCTGTAGGCGTATTGCACGCCGTGCGGCTCGGGGACGGCCTTGGAGGTGACCACCACCTCGTCGCCGTCAATCACGGCCTCGGCCGGGTGCCAGACCTTGTCCTTGCCGGCGAGGCGGAAATGTTTCAAGGGTTCGCCCTGGGTTTCTTTTGCTGGCTCCACGTAGGAGGGAGTTCCCTCCGTCCCCTTGCTTCCCACCATCAAGCCGCCACCTTCGCCGCGCTGCTCAAACTGGACACGCACCGTATTCCCCTTGATGCTGTGCGATTTGTAGATGGGGCCGGTGTAGGCGATCGTCCTGCCGTAGTCGTTGGCCAGGGCCCAGCGGGCGAGGCGTTTGCCGGGGTCGAGCTTGTTGGCATAGTGGATCGCCCCGGGGTTGGCCGGATTGAGGTCGTACTGGGGCACCATGCCGACCTTCTCGTTGTTCATGAAGAACAGCGTCTGGGCCTCGCGGATGTCGGCAAAGCCGACGCTGTCGGGATTCGGCTCGCCGTAGCACTGCATCTGCGTGAAGTAGAAGGGCAGATCCTCCCGTCCCCAATTCTTGCGCCAGCCGTTGACCAGCGCCTCCATCTTGTAGGCATAGGCTTTGCCGTCCGATGCGTTTGAGGTTCCCTGGCACCAGATGGCGCCGCGAATGGCGTAGGGGATCAGGGGCGCGATCTTCTTGTTGTACATCCGCGACGCGCCCTTCCACTCCTCGGCGATGCCCGGCAGCTTCGGCCGCGGCAGGACCGCACCGCCGCGATCGATCAGCTTTTCACTCTCCACCTGCCACGCCTTCAGGTCGTCGTAGTATTTCGCGTAGGCTTCCTTGCCCTCCGGGGTGGTTGGATCGCTGCACCTGATCTTGGCGGCGATGTCCTGCAGTTGGGGGTGGTCCGCAAAACCCTCGTAAGCGGTCCAGGTTTCGACCGGGGTCGCACCGTGACTGCTGCGCATGATGCCGATGGGAACCTTCAGCTCCTGGTAGAGATCCCAAGCGAAGGACAGGCAAAGGGCCGAGAATGCTCCGGCTTTGTTGGCCCTCTTCCAGCCATCGGCGGAGGCGGCGCGGGTCTGGGGAAACAGGGCCGAACCGATATCAACGGCATACTCCCGAATCGGGATATCTTCCTTTGACCGCGCCAAGGTGTTGGCCAGCGCTCCGCACAGGGACTTGCCCGCAACCCATTCCATGTTCGACTGGCCGGAGGCGAACCAGACCTCGCCGACAAGCACACCTTTGCAGGTAAGGGATGGTCCCGTCGATGAGGTGACCGCGAGTTCGCGTTCGTCAAGGGAGGCTTTGAGTGGGTCCAGTTTCACCATCCACTTGCCCATCTTGTCAGCCGTGGCGGTCTTGCTCTGGCCGGCGAAGGCAACGGTTATCTGGCTGCCGGGAGCCGCCCAGCCCCAGACCGGCACTTTCATATCGCGTTGAAGAACCGCGCCATCGACGAAGGGCGAGGCCAACTCCAACGGCCGTTTCTCCGCGTTCTCCGCGGCGCTCGCGACCACGCTTGAAAGCAGCATCGTTGCCAGGAGGATGGTGCAACGTGCCGATATCATTGATCGTATCATGTTCATTTGCCTTTGCCTAATATGTTGAGGTCGCCGGTGCGCTCGGCTGACGACCTCGCCCTTCATTTCAGAACGTACCGGGGCGGCATCCATCTTTTCGGCCTTCTAGGGTACCCGCCTTTCGACGGACAGATGCTCGTTGCCATCGCTCCGCTCGACTGCCATCATCCACGCACTATTTCATCGTTGCCTGAGTGCCCAGCGGCGGGATCTTCTGCTCCTCCATCCAGACGGTCAAGTGCCCGCGCGGCTTCCCGTCCGGTGTGTCATATCTCAGGAAGCTGGTGGCCGCGATGGTCACCTTGCCGCCCTTGAATTCGTCACGGAAGTCAGCATACACATGACCGCCGCGCGGGGAGTTCGGGGGACCATTTCTCTGGGTCGCCCTACTAATTGAGTATTGTGTCCCCCGAATTAATCCCGAATTAATATTGCAATGCCCGTATCTATTTCGTCTCGCTCTTGCTCTTGAGGGCCATGACCACGGCATCGGCTACCGCCTTGCCCAGGATGGGTTGTTCCGCGGCACCAAAATGGACGTTGCTGCCTTTGCGCCACTTGTCGAAGGCCGGCGAATCATTCACTACCTTATACAAATCGTTGATCTGAATCTCCGGATACTTCCGCATGACCTCCATGGCGGCCTTGTTGAATTCAACGGAAGCGCCCTTCTGGCGTCCGTATTTTCCGCCGGTGCTGTTGGGGACCGGGGTCGTCGTGCACCAGATCAATTTGGCCCCGGTCCGCCGCAGGACCTCAGCTTCCTTTTCCAGGTACTTCTTGTACCTGTCAAGAGGCACGGCATAAGGGACGCTCGGAGAACTCTGCTTAAGATCGTGCAAGCCGCTGTTGAACTGAATGACGTCCCATTGCATGCCAGTGTGCTTGTAGTCGCCCAGCCAGTAATCCGCGAACGTGGAGCCCCTGTACACCGACCAGCAGTTGTCGTCGATGATATGACAATTTGCGACGCCTTTCAGCGCGGCCTTCACGGCATCATAATACATGAAGGCGACAGAATCACCAACGATCAGTACGCGAGGGAGCTTGGGGTCGTCGCCGTCGCACGGGTCCGCCGAGGGATAGAGTTCCATGCTGTCGATGATGAACTTGCCACCGACCTCTTTGCCCTGGATCCTGGTCTTCCAGAAACCCTTGCCGAGGTCTTCAGGCGTCAGGGCCTGGTGAAGACAGATTTGCGAATTTCGCCGTCCGAGGGACGCTTTCACGTCCTTGCCGTTGACTTTGACAGTTCCGCTCCTGGGCGATGGCCCGGCATCCGGCGTGAACCAGGTCACGATTCGCTGATTGTCATTCGTTGCGCCCTCCGCCGTCTTTATGTCCGGATCTATGATGGCTTGACTGAACGTGAAAGGCTTGCCCGCCGCAAGGGCCTTGGCGTTGTTCTCGTCAAGACGAAAGTCGACGACGCATGGACTCGCAATACCCGCAAAGTCCGGCTTTTCGATGACTCTTGCGATCCTGGTCTCCTCCGTCCAATAGACGGTATGCCAAGCCTTTCCCCCGACGTCTTTATCGAAGTCGTATTGCAATGTTTTCAGGAGCGCAAAGCTCTTATTGTTCAGATCCACCCTGAAAACCTTGCCTTGAGCCCCGTTGAGATCCTCTTTGAATTCCGTGGCGGCCTGCCCGGTCCCGCCGTGCAACGCGGCCCAGCCGATCAAAAGCACGAAACCTGTCCATGTGAGTGATATGCGACTCGTCATCCGTGCTTCCTCTGCTTGAGTTTGTGGCGCTGCGGTTCTCCTTGCGGCACCGGGCCGAGCAGGCCGGACAGCAGCATCGGTTCGGCGCGAGCGGGCCCGGGCTCGATTCGTTTCCATTCCAGCAGTTACTGTGCTGCTTTGGCACTAAGGTCCAGCGGCGGGGTCTTCGCCTCTTCCATCCAAAGCGTAATGTGCCCGCGCGGAGGGATCACAGCGCCCTTCTTGTTGAACTGAAGGAAGCTGGTGGCCGCGATGGTCACCTTGCCGCCCTTGAATTCGCCGCGGAGGTCGGAGTAAACATGGCCGCCGCGCGGCTGTCCGCCCGCGCGGTTAGGGACGCCGGACGACGACTGGGTCAGCAGCTTGCCGTTGGCGTAGATGGCATAACCTTCGCCGCTCATGACGTGGTTGCTGCCGCCGACCACGATCCGGTAGCGGTGGCCCTCTTTGAGCGGCGGGATGTCGAACGTACCACGGACCAGAAGAACTTCCTTCTCCCACAAAGTCTTCGGGGGGACACCGCACCCACAACTACTTTCCGGGCCACACTGGCCCAGCGGCTCCAGTTTGCCGTCCAACTGTCCGAAGGGCGGCAGGCCGCTCTTCCAGCCTGCCTTGGCGGCGTCGAAGTCGGGCGCGAACCAGTTGGCCATCCCTTCGGGATAGGTCACCTTGCGGTACCGGTTTCCCTTCTCCTTGGGCATTGTCTCTTTCGGGTCAAAGCTGTAGTAATCCCACTTCACCTTCCTGAGGTCCGGCCCGAACGTGTGCCAGTCGTAGTCGTTGATCCCGGCCGCTTTGTAGCAGTTGAGCAGCCCGTACATCGCGCCCTCTAGGAACTGTGAGACCCGCTCCGGCTTCTCCCCGCGGG
>Ga0307379_10011461_pt1 | contig 11629 bp, 11 predicted proteins | sample UN2MG_FD_202237 | JGI IMG/M metagenome (GOLD analysis project Ga0307379, IMG submission 202237) | Soil microbial communities from Risofladan, Vaasa, Finland - UN-2 | ecosystem: Environmental > Terrestrial > Soil > Coastal area > Acid sulfate soil | place: Finland: Risofladan, Vaasa | collected... | reverse complement strand
TATCTGGTTAGGTGTCCCCTTAAAAGTAGAAGATAAAGTCATCGGGGCAATGGCTGTCCAAAGTTACACCGATCCTAATCTTTATCACGAAGAAGATATTAAACTTATGGAATTTGTCTCTAATCAGGTGGCCACTGCTATAGAAAGAAAGAGGATGGAGGAGGAGCTAAAAAAATTAGCCCACTATGACACCCTTACCGGAGCCTATAATAGGGGGTACGGTTTAGAACTTCTTCAAAGACAGTTAAAATTATCCAATAGAGACAAATCTCCTTTGTTGTTGGCCTACAGTGATTTAGATAATCTAAAAGATATCAATGATGAATTTAGTCATGAAGAAGGGGATAGGGTTATGGTCCAAGTAGCGAAACTCTTTAAATCTATCTTGAGAGAGGTAGATATCATCATTCGGATGGGAGGGGATGAATTTTTAGTAATCTTCTTAGATAGTTCCTTAAACGAAATACCTATAATTAGAAAGAGATTAAGTAAGGAATTGACCCGATTAAATCAGATTTCCAAAAAACCTTATAAAATAGAGTTTAGCACAGGATTTTCTAATTATGATCCGGCCAATCCACAATCGATGGATGAATTAATCCGGATAGCTGATCATAAGATGTATGAAGAGAAGAAGAGTAAAAATAAGGGAAGATTATAATTAGTTATTAATGAATAGTAATTCGTATCGGGTATCGAGTATCGAGTAAAGAAGATAGAATTCAGGAGCCAGGAGTCAGAAGCAAGAATAGTATATAGTATGTGGTGAATAAGGAAAGAAATAGAAGCCAGTAGCTAGAATCCAGAAGTCAGAATAAAATCATATCAAGCAATGCGTTTAGTGCAGCGTTACCTTGTCTTCTTTCCCAACATGGCACGCCGTGTTGCTACTAAATGCTAACGACTGTTTTCACCAAATTAAGGGACAATCAATTTTAAACTTTTCGGCAGAAGAGTTATGGTAAATTCCTTCTGTCCTTCAATCACCTCACCGCTTACTTGTGACAGAACAGGTTCTGAAGATTGAATTACTACTTCCTTAGCCCTATAAAAGTTTACCCCCTTAATACTTGCGTGTGTACCTTTAAAGACCTTGGGGATAATGCTGAGATACTTAAATCTTCCCATCTCTTCTACCAGGCAGATTTCTAATAATCCATCATCTAATATAGCTTCCGGAGTAATTTTAAATCTACCTCCGTAGAATTTTCCATTACTAATAGCAATAAATAGAATTTTAGAATGGATTTCTTTCCCGTCAAATTTTATCTTTACATCATGGCAGCTAAAAGGAGAAAGAAGTTTTTTTACGGTAGCGAAGACATAAACAAATGCACTAAGAATGCGTAAGTTGGGGTGTTTACTTTTCATTTGATTGGCAAGCTGGGCTACTTCGGCATCAAATCCTACCCCACAGATATTAGCAAAATATATCTGGTTATTAACTACTCCTATATCTATTTTCTTGGTTTTGCCTTTAATTAAAATTTTGCATGCCTCAATTATATCAGAGGGGATATCCGTACTTTTAATAAAATCATTAGCCCATCCTAAAGGGATTATTCCTAAAGGTGGGTCATTTTTTGATTTCATAATTCCGTTTACTATTTCATTAACTGTTCCGTCCCCGCCTACCGATACAATAAGTTCTGCTCCATTATCAGCTGCTTTTTGAGCAAGTTCTATCGCTTCACCATGATGTGAAGTATAGCTGACCTTAAAATTTAGTCCGTTTTCCTTTAGAAATTCTAGGACTCTATTTAAATGTTTATGGGGTTTCCCTCCGCCCGCGGTTAAATTAACTATAATTTCTGCTTTCAATTTTTAATTCTCCTTTGTATGAATATTGTTTAATAAAATTTTATAGGTTTCTGGTTTTCTATCCAGGATTGTATTGGTATGGGGAACAATGTCTTTATTCCGAGAAAGTAAAAGATCAAGTGAAGAAAGGCTGGCTTGTTCAGTTTTATCCAGACAAGAGGTTAATATTTGCCCCGAAGGAGAAGCTATTAAGCTATGTCCGCCACCCTGATGGAAAAGAGAATTAGAGCAGGCTACAAAGATTTTATTTTCAGCCCCCCTGCTGCGGCAGATATTTATCTGTCTATCATTGTTAAATTTACTGGGCCAGATAATTAAATCTGCCCCTTTAAGGGCTAAGATACGGGATATTTCAGGAAAAATTCCTTCATAACCTATCATTACTCCCAGGTAACCATAAGAAGTTTTAAATACCGGAAGCCCTAAATCGCCAGGAACAAAAAGTCTCTTTTCTTCTCTTTCTAAATGAGTTTTTCTGTATTTCCCCAGGAGTTTACCTGATTCTATAAGAAAGGTGGTCTTGTAATAAGACTCACCCGCTTTTTCGACTACAGTAACAGCACAGAGCACTTTCTTGTCTTCAGTTATTTGTTTTACATTATTGATGATCTCCTCTCCGTTTTCGGGAAAGTTAAAATCACATTCGGGAAAGATAATAATATTGGTTTCCTGTTCCCCTAAATTATTTATAAAGAATTTCATCTTTTGGAGATGTTTTCTAATATTATCTTCAAATTCTATTTGTACTACTGCGGTTAGCGGATTTGGGTTTTTAAGACCAGTCTTTTTTTTCATAATCGAATAGATAGGCAGACTATCAGTAGGCTGAACCAATTCAGAATATAACTCCGGTCTTCTATCCTTTATTAGGTTAATTTGGTTATCGATGGACTTATCTATAGTTTCCTCAAGGGGAATTTCATAATAGAGTATCTCTTCCTGGCAAGAAGAGGCAATTTTAACCACCTGACCATCAGGTGAAAAGATAGCGCTCTTACCACAATATAATATAGTGTTTGCTTCTATCCCTACTTTATTAGTGGCAATTACCCAAACTCGATTTTCCAGGGCTCGAGTAGGAATCATATATTCTACCTGAGGGTTGGTAAGGGTTTCCTTCTCAAATCCTGAAGTGACCCAGTTGGTAAGGTTGATTAAAATGTCCGCTCCCTGCAAGCTCAAACAACGGACTATTTCAGGTAGCCGTCCATCAGCACAGATAAACATACCCACCTTTCCGAAATCAGTTTCAAATACAGGATATTGGTCACCAGCACAAAACCAACGAGAATCGAAATGCCAGAGGAAGGATTTTCGGAAACGGCCGATCTCACGACCTTCCGGATTGATAAGCAAAGCAGAATTATAAAGAACATCTTCGATTATATCAGTTTCCACTATTCCTAAAGCTATGTAGCATTTATATAGTTTAGCCCTTTGTTTAACTTCGGTAATTAGCTCTAAAGTCGATTTCTGAAATTCTAAATAATTTTTCACAATTTGCGGAGAAATATAATAAGACGGGTAAACACATTCCGGTAAAACCATTAATTGAGGCCGTGAATCTGCTGCTTTATCAATCATTCTTAAGATATTTTCTTTATTTTCGTATCTATCGCTATATTCTCGTGCACTTACTTGAAGACAAGCTACTTTTAATTTATTGACCATTGAATATACCTCCTTCTTGGTTAGTGTAAACTTTAGCGGGGCAGTTAGATAGAAAGAAGAATGCCACTTTTTCTATCTTTTCTTTCGCTTTCTTAACTCGATACTCAATACCATAATCTCGATACTATATTTACTTTCTACAAATAATTTAAAATTCCTGCTATAATAGAAAAAATAATTTTTTATTTTTTAAAAGATGTAAAGAAAAGTGCCTGGCACTTCTCTTTACATTTGGGGAAGAAGGGGAGTATGTTGAAAGGTAAATTGGTAAATTTAAGGGCTGTGGAGAAAAAAGATCTGGAAGAGATAATGAAATGGGTAAATGACCGAGAGGTTACCAAGTATTTAGCGGCCTTTCTCTTTCCGGTTTCTCGGGCAGAAGAAGAAAAGTTTCTGGAGAGAGCGATGAGTTATAATGATACAGAGAAAAACTTGGTTATAGAAACAGAAGAGGGAGAGTATATAGGTCAGATTAGTTTACATAAAATTGACTGGAAGAATAGAAATGCAGAATTGGGAATTGTAATTGGCAATAAAGAATATTGGGGTAAAGGTTATGGTACGGATGCCATAGAAGTTCTTCTTGACCATGCCTTTAATCAGATGAATCTTCATAAAGTATATCTTCGCGTCTTCGATTATAATCAGAGAGGCATACGCTGTTATGATAAATGTGGATTTAAAGAAGAGGGTAGATTAAGAAAAGGCCAATTTTATGGCGGAAAGTATTATGACGTAATCTTAATGGGCATATTAAAAGATGAATTTGAAAGTTCTAAGCAAAAGATATAATATAATAAAGAAAAAAGAATAAAAATATAAAGAATATTTTGGTGGAATTCTAATGGATCTTTTTGAAAATTATGAAAAAAGTAAAATAAATAACGATGCCCCTCTTGCCGATAGAATCAGGCCGGAAAGGTTAGAAGATTTCTTAGGGCAGGAAAAGATTGTTGGTCCGGAGAAACCTTTGCGTAAAGCCATTGAAGAAGATAAACTCCAATCGATTATCCTCTGGGGTCCGCCCGGTTCTGGAAAAACAACTTTAGCCAGGATTATTGCCAGGGTGACCAAGACCCATTTTGTCCCTTTCTGTGCCGCAATTTCAGGCGTACCGGCCTTAAGGAAAATTATCAAAGAAGCTCAGGACCGGCGGAGATATCACCATCAAAGGACTATTTTATTTGTGGATGAAATTCATAGGTTTAACAAGGCCCAACAGGATGCATTTTTGCCCTATGTAGAAGATGGGACTGTAATCTTAATCGGGGCTACTACCGAAAATCCTTCCTTTGAAGTTATTTCCCCTCTTTTATCGAGAGCTACTGTTTATATATTAGAACCTTTATCTGCGGAAGACCTGAAAAAAATAGTAGAAAATGCCTTGCTAAATAAAGAAAAGGGTTTGGGAAGATATAAGCTGAAATTAGAACCAAGGGTTTTGGATTTTATTATTGAACTTGCCTATGGAGATGCCCGTATAGCTTTAAATATTTTGGAATTTGCAGTGATAACTACCAAACCAGATGAAGAGGGTACAAGAAATATAAGTTTGAAAATTATCGAAGAGGTAATCCAGAAGAGATGTCTGCGTTATGATAAGACCGGAGAAGAACATTACAATATTATCTCTGCTCTTCACAAGAGTATGCGCGATTCTGACCCTGATGCCGCTATTTACTGGGTAGCCCGCATGCTTGAAGCCGGAGAAAATCCCCTCTATGTTGCCCGCCGCCTGGTGAGGTTTGCCTCAGAAGACATAGGGAATGCTGATCCCCAGGCCTTACAGATAGCGGTTTCTGCTATGCAGGCAGTACATTTTTTAGGTATGCCCGAGGGTAATTTAGCTTTAGCTCAGACAGCCACCTATTTAGCCTGTGCTCCTAAGAGTAACGCCCTCTACAAGGGTTATCAGCTCACTCAGGAAGACATTAAAAGGTGGGGACCATTGCCGGTTCCTTTAGTTATTCGTAATGCCCCCACTACTTTAATGAAAGACCTGGGCTATGGCGAAGGTTATAAATATGCCCACAATTTTGAAGGAGGCTATATTGTTCAGGAACACCTCCCCGAAGAATTAAAGGGAAGAAAATATTATCTCCCTACTGATAGGGGATTTGAAAAGGAAATTAAACAAAGGCTGGAAAAAATAAAAGCCAAATATAAAGATAGCGTATAGCGTACAGCGTTTAGCGTAGAGGAAGGAAAGAAGAAGATAGGAATCATAAGACAGGATTCAGAAGCAAAAATAAAAAAAACGGAAATGTCATTGCGAGCGACCATAGGAAGCGTGGCAATCTCAACATTTATTATATAATTTAAGTAAAAGGGATAAATCTCATGAAAGAAAATACGAAAAATGAAAAAGAAGAAGTAATCTTTAAAGAATTAGAGAAAAAAAGAAAAGAAAAGACGAATTCTTCCGGTAAAAAATATTTTAGTCTTTCAGTAAATCAGGTTAAAGAGATAGCTTTTAAATATAAAGTTAAAACCCGAGAAATAGAGATATTAGCTCTACACAATAATATAATCCCCGAACGTTATCAGCGTAATTTGGGAGTAATCAGTCCTCTCGAACAAGTAAAATTGCTTCAGTCAAAAGTAGCTATAATCGGAGCTGGCGGATTAGGAGGGACAATATTAGAGCTTTTGACCAGGATAGGAATTGGAAAACTGATAATTGCTGACAAAGATATAATAGTAGACAGTAATTTAAATCGGCAGATACTTTCCAATGAAACCAATTTAGGGCAGAGTAAGACTGACGCCGCAGTAAAGAGGGTAAAAGAGATAAATTCCTCTGTAGAGATTGTTGGACATTCTGTTTTCATTAATTCAGATAATATAAAAAAAATTATTAAAAGAGCAGAGGTAGTAGTAGATGCTCTGGATAATCTTCCTTCTCGCTTTGTGCTTCAAAAGGCCTGTCAGAATTTAAAAATTCCCTTGGTTCATGGTGCTATAGCGGGATTTAATGGCCAGCTTACCACTATCTTTCCGGAGGATAAAGGATTAGAATTAATCTATGGCTCTAATACAGATTTACCTGAACATGGAAGTGAGGTAGAATTAGGTGCTCCTACGGTAACTCCTGCCTTAATTGCCTCTTTGGAAGCCCAAGAAGTGATTAAAATATTATTAAAAAGAGGTAAACTCTTTCGGAGTAAACTTTTATATCTAGATATTGAAGATGGAACTGTAGAAATATTAAATTTGTAAAAGATGATTACAACCCAAAAAGCAAATCAATTTGTTAATCTGGATTCCCGCTTTCGCGGGAATGACAAAATAGTAATGTAGGAGTGCGATGCATCGTGCCCACAGAAAATATTAGAAAGAAAGGCATAATATGACAACTAAAAAATTAAGAGTGGGAATAATCTTTGGAGGAAGGTCAGGTGAACATGAAGTATCTTATTGTTCGGCCACCTCTATTATAAATGCAATAGATAAAAATAAATACACAGTAATACCCATTGGTATTACCAAGCAAGGTAAATGGATATCTCCTCAAGAGACCGCCAGAGCCCTACAGTCAGGCAAAATAGAAGGCAAAAGTTCGGTAGTTTTACTGAGTGATCCTTCCAGTAAAGCTCTGATTTACATAGACAGTAATCAAGGGTTAAATAAAAGTCCGGACTTGGAAAAATTGGACGTAATCTTCCCGGTATTGCACGGACCATACGGGGAGGATGGAACAGTGCAGGGCCTCTTGGAGTTGGCTAACATTCCTTATGTGGGAGCGGGAGTAGCCGCCTCAGCAATTTCTATGGACAAAAATTTAATGAAAATAATATTTCAACAGAAAGGTTTACCCGTATTAAAATGGTTGACTATTAAGAGAAAAGAGTGGCAAGTAGATAAAGTAGAAACATTATCTTTGGTTCAGAAGAACTTTGAATATCCTCTTTTTGTAAAGCCCACTAATTTAGGTTCAAGTGTAGGAATAACCAAAGTTCACGAGAAAGAAGAATTAGAGAAAGCCATAGATTTAGCTTCTTCCTATGACAGAAAGATTTTAATTGAACAGGGATTAGAAGAAGCAAGAGAGATAGAGTGCAGTGTTTTAGGCAATGATGAACCAAGGGTCTCAGTGGTGGGGGAGGTTAAACCGGCAGGAGAATTTTATGATTATGATTCAAAATATATAGATGAGGGCACTCAATTGATTGTTCCGGCAGATTTACCTGATAAAGTATCTAAAGAGGTTCAGCAAATTGCCCTTCGTGCTTTTAGAGCTGTTGATGCTGCCGGGATGGCGCGAGTAGATTTTTTTGTCACCAAAAAAGAAAATAAAATATATTTGAGTGAAATTAATACCATCCCCGGTTTTACTTCTGTCAGTATGTACCCTCGCTTATGGCAGGCAACCGGCATCTCTTATCCCGAACTGATTGACCGATTAATTCAATTAGCTTTAGAAAGGCATCAGGATAAAAATCAGAATAAGATATCCTATGACGAGTCAAAACTTTTAAATAAATGATATTAAAAACCTTATTGGAAATTTAGAAAGGGAGAAAATTTATGATTAAAGATTTAATTAAAAAAAACAGAAGTTACCGGAGATTTTATGAGGATTTTGCAATTGAGCGGAACACTTTAGAAGAGTTGGTAGATTTAGCCAGACTTTCAGCTTCTGCTGCCAACAAGCAACCTTTAAAATATATCTTATCCTGCGAGAAGAAGAAAAATGATTTAATTTTTTCTACTTTAGCCTGGGCAGGTTATCTAAAAGATTGGCCGGGTCCTGCTGAAGGAGAAAGACCTTCTGCCTATATCGTGATCTTGAATGATACAGAAATTACTAAAAATTACTGGAGTGACCCTGGCATTGCCACCCAAAACATTCTTTTAGGTGCAACCGAGAAAGGGTTAGGGGGTTGTATATTTGCCTCTTTGAAAAGAGATGAGTTGAGGACTGCCTTAAAAGTTGATGAAAGATATGAAATTCTGTATGTATTGGCTATTGGTAAACCTAAAGAAAAAGTTGTGCTTGAAACAGTTGGATCCGATGGAGATATTAAGTATTGGCGTGATAACCAGGAAGTCCACCATGTACCCAAGAGGCCTCTTGAAGAGATTATTATCGATTAAAAAGTAAAAACTTTGACAGAATAGGATTGTCGTGTTACTATTTTGATAATAGTAATACTAATAGGAGAAATTAATGTCTGATATAATCCGTTTCGGGGTATCCTTAGAAAAAGAATTATTGGAAAAATTTGATAGACTTATCAAAGAGAAAAAATATTCCAACCGCTCGGAAGCGATTAGAGATTTAATCAGAGAAAATTTAGTTAAGAGAGAATGGATAGAAGGAAAGGAAGTTGCGGGAGCAATTACCCTGGTCTTTGAACACCATAAAAGGGAATTAGTAAATATCTTAACTGATATCCAACACGATTTTTATACATTAATTATCTCCAGCCAGCACATTCACTTGGATCACGATAATTGTTTAGAGATAATAGTGGTAAGAGGGAAACCGATAAAGGTTAGGGAGCTGGCGGACAAATTAAGAGCAACCAAAGGGGTGAAATACGGAGCTTTGTCTATAGCTACCACCGGGAAAGAACTAGTGTAGGGAAATAGTTTTCAGTTTTGGTTAACAGTTTTCAGATTTAAATTACAATAAAAAGACTAATAGTCTTATATTTTTTTACCTTATCAGTAGCACGAAAATAAGAAAAGTATATAGTAAAGAATAGCGTGGAGCGTAGAGCGGATAGCGTTTAGCCTATAGAAGTAAGGGCTTGATTTATCGAGCCCGCAAAACTCGGGTCGAATAAATTCGACCCCTACATTTAAAAACAATATTTCATATAAAAAAATGGGGGTGTATTGCCATATGCCCCATAATGTAGAGATACGGTGTTGCCGTGTCGGAAAAATAGACAGGCGGGACGCCTGTCCTACGGAGGGTAGACACGAGGTCTACCCCTACCAATAACTATTCATTCTCTACTAATTTAATTGGTGAATTGGGTAATTGGTCAATCGGTGAATTGGTGAATCAAAAAATATCCAGGAGGAAAATATGCAAAATTTAAAATTAAAAGTAGTTTTAGTTTTTAGTTTGGTGGTAATATTTCTATTTGGAAGTTTGATTTCAGCCAATGCCCATTTCGGAATGATAATCCCCACTGATGATATGATCACCCAGGATGACAATAAAAGTGTTACTTTAAAAGTACAATTTATCCATCCCATGGAAGGGGATTATATGGATATGGATAAACCAGCGCAATTTGGAGTGTTGATTCAGGGTAAGAAAATTGATTTGCTAAATACTCTTCAGGAGAAAAAGATTAATGATTGTACCACCTGGGAGACCAATTATCAGATAAAACGTCCGGGTGACTGTATTTTTTATATGGAACCCCAACCCTATTGGGAACCGGCAGAGGATTGTTTTATTATTCACTATACTAAGGTGATTGTAAATGCCCTTGGTCTGGAAGTAGGTTGGGATGGAGAAGTAGGATTAAAGACCGAGATTGTTCCCTTGACTCGGCCATATGGCCTTTGGGCTGGAAATGTTTTTCAGGGGATAGTGAAAGTTAAGGGGAAAGCGGTCCCTTATTCGGAAGTAGAAGTGGAATTTTATAATCAAGATGGCAAGATTAAGTGGCTTGCCCAACCCATGATTACCCAGGTGATTAAAGCTGACCAGAACGGGGTATTCACTTATGCTATGCCCAGGGCAGGTTGGTGGGGATTTGCTGCTCTTAATGAGGATGAAGAGAAAATAAAACATAATGGAGAAGAGAAATCAATAGAAATAGGAGCAGTTCTCTGGATTAAAGCTTATGATATGGAATAAATAGTAGAAGGGAAATTTCTTTATGCATATTTCAGAAGGAATACTATCTGCTCCTGTACTGGTTACAGGTGCAGCTTTGACTGCTACAGCAGTAGGATATAGTTTAAAGAAGATGGAACACAAAGAAGTACCTAAAGTAGCCATTCTATCTTCTGTTTTTTTTGTGGCTTCTTTAATTCACCTTCCTGTCGGTCCTTCAAGTATACATTTAATTTTAAATGGAGTAATGGGAGTATTGTTAGGTTGGTCCGCTTTTCCGGCAATATTGGTCGCTCTTGCTTTGCAAGGTGTGCTCTTTCAATTTGGAGGAATTACCACCCTGGGAATAAATACTTTTAACATGGCTTTACCGGCTGTTATCTGTTTTTATTTGTTTAATCGGGGGATTAAAGGGAAGAATAATTTTATTGCCCTAACTTTAGCCTTTGTTTGCGGATCTTTAGCGGTATTATTAAGTGGGATAATGTTGGCAGCTGCTCTGGTTTTTATCGGAGAACCTTTCTTGCAGGTAGCCAAATTGGTGCTAATCACCCATCTGCCGGTGATGATATTAGAAGGAGTGTTAGCCGTGTTCTGTATTGGATTCTTGAGGAAAGTTAGACCGGAAATATTAGATATATGATTACACAGATTAATCAAATATAACGGAATTATATTGGGGAGATATGATGAAAAACAAGCTGTATTTAATTTTGATATTTATATTTTTAATTATTATGATGGTAAATATTTCGGTCTTTGCTCATAAAGTCAATATCTTTGCTTATGTAGAAAGGGAAAAAATCTATACTGAAAGTTATTTTAATGATGGCAAAAAGTGTGTAGAATCCAAGATTGAAGTATTTGATAACCAGGGGAATATACTATTAGAAGGTCTAACTGATCAAGAAGGAATGTTTTCTTTTGAGGCTCCCTCCGAAGATGTAATAGATGGGGACTTAAAGGTAGTTCTTACCGCCAGTTTGGGACATCGGGCAGAATATATTGTCCTGGCTAATGAACTAAGAGGTATTACGGGGATAATTAAAGAAAAATCTGAAGAATCTATACCTGCCGTTTCTCCTGAAATTTCTTCGTTCGATTTAAAAGAAATCCAATCATTAATAGAAGATGCTTTAGATAAAAAGTTAGAACCGATTATGAGAGAGATTAAGAAATCTCAAGAGGACAGTATTTCGCCTACCGAGATAATCGGAGGCATAGGTTATATCGTTGGCATCTTTGGAATTATTGCTTATTTTTTAAGTCGTAAAAGATAATTTAAAATTTTAGTCGCAGGTGATTGATTTGATTAAAGAAAAATTTTCAGAA
>Ga0307379_10011460_pt1 | contig 11631 bp, 6 predicted proteins | sample UN2MG_FD_202237 | JGI IMG/M metagenome (GOLD analysis project Ga0307379, IMG submission 202237) | Soil microbial communities from Risofladan, Vaasa, Finland - UN-2 | ecosystem: Environmental > Terrestrial > Soil > Coastal area > Acid sulfate soil | place: Finland: Risofladan, Vaasa | collected... | reverse complement strand
ACATTATCCGTTCGAATACTGCCGCCGAAAACGGAATTGCCGCTGCTGGTAATATGCAGAGAGCCGAGTGGAACGCTCGCGCCGACAGCCGGCAGCTTCACATCCCGGCTTCCCGCAACGAAGATCAGGTCTTGAACACCGGCGGCAAGGCCGTCAATGCCCGCGGCGTGGGATAAGTCGATAGCGTTGTTTGTGGCGGTGAACGTGACGCTGTCAACCAGCAGCGAACCGGTGAGGCCGTCGACCTGGATGTCGGCGGCGGCCACGTGGCCGTTGAAGGTGGCGGCGCCGCTCGCGTTCAGGTCGAGCAGCGAGAAGTTGACCATCGAGGGCAGGTTGATCGTGCCACTGCCGGCGGAGATGGCCAGGCTATTGCCTCCGCCGTTCACGGACGTTGTATTCTGGAGGCTCACGGCTCCACCGCTTCCGTCGCCGCCGCTGTCGGTGTTCACCGCTGCGTTCGCGGTGAGGACCACGGGGCCGCCTCCGTTGATGACCACGTTGCCGGTGTTGCCGGCGTTGTTATCGGTTCGGATGTCGCCCGCAAGCCTGGTGGTACCGCTGGTTGTGACGAGCACGGAGCCGAGTGCAGCGCCAGGGGCACCGAGGTTGCCGAGCGCGACGTCGCCGTCGGCGGTCGAGATCGCGAAGTTCTGCACTCCATTGGCGGCCGAGACAATACTGCAGCCGTTGAGGTCCGCCTGGCCACCCGTGCCGCCGTTGCCCCCGTCCGTGTTGATTGTCACATCGGCTGAAACTATGACGGTTCCGTTGCCGCCGACGGTCACATCCCCGGTCTTGCCAGCAACGTCGTCGGTGTAGATGCTGGCGCCGAGCATCGTGCTCCCGCTGGATGTGACGGACAACGAGCCGAGAGGCGTGGTATGGCCAACGGCGCCGAGGCCGACCGAGCCGTCTCCGGTAACGATGGCGAGATCCTGTGTGCCGTCAACGGCGGTGCCGCTGAGGTCCACGCTGCCGCCGCTGCCGTTGTTCGCCGCATCTGTGTCGATCTGCAGATCGGTAGCGAGGGTGGTCGAGCCGCCCAGGATGGTAACGTTTCCGGTCTTGCCGTTATGGTTGTCTGTGAATATGTCGCCATTGAGCGTGGTAACACCGCTGCCTCCGGTGGTGATGCTGACGGATCCGAGTGTGGTACCCGCGCCGACGGCCGGGAGGGAAACCGCGCCTGTTCCCGATGTGACAATTCCGAAGGCCTGTGCGGCGTCGCTTGCTCCGTCGATGCCGGTCGCATTGGAGAAGTCGAAATCGTGGTCGCCGCTGCTCGTGAGCGTGGTATCGGCCCCGATGACGACGCTGCCGGTGAGGCCGTCAATCTGGACGTCATCGGCGGTGACGTTGCCGTTGAAGGTGGCAGTGCCGCTGGTGTTCGGATCAACCAGCCCGAGCGGCACCAGATCACCGATCACGCCGAGGCTGATACCTCCGGTTCCGGCGGAGATGGTAAGGTTCTCGCCTGCACCGGCCAGCGTGCCATTGACAGCGCCGCTGATGGTGACGTAGCCGCCTCCCACGCCGGTGTCAAGCAGGATGGTTTTCCCGTCCTCGATGGTAATGCCGGCGTTGAAGATGAGGTCGCCGCCGAGTGTGGTGAGACCCTTGCTGAGGCTGATGGGGCCGGCCAGATCGAATGTGATGGACGGAGCGGTGATCGACGGCTCGTATGCGCCGGTCTGGCTGAAGGTGCCGCCATTGGGCGACCTGAGCACCAGCGGGTCGTTGAAGTTGACCGGCGTGGCAAGCTCGGACCTCACCGTGATGTCGTGCTGGCCGTCGGCCCGGCCGACAGTGATGGAAGAGGAGCCGTCGACGAGGTTAGCCAGCTCTGCGGAACCGAGGTTGAAGTCGCCGGCTGCCCCTTCGCCTATGCCAATCGAGCGGTTGGCCGTGCTCGGTTGCAGTTCGAGCGTACCCGTACCGGAGATCCCGGCCTGAATGTCCAGCTCGTCGGCAGTCAGCGCGATGTTGCCTGACCCGGCGCTGATGGTGCCGGTATTGGTGAGCGTGCCGGTACCTGCATCGAGGATGATGTCGCCGTTTCCGGCTGCCGATGAAACCGGCCCGGTCACCTGTAGACTGGAATTGTTGGCGATGTCGATATTGCCGTTCGCGTTTGCGCCGCTCAGGATGCCGATCTGCGTATCGAGATCGATCATTCCGCCGGATGCGATGCTGAGCGTGCCGCTGCCGCCGCCAATGATCACGTCGGCGCCGGCATTGCTTCCGTCGGCGTCTCCGGTGTTGTTGATGGTGAGCGTCTTATTGTCCGCGAGGGTAATAGAATCATTGAACAGAACCGGCCCGCCGCGCAGCGTCAGGTCGTAGCTGGTGCTTGGCGACAGGTCGAGCGCGGCTACTGTGCCGATTGTGGTGGTGCCGGTGCCCGCACTGCGGCCGATCGTGACGGCGGGCGCCGTCAGCTTCGTGAGTTCATCGGCGAGCAGGCTGAACCCGCCGTTGTCATTGATGCCGATTTCCGTGGCATCGGCGGAAGGCTGCAGCGTGATAGACGTGCCGCTGGTGATCGTGTCGCCGATGACGATACCGTTGCTGGCGATCATGACGGAGCCCGCCGTCGCGCTGCCGACCGTCCCCCCGGCATTCGAGGTGAACGTCCCGGAGCCGTCGCCGTCGTGGTCGGCAGCGATGCTGATCTGGTTTCCGGTGGTTGCGCCAACGGCGGAATCGAGCTGAACGTCTTCGGCGGCCTGCAGTGTGATATTGTCGGTGGCGTCAACCGTGCCTGTGCTGACGTGGATGCCGGAGGCAGCGTCGAGGGTCACGTCCGCCGCGGAATCTACGGACTCCGAGACGGTGATTCCGCCGGCCTGTGTGCTCACTTCGATGCTTCCACCGCCCGTGGTGCTGACGCCGGTGAGGCCGCCCAGTGCCGCCCCGCCCAGCGTGATGCCCTGGCTGGGTGAGATGATGTAAACGCCGCCCGCCCCCGCCGCGGCTTCGAAGTTTGTGGCCGTGACGCGGACAGGTTCCGCCTGCAAGCCGATCGCTCCGTCGGTGGCGGCAACCTGGAGTGCGGCGGACTCCGCCGAGATCGTTGAGCTTCCGCCCACGCGGAGGATGTCGCTGCCGGCCGTCGTGCCGTTGTTCTGCACGAGAACATTGCCGGCACCGGCGGCAAGGCCATTGATGGTGATGTCGCCGGAGTCCTGACCGCCGCCCGCACCGGTGTCCATCCTGATCGTGATATCCCCCGGCCCGGCGGAAGTGTTGATCACCGCAGTGCCGTTCATGGTGAAGACCGCACTGCCGGTGTCGCGGTCCCCGGCATTGGCGCCCGGATCGTTTGCCGTGGCTGAGAACGACCCGTTCAGCGAGATGCTGTCGTTGATGAAGATGCTATTGCCAGCGCGGAGGCTGAGGTTTCCAGGCGTTCCATTGCTGGACGCATCGAAACCATTCGTTACGGTGATGTTGTTGTTGGCCTGAAGCTCGACATCGGCTCCGTCCAGGATCGTCTTGATATTGTCGGGATCGATCGTCTTGTCGTCGCCGGGCGTAAGTGCGAAATCGATGACGTCGGCAATGTCGGCGCCGCCTCCGGTCGCAACATCGATGTTTTTCGGATCAAGGAGCAGTTTCCCCCGATTGCCGGACGGGGCCAGGAGGTTCACGGTGCCGGCGAAGTTGAGGTTCTCCTTGGCGGAGACTTCGACGAAGCCGCCGTTGCCGGCGTTTGCTCCGCCGCGGGCGCTGATCGCGCCTTCAAACAACGTGTAGTCGTTTCCCCAGACGATCACGGTTCCTCCGTCACCGGCGATGAGCGCGTCGGACGCGATGAAGGAGGCCTTGTCGACCCACGTGCGGGAGGCGTTGCGTTCAGGGCCGCCGCCCTGGAAGCTGCCACCAACGAGGACTGTGCCTCCGCCCGCACTGCCAGAAGCATCGATGCGGGCATCGGTGAGGGCCACCTTGTCGCCTAGCACCTTCACGGTGCCGCCGGGGCCGTCGGAGCTCGATGCATCGAGCGAGCCGGAAACGTGCACCAGGCCGGAGCTGCCACCTTCGATGGTGATTTGCTGGGCCTTGACAGTGCCAGTGTTGCGGATGGCCAGCGAGTAGATATCGCCGGCGCCCAGCCGCACCGTTCCCTTGCCGGCGTCGATGGTACCGGCGTTTTCAACGCCCGCGCCGCCATCCTGGGCCGCCGCGTCGCCGCCGTCGATCTTGACCATGATGTGGCTGTCCTGGTCGCCGAGGTAGATGTCCTTGCCGGAGGACATCGTTACGAGGCCGTTGGGAGCGACGATCGACCCGAAGTTCGCGGTCTTCAGGCCGATCAAGTTCACGGCGTTGGCGTTGATGATGCCATAGTTTGTGACCGTGCCGGCCAAGTCGGAAAAATGGTTGATGTTGGCGAGGAAGTCCTGGTCCGTGATGGTGCCAGCGGCGGTGTAGATGCCGCCCACGTTCACCAGTGCACCGTTACCGAAGTAGACACCGGCGGGATTTACAATGTACACAATGCCGTTGGCTAGCAGCATGCCGTCGATCTGCGATGGATCGGGACCCAGCACGCGGTTCAGCACGCGTGACGTTGCACCCGGCTGAACGAACTGGACGGTTTCCTGCGGGCGGATACTGAAGCCGCTGTAGTTGATGATGCTATTGTCGCCCGCGCGAATCAACGTGAGATCGCCGCTTCGCGTGAAGTTCACGTCCCCCTGCACCACCTGCTCGCCCGTGGGGTCTGCAATTGCGGCGCAGCAGAAGGCGATGCAAACGACATTGAGCAGCACAATCCCTGCGGCCCGAATCCGGCAATTCTGCATAATGGAGCTCTTCGTCATTGTTCACTCCCCTGATTGTTCACTCCCCTGCAATTCCATGATAGCTCGGGAGAACTGAGCCATAAAGCCAATGAACACGTCCGATGGTAGATGGCTACCACAGGAGCGTAATGGACAAGTGTGCTCGTCCGCTGCCAGTATCCTGCGTGCCTCTCAGGTCTTCCAGGGGCACACCGTAGTCGCACCTGACGTTGAGGTTGCGTTTCACTTGGAGTTCAATGCCCACGCCGGTGCCAACGAGCGTTTGATCCTGTTCGATGGAAATCCGCCTGTTGTTGATGGTCTTGCCGGCATCGATGAACGCCCGGAACATCAGGTCCCAGTCGGGCCGGCCGCCCACCTGCTGGGGTGCCAGACGGAAAGGCTTGCCGAGCAGCTTGCGCGCCTCGGGCTCCACCTTCAGCAGCCTGGGGATGTGCAGCCTGTACTCAGCGCTGCCTAGCAGCGTGGTGTCGCCCGCCGCAACGGATTCCTCGTAGCCTCGCACGGTGTAAAGGCCCCCCATCACGTCTTCGGCTTGCGGGATGAGGCGGTAGTCGTAAGCGTACTGTCCCCTGAAGGACAATGCGACTTCGTGCGCGAGCGTGGAGCGCTGGGGGTCTTCCCACTTCTCGCGGTCCAGCAACGGATCGATGAACATCGAGTGCGACAGATTCCATTGCAGAACCGTCCAGTCGGTGTCGGTGTTCAGCCGGCCGAGCCTGACTATCCCATCCGGGCTGGTTCCGGCCGCGCTGGCCCAGTTGCCCTCAATGTTCAGGTGGCCGGAGGTGGACGTCAGCTCGGTGTTCTGCTCCAGACGCAGCCCGACGTGTGGTAGGAGGAACTGCTCCTTACCTTCCACCGCGGCAGTCGTATTGTTGACTGTGATGTTACGCGAGCGGACGCCAAACAGCAGGTCCAGGAACAGCCTGCGGCGCTGCATCACATTCCAGATCAGTTCAGTTCCGCCGCTCCATTCCTCACCGGTGAAGCTTTCTTCGGCCCGCCCGACTTGCGATGCGTCGAACTCCGACCACGATCCGTGGATTCGGCCGCGGAGGCGCTCCAGGCCGAAAATCGGCCTCTCGTAGGATGTGACGATGGCGTGCGACTGCTCGAATCCCGCCGTGATGTAGTCGAATGTGAGAACGTCGTCGTGCCCCGTGAGTTGGTTGTCCACCAGACCCAATCGCTCGCGCCAGACGTTGGTATGCTTGGTGCCGGTGTTGGACACTTGTGCGAAGACCATCACGGGCCTGGGCTCAGCAACGAGATAGTCCAGCGACACCTGCCCCTGCTCCGTGGCGGACGACACGGCAGCATCAACGCGCCGGCTGGGGTAGCGGTTCAGCCGGAAAATATAGTCGTCGAATATCTCTTTCTTGATCAGGCTGCCTGGCTGGACGGGGGAGTTCTTGCGGATTTGCTCGTGGGCGGAACTGTTGACTCGATCTTCGTCCCGGATGCGATCGCCCGCAGCCACGGTTCGCACGTCTGCCACCACCGCTGTATCGATCACCAGGCGCAGCGTTGTGTTCATGGCGACGCGATTGTCTTTGCCCGTCGCCCGGTCCACATCCTCCTGGTGCGGTCTCACCAGCACGCCGATGTAGCCCTTGCCGTTGAACCACGTTACAACGGCAGCACAGACCCTGTTGACAGCGCTGGAGTGAAATGACTGTTTCTGTCGAGTGGGCAGTTCGCCGATCCGGATCGTGACTGACGGGTAGCCCTCCCGCGGCGCCACATATCCGTCGTCCGCAATGCCGAGTACGATACTCAGGCCACCCACCTGATCCGAAACCATTGCGATGTCGGGATGTTCGCTGTGCGGGGCAGCGTACTCGAGTTCGAACGCGGTAACAGGGTAGGCAGAGCCGTCGTCCGCAGTGGCCTTGGGCGGGGGCGATTCCTCAGCTTCCCCGCCGGCCGCGCTCTCCTCGGCCAACGACCTACGCGCAGGCGCAGCGGCTGTCAGCAGTACGACCGCGATCAGGCTGAAAACCCGGCACACTAACGAGGGCCATCCAAGAGGCTTGCCTGTACATGTGTTCATACGCTACGCCGCCTTGTCGTGGTTGTCTTGGCCGAACCCCGGACTATTCGGGCACAGATAAAGCCATGTCAAAGCTCGTCTACACGGTCCACTAGCCTTGTCGCCGACGGTGCGCCCGGTGCATCAACGTTCAGTCCCTTACGAAAGATATTGTACAAAATCGCCTATGAACATACAACTATCAACTTCCCTTTTGGGTTCCGGCTCGTCCGGGTTAGGATTTTCTCGGCGCGGGCGTCGCCCCGACATCCGCTATGGCCTTGGAGATTATACCAAGAGTTCTTGCAGATGTCAACTTCTTATTTTGCAGTTTCATCTGCGTTGCAGCCATTTCCCCCGCGGCGACCTCAGCCGCGCGCCCTCTGCCGGTGGCCCGCTGAGTCGCCAAGCGCTTTTCGACAGTGTGCTAGCCCCCCCGCAAGCGTGATTTTTCGGCCGATTCCTCGAAAAAGCCTCGAAATCCACGTTTCACGCTGTCATAATGCATTTGTCCAAAAAAGCCCTATAGCAGCGAAAGGGGATTTCGAGTGAAAGACAAGGATAGCATAATTCTCACCAAACGCAAGAGGAAATTGGCCAAGCGCCTCGAGCGCAAGCAGTGGTCCGACCAGCGTCAGCCGATGTTGGCTGCCCGCAACATCATCCATGAAATGGCCGAGCGTAGCCGAGCCATCAGTTGCGGTGACGACCCGATTCCGGAGCCGACACCCATCGGCGACGGCCGCTTTTTCCTCACTGGCAGCTATGGCGGATGTTCCACCCCGCAAAACCACCTAACTTCCCTCACCGCAACAACTTATGCCGATTTTTCGGCCATTCATGTAGCCACTAATCTCTTTCACATGGCAGCATTTTACGCTTGACATTCGTTTGGCACATCGCTATAATGTGGCCACCATGTACGTCGACTCCTGCACCACCAAAACCAAAGAGGGCAAGTATACCCGCCACCTTCTTCGCGAGAATTACCGCGAAGGCACCAAGGTCAAGCACCGCACCGTCGCAAACCTCTCCCGCTGCTCGCCCCGCGAGCTCGAAGCGATCAAGCTCGCCCTGAAGCACAAGGACGATCTGGAAAACCTCACCCCCGTCGGGGCGGCGGTCAGCCTGCACCAGGGCCTGTCGGTGGGAGCGGTGGCCGTGGTGCACGCCATCGCCCGCGAGCTGGGCATCGCCGACGCCCTCGGGCACACGCGAGCGGGAAAACTCGCGCTCTGGCAGGTCATCGCGCGCGTGATCGACCAGGGCTCGCGGCTGTCGGCGGTGCGCCTGGCCACCAGCCACGCCGCCTGCGAAATCGTGGGACTTGGCGCGTTCAACGAAGACGACCTCTACGCCAATCTCGACTGGCTGGCCGAAAAACAGTCGGCCATCGAAAACCGCCTCTTCCGCCGCCTGCACGCCGGGCACCAGCCCGGCCTCTACCTCTACGACGTGACCAGCTCCTACCTCGAGGGCAGGCACAACGAGCAGGCCGCGCTCGATGAAGTCGCCAAGCTCGACGGCTGCTACGTGCTGAAAACCGACCTCCCCCAGCACGCCGCCGACAAGCAGACCATCCACAGCCGCTACAAGGACCTGGCCCTTGTCGAGCAGGCCTTCCGCACCAGCAAGACCGTGCTGCTGGAAATGCGGCCAGTGAACGTCAGGCTGGAGAGCCGCACGCGAGGCCACGCGTTCGTCGTGATGCTGGCCTACCGGATAGCCCGTGAGTTGGCCCGGCGGTGGGCGAGCCTGGATCTCACGGTGCAGGAAGCAATCGACCAGCTATCCACCCTGTGCGCAACCGAACTCCGGATCGACGGCACCCCCCGCTGCAACAAGGTGCCCGAACCCCGTGGGAGCGTCGGCCAGCTCATTGATGCGGCGGGCGTAACACTTCCGGCCGCCCTGCCCATGCGGACCGCCACCGTAGCCACCAGGAAGAAGCTGGTCGACCGACGCAAAAGTCGTTGAAGGGCAAGGACTTACGCCCTGTGATCATCGTGGGTTGGGGAGGAACATCCGCTATAACGTGGCGGCCGTGAAACCCATCATCGACCCTCTGAAAGCGTCCCGCCAAATGTCCCGCGAACGTCCTGCCAAAAAGAATCGGCCGTCCTAACTCCTTCGGCCTGCTCAGAACAAGCCCTCTTAAAGTGTCCCGCCAACGTCCCGTGACAACACGGGATGTTTTCTTTTTGGTATGTTGGTGGGCATGAACAAGCCACTTCATGAACTGCCGTTGCGAAAACTCTACAGGATGTTGAGGGCCACCGTTGCGTGTGTCGGGCCAGAGAGCGAATCTGCGCGGTTGATTTGTCGGGCAATCGCCAAGAGGAAGAGGGGGGCAAGCGATGAGTGACACCGTCGACCGGCTGCTCGTATCCGCCGCTGATACCGCGCGCCCGTCCGGCATACGTCGTTCGGCCGATGATCCCCTCATGCACGGTGTCGGCCTGGGTGAACAGTTTATCACCCTCACGGAGGCGGCCCGACTGCTGCCCAGAATTGATGGCAAGAAGGTGGCCGTTTCCACGCTCTGGCGGTGGTGCCGCAAGGGCCTGCGAGGCGAACGTCTCGAGTACGTTCGCGTCGGCAGGAAGATCTGTACCAGCCACGAGGCTCTGCATCGCTTCTTCACCAAACTGGTCGAGCTGGACAAGCGCGTTCCGCCGGATACTTGCTCACTGCCGGCGGGCCTGAAGCGGCCTCCCATTACCTCAGAGCAGCGGCAGCGTGCCCTCACCGAGGCAGATGCGATTCTGAAGAGGGCTTGCATGTGAGGAACACCTTGCATGACCCGGTAACCCGCGTGCTCGATGCGCTGCGCTGTTGCCGCTGCAACGGCTCGCCGCGAAGCACCGTGTGGCCGCGCTCTTGGTCAGCCACTTGCGGAAGGGCGAGGGCAGCGCTTTGCACAAGACGATGGGCAGCCTGGCATTTGTGGCTGCCGCCCGCGCGAGCTTCGCTGTTGTCAAGGACCGGGATGACCAAACTGGCCGCCGACGGCTATTCTTGCCCGTCAAGAACAATTTGGCGCCCGACGTCGATGGGCTGGCTTTCTCGATTGTCAAATGGTCCACGCCCAACCGCAAATCGGCCCTGCTGTGGGAATCGGGCGTCGTGAGAAGGACCGCGGACGAAGCGATGCGGCCGTCGAAACCCGACCGCGAACCGTCGGAACTCGATGATGCCAAGGCCTGGTTGCGGGCCGCCCTGGCAAAAGGGCCGAAACCCGTGCGCGAATTGCTCAAGGATGCGCTCGCGGACGGCCTCACGAAACGAACCGTCGAGCGCGCCAAGGCGGTTACAAGAGTGATTCTTCAGCACTGCGCGGTCGTCGACGATATTCTCGTGGAGTACGATGATGAAAGTAGCCTTGTTATCTCATGCAAATCCACGATCGACGGAATTGGCCCCAACAGCGCTTTCGGCAGAGCCTTCATTTCCATCGTCAAACAATTCGCGGTCTGCAAGCAAAACAAAGCTAAAACCGAGACTGTAGCATCATTACAGAGTCTTTCTACGAGAATCCCGCCCTGGCGCAGTGCAGCAGTTCGATGGTTTGGATGCGGCCAATAGCTTGAGCGTCACGCTGCATGTCAAGTGCTATGCGGCCTCGGATGTTCGCTTGGCTGCGAACGCTGTAGACGGATTTCTGCATCTTGCGGTGTCGGCGGTTGCCCCGCTCCACGGCATTCGACGTGGGCGGCAGCGGCTCATTGCTCAGGAAGGTCAGGGCTTTCTCCAGGCTGGGAGAGAAGAGCTTCTGAAGCGCGGCGCCGACTTTCCTGAACCGGCGAACGCGCCGGCGCAGCACGGCCAGCTTCTGCAGGGCAGTGTCGGTGTGGCAGCGCCTGTCGAACAATCGATAGACTTCGGTCATGATCTCGCGCAGTGTTCTCAGGTGCGGCAGACCTCGGGTTATCCGAGTCAACGTGCGTTCTTGCGCGGCCGTGCAGTGTCGCCTCACAAACAGGTGGCGGTGTTCAAATAGCTCGGCCACACGATCCTGAAGGCGTTTCTTGGTGCGAGTAAGCTTGGTGCGCGCGCCTTGTCGGGGACGACCGCGAGGAAGTTTCGGCATCTTTGCCTTCAGCGCCCGCCGCACCTTGGCCACCGCCTTGAGTATGGCTTTGGTGATATCTGCGATAGTGTGGAACTCGCAGATTTGGTGGGGTACGGTGCCGAAGACCTGCGCGATGGCCGCCGGGTAAAGGGCGGAGGCGTCGGTTGTGATTCCCCGGAGGTTCAGGCCGCGAGCCTGCAGGGCCTCGTGGAAGCGGCGGAAGAATCAAACGATGTCCTCGTGCGTGGGGTCGTGCTCCAGGACTTCATAGAAGAGGCGTTTGAAGTTTCGGTTGTCAACGATGGACAGCACACAGAACGGGCCGTCGTACAGCTCGTCGGCAGCCATGTATCCGGAGAAGTCCGCCAGCGCTTCGGCGAGGTAGTCGGCCGAAATGTAGTCTTCAGCTTTTTTTTTCCCCGGCCTCCACCCAGTTCTGAATGGTGGCGAATGGGACAAAGACTCGATGGTCGCGCCACAGGTGCCAGGAGGCGGCCCGGTAGGGCAGGCCGTCCTCGATGACCAGCCGCATTGCCATAGCGACCACGTGCAGCGTGTAATGGCATTTCGGCAAAGCGAGATCGTCCATGTCGGCGTTGAAGTAAACGTTGCATCTGATACAGCGATGCTGAGAGTATCTGATGAGTAGATCGCGGGGACGGCCGGAGATAGTGTCTCCCAGATCGTGCAGCGTTCGCTTGACAGTCCGAAGC
>Ga0307379_10011457_pt1 | contig 11632 bp, 5 predicted proteins | sample UN2MG_FD_202237 | JGI IMG/M metagenome (GOLD analysis project Ga0307379, IMG submission 202237) | Soil microbial communities from Risofladan, Vaasa, Finland - UN-2 | ecosystem: Environmental > Terrestrial > Soil > Coastal area > Acid sulfate soil | place: Finland: Risofladan, Vaasa | collected... | reverse complement strand
ATCTGGTACCTGAGCTTGAGAAATCTCTTCCCACCCGGAAGAATCCACTCTTTTTATTCTATAAATTCTTCAAAAATCCTAAACTTTCCCCTAGAGGTGCCGATATAGGATTATAGTTAATAGATTCTTTAGGCACACATTATTTATACGGCGGCGACCAGATAACTCTAACGGTGCCTTAATCCCTTGAGGGTGAAGTGCGCCTCTGAAGGTATCTCAACTTTTTCCTGACTCTAGCACAAAGCAAAAAAAAGGCTTTTGGAGCCCCCCTCCAAAAGCCTTGAAGCACAACAACATCGCTTGAGGTAAAAAGGTCTTTTTGGGAAAGTGCCCTTTTTTGATGTATATTGTGCCTTTTTTTGCATAGGCAAAGACTAGCAAATAGTATGCCAGGAATAAAAAAGGCCCGTTGTAACCGTTTTAAAACGGTTAATGGCCATGGCAAACAGATAATGCATTAAATAGCAGGGTATTACGAATAAGCAAGAAATAAATCGACAGGCAAGCTTAATAAATCAACTAACCAAAGTATTATCAAAAAAACCAGCAATTTTTACCCGTACAGGAGAAAATTAAACAACATTTAATTAATTGACCATACAGAAAAAGGGAAAAATAGGAGGCAAACATGCAACTTATTGTGTAATCAATCAGATAATTTTAAGGTTGCCGCCGAAACTCAGGAACACTTTGCGAATTTTATAAAGCAAACGTTCTGTTGGGTAGGGAAACCTTAACAGACGATCAAGGAGGATAAAGATGGGTTTAACCCTCAACACAAATGTTCCGGCTATCAATGCAAAAAGAAACCTTTTGATTAATAACCGTCGAACCGCTAAATCGCTTGAAAAACTTTCTTCCGGCCTTCGGATTAACCGGGCGGCCGATGACGCGGCTGGATTGTCCATTGCCGAAAACTTAAGGGCCCAGGTCGTTGGTTTGGGCCGCGCAGTGGCCAACTCCCAGGACGCCATTTCGCTTATCCAGACAGCGGAAGGCGGCCTGAACGAGACGCACAACGTTCTTCAGCGTATCCGCTTACTGGCGGTGCAGTCGGCCAACGGTGTATTGACAAGCCGGGACCGTAGAGCAATCCAGGATGAAATCTCCCAGCTTCTCAGCGAGGTAGACCGCATTTCCTCAACCACCCAGTTCAACAGTATCAACCTCTTGAACGGTAATGTGGGCGCCTTGGTGAGCACCGATGACCCGGTAAACAGCATCCAGGGTCTGGTGGTCGGGGATGTAGGCGAAGGCGGCACTTTCTCTATAGCCGTCACCGCCATCGCAGTCGGCAAGCTGCAGGTCCAGAACTCCGAGCTCTTTGTTACGATCAAGGAAAACGGCGACCCGCTCGACGCCAATGCCGCTACTCAATTGCAATCGATCAGCCGCTTCCAGGATTTCGGAGTGTTCGCCGGAGGGATCGATTCGGTTACACTTACAATGAGCCAGAATGGCAATAACCGGATAACTGAAGTCCAGGTATTCGCCACTGACACCCTGGGCGAGCTGGCCACAAAGATGTCTCTTGCAATTAACGATCCCAACCGGGTGACCGACCTCGGCATGGCCGCCACTATCTCGGACGGCGCCACCCTGGTCTCCATTGGTAATGTGGGTCTGGCTCCAGCCGGCGGCGGCGTGGGAGCCACAAGCGTCGTGGTTACCGCGCCTGAGCCCGGACGTTCTATCGCCTGGGGCGGTGATTCCTCAATACTTTCAGCCCTCGGGTTCAACGAAATCCAGACAGCGGTAATGCCAATCTTCTCAATTACAGTAACAGATATCGGGCAGGGCACTACTCCCACCAGGACTGCCAAAGTCTATGGCGACAGGGCATCGGGCCTCATCCAGGGAGTGGACATGCGCTTCAGGACTACGCTGGACATCTCGATCAGCTCCGTGGATAAGACACTGATCCAGGCTTACGAGGTCTCCGCAGTAGAAAGAAATAGCCTGGCCGGCCCGGACGGTTTTGTAGTCCAGGTCTCGCCGAGGCCGCTTTCTTTCCAGATCGGTCCGAACCACGGCAACTACCTCAACAGTCAGATCAGCGAAATGTCATCCAGAAGCCTTGGGATTGACGGACTCAACGTGTCCGATCAGTTCTTCGCCCAGGAATCGATCAAGACGATCGACAGTGCTATCAGCCAGGTCTCGGCCCAGCGAGCCAGCCTGGGTGCCATACAGAACCGTCTGGAAAGCACGATCGCCAACTTGAACGTGGCAGAAGAGAACCTGTCTGCCTCGGAGAGCCAGATCAGAGATCTTGACTTCTCGAATGAAGTGATCAACTACACTTCGGCTCAAATCCTGACCACTTCGGCTACTTCGTTCTTGGCTCAGTCGAACGCTTTGAGCAACAACATACTGACGCTACTCAGATAAGAGAAGTGGACTTTGGAAATGACAAAAGTTGATCACATGGATAACAACGGGCTATAATTGAAAAAGCCGGCTCCGGAGAATATAATTTCTCCGGAGACCGGCTTTTTTTAGCCAAAAAAAACGGGCTTTTGAAGCTGCAACTTCAAAAGCCCTGCACCCCGCACTTCCGCGAAGAAGCATCCTGAGGCCTTCAATGGCGTTCAAGATTCAAGGTGCGATCTCTGTTTGTGCAAGTTTTGTTCCAAAAAAACCACTTCGGGTTGGCCCGAAGTGGTTTTTTTGTTTTCCGAATATATCTTGAGGCATTCCCAAAACCTGATATTAAAAATCCTGAATCCCTCAAATCCAAGAAAGACAAGATTCAGACACCACTTATGAGCTTTTGCCGGACCGGAACAATACCCAGTGCCCGGAGAAAAAAATAAAAGCTGTCAATCAACTATCTTTCCGGGAAAAGAAGAAATTATCGGGAAGTGAAAAATTTTCCATAAAAGAGAGCAACATTTTCCCAAAATCAATCCCTTACAAAAGTCTGTAAAAAAAGCTAAAGATTCATCTCAAGGTGCCGATAATATAAAAAAAGAGCGTCCGGATTTCTATTTTTGCCGGATGCTTGGCGCCTGGAAGAGAAGCTGCAATTTCTTTTCTGGTGCAAGACTGATTTTCCGCGAAGAAGTTTCTTGAAAGCTTGGGGGCGTTTGTCAAGAGAGAAATGGTCTGTGCTTTTGTCTTATCTACCGTCTTTTACTCTCCAGTTTTGCCACCTGTTAAGCTCTTCAAGATTTTCTTCAGCGAATTTTCCAATCGAACAACAGAAAAAGTAAGACACTGAGAATCGCTTAAGCAGTTTATTCTGGCCTGGAACTGCCAAATAAACTTGAGAAAAAAGTTTTAAGCCGGTTATGGTTAAACCGGACGCGAATGGCAGCTGCAACTGCCGTGTCCGGGGGAAACTCCGCGAAGAAGCATCCTGGGGGGTTACCTACCAGTGGCGGCGGGACCGCATTTGATAGTCTCATGCCTGAGTGCGGCCTCGCTGCCCGAAAATAATCCCACCCAAAATTTCTTCTTCGCTCTTCCCATGCCCGATCAATCCGGCAAATCCCTTGGTTGAACCGGAATTAAATCTAATTGTGTTGAGGGTTTCAAAACTTCCTCCCGCTTGCTCGCCAAATGTTATGTGGTCGCCGCCAAATAGCTTTGGTCTGGGAGGAAGAGATCATCAGGATCCAGCCAGAGGGAGCGGTTGGGCTTTCCGGGCCATCCCGGGTGTCAAACCGTTCCCGGCCATCCTGACAAGAGTCGAATTCTATCCAACTTCAACTGTTAACACAGGGTAAGGAGAATATTACCTTCGGAATCAAGGAGGATTTGATGCCTGGTCTGTCGATAAACACAAACATGCCGGCGATTCTGGCCCGCCGGCAAATGGGGATTGCCAGCACGCGGACTACCAAATCTCTCGAGCGTCTGTCAAGCGGGCTGCGTATCAACCGTGCGGCGGATGACGCGGCAGGATTGACGATTGCTGAAAACCTGCGCTCCCAAGTAGTGGGTTTAGACCGGGCGATAAGCAATGCACAGGACGGCATCTCGTTGATCCAGACAGCCGAGGGGGCATTGGCTGAAAACAACAACATATTGCAGAGAATCCGTGAGCTTTCGGTGCAGGCGGCAAACGGCACGCTCACCAGCCGTGACCGCCTGGCAATCCAGAACGAGGTCACTCAGTTGATCGATGAGGTCGATCGCATAGCCGAGACCACCGAGTTCAACTCGATCAAGCTCCTCAACGGCAATGTCGGGGCTCTTGTGAGTACCAGCGACCCGTCAAGTATAGACGGCATAGTGGTGGGTGATGTAGGCGAAGGTGGAGTTTTCTCGATTACTGTGAGCGCCCAGGATCTCGGAAAGCTGCAGGTGCAAACATCGGAAGTTTTTGTCACTATTGACCTCAACGGCAATGTCTCGGATGCCACTGCCTCCACACAACTGCAATCGATCAGCCGCTTCGAGGATTTCAGTGTTTTCGGCTCCGGAGTGGACAGTGTGACTGTCAAGCTGGGCTCGGATGCCTCGACAACCCTGGCCGATGTAACTATTTTCCGCACCGACACTCTTCAGGATGTCGCCCAGCGGATTTCCCTGGCCATTAACAATGTCACTACCTCTAACGACCTTGGACTGGGAGGGAGTATCGCAGTCGGAGACCAGCTTGTTGGTGTGGCCACAAACGTGGGCAGTGAAAATGTCACTCAGATGTTTGTACTGACCCCTGAACCGGGCCGCCGGATTACTTTCGGCGGAGATGCGACAGCTCTGTCCGCTTTCGGCTTCTCCGAAATTCAGGAGGCCAGCAGTCCAATCTTCTCGCTTACTGTTACAGATATCGGCGCCAAAGGCGGCCCTTCCACCCAAAAAAGTCTCAAAGTCAGCGGGGACAGGGCCAGCGGTATGATAAACGGTGTCGATTTATCTTTCCGTACTAACCTTGATATCTCGATAGGAGGCACCACAAATCTGGCAGGTTTCAGCGTTGTAAGACCGCTCTCGGTTTCCGGGAGCGCAAACTTTGTGCTCCAGGTAGCGCCGCGGCCCCTGACCTTCCATATCGGTTCAGGCGCCGGCCAGGTTCTTTCCACCCAGATCAATACCATGAGCTCCCGCGCTCTGCAGGTGGATCAAATAAACCTGACAGACCAGAATCTGGCTAATCAGGCTATCCGGGTAGTAGACAATGCTATGAACACGGTCTCCGCGCAGAGAAGCACCCTGGGAGCCGTGGTTAACCGGCTCGAGAGCACGATCGCCAACCTGGGAGTAGAGGCCGAGAATCTGCAAGCCAGTGAATCCCAGATCCGCGATCTGGACTACTCGAATGAGATTATCGAGTTTGTAACGGCGCAGATTCTCAATACTTCGGCCACAAGCTTCCTGCGGCAGGCTAACGCTCTGTCAAATAATGTGCTGGTATTACTGTCTTAATAGTTTGACATTTTAAAAAGCGGTGAGTGTTTTCGAGGCTTATACTCGGAGCGACGCTCACGCTCTGCTTAATCTCCTTGAGTTTGCGGAGGCAGCATGCCGGATAAAGTTGGAAAACTCGAGGGGCTGATCAGGCCGATCAGGCCGAGTGAAATTCTCAAGTCCCCCCGCACCAAATTGGCACGGATTCCGGCCGCTAAAACCGCTAAATATGGACTGTATACCAGGATAAAAACTCAAGCGTCCAAGGATACCCAGCAGACAGCAGAATCTTCCCGCTCTGGCGCTATTCAACAAGCACCAGATGATTTCTCTGCTAAGGAGTCTCGCCATTTAATGGAAACTCTCAACGAAATATTCAAAGTCTTTAATGTTGAGGCGCACTACTATATCGATCCGGGAACTGAAATCCAGACTGTCCAGTTGAGAGACATTGAAACTCAAGAATTGATCCGCCAGATCCCAAGCGAAGAGTTCCTGACAACGGTAGCACGAACTCAGGATTTAATCGGTCTGCTCTTTGATACGAAGGTATAAAAAGCGAACAAAGCCAAGGCCGGCAGAAAAACTATAAAATAAAAGACCCCTTTAGCGAACAAAGGGGTCTTTTATTATGTATACTGAAGATTCCCGTTATTTTTTCCCGGACGAGCCTTTCCTTTTTCCTTTTGGGAAAACAGGAGCCTTTTCCGCCTTTTTTTCCGGTTTCTGGACCCCTGCTGCAATAGCTGGCTTGGGCGCATGGTAGCGTTTGTTGATATAAAGCTGCTGGACGATTTGAAAAATGTTGAAAAAGGTGTAATAAAGTACCAGCCCGGAGGAAAAGCGCAGGAAAATGAAGGTCATGAAAAACGGCATAATATACATCATTGGCGCCATTTTCGGGTCAGTCTGCGTGGGAGTGAGCTTTTGCTGCAGAAAAGTGGTGGCTCCCATGGTCACCGGCAGGATGTAAAAAGGGTCGGGCTGGCTGAGATCGTGGATCCAGCCGAAAGCTTCCGCCCCCCGGAACTCGATAGTACGCTGGAAAACATAGAACAGGGCGAACAGCACGGGCATCTGGACCAGCAGGGGAAGGCAGCCGCCCAATGGATTGACCTTGTGTACCTTGTAGAGACGCAGAGTCTCCTCCTGGAGCTTCTTCGGATCGTCTTTGTAGCGCTTGCGAAGATCGTTCACCAGCGGCTGGATTTGCTGCATCTTGATCTGGCTTTTTGTGCTCTTGATAGTGAGTGGATAAAATACCACTTTGACCAGGATCGAGAATATAACAATGATCAGCGCATAATTCTTTATCCATTTGTGCAGCCAGAGAAGGACTTCCAGGGATATTTTGCTGAAAGGCTGGATGATAGACCAGCCGTACTGCAGCACCTTCTGCAGCCCGAAATTCAGCCTGGTGATCTGTTTATAGGACTGTGGCCCCACGTAAATCGAATAATTTATGGCCTTTATTTCGGCTGGAATCGGAAACAGTCCAGCGAAATTTAAGGCTTTACTCTCCTCATTTCCGGAGGCCGACATCCCAACCATGGGGTCATCCGGCACGAAGAAAGTGCTCATAAAGTACTTGCTCTTTACTCCTCCCCATAAGATTTTGCGCTCGCCGGTGGGCGCCCAGTCGCTTTTGGTGAGGTCGCCAAGGGATTTTTTTACCACTTCACCATTGTCGTAATAGATAATGCCGTAGTCAGAATAATCCTCCTTACGGTTTTTTTCATTGGATACCAGGGAAGGGCCGAGCAGAACCTCCACAGTATTTTCTTTTGGACCGTGAAGCTGCTCCGGCAGGTAAAGGCCGGCCTTAATGAGGTATGAATCATTACGTAAAGTATAGACCAGTTTCAGTTCGCTGCCGCCTGGGAGCTGGTGCGTAAAGGTCAACTTACCTTCCTCTTTTGTACGTCCGAGCCTTAAACTCTCAAGACTTGCCGTAAAATTGCGGTTCCCCAAATCTATCGGTTTTTCAGAGTTCTTCAGGTGGAGCCGGGTATAGAGGAAAAGACTTTCCCTTTCAGGGATCAACTGCACCGGTATGCCGAGGTCAGAGCCTTTTGCGCCAAGGGAATCGAAAGCGGGATATTCCTTAAGCCAGGCCCGGGTCAAAACCCCGCCGCGGGTAATGAAGTGGTATTCGTACAAATCGGATGAGACAACGATTGTATCGACTGGCACGGTTGAGGTGTCTGGCCTTGAGATAGCTGCTTCCCCGGCCACCTCAAGGAGGATCTCCCCTTTTTCTGCAGCCTGAGGGGCAGTCTTTTCCACAGTAGTTACTGTCAGGCTGTCTCCTGCTTGGGGTATCTGTTTCGGCCTGGGTTTCGGCGCGAAAACCAGGAAATAACCCATCCAGAGCATAAAAATGAGCATCATCGCCATTGCGGATCTTTTTTCCATCATCCTCTCTTATTTTATTAAGGCCTGAAACACGAGCCTTAGACCTTTTTCGCCCCTGCTCTGCTTCAGGGCAGATCCACACCGCCCGGATGAAACGGGTGGCATTTTAAAAGCCGCAAAACAGCCCGTAATGAACCCTTGAACGGACCGTATTTAACGAGGCTCAAGCGCGCATATTCCGAACACGACGGATAAAACCGGCAGGCACTGGGCAACAGAGGCCGGATAACCAACTGGTACAGCCGGATACAGGAAATGATTATTGCCTGCAGGATCAGTCTAAGAATTCTCACAATCAACTCCACACACCGTTTCTGCTCCAGGAAATTCCAGGTTAACAAACGCCGTTTACCTGAAATTCAACTAATGAGCAGCGCGGTGCTGAATTATTTTTTCCACCAGGGATGAAAGCCTCTGCCGCAATTCCGGGAACGTGGTTTCGTAGCAGGCAGGACCAATCCTGATCACGATCAGATACCCCTGCGACAAAGTGGGGAAAAAACGGATAAGCTCCTGTAATCTTCTTTTGAGACGGTTTCTAGCTGCGATAGTGTGACGGAAACGGGGAACCACAAATGCAACCCGGCTTGGAGAGGAACTATCCGCCGGCAAAAGGTAAATTCCCAGAACATCATCCGAAAAATTACGCCCTTTTTCGATAACTTTTTTTATCTCAGTGCTTTTGCGGATGGAACATTTTCGTGGAAAGCCCACCTTCAAAACTCCGGTGATGCCCGGCCTTCCTTTGTTAGGAAACCGCCATAAAGAATAATAACGAACAGTCCCAAAGAATAAAAATGAGCGGCCAGAGTTGAATGCTCAATTCGTACGCCCAAAAATAATCTCCGCTTCAATGGGACTGCGACATGCGCGAAAGTCAGCGGGATTTAAACTGCAAGACGTTTACGGCTGCGTGCCCGGCGCCTGTTGATAACCTGCCTGCCTCCCCTGGTGGCCATGCGGACGCGAAAACCATGTTTATTGCGCTTCTTCCTGTTACTCGGCTGAAAAGTCCTTTTCATCGCTCATTTTCTCCGACATTAAAGAATATCGCTTTGTGAAATCAATAATTTAAGCATTCAATTACTAAACTGTCAAGCTTTTGGTCCAGCTCGATCCCAGAGCCAGCCTTTTCTCAATCCAGGCACAGAGGCGCAGAGGACATGATACAGCCTATCCTGTAAATAAAGTATTAAAACTGCAAGGCCTCCAGATTCCAATCGAACAAGAAAAATCAGGGGTTTTCATGCTTCGTTGTGGCCTCAAAGCGGGCATAAGAGTTTAAGAATAATCCGGCTTCAAGCTAACTTTTCGGCAGCGAGACCTTTAGATGTTGACAAAAGGACTCGGGAACCATTATTCTTCCTGTCTAAATAAAAGTTTTCTTGTCTTTAAGCGACATTAAGGCCAAACGGTACCGGAATAAAGGCTCATCAGAATATGGAAAAAGTAATTCGGACTGCGGTTGACCGGGCCCTTGCCAGACTGGCGCTGGAAAACCCGCCGGACTATGTGGTCGAAAAGCCCAATGATCCGCGGCATGGCGACCTGGCCACCAATGTAGCATTTCTTCTCGCCCGCACACTGAGAAAAAAGCCAGCGCTCATTGCCCAGGAAATAGTCCAGGCCCTGGCGTTTGAAAGCCTCTATATCGAGAAAATCGAGGTGGCCCCGAACGGGTTTATCAATTTTCGCATCTCCCCGCGCTGGAGCATAGACCAGCTCGGGCTGATCCAGAAAGACCGTGAACATTACGGCCTGGAGAACATTCTCCAAGGACGTCGGATCATGGTGGAATTTGTGAGCTCCAATCCCACCGGGCCGCTTACTATCGGGCACGGCCGCCAGGCAGTCCTCGGCGACTGCATCTCATCACTGCTGGAGGCCATGGGCGCGGATGTCTGCCGGGAGTATTATTATAACGACGCCGGAAACCAGATGAACATTCTCGGGCGTTCCCTTCGAGCCCGCTACGCCCAGCTTTTTGACCCCGCTTTTCCATTCCCTGAAAACGGTTACAAGGGCGACTATCTGGTAGCTATCGCCAAAGAATTCTCAACCGAATACGGCGAAAAATTCAAACCATCCGCGCATGACCAAGGCCTTAGCGAAAAGCAGCTCAAGCTTTTCCGGGAATACGCCGCCGAACGCATCCGCCGCATGATTGATGATGATCTCAAGACTTTCAGGATCAATTTCGATGTCTGGTCTCTGGAGAGCCGCTTCTATACCGAGGGCATAATTGACCGCCTGCTCGGGCTTCTGGAACAGAAAGGGCTGAGCTACAAAAAGGAGGGCGCTGTATGGCTGGCCGCGAGCCGTTTCGGCGACACTGAGGACAGGGTGATAGTGAAAAAGAGCGGGGAACCCACCTATTTCCTGCCGGATCTGGCATATCACCTGGACAAATACGAACGCAAGTTCGATGAAGTGATCAACATTCACGGCTCAGACCACCACGGCTATGTGCCCCGGATGCTCGCCGGAATGAAAGCGCTCGGGCTTCCCGAGGGCTGGCTGCGCTATGTGGTTCACCAGATGGTAAGTTTCACCGAGGGCGGGGAGCAGCTGCGCATGTCCACCCGCGCCGGACGGTTTATCACCCTTGCCGATCTCTGCCGCGAGGTGGGAGTGGATGTGGCCCGGTACTTTTTTGTCATGCGGCGGGCAGACAGCCAGCTTGTGTTTGACCTGGACCTGGCGCGCCAGCAGTCCAATGAAAACCCGGTCTACTACTGCCAGTATGTCCACGCCCGTATCTGCAACCTCACTCCCACCGCCCGCGAGGCGGGTATCTGGGACGGCGACCGGAACCGCTGGCTGGATCATGCCCCCGCCCGGCTCGGGCAGCCCGAGGAGCTTGATCTAATCACCCATCTGGTCGAATTCCCCGGGGTGGTGAAAAAATCGGCTCTCGCTCTCGAACCGCACCATATCCCTTATTATCTCGAGGAGCTTGCCCACCTCTTCCACAGCTGGTACCAGCATTACCGCATTGTAAACACCGAGGATAAAAGCACCTCTCTCGACCGCCTGTATCTGGCAGACTGTGTCCGGACAGTAATGGCCAACGGGTTGAGGTTACTTGGAATCACCGCCCCGGAAAAAATGTGACAGGAGAAAGTCGATGGGAAGAAATCAGCTTGAGCCGATTGTCGCTGTAGGCACAATCGGTATCGATACAGTAATCACGCCGTTCGGAAAAGCCGAGGGAGTGCTGGGAGGAAGCGGGTTGTATTTTGCCGTGGCGGCAAGCATTTTGGCTCCGGTAGGTCTGGTTTCCGTGGTGGGTGAGGATTTCGATCACTGGGAGGAGCTTTCCCGGCAGAATATCGACCTCGAGGGAGTCGCCACCCTGCCGGGCAAAACTTTCAGATGGGGCGGGGCCTATGCAGAGGATATCAACCGCAGGGATACTCTTTTCACCGAACTTGGCGTGCAGGAAAACTTCGAACCCAGCCTTCCCCCAAGCTGGCGGAATTACCGGACCGTGTTTCTGGCGAATGTCGATCCTCCCACTCAGCTCAAGGTCCTCGACAGCCTGGCAAAACCTGAATTCGTGGTTACAGATACAATGAATTTCTGGATAAAAAACGACCTGAACAGTCTGAAAGAGGTGATCGCCCGGACCGATGTGCTGATCCTGAACGATGATGAAGCCCGCCAGTTGACCGGCAGGCTCAACCTTATGGAGGCCCTGGAAAAAATCCGGGAGATGGGCCCGCGGACTGTGGTGCTGAAAAAGGGCGAGCACGGAGCTGTGATGGTCAATGAAGGGGAGTTTTTCGCTCTCCCGGGTTACCCCTTAAGGTCAGTGGTTGACCCGACCGGTGCGGGAGACACTTTCGCCGGCGGATTT
>Ga0307379_10011455_pt1 | contig 11633 bp, 11 predicted proteins | sample UN2MG_FD_202237 | JGI IMG/M metagenome (GOLD analysis project Ga0307379, IMG submission 202237) | Soil microbial communities from Risofladan, Vaasa, Finland - UN-2 | ecosystem: Environmental > Terrestrial > Soil > Coastal area > Acid sulfate soil | place: Finland: Risofladan, Vaasa | collected... | reverse complement strand
AATTTATAACACATCCAGAGTCATAGTACAAGCAGAAAAATATTTTTTCAAGCGGTGGCTCTTGTTCGTTCACCTATAGCCGCATCGAAAAGAACTGTGCCTGGTACTAAGGCGTCTGGACTGTACCGGCACCTGCGCCAGCCGAGGCCGAAGTGGTATTAACCTTATATCAATCGATCCAAACTCATTTCTCCGATCAATCCCTTCTATCACTACTGGAGTCACAGTTCATATTTATACGCCTTGAACGGTGACGTGGGGCATCCTCGGTTACCGCTAAGACACTTGATTTTCTCGTAGCAGAAATCCTTGCCCTCTGAAGGCAATCTTCTGCAAAGTCGATTTCAACCGCTGGTTCCAGATGCAGAATTTCGATCTGGTTTGGGTAGTTGGGCATCCCATTCTTCCAGAGCATCTTTGAGTTGTCGAGCAAGATCCGGCTTCTCTTTGGCCAGGTTGTGTTGCTCGCCGATGTCCTTGGCCAGATTGTATAACTCAACGGCTTGGCTGTCGCGCTTGATTAACTTCCACTCACCTTTGCGCGCGGCTAATTGGGCGCCATAACGCCAGAAAAGATACTCGTGTGGCTCCCCGGCGTTCTCACCCGTCAGGTAAGGCAACAGGTTGACACCGTCTATCTTGGCCTCTTTGGGTAGTTGACCTCCGGCTGCCGCGACGGCTGTTGGAAGGATGTCCAGAGAGATGATCGGTTTGTTATAGACTTTGCCCGCAGGAATGCGTCCTTTCCACTGCACGAAGAAAGGTACACGGATACCTCCCTCCAAAAGTTGTCGTTTTCCGCCTCTGAGTGGATCGTTGCATGCCCTGGCGGGCCCGCCATTGTCGTTGTGGAAGATTACCAGCGTGTCCTGTTCAATGCCGCACTGTCTAAGTTTAGCCAAGATAGTTCCCACCCCTTCATCCAGTGCCAGGAGCCCAGCAGCGAAATTACGGCGATTTTGGACAGAAATTTGTGATACACGTTCGAGATATTTTTGGCTGGCTTTCAGAGGCGAGTGAACCGCATTGAAAGCAACATAAAGGAAGAAAGGCTCGGTTTTGTGCCGTTCGATAAAGGTAACCGCCTCGCGTGCAAACGCGTCGGTAAGGTATTCTTTTTCATCGACAGGGTCGTGACCTCGAAGGATTGGATTGGCCGGATCGGCCATCGCGTCAATATAAGAGTGTGATCCGCCGAGGAATCCGAAGAACTCGTCAAAGCTCCGGCTTAATGGATGGTGTTTGGGACCGGATCCCAGGTGCCATTTGCCAACTATTCCAGTTGCATAACCAAGAGCCTTGAGCCGGTCGGCCAGCGTAACTTCGGTTAATGGCAAGCCGGACTCCCCGGATGCTTGCGGGTCTGGGGGGGGACTGAATTCATGGCTAAACCGCTGCTGGTAGCGGCCTGTCATCAGTCCGGCACGCGTTGGACTGCAGGAGGGGCAAGAAACATAGCCATCGGAGCAGCGAAGTCCGTTTTGAGCCAAGGAATCGATGTTCGCCGTGGGCGCGTCGCGGTAGCCTTGGCAGCCTATCTCTGCATAACCTAAGTCATCGCACACGATGTAAACGATGTTTGGTCGTCTGGTGTTGATATGGAGAGCCAAAGTCTGTTTCGACAATAGAAATCCGCCTACGCCTATCGCTGTACACTTCTTTAAAAAATCACGTCTATTCATAATCACTTCCATTTCTCTTATTTGCCTTCTTTTTTTTTACTACTGTACCCATGAATAAATCTCCAATCTGTTGCACCTGTTTAGTCAGTTGTAAACGAAGCGACTCACCATAAAGTTTTAGGTCGAGTCTATAACAGACCACCTACCTGCAATCGTAAGCTCTCAGAGTTTATGATAATGCCTGGGAAAAAGTCAAGCCACCAAAAATAAACTTTTGCAAAATTTAAAATTTGAACTCTGTTTGGGTAATTTGACGACAATTACCGATACTGTCCTACATATCCGAAGTGCCAATAATGTTTGAATAGGGTGAAATTGAACATCGTTTCAGATAGCAAATCGTAGGCTGATTCTATTTATATAGTCGGCCGTTCAAAAGAGGAGGTACGAGTCAATGATAGAATATCGTCACAATACAAGGTTGGGACTGACCACCACAATGCCTGATGGCGTGAACGCTTGGTGGCCAGTTCCACAGTTGATGACACAGAACGAAGTGATTCGATTCTTGCGCATACCGGAAATCAGCGCAGCCAAAAACCAGCATAATGTCATAGAGCATCTGAAGAGGTATAGGAGCCTGCCGAGGATTCGCCTGTGCAACAAGACGCTTTACCCGTTGAACGCAATTCTCGAATGGATTAAGAAAGAAACTACTAACGGCAATTAAATTATGTGGCATCAGTCTGATGTCTGGCTATAATGGTCCGCGGATTAACCTGAGTCAAGCCAGCATCAGAAAGGAGGTCAAAATGAAGCAGCTGGTAAGGCTTTGGGAAAGACCATCATGTGATGGTAAGAAGTTTACGTATTACCTGCTCTATACAGACGAGCAGGGAAGAAGAAGGCAGAAATCTTTAGGCCATGCAGATCGCCGCAAGGCCGAGCGTCAAAGAGGACAGTTTGAACGTAAGTTGATAATGGGCATCGTTGAGCCTGGCTCTATGAAGCTCATGGATTTTGTGGAGGACAGCTTGACGAGAACGGGTGACCAAATTCGAGAAAGTACCCGCAGGGAATATAAGTCCGCAATGGAAGATTTCATCAGAGTGATCGGTAACATTGATTACCGGAGAGTCTGTCTGAAGGACGCTGAATTCTATCGTCAAAGCTGCCTGGACAAAGGTAACAGCCCTGCAACGGTTGCGAAGAAACTTACTGAGATTAAGTGCGTTTTCAGTGCCTCCGTTTCACGTAAGCAGCTTGACGAGAATCCGCTCAGATGTATCAAGATGCCAAAGTGTCATCAGAACGAGATCAATATCTACCGCGACGATGAATGTGAACGCATCCTGAAGGCAGCTCAGGACTTCACTGAAAAGTCCAATGAGCAGAGGCGTCTGAGGTGGGATTTGTTGATTGTCTTTGCCCTCTCGACCGCGCTGAGACGAGGAGAGCTCCTGAATTGTACATGGGGAGATATCGATTTCGAGGAGCAAACGATAAAAGTCTCTCCGAAAGCGAACACCTCTGAGACTTGGGAATGGTTGATCAAAGATACTGATTGCAGAATGCTCCCTTTGACTGATGGACTCACCCAGTTTCTGGTTGACCACCAGAGCAGACAGCCTGAAGGCAATCCATATGTTTTTGTTCCACCTGCCAGGTACGAATACATTCAAAACGAACTTCGTGCCAAGGGTAAGTGGATCTATTCAGACTCTCGATTAAAGGTGGTCAACAATTTCAATCCAGACTTTGGTAAGATTTTGCTGAGAGCAGGTATCGAAGAAGGTCAGTTCCACGATCTTAGAAGAACCGCGATCTGTAACTGGTTTAAAGAAGGCATGAGGGAATACGATGTAATGAAGCTTGCAGGCCATGCCGACTTTAAGACAACGCACAAGTATTACCTTCGTGTCCACGATGATCTGGTTGATCGTGCAAGGCAGGCAACTGCCCGCGGGTTATGCAAGAATCTGTTGCAAAAGTGTTGCAGTGGTGATTTTGACTCTTTGGCCAGAAAAAACTGCTAACCATAACTGCTTGGCAGCCAATATGTTACAGCAATGGGTTGGAGTTGAATTGAACCGCTTACATACGGAGATTTGATCCGTTGTCCACATATACGTAACACTTAGGACGTTCCAGAGATCGCTATACTACCTGATAATCTCGACCCTCCGCCTTCCTACTGATATCCATAGGGTAGTAAATTCGAATGTATTTGGTTAAAATGCTTGGAAAACAGAGATGAGATGTTGTCAGGCTTTTATAATGATTGGAAGGTTGCGATGAATCGACGAAGTTTTTTGTCATTGATGTGTCAGGCGCCGGTGGCGTTTTCTTTTGCGAATGCTTCTGCAAAAACGCCAGCTGCTAAGCCGAATGTGATTATTATTCTTTCGGATGATGCGGGTTATGCGGATTTTGGGTTTACGACCAACAAACTGATACCAACTCCGAATGTAGACAGGCTCGCCCGTAATGGGATTGTCTTCACGCAGGGCTATGTCAGTGCGTCAACGTGTACTCCTTCGCGAATGGGTTTGATGACGGGGCGGTATCAGCAGCGTTTCGGCGCAGAATGCAATGTGCCGACGATTCCCACGCCCGGATATACGAAAGAAGACCTTGGCCTCGATCTCAGTCAACACACGATAGGCGATGCGATGCGGGATCAGGGCTATCGCACGATAGCCATTGGCAAATGGCACCTGGGCGAGCGGCCCAAATATCATCCGAATCGTCGAGGATTCGATGAGTTCTATGGCTTCCTCGGAGGATCGCGTTCTTATTGGCCCTTAAAGAATCCAGCCGTCGGCCATGCAATTCGGCACAATGACAAGCCAGTTGACGAAGAAAAGGAAATTACATATCTGACCGATGATTTTACCGATGCAGCGTTGGAGTTCGTTGATCGAAACCGCAGGCAGCCGTTTTTTATGTACCTTGCCTACAATGCGGTGCATGGGCCCAAGCACGCCAAAGAAGAAGATATCGAGCAGTGTGGCCAGATTTCCGAAAAGGGTAGAAAACTTGTCGCGGCGATGACGCGGTCGATGGATCATAATATCGGCCGACTGCTAAACAAACTCGATGCGCTGAAGTTGACGGAAAATACATTGATCGTCTTTGTAAACGATAACGGTGGGCCGCAGGACATAAGCTATTCCAACTCTCCCCTTCGTGGCTTCAAGGGAACCTATTGGGAAGGTGGTATTCGCGTACCGTTTGTAATATCCTGGCCTGCCAAGCTGCCTAAAGGCAGCAAGTACACCCATTCGGTATCCTCCCTGGATCTACTTCCAACATGTCTTGCCGTAGGCGGCGGAAAAGTTCCGCCTGATTGGAAAATCGACGGTGTGAATTTGTTGCCGTTTATACAGGGTGATTCCTCCAAAGCACCTCACGAGATACTATTCTGGCGTTTCTGGCGGGTAAGTGTAGCACGCCGGGGGCCGTGGAAACTGATCCGCGTTGCAGACGACCCGCTTCAAGCTGAACGCAAACTCATACTGCCCCTGATGCTCTTCAATATCGATACCGACCCAGCGGAAACCAAAAACCTCGCAAAAGAATATCCCCAAAGAACGCAGCAACTCCTCGCGGCACTAAAGAACTGGGAAAAAACGTTAGCCAAACCAAGATGGTACGACGGCTCGAACTGGAAACACTGGCAAAACGAATCGGTGAAAAATCACCGTATGCATCAGGACGGGTGACAATGGCAGGTTCAACGTGAAACCATGTGTGGTTGTCAAGGGCCAATGGGACTCCTATGAACCGGAACGTGTCAAGGCTTGTTTTTCATTTTTTTCTCTCCTGAGCATTTTCCGCCTTTTGGCCCCTTCGCGAAAAGGTGAGGGGCAAAGGCGGAAAATGCTGTCTGTCTTGTCTTTTCATTAGCTGCTTTCATTGGCCCAGGCAACGGGATCACGATTCGGGTTTAGGGTCCCACACTCCTATTCGTGCTCATTACTCGGATGGCACATGAGATTTCATGCGGGGACAGGTCCTATTCTGTCAGACGCGATACCCGAAGGTTCGCATTTCCCATTGCAGGATCCTGTCTTTCATCCCGTCACCTATATCATTCAGTTATGAATAAGTTGTCTGCGTTTAGCTTTGCTCGATTTACTTCTATAATCCTGAAGATAACAGTACTGACTGACCAATCGTTCGTTAAACAATTCTCCAGTGGTTAACATGGCTCGAATTATAGTCAGTATTTTGCGGGCTGTTGCAATCAATGCTATCTTCTTACGCGATTTCTGACCGGCCATAATACGTTCATAAAATGCTTTAAGCGATGGGCTACATCTAATTGCACGCCAAGTACTTTCCACTATCAACCAGCGAACCACCGATGGCCCTTGTTTGCTGATGTGACCAAGACGACGCGTAGAGCCAGATTCATCCAGACGAGGAGTCAGACCAAAATATGCGCAGTATTGTCTGGTTCTGCGAAAACGTGCTGCGTCGTCAGTATATTGCCCTTCACAGGCAGCGCCAGAACAGGACCAAACTCTTGTTGATAAACACGCCTCTCAAGCTCAACCGGATCTGCTAATTCGCTGTCATCCAGCCCAGGCACACTACCGTACCTGTTACCGTATTCTCGTCTCAGCAACACCGGACCAGCTGCCACAACATCTTCACACACAACAAAGCTTGTTTCTTCGTTCATCTCAATCACCTCCGTCTTTTCGACAATTAATTCGAAAAGACGGGGCGAAAACCACACCGAATTTTTGCCAAACAACGATATCGCTTTTTATAGCTTTCGGTAAGCCCAATAGAACACGGCCAAAGCCTTGGCCGCTAAAATCTTACCGAAAGATTTAAATTGGCGATATCGTGCGGTGAAAATTCCTGATTGAAACTGAGGCTGTTAATCGGCCCTGCAGCCTGTCTGACCTCCGACAAACCGTTTGATTTAATACAGTCCTCTGTGTATACTGTGACGGGTAAGCTATAAAGAATCTGGTTTGAGGGTAAGCTGATGCCAACAATAACAAAAAAAGAACTTGTGGACCGAATCGCAGAGAAGACTCAAAGCAAGCATGTTACTGTCAAGACAGTAGTGCAGCAATTCCTCGATGAAATTGTCTCTGAACTCGCCAAAAGCAACCGCCTGGAATTTCGCGACTTCGGTGTCTTTGAAGTTACAGAAATGAAGGCAAGAGTTGCACAGAATCCTAAGACCCTGGAGCCAATTAAAGTCCCGGCAAAGCGAAAAGTCAAATTCAAGATGGGCCGCTTAATAAAACAACAACTGAATAGCTGACTATAGATGGAACAAGTAATCACAATCCCTGCTCTTGGCGACAATTACATTTATCTATGTCGTTACCACCAGAACAATGCTTTTGTGATTGATCCCGGCGATGCAGAAGCTGTGTTCAACGTATTAGAGAAACACAGTCTGAATCTTACGCATACCCTAACCACACACCATCATTTTGATCATGTCGGTGGTGTTAAAGAACTGAAGAAAAAAACTGGCTGCGAGATATTCGGATCAGACAAAAACAAAATCTCCATCATTGATTGTAAAGTTCAAGATAGAGGTGTTATCGCAATTTGCGGCATACATATCCTGGTGATCGCTACACCCGGTCACACTCAGGGCTCGGTCTGCTACTATGTGCAACCATCGAAAAACCAAGACGGTATTTTGTTCACAGGCGACACATTATTCATTGGGGGCTGCGGCAGGCCCATAGAATGCAATGCCTGGACTATGTGGGATTCTCTGCAAAAAATCGCCGCCTTACCAGACGAGACACTTGTCTATCCCGGCCATAATTACACTGAGGAAAACTATGAGTTCGCACTAACAATCGAAGCAGATAATGGAATTATGAAAAAGTACCTGCAAATGGTTCAAGAGTGGCAGCAACAAGGCAAGCCGGCAGTTCCATCGAGGATAGGCCAGGAAAGGGCAACCAATGTATTCCTTCGTGCAGATGATCCTGCAATCAAATCAGCTCTCGGCATGCCGACCGCCACTTCGGCTGAGGTTTTTTCCGAACTGCGGCTACGGAAAAATGCGTTCGGCTAATTTGGGAGTTTTTCAATATCGAAAAGAACGATCTCATTGTCTTTACACAATCCACCATTCCAGTAAACTGGCCCATATGATCTCAAACACAGACAGCAAAACAAAAGACAGCAGAACTCATTCTCAATTGGAGCACGTCAGCGGCCTTGTCGAGCGGGTCACGTTCCACAGTGATGAGTCAGGCTTTTGCGTCCTGCGTGTCAAGGTCCGGGGCCATCGTGACCATACAACGGTTGTAGGCACTTTACCACAGGTACAAGCAGGCGAATGGCTCGAGGCCGAAGGCCGATGGACTATTGATCGCGACTACGGCCAGCAGTTCAAGGCAGAAATCCTCCGCACAGCAGCACCGAACACACTTGAAGGCATGGAGAAGTACCTTGGCTCTGGCCTTATCAAAGGCATAGGACCAGTTTTTGCCGAGAGGCTCGTGAAGCATTTCAAGCAGGATGTTCTGAATATAATCGAGGCCAAACCACAAAGACTTTTGGAGGTTGATGGGATTGGCCCAATTCGACATAGCAAAATCACCACAGCCTGGGCCGAACAGCGAATGGTTAGAGAAATTATGGTTTTTCTGCACAGCCATGGCGTTAGTACCAGCCGCGCTTTTCGAATTTATAAGGCCTACGGTGATAAGGCAATCGAAACAGTAGTAGAAAACCCGTATTGTTTGGCCCGCGACATCCGGGGCATAGGCTTCAAGTCGGCAGACAAGATTGCCGAGAGCCTCGGCATCGCCAAAGAATCAGACCTGCGGGCCAGAGCTGGAATTGAATACGTCCTGCAGACGTTGACGGACGATGGACACTGCGGCTATCCCCGCGAAGATCTTGTCAAAGGCGCTGTCAAAATACTGGAGATACCGGACGCTATCTGTGACCATGCAGTAGATTATCTATTACAGGAAGAGCGGGTCGTCCAGCACAGTCGCGACAATGAATCCGATTTGATTTACCTTACCGCTCTGGACCGCGCTGAGTACAACCTGGCAGTTCATCTTTCTGAGCTATGCAAAGCTCCTCATCCATGTCCTGACATAAAGGTAGAAAAAGCCATCCAATGGGTCGAACAGAAAGTCCGACTACAACTGGCAGCTGAGCAAGGGGAGGCAATTAAGATAGCTGTTCAGAGTAAGATCATGGTCATAACAGGCGGACCCGGGGTAGGCAAGACGACGGTGGTCAATGCGATAGTCAAAATTATGCGAGCAAAGAAGCTTAGAGTTGTTCTTGCAGCCCCGACAGGCCGTGCTGCAAAGCGTATGATGGAAACGACAGGTCTGGAGGCCAAAACCATTCATAGGTTGCTGGAATTTGACCCCGCTACTGGGGCGTTCAAGCATAATGCCGACAAACCTCTTAAGGGCGATGTCTTCATTATAGATGAAACAAGCATGATGGACCTGTTGTTGGCTCACCAACTCATACGGGCCATTCCCAGCCACGCTGCTTTGATTCTGGTCGGTGACGTAGATCAGCTTCCTTCTGTAGGTCCCGGGTGTGTTCTCCGCGACATAATCGAATCCGGGTTAATCCCTGTATGCCGGCTAACCCAGGTTTTCCGTCAAGCAGCGCAAAGTGCTATCATCACCAATGCTCATAAAGTCAACAAAGGTCAGATTCCGGTCTTCCCGCAGGGAAAGGTGCAATACCCTGATCAGACTGACTTCTACTTTGTCCATGCAGATGAGCCTGAGAAGGCTGTCTCTCTGGTGATAAACTTGACCTGTGAAGCAATCCCCGACCGTTTCGGTTTTGACCGCTTCGATGACATCCAGGTACTTTCGCCGATGCAGCGTGGGCTTTTGGGCTGTCGCAATCTGAATGCAGCTTTGCAGGAGAATCTCAATCCTGAAGGTCCATCTGTCCAACGGTATGGCTGGACATTCCGCATTGGTGATAAGGTTATGCAGACAGTCAATGATTACGACAAGGATGTTTTCAATGGTGACATAGGTCGAATCGAAAGCCTTGATACCGTCGACCAGGAAATCATCATTCAGTTCGATGGCCGTAGGGTAACATACGAATTCAATGAACTGGATGAGCTGATACTCTCCTATGCCGTAACCGTGCACAAGAGCCAGGGGACCGAGTATCCGGCAGTGGTGATACCGATCCACACCCAGCATTATGCCCTGCTTCAGCGGAATTTGCTATACACCGCAATCACGCGAGGTCGAAAGCTCGTCGTGCTGGTGGGTAGTCAAAAAGCGGTCGCAATAGCAGTAAAGCGTATGGATTCCCGACGACGTGTAACATTACTGAAGGAGCGACTGAAACAGGTCTGCGTGCCCTAATGCCTCCCGGCTATGTCTAAGCTTCAAGGAAGCTCTTGTGCATAAAACAAATGCCCACTACACCTACAATCAGAAGCACCAAAACCAGGCACTGCCAATTCAAACATCCTGCCCAATTTCTTCGCTAATTGACATTCAAGCTCACGCGGTCCAGGAATGGTAATTGCTCCGAGCATATCAGTCTTGACCGAGAGATAATCAATATGCCAATGCAAAGGCTTTTTCTTTCTATTGTGACGTTCAAGTCTTGCCGACATATTCCGCTGAGCACTTCCAACATAGAAGTAAAAGCCCTTTTTAAAAATAAAAGTATCAAGCTTTCCAACATCGATTTTTTCTGTCTTGGGCAAGTACAATACCGCTATATAAACCCCACTATTCACAAAAGCTCTCAATTAATGTTTTACAGGTTTTCAGCATCCTTTGATGGACAGTTTGTATAGATCAAAGGGATTAATTATTATTGATGTTTTTGTAACAACGCGGCTCGGGTACTGCGTATATAAGGTCTATCGGTAATCTCAAAACCAAGCCCTTGGGCTGTACGAACAGAGGCTGCGAATTGCTCTTCTGACACATGACCTTTGGGCTCAGCCATAAGTAACTTGCCTTCTGATTTTAAAACCCTATATACCTCGGAAAAGAAAACCAAAGGATCTGGTATCTCGTGGACAACAGCGAAAGCAAGGGCAAAATCGTTTTCTCCATCAAAATTCTCAAGGCAAAAAGAATTCTCCGAGCATACATGTGTTTCAATCCTGTCCAATAAGCCTGCTTTTTTCGCTCTTTTCTCAAGAGACCTTATCATCTTCTCCTGAATATCCACACAAATAACCTTGCCATTCTCTCCTACGATTTTTGCCAGAGGTAGACTGAAAAAACCCATGGCACATCCTATATCAACGATCTTCATACCTTGATTAATGTAAGGTTCAAGTATCTTCTTAGGATTATGCCACAGCTTCCTTATTGGGCTGGAGAGCAAATAGCCAACCCAGAATGGGCATACTTTTTCAGTCATCGATCTACCTCAATACATACCTATACTTACGTTCTGTTTTAAAAAGAAACTACTCATCCATCCCCCTATGACTCACAGCATCCTCATCAACCCAATCCTCTTCTGTATAGGACATCCCTTTTCTGCCGGGGACTTTCCGAGTAGGCCCTGCCTTATAAAACGAACAGGACTTTGGACCATAACAGAATGTTTCCTGTCGATACTTCTTCTTACTGGGATTCCACTGGTCAATAATCATCTCAACCGCCATTCTGCAGCCCCATATGCAGTTTCTGCACTTGGCTTCGTAAGCCCTAGCATCAAGCCGCCGATGTCCTCTCTGCCGATACGATGGCAACTCTGGACAAACACCAAGCCATGGAGGAGGCTCCTGATGCTCTTTTTGAGCACGTTCCAGAAGTTTAAGCTTGCTGACCTTGTAGAACTCGACAACCTCTGTACTTGTCAAGCGGCCGTAGGACACCCTGCGATGTACATCCATCTCCTTGAAAAACAAGCACTTACGATTTCGGCATCGCAACTGGCATTTTCTGCCTCAAAATGCTATAATTCCGCGGTCGGTTTCCAGTATTCCTCAATTTAGCGAAGATTCAAGTACAGATTATGACAAACAATATCGAG
>Ga0307379_10011454_pt1 | contig 11636 bp, 25 predicted proteins | sample UN2MG_FD_202237 | JGI IMG/M metagenome (GOLD analysis project Ga0307379, IMG submission 202237) | Soil microbial communities from Risofladan, Vaasa, Finland - UN-2 | ecosystem: Environmental > Terrestrial > Soil > Coastal area > Acid sulfate soil | place: Finland: Risofladan, Vaasa | collected... | reverse complement strand
CTTGAGGAATTGGTACCTGCACTGGAACGTCATGGGTATATAAAGCTTACTGAAGACGTTCGTACTCAACTCATATCCATAAGTCCGGCAACAATTGATCGACTTTCGCGGCCTTGGCGGTCCCGCAATCAGCTCCGCGGAAAAAGCATGACCAAATCCGGCATGCTTCTTAAGCATCAAATACCGGTGCGAACATTTGCAGATTGGGAGGATACAAAACCTGGTTTTTTTGAAATTGACCTTGTTGCTCATTGCGGCTGGAGTGTAGAAGGATCTTATCTCCACACACTTGTGTTGACAGACATTGCAACAGGCTGGGTAGAATGTCTGGCCCTTCTTTATCGTGGCAAACACGCCGTTATTAATGCCCTTGAGCATGCACGTCAATTGATTCCTTTTCCCATACTGGGTCTGGATTCAGACAACGGCAGCGAATTCATTAATGCTGAACTTATAGGCTATTGTGAACCTAAAATCGAAATATAAATCTGAGATATACAAGAGAAAACTTTTTAGTAAAACTAAAATAAGAATAGACGATATTGCTATCTCTGAGATTATTAAAAAGTTCGAGCAATTGCTAAAGGAAGATACATCTGAAAGTAAATGGGGAAACTTTCTTAAACGAAACTTGTACTTAATTGATTCTAAATATGTTCATGCATTGCCAGAGCTGAATGTTGTATTAGCAAATACAAGGAAAGCAGACTTTGGTCTAGTTGATTCCAATGGTTATTTGGATATATTTGAAATCAAGAAACCAAATACTAGGGTCTTATCAGCTCGTACAGATAGGGGAAACTACTATTGGAGCAAAGGTGCCACAAAAGCAATTGTGCAGGCTGAAAAATACTTATATCACGCAGAGAGAAAAGCAACATTATTAGCGGAGGACATAGATGCGCAACGAAGAAGGAAGGTTCAAGTAATAAAACCAAGAGCATTTATAATATTAGGAAATACAAAAGAATTAGACGAAAGCAACAAACAGCAGGACTTTCGTATATTACGTATGTCTCTGAAAAATATAGAGATTGTTCTTTACGATGAGCTATTAGATCGCATAAAAAATCAGAAAGGAAAAATTTATGTAGAATGAAAAAGAAATATTAAATTCATGCGAGTTAAATATTTTTATGTACGAAAAAAACTAAAAAAAAAGAAAAAAAATAATATTTCCACAGGTGCACAAAATATGGGCAGGTGAGATATCCACAGGGTGAGGAAATTTTCAACTTATTTGATATCAACTACTTATATTTAAGGTTAATATTGTGTCGCATAAGGTATATTATGTATACGATTATATACATTCATAGTTCTTCTATTTTCAATCCCAAAGCATAAACAAGCTGTTTAATATTTTTAATTCCTGGATTTGGGATCTGCCCTGCTTCGAGTTTAATAATGTAAATTCTGCTTAAACCTGTAATTTTAGCCAGGTAGCCCTGAGTCCAACCTCTATTGATTCTTGCTTCCTTTAGCTTAAAGCTCAATTCTTTTTTTGGATTTTTTGTTTCTATTTCTCTAATCATTTCTTTTTTTCCTCCTGATTCTATATCATTTTATAGGAATAAAATTAAATGTCAAGTATTTTTTTAAATTTTTTATTTTTAATTATTTTCAATTTATATTTAGCGATCGCTATTTTTCCTCAAGAATCATCGAGGCCTGGTCCTGGATCCTCCGGAGACTCCAGGAGCTGCTTTTTTTCATATTTTCGTTTACTTTACTGAAATTAGACAAAAAAACGATTTTTCGAGTTCCCCGAGAAAAGACCCCCTCTAATTTGCCCATAGCGGCACGATCTCAAGTTAGTGAAGGTTCTAGTAAGGGTTAAATAAAGGGATCCGTTAAAGAAGCGACATAAAAAGGCGATTATGGATAAAAATATTTTGGGATGAGTAGATTATTGCAGAAATGATAAAAAATGCAGCCAGCGTCAAATTATACGGCTAAATCAATGGTTTTGATAAAGCCCTCAGCTCATTATTGATGATTTCCCGATTTCTTTTGAGCCTTTTTTGATTATTCCGGTCCGGAAGTTTCTCTTTAACCGTAGTATCTAAATGACTTTTAGCATATTTCTCAGAAACAATTTTTCCTGTGATCGCGGATCTGTATATATATTTTTTCATTATAATCCTTTTTTATCTGCAACCATGACACGAGCTGCATTGCAGACAAAATTTAAATTTACCATTAAATTCTTTGATAACATCTTCCGGAAACACAAGTCCTTTTTCTTTTTTAAAAACAGGTTTCTTATATTCCTTTTTATCTTCCACGTTTCTTAAAACGACCCTTGTTCTTACCTGATTTCACACGAGGCGGCAATCTTTTGCGACCTGTTTTTCTTTTATTCTTAGAACCCTTTGGCCTTCCGACCCTTCTTTTTCTAGGCATTATTTTCTCTCCATTTATAATACGCTTTTAATAGCTTTTGTTGAAAATTCATCAAAAGGGGCGTCTATTGCTGGTATATATATTACTGATTCTGCACCTACTCGATTTCTTGCAAATATACCAAGAGCCATGTTTTCTCTGCTTCCAACACTTACAAGATTTAAGGCAACAACTCCTAAGACTGTGTATGATTCATCATCCGTACTATATGCACATTCACAAATTCCGGCATCACCTTCATGTAAAACAGTTATTCTCATTCGCAACCAAACAGGGAGAGTCGTAAAAGCATTTGTAAACAACCAGCCTGCATCAATATTGGGGTCTTGTATTGCTAAACCGTCTAAGGCCTGATCTGATTTCATTGTTCTGCCAAATAGCAACCAAAAAGGAGTGCCAGTATTTTCAGGTTGTGTGCTAAGGCAAAGCCCTGCTTGAGTAGAATCTCTAACTGTATAACTATTCAATAGCGTCTTGATTTCTAAAGGGGCTCCTGGATCTCCTATAAGGCATCTAGGGGCATTTTGAGCACCACCCCCAAGCCTGCCATCAATCCCATCTGCTATTGATAGAGTAACTACGTTTCCAGCTTCGACAATACTTCCATTTTTAGGGTCATCAGCCCATCCCCAAAAACGAGAAGCGTCATTAAATTTATCTATAAAACCACCACCACCGGCAGCAGCGACCCAACGATTTGAAGCCACATCCCAAGATAATCTTTGACCGCTTGCTGGTGGTGCAGCGAGAAGATGATTATTGATCCAATCGTTGAATATTGCATTATTGAAATTATTGGTTATGAACGAATTCATATCTGCTTCTGTGATCTGGATTTCAGTCAAAGAGCTAGGCTGATTTATTCTGGATCGGACGCCAGCTTGTCTAGGCATTATTTTTTCCCTTTTTTATAAACAAGAAAAAACATGAAAAATAATGCTGAACCTAAAATGATATAATTTTGAATAGGGAATTTTTGATAAAGGATCTTTGAGGTTTCACTTTCTAAGCTGCCAAAAGAAAGATCAGTTGAAGGGGGAGTCGGGGTTTTAATCGCTACGTTTGGATCGTAATATTGAGAAGTCGGGGTAACAAAGGTCAAGGGATCGTACTGATGAGCAGGGGGGACAGGAGTTAAAGGAACGACTTCCTTTTTCTTAAAAAGATTGCCTATCCAGGTAAAAATTGATCCTTCTGTTATGTGTCCCTTTGTATATTCTGGATTAATTACTGGCATTATTCCCCCTCTATTATGTCATATCTCAGAGCAACGCCGGCAACAACAGCAGCTATATGATCATTTGTTATCGTTATTTTAATCTCATCGCCGCCTGGGATTGAAAAAGGAGTAATTATTCTAGGATCGTCTATCATTCCGATCTGATCTAAAATTTCTTCGTAAGGATAAAGTCCTACTCCATTCTGTAAAATTCTCCATGTAACCTCACCCCAGGCTGCTATGGTTTTAAGATAATTTCCAAAGTGAGTCATTTTTAATATTGACCTAGTTGGAACGGTATACTCAAAAATTGTAATCGTAGCACCGATCCCGACTTCTTGAGATAAATTGATATCTTTACTTAAAATATTCATAGGCTTCTTTTACCTTTTTTAGATATATAGGATTTCTTCGACCTAGATAATATCCTCTTTCTCCAACGTTATATGACTGGATCGCCTGATCAAAGGGATATTTATCAATCAATTTTTTTAGAAATTTGCAACCTACGTCAAGGTTAATGTAAACATCAAGCATCCGTTGTTCATTATAGCTGGATACGTTTTTACTGCTTGAATCAATGACTCCGCAATCAAAAGCCAGCCCTGGCGTTATTTGCATGAGTCCATAAGAGGGATCAGCCGGATTCTTAGCTTGAGGATTGAAATTTGATTCTACTTTCACAAATGCTTTTACCAGAGCCGGATCAATCTTATGTTCTATTGCCTTAGTTTGAATTGCATTTTCAATATAGACAGGTATATTTTGAGCTTTTACTTTGGTATAAAGTAGAAAGCCGGCTGTAAGCAATGCGGCAATAATCAATATTCCAATCATTTCTTTTTCTTTTTTTTCTTCATACAACCATTTCTCATTTCTATTTTAGTTTCTACTCTAGTTAATCTTTTCTGAATTCTAAATAAAATCCAGTAAATAGGCACTATTAAAAAATTTAGATAATCCATTATTTTGAAAATATCCCTGTAAATAATCCGGTCCTTGCAAACAAGGCTATTCCGAGTATAAGGAAAAGTATAACTATCGGAGTCTTGAGAAAATTGAAGAGATCAGTAACAACACTCCCTTTTATTAGAGTCCCTTTTTTAACCTCTGCTTCCAGTTCAGCCTTAGTATTCGGGTAGTTTGTAAATCCGAATAAACGATTAAAAATATATAACATTATTTTTCCTTATTTTAATGTTTTAATCAGTAAAAAAAGACCGCCGCCAATAACAACAAAAGGGGCAATTTTCCACCAGGATTCTTTTACGATCTTAGTTTCTGCTTTTTTAATCTCTGACTGGACTCTGGGATTTTTTGACGCACCTTCAACGACAACTTGAGTAAGAACATCTTTAACAACGTTTAACGTGCTTTGAAAAGCCGTCTCAAAATTTATTCCCATAATTCACCTCTCATCTCATTTTCTTTTAAAGAGAAAAAATCCCGCTAATACAAAAACAGCAAGGATCCCTAGAATCAAATATGTAGTCGTTTTTGACTGTTTTAGTTTTACGATCTCAACTTGACCGGCTGCAATCTCAGTCTTAGCTTCGTTATACATCTTTTCATAATTTGCTTCCGTTGCTGATTTCCCTGTCAAGAGCTTAGTAACCGTTGTCGCCGCAGATCCCAGAAAAGACCAAAGAGATCCTATACATAGTAAACCTCCGGAAGCAAGTAAACCGGCTATAGGTGTATGAGGTAAAATCATTTTTTCCTCTTCTTTAGAAGATATATTCCGGCTAGTCCCAAGACCCCTATAACGATCAAATTATATGGGATTTTTTGACCATTTTCAGGCAACGTCTGAGTAGATACAAAAGGAATTATTGTAGAAGGGGGACTGGTAGCCGGTATTCCAGATCCTTCAGCCGGCGTTGGATTGAATGTATATTGATAGACTAGTCCTTGAGCTTCTGCTTGCTCTTTTTCTGCTTGAAGATATCTCTGAGGTGGGACTAAAGTTTCTATCGATCCAGGCTCTGGGGTTCTCCCCCCTAAACTGTATGGAGTAATCGGACCGATCCATTGTTTACCTGGAGTTGAACGGACTCCGATATTAACAACAGGATTCGCAACGTCTTGCAGCCTTTGTTTTTTAACAATAGAGGCAGAGCTAGAATTGTTGGGGGGAGTGGCAGAATTTTGAAGATTGCTTTTAGTGATTATACTCATTTTTTACCTTTCTTTAATGCAAGATAAAGAACACCTAAACCTAATAGTCCGTATATCAATAAATTATATGGAATTTCTTGAGCTTTAGCCTGTTCCGGCTGCCAATCACCGCCGCCGCCTGTTGAATAACTACCACCACCACCGCTTGAGTATCCTCTTCCAACTCCCTCTTCTGATCCTTGTTCCTGTGTCCAGGCTTCCGTGAATTGATTGAGAGGGATTTTACCAGGAAGGGGAGTATCTTCAGAAAATAATGGACTCCCATCACCGCCACCGTTGCCCCCATTGCCACCGTTGCCCCCATTGCCACCGTTGCCCCCATTGCCACCGTTGCCAGCGTCAAATTCAGGTCTATCCAAAATGCGTGATTCACTGCTTTTATAGCGAGATGTGATGTCCCCTCCTTTTCGTTCATATTCTTCTAATTCCTTACGTAATTTATCCCAATCAGGTTCGGCTGTGCCTGTGTCTGTAGGATAAGGTGAAGGAACATAGGGGGGTTGAGTAGGTGGCAATTGCATCCCAGGGCTTTCGAGGGGTTCGGGAGTAAAGACTTCCGGAGCAGTTCTAAAACCGCCTGTGATACCAGTTTTTATTTTAGGTGTAGCAACGTCATTTATAGGGGATCGGCTTAGTTCACCTCTATGGATCTGTGTTCTTTCCACATCAATCCCTCATCTGCCGCATGCCAAACATAACAAGATCAATCTGAGGAGTCGTTGGAGTTCCCAGGTTTCCATTTCCGACAACAAATTTGAGTTCCGATTTTGCACCAGTCCAGTAAGCGTTATAGATCGATCCTTCACGAGTGAAGATCCAGGGATACATACCAGTATAGGCTCGATTGTTGCTGTAATGGGCTCTCTCTTCTTGAAAGGTTCCAAGTTGAATATGCCGCAAATAAGTCAAAATATTATCCTGGAAGCTGATATCAGTCAAACAATCGGCCGGTACTCCTTCATAAGCATTTCCAACACATCCCCAGGTAGCTAAATCATGTGCAGCAGCAAACAGCCCAAAAACACATAAATCTCTTGCGGATTCAAGATCGACATAGCCTTTTGTAACAGCCTGAAAGGGTGTAACGTGCTTGATATATGGAAGTGCAACCGGTTTGCCAGTAGCGGTAAAACAGCCTTTTGACCGGATCAGAGAGATATCAAGGGTAGATATAATGGCAAGATCGCCAACGGTTCTACAAAAATCAGCTAAGCCACCTAATTGAATCTCGAGCTCTACTATGTTATAACGTCCAGAATCCAGCATGAGATCTTCTTTTCTTGCCAACATTGGAAGCACAAAAGGCAGATCGATGACTGCATAAAATGTTCCCCCATTAGCAACGATATTGTCATAATGGGGTTCTACTCCATTTGTTAGGTATGACACGTGATAAAAAGACATGCCAGGTGCAGCAAAGATGGTTTCGTTTTTTGAGGTTCTGAAGGTGATGTTTTTAACGAAAAGATAACTTCCCAAAATATTAGGAAGAGCGTCTGTCGTTCCTGTTAGAACATGCTTAAAAACCAGTCTGAGCTTGTGCCAACCTTCTCCCCCTAAAGGGAAAATAGTTGAATATGATTTAACCTGGCCGGCTAGAATAGAATCACCCGTTATGAGTGCAATGTTTTCGGTTGGTAATCTCATGTTTAACTCCCCGTTATTAGATTTCTCAAAAAAGGCACCCTGTAAACAATAGCCATGACAGCCATTGTTATAAGAGCAGAAATAAGCAAAGTCTGAAATTTCTTTGTGAACATTTTTCACCTCTTTAATTTTATCTAGCTTGAGGATAAGTTAGAAAAAAAGGGAATGTCAAGACAAGAAAGATGTATAACTATAAATCAAGTTTTATGTATTTATAGTTAGGTAAATTGATTAATTTTTTTAAATATTCATCAGATACTAGCCTTTTGAGATATTGTAAATCACGTTCCTCTGTTATCTGAAAAAACATAAATTCATCTGTCAAAGCACGTACAATGACAGGCAAATCATAAAACCGTCTGGAAACTCCTATGAGATCAATGTTTTGATGTCTGCCATAACGGTATAAAAAAGAAATAAACGGATCGTTTCTCCCATAAAGATCAACCTCATCAAATACTGCTAAGGTTCTAAATTTTGGACTTGCCGAATCCCAGGCAAGTTTACAGAATTCGTAAAGACTTCCACGTGATATAATTATTCGATTGTCTTTTATTGATCCATATTCACCTAGAAAATCAAGTATCAAGATTTGGTTTGCTTGCGATTCCTGGATCAGGGACTTTGCCAGCGTAGTCTTTCCTCTCCCCCTTTTTCCCACTATTGTTTGTATCATCTTTCTTTGTCATCCTTGCACGTCTGAAAACTGAAAATCCTAGAAAGGTAAATAACAAGATCTCATCTTTCATATACTTTTGAACATCATATTTTTGAGCAACCCTCGCCAGAGGTTTTGATATGTGAGTTTTTTCAAGTGCTGTAAGTTCAGGGATATCTGGTTTTAATGCGTGCCAGATCTCAAAAGGAATTGCCACCAGATCTCTGCATACTTCTTCAAGAACAATGTCATCACCATTCCCAGAAGGTAAGTCTGATTCCATCACCCCGTTTTTTTCGGGGAATGGGGGGAGTTGATCCTTTTTGTCTGTTGCTAATTTCTGTTTTGGTTCCTTTTTTAGTTCCTTTTTTGCTTTTTTTGATTTGTTTTTTGCCATGTTTTTTAACCTCTTTTTGAGTTTCGTAAACTTTAATCTTTGACTTATCAGGCTGTTCAATAGTATCATTCTTAACAGCCTTAGAAGGATCCAGATGTTTTTCATTCTTAGGTTTTAATTTTCGTGCTATTTTTTTTGCTTTTGACACTCTTAACCTCTTTTGTATACTCCTGTATAAATTCAATTAATACCTTTTTCATTGTCAGATCTTCTTTTACAAGCTGGATCTTGAATCTCTTAAAAAGATCTTCCGGAACAAAAAGACAGATAGCCTTATAGCCTTTCATTTTTCGATACTTTAAAAAAATAAAACAAAAACATTAGATTGTCAAACATATACCACAAGTGGGGTAATTTTAATTATTTTTGGGGGGATTATATACTACATATAGTGGTTTTAGGGACCTTAAATTTATTGAAGTTTGTTTACCCCGAGAAAATTGTTGACATAATAATAATTAGACGACACAAATTAGAATTTTTCGTTATAGAGTCTTTCTATTTGATGATCGTCTAAATTTAAAGTTTCTGCTAAAAATCCTATAAGTATTTTCTCAATATCAGCTAAAATATTTAAAGAATTAGATAAATTTAAAGACTTGATCCACCTCCATTTTTTCCATAACTTCTCAGTTTTAAGATCAAGCTCTTTTTCATTCAATTTGACATCATAAATCCACCCCATTAAATAAGAAAGAAAATCATCTAAAGTCATTTTTCACCTCAGAATTTTTCGTCTCTTTTTTCTTCTTTAAATGATAAGCGTCTAACTTCTGTTTCATTGTCATATGCAGCCGCATAAAGACTATAACCTAAATTGTTCATGTCAGTTTCAAGGCTTATATCCTTGTGTTTATCAATTCCAAATTCTGATCTATAATAAATTTCTAGTCTACCAATTTCCATGCAAATTTTTCCCCTTTTCATTTTTCACCCCTAGGTTTCTGCAGCTGTTCTTTTCTTATCTGATCCGGTCCAAAGGTAGGTTTACAGCTAATAAATAATCCGGTTGCGATTAAAAATAATGCAATACCTACAAAAATTTTAATCTTCATTTTTCCACCTCTTTTTTCTTATAATACACTATTCCGTTTTTAAAGTAAAACTCATAGCCAGGATTCATAAGATCGGGTAGGGGAGTCTTTTTCCGGATCCGATTGACGCAAGAATTAAACCAGTTTAGTTTTTCGGAAGTTTTAATCATCTTTTGTTCCTTCAACGTCTGCTTTCAATCTTTCAAAGGATTTGATTATTGTTGTTATTTCATTAAAAGCTAAGTTTGCGGCTCTTGAATTTCCCATGCGGTGCCGGAAAGATAAATAAAACTGTCTGTGCCAAAACAACAATTCAGATTCTTTTTCGTTTTTTTCAGGTGTATTTTTTATTAATTGTTTCCTGTTTTCAATTTCCCTTTCAATTAATTCTCTGTAATCTGTCATTTTTTACCTCCAAGGATCTTGATAACTTCTTTGATCTTATCCAACCAACCTAAAACCTTTAAGAAGATATCCTTGATCTTAGTGATCGCCTTTTTAAATTTACTAGGTTCCATAAGTAGCCTCCTTTTATTAAATTTTATTTTAAGTGCCTCCAATCTGCAATTTTCGTAAATTCAAAATCAAAAACATATGAGTTTGCAAAGTGAGCCGGCGTTGTCATTTCAACGTCAATTTTATCGAACAGCCTAGGGATCAAAAAATTTCCTTTAAGTTCCTCATCTTTTCTAAGTCTTTCAAATATAGCCCGAACCGCAACAGAACAAGTCATGTGCCGGCGTGAAAATTCAAAGAGCCGGATCTTCCGGAGCCTCGTATATCCAAGGATCCCCGAGATCAAAAAATCTAAGAGATCTCCAACATCATAAGATCTATGAACAATCCTCACGGAAATATCAAACAATTTAAATCTGAATTTTCCATAAGGTACATAACGACCTCTGTACACAGAAAATTTTCTCTTTAAAACATCATGAATTTTTTCCCATTTCCCATGAGGATAATCCATTGAAAATACAAAAGAGGGACTCACATATAACATCGCATGAGTATCTTTCCAATTAGATTTTCTCCCAAAAAGTCGCCTCTGATACCAACGAATCATCATATGGATCAATTTTGTTCCGATTTGATACCATTTCGCGGATCCTTCGATCAGGATCACATCGCCAGGTTCTAGTCCTTCGATAAATAATTTTGTTTTTTCTTTAGTCATTTTTTCACCTTTTAAAAAATTTCTATATTGTAGCTTTCTCTAATTCCAAATACTTTACATTCTTTAAAATCTTCTGGTCTTGCTGCTTTAAAAATAGCTAAAAAACCTTTCGCGGTTTCTTTGTCCGGATAAATTCTTGTTCTTCTATTATCTTTATCAGTACAAAAAATGGGTTTTCCTGATCGAAGAGTCCAAAGAAATCCTTTATCCGGATGTTTTATAGCCCAAATTGTTCTGATTTTTATAGTCATTCTTTCACCTCTCTTTTTTGATTTTTTTAGTCTTTGTTTTTTCCATAGGTGAGTTTTTTGTCTTTTCTCTATAAATAGATCTTCCTTTTTGTATTCTTTCTATTGATAGTATATTTTGGGTGTTCTCATTATTGAGCACAGATCTGTTCTCATTTTTGAGCAACCATGGCTTTTTTTCGACAGCTTTTCCACAGGATTTCGACAGCTTTTCCACAGGCTTCCATAAAGAAAAATCTAATTGGATTTTATACTCAGTCCTAAGTCCCCAATAATTCCTAAAATCTATAATTTTCATTTTTTTTAAAATATTTAAATTTCGTCTTATATTTCTTATATAATTTATTCCGGTCAGTTCTTTGAATTGACACAATGAGATCCCGTCTTGATTTTTATGCCAGCCGAACGTCTTGCGTTCTATCACTTCTAAAATCTGATTTGCACGTCCAGGGATCCTCATTTTAGCTTTTGCCTCAAGATAATTTGCAGGGATCTTCACATAATGATTGAGATTTTTCATTTAATGATGGAACGACACAACGATATTTGTGTCGCATAAGGTATATTATGTCAACTAATATATTTAATTAAAATATATTATATATTTCAGTATTTATTTTCTTCATTTTTTATCTTATTTATCACTTCTTCTAATACTTCTATTATCTCATT
>Ga0307379_10011452_pt1 | contig 11638 bp, 10 predicted proteins | sample UN2MG_FD_202237 | JGI IMG/M metagenome (GOLD analysis project Ga0307379, IMG submission 202237) | Soil microbial communities from Risofladan, Vaasa, Finland - UN-2 | ecosystem: Environmental > Terrestrial > Soil > Coastal area > Acid sulfate soil | place: Finland: Risofladan, Vaasa | collected... | reverse complement strand
TCCATGGAGGAAGTATCCACCCGGCGAAGGGGTCCGGACCCAGGGTCCAACGGCCCTAGTTCGGCAGAGAGCGCGGCTCGTCATTGGCCTCGACGTCCCGCTCGCGGCGCGGCCGACCTCTTCCATACGCATCGTGACGTCCGTTCATTGGTGGTGTTCTCGGTGCCGGCGAACTCGGAGTGGAGCGCATGTTCGGCGGGCGTAAAGAACCCGACTCGGACAGCGGCCCGTAACCCTCGGGCAGGGGGCCCCGCCGAAGAAGCTCACGATGACACTCCCCTGCGCGTCATGCAGCTCCACGCCTATCCGCTGACCTGGGAAACCCCTCGACAACCCCGTCGATACGGGGCTGTGGCGCTTGTCAGTTCTCGATGTTTCGCGTTGGTTCACGACGTCTCGCGTCCTGGCCGCGTCCTGGCGAACCCTTGGTGATCGCCCCCTCCAGAGCATGCGGCAGCGGCATCCACGGACCGCCGCAGACCCGGCGCCAGAACATCTCCAACCAGGGATCCTCCGCGTCCTGCGGACGATCCCTGTGGCAAGCTCGGCATCGACAATGGGCGATGCACCAGGGGTGTCAGCGATGGACGGGATCGACGGGGCAGCCGGTGAAGCACTCTGGGCTCGCGCGGACCGTGTCCTTCCAGGCGGTGGCGTGTACCTCAGCCGAAGCGCCGATAGCGCCGGACGGGGCACCTTGCCAGGATTCATCCGGGCCGCCAAAGGGTGTCGAATCACTGACGTCGATGGCCGCAGCTACATCGACTTCCTGTGTGCCAACGGACCGAACCTGCTCGGGTATCGACACCCCGAGGTCGAGGAGGCCGCTCGCCGACAGGCCACGATGATGACGAGTGCGAGCCTCTTCCCTGCGGCACTGGTCGACGTCGTCGAGGTGTTGGTCGATCGCTTCGACGGCATGGACTGGGGCGTGGTCGCGAAGAACGGGTCCGAGGTGGTGGCCCTCGGCGTGCGGGTCGCCCGCCAGCACCACCAGCGCCCGTTGGTCGTCTGCTTCACGAAGGCGTACCACGGCAACGATCCCGAACTGGCCCCCTCCCCCGCCGAAGGTGTCGCCACGGAACGAACCCGAGACGTGCTGCGGGTCCCGTGGAACGACCCGCAAGCACTGGCCGCCGTCGCCGAGGAACACACCGGCCAGATCGCCGCCATCGTGATGAACCCCATCGATCAGAACCCCTTCGAGCCGACCCTCGATGCAAGCGACGAGTTCTTGAAGATGATCGGACAGGTCCAACAGCGCGACGGAGCACTGCTCCTGCTCGACGACGTCCGCCACGGATTCCGCATGCACCCGCTCGGTTCACACCGCGCGCTCGGTGTCCAGCCGGACCTCATCGCCCTCGGCAAGGGTCTGGGCAACGGCTACTCCATCTCGGCGCTGCTCGGCTCAGAGGAACTGCGCACCGCGGCCCAGGCCAACCTGTTCACCTCGACCTACATGTTCGAGACGCCCCCGATGAGGGCCGCGATCGCCACGCTCGCCGTCTACGACCGGGACGATGCCTTCGCCGCACTGACAAGTGCGGGAGATCAACTTCGCGACGGACTGCTCGAAGCCGCTGCCGCCGCCGGCCACACCATCAACTACTCCGGCCCAGTCGCGGTGCCGATGATGCGGTTCGACAACGATCCTGGTGCGATCCGCCAGGCAACGTTCGCCCGCCATGCCGCAGACCTCGGAGCGGTCTTCCACCCCTTCCTCAACTGGTTCCTCAGCGCTGCGCACACGAACGCGGACATCGACGAAGCCATCGAGATCGCTACCGAGGCCTTCCGTCTGACGCCGACGGAAAGCTAGCCAGCTAGCCCAGCTAGCGGCTCCAGGTCCATCCGAGGCGAGGACGGCCGCACCGCAGCGACCACCGGTTCGGCCGCTGGGGGCGGAACCGCCGAAGGCGGTAAAGGTGGGCCGAGCGAGCGACCCCGCCCACAGCGGAGCGCCCGACACCGGGGCCGGATGCATCGACCGCTACGACGCCAACAGCAACGGCGACATCAACTGCACCGAACTCCCCTCAGCCGCCAAACCCGTCACCGTCAAGAACCCCTCCTATTACCCCTACGGCCTCGTCGGCGACGGCGACGGCGATGGCATCGGCTGCGAATAGCGCGCAGCAAACGTCATCCAGTCGGTTCCGTTCTGTCGCTGGGTCGGTGGGTCCGTCGAGAGCCGTGACAGCCGCTCGGGCCGAGCCTTGATCCGGAACCGACCGCTTCAGGGTGCCTCATCCTCTCAAGAGAACAAGCAGTCACCGATCCCGGGGCGCTTCAGCCTCTCCAGACTACTGCGCAGCTATGGGGGCCAGACCTTTGTCGAGGTGACCTTCGACCCTGGCCGCGTGGAGCGGCAAGACGGGAGTGTCAAGAATATGAGTCGACCTCGTGGAAGGTATTCCTTCCCGCAGCCCGGAGAGAGCTTCCTGCTGTTTCCGCTCGTAATCGCTGGACTGTGGGCGATACTGGTCGGACTGTTCGCGACGGTCGGCCACGTCTGGGGTCCCGAAGACGAGCGAGGCTCGTGGGAAGGAGTGTTCGGCGCGATCGGAGGCAACTTCGTCCTGGTCTTCGTGCTCTCATTTGTCGTCTCCCTCATCGTGCGTTTGCGGAACCGACGACGGCAGGACTGACCCGCCCCGCCGAGCTGGCTTCAGCGCCTACGAAGTCCACCTGTACGCCATCACTCGGCCCGCAGACCGTGATCTAAGTAGGTGGGTCGTTTCGCCCCAGGGGCCACCACGCTCAGGTTCGCCGTCGCCGATCGTCCGTTCGCTCAGGGCCTCACGGTGCGGGAGAGTTCCGGCGCCTCCTCAGCCAAGCCAACCCAGTTCCTGCAAGAACCGGTCGGCAACTCCGAAGGTCCGGGCCTCGAGCTCACCTTCAGGGACGACGGGTTCGACGCTGACAAACAGTTCGAGGCACTCGTCGATGGGTGGCACCCAGAACGCATAATTGCCCCAGCCCCCGTTGATAACGACCACACCATCACTGAGCGACGGATGTCCAGACACCCCCGTGTCGACATCGTCGACTGTCCCGGCCTCTTCATCGAAGTCGACAACTTCCACCTCGCCGAGACCGATAGGGGTGTTGTCCGGCCCAAAAAGACTCCATCGGGCCGCTGCGGCCCCGACGTCGAAGACGACATCGTCGTCAGTGCTCGTCAGCCTCCATCCACAGCCGTCGCCGCCAGAAGAGGGGTCGAGGACGACAGTGCCCTCCCACGCGAACTCCGCTGCGACGAACTCGGCGACCTCGTCTTCTGACACCCAGGTGCACAGGTCATCTTCAGCGAACGTGAATGCGCCTTCAGGTGGTCCCGTCTCTTCCTCGGCGACCTGCATCGACTTGGCTTCGGTCGGCCAGTCTGAGGTACCCACGGAAGGGCTTCTGCTCCACCCAACCCCTGCCGTCGCACGGGCGAGTCGGCCAACCCGACATGGGCGCAGCGCGAGAGCTGACTGCGTTGCACGAACGGCACCCGAACGCGCAACTCGACGACGACCTGGATGAGCAAAAAAGGCCGATCAGCGCTACTCGCGCTCGCGCAGCTGACTCGCGATGTCTCGGGCGGCCTGGGCGATGGCGGCCCGGCGGGACTTCTTGTCGGTCTCGGCCAACTCGGCGACCAGCCCTGCCAACTGGGTCATCGCTTCGCGCAGATCCGCGTCGCCGGTTCGGACCGACGAGAACGGGAACGCCACGTTGATGGTCGGGCTGCCGTGGCGGCCGCCGATGATGGGTCGGCCGCCCCCCTCGTCGTCTTCACTCATGGTCCCCTCTTCACTCATGGTCCCCTCTTCACTCATGGTCGTGGTCCGCCAACGCGACTCCCCCCGGCCGATGGGCACCTGCTTAGCCGACGGGCGTCGAGGGGAGGTTCCGAAGTTCTGTCCTGGCGATGCCCGTCAGGACCCGCCTCAGCCTTCGGTTCCATGACCTCCGCCATACCTGTGTGGCGATCCTCATTGGCCAGGGTGCCCAGCAGTACGAGGTCATGAATCACCTCGGCCACACCAAGATCCAGACCACGATCGACACCTACGGACACATGTTCCCCACCGTCCAGGAGCGAATCCGAACGAATCTGGAGGACGCCTGGGAGGGCGCCAACGCGGCCTCCGAATGAGTCATATCGCGGCGAGCCGCGTCCTCACCGCGTCCTGAGGGTCACATCGCTCCCGGACAGAACAAATCCCCAGGCCTGTGACCTGGGGATTTGTGGTGGGCCGTATGGGACTTGAACCCCTGACCCCCTGCGCGTCATGCGTTTTGAGGGGGTTCGCGGCGGTCCGCTGAAGTACGAAACCGCAGGTCAGAGCGTTTTCGGATCCGTGGACGTTCGGCGGTATTCGCCCCCGTTGGCTCCCCTTTAGGCTCCCCTTTTGGGAGAGAGCTAACGCCGGTTCGGTAGGAGATGGTGGCGGCTTGGGGCAATTCGTGTGCTGGTAGCAGCGGCATGCTCACGAGCCCGGCGGGATGCCGTCCGGGCCGTTCGATCGTGGGTTCCGGTTGATCAGCGAAATGCCGGCGCGCGCAGGTGACAAGTCCGGGGCATGTCGGTATTGGCAGGAATGCCCGTCCGTCAGGCGGAACGACCGAGATGGATCGCTGGCGACCGGTGGCCGGCGATCTGGTCCGTAGCGACTGGGGCCTGCGACCGCTCTATCTCCGGGCGACTCGCGCGGCGAACTCTTGCACCACATCGTCCGCTCCTTCGACGAGAGCGGTGACCTCTGTCGCACTGTGCCCGAGCGTGAGGATGTCGGCGGTTGATGTTCGACAAGGCGAGCGCCCGCCGCGAGAACGTGCTCGACCGCAGCGTCGAGGTCGTCGACGCGGACGTCGAGATGGAGCATCTGGTCTTGGCCCCCCGGCGCGCTCCGGCCACGCCGGCTCGCGTTACTCGGGCTCGGCCTGGAAGGAGACAACCGCACGATGGTGATGGTTCTGTCGATATTGATCGGCCGTCACCGAGCAAGGCGTGCGGTCGCTTCGCGTTCGGTTCCTGCCAGCCCGAGCTCGTGTGCGACGGACTGCGCGGCGGCTGCGAGATCGCGCGATGCGGCGTCGTCGCCGGACGCATGGCGATCGTGCAGGACCGTGGCCCACGCCACCTGAGTCCGGGCGAGCCACGGTCGAGCGCCGATGCGTTCGTGGGCTTCGGCCGCGACGGCGAACTCCGCATGGGCTTCATCGAGCCGGCCTCGGGCGGCGGCAAGGAGCCCGAGGTAGTGCGAGCCCACTCCCCAGAGCGTCGGGCCACCCGCAATCACCCAGTCCCGGCGGGGGGTCAGCCACGGTACGAGGAGCTCCGCGACCGCAGAGTCCTTCAGGCGCGCACAGGCTTGGGCCATGTTCGCGGCGACCGCGACCCAGGTGACGTCTCGATCCAAGCCGTCGAACCCGTGGTCTGCCGCGGCGCTCAGCGCGACTCGGGCCTCGTCGAACCGGCCCGACTCTGCATAGACGGCGGCCAGCATTCCGTGCCCCGCGGTCGGCGTGAGTCCACGCTCGGCGACCGATTTGAGCAACGGCTCCAGCTCGTCGAGTCGACCCTGGAGAAGGCGAACGTTGTAGAGCTGTACTCCGAGCACCAGTTCAGCGTCCGGATCGCCGCTTTGGGTCGCGATGTCGAATGCCTCCAGGGCGAGACGTTCCCCCGACGCGAGGTCGCCGGTGAACGTCGCTAGCGCCGATTCCCAGACCAGCACGAAGCCGCTCGCCGACGGCTCGGCGAGATCGTCGGCGATGCGTCGAGCCCGGGCCAGGGCATCAAGGGAATCGGCGCCGTCGACGTGCTCTATCGCGGCGGTCGCGACGTTCATCAGGGCCAGCAGGGAGAGACGTGGATCACCGACGCGTGCCGCGACCACCGCCTGCTCGTCTGCCAATACCCGGCGAGCCGCAGGGGTGCTCGTTCTGAACGTCGCCATCGTCCGGAGCTGAAGGACCTGTGCGAGCGTCGGGTCATCATGCACCCGGCGCGCGATCGCGAGCGCATCGGCGCTGAGAGACTCCGAGAGCTCACGATCCTCCGCGAACACCAGCTCGCAGGCGAGGTGCCCGAGCAGCGCCGCTCGAGCAGGGCTGTCGTCAGGGCTGAGTGCCGCGAGCGCCGACCGCAGGTTGGACACCTTGGTTTCGTCCACGTCTCCCGTCGAGCTCCATCCCCACGGCCGCCCGTTGGCGAGCGCGGCCATGGCGAGCCGGTCGCCATCACCCAGCGCACGTGCCTGGTCGGCGGCGGCGAAGAGCGTCTCCCGGTGCGCCGGGTCCGAAGCGCGTCGTTGGGCCTCGCCGAGCGAAATCGTGAGATCGCAGCGCAGCTCTGGGTCGGGGACGGAGCTGTCATCAAGCATGTCGAGCGCACGGCCGTAGTAGATGGCAGCCTCGTCGGGCGCAAGCTGGATCAGCGCGTGATCTCCCGCGGCGCGTGAATACGAAATCGCCTTGGCCGGGTCGCCGCCGGCCGCGGCCTGCGCTGAGTGATGCGCGAGCTCGACGCCGTGGTCGCCGCCGATCTCCTCGAAGGCGGCCACGACACTGCGGTGGAGCCGAGCCCGCCGGGTGGGACGGAGCTCCTCGTACAGGGTGGAACGTACGAGCGCATGCGCGAACCGGTACCGCCCCGCGCTCGCCTCCTCGAGCAACCTTGCACGGACGGCCTCGTCGAGGCCGCTGAGCAGTGCATCGTCGGTCAAGTCGGTGGTGCGCTCCAGCAGCTCCAGGTCGAAGTCGCGGCCGATGACCGCGCCAAGTGTGAGCGCCGAGTTCGCCGCTTCGGAAAGGCGCGTCAGTCGGTGCCCGATCACTTCTCGGACCCCCTCAGGGACGCCGATCGGCGCCGTCGGCGTCCCGAACCCCCCGGTCTCGACGAGGTGGCGGACGACCTCGCCCACGAAGAACGCGTTCCCCTCGGTTTCGGTATGGATCGACGCCGCCAAAGCACTGGAGCCGTCCGTCGTTCCCGGATCGGCGGCGCTTTGGACGAGAGAGGTGACGTCGACGAGGTCGAGCCCACCGAGGGCGAGCCGATCCGCGGTCGACACCCGGCGCAGGTCGGCGAGCATCCCGGCCAGTGGATGACCCCGCCCGAGGTCCGTATCCCGGTAGGAGGCCAGGACCAGCAGACGCGACTCGCCCGCGTTTCGCAGCAGGTGCGCCAGCATGAGCAGCGTGGGCTTACTGGCCCAGTGCAAGTCGTCCAGGACGAGGAGCACCGGCTCGACGCTCGCCGCGGCCGCCAGCCACTCCACCACCGCGTCGAAGAGTCGCCATCGCTCGACCTCGGGAGCTGAACGCAAGGGATCAGGAAGGCCAGGCACGAACTCGGGCAGATCTGGGAGCAGCCGGACGAGATCCCCGGCGTAACGGCCCAGCTCGATGCGCAGGTTGGCCGAACGCCCGCCAGCCACGAACTCGCCGAGCGCCTCGACGAACGGTTGGAAGGGAACGCCGAGTTCATCGTCGCAGCCCCCGAAGAGGATCCGCGCGCCGGTCGCGCGTACCTCGGCCGCGAACTCGGCTGCCAAACGCGTCTTACCGATTCCCGGCTCACCCGCGACCAGCACCGCCGTCGCCGCGCCCCCGCAGGCGCGCGCCCAGGCCACACGAAGGGCCTCGAGCTCGGGTGAGCGCCCGACGAATCCGAACTGCGCGCTCGCGGCGAGCGCCGCCGGAAGCGGCCACCAGCCGTCCTGGACGTTGGGAGGATCCCACTCCACCTCTGCGACCCCCACCGGATCCGCAACGCCCTTCAACGCCAACGGTTCGAGCCGGCGAAACCGAGCGGCCTCGGCGCCTGCCGTCAGGGCCTGCGTGATGTCCGAGATCAGAACCTGTCCCGACCGCGCGGCCGCGCACAGGCGCGCGGCGATCACGACCGCCATCCCGAACTCGCGCCCTTCTGCATTCACCACCGTCTCTCCGGTGTGGAGCCCGATCCGGACCCGAACGGCGTGCTCCGCGGCGCGACTCGCCCAATGCCGGTGTACCTCCCGCTGGATGTCGACCGCGCATCCCAGCGCATCGGTCGCGCCGGTGAACGAGGCCATCACCCCGTCGCCGGTGTGATCCACCACAGTGCCCTTGTGATCGTCGACGGCGGCCCGAAGAATTTGGAACAACTCGTCACGAATCGGCGAAGCCCCGGCGTCACCCAGCGCTTCGAGTTGGACCGTGGAGCCGGCCTGGTCAACGAAGAGAAATGACATCGTTGCCACGCAAGGACAGTAGGCCACGTCGATACCGACTGCCGGGGCAGCCAGCGCCGGGCACATCGGATACCGCTTGACGCTGGATTGTGCCGATCGCTGAATGGACTGCGCTGCAGGAACGACCGAACGACGGCCCGATCGGCTTTGACTTCGTTGAGTCTGAGAGAGTTCATGTCGACATGAAGCCCGGCTTCTCCACGACGATCGTGATCGAGGTACCACCAGCGATGGTCTTCGGGTTCCTCGCCGATCCATTGACGGCGTCCGTGATCGACCCAGCAGTCATGCGCTACGACCCCGAAGGCGGGACCATGGGCCTTGGGATCCGCAACCACATCCACCTGCGGATCATGGGTGTACCGATTCAGATGACGAGCGTGACCACCGCCTGGGAGCCCGGCCAGCGGATGGAGTTCCGCTCGATTAGACCGGGCCGGCCCGTCGTCGGAGAGGCCACCCATCGGTTCGAGCCATCGCATCACGGCACGATCTACACCTGGTCGATGCACTTCATCCCCACGGGCCTCGGCGGACGGCCCATCGCTGCGCTCGCCGCCGGCGCCTTCCAGCGCAACGCCAGAGAGCAACAACGCCGAGTGAAGATCGTGCTCGAGGCAGCGCGGCTGTCATAGCTCGCTGCACCCGGCCGATGCGTCAGAAGTGGGCAGAACCCACCTCAGCCATCGGCCGGCCACGAGCGCAGGGCTTCACCCGGGATCGCGTCTTCTCGTTGACGCGCAGATAGGCCGGTTAGCGTCGGCCGGGTGGAGGACGAGTCTGGTTCGTCGACGGGTGAGGTGATGACGTGGCATCACGGGTTGATCGCCCGGTGGTGGGCGAACTTCAACGTTGGCGGTCCTGAGGTCGACTTCTTCCGCTCGGACGTGGCCGCCGGACAGCCGGCTCTCGATGTCGGGTGCGGCACCGGGCGCTTGCTCGTGCCATGGGTGGCCGACGGGCTCGATGTCGATGGTGTCGACCCGTCGGTCGACATGATCGAGGAGTGCCGGACCGCGGCGGCTGCCGTCGGCGGTGAGCCGACGCTCGTCGTCCAGCCGGTCCACCAGCTCGACCTCGCCCGCCGTTACGGCGCCGTCGTGATGTGCGGTTCCTTCGGACTCGGGGGAACGCGAGCGCAGGACCTTGAAGGACTGCGGCGCATCCGCGGCCACCTGCGCCCCGGCGGATCGCTGGCGCTCGACTACGAGGTGAACGAGTTCGATGCCGACAGGGCGGGAAGGTGGCGGCCGATTCCGCCCGACACGACACCGCCTCCGGAGTCCGAGCGCCGTCGCGCGCCCGACGGCTTCCACTACGCGCTGCGCCAACGGGTGGCGTCAATGGACCTCGAGCCGGCGAGCATCACCCGCGAGGTGCAGGCGTGGCAGTGGCGTGACGACGTGCTGGTGGCCCACGAGACCTGGTCCATCGTGATCAACCCGTACTCCCGCGAGCAGATCGTCGGCGCGCTCTCCGACGCCGGATTCGGTGATGTCACCGTCGTCGGCGGGTACCACGGCCTCGAGCCGACGGGAGACGAGCGCTTCCTCGTCTACCGTGCCACGGCGCCCTAAGGCTGACCGCCAGGGTGCTCGCGTCGATGGTCCTCGGCGAGCATGGCGAGCTTGTCGCGGTCGACCCGATCCGCGGGCACGGCGGCGACCTTGCACTCCGTGACCGCTCGCAGCGTTGCGGTTCGGGTGCCGCCCTCCAGCACCGCTCGTTCCCCGAGCACTGCACCCGGCCCCACCTCGGCCAGCGCCTCGCCATCAACCTCGACCACCAGCACGCCGTTCAGGAGCAGGAACAGGTCGTCGCTGGCCGAGCCCTGTTCGACAAGTGTCTTGTCCTGCTTGATCCGGCGGATGTCGGGCTTCGCGCCGCCGCGCATGATCGATTCCTGGAGCTGGCGTTCTAGCGCCGTCTCGACTTCGGTGACCACGGCGGGAGAGTCCTCATCACCCCACGGGGTACGTCGCCCGAACGAGGTGCTCATCCACTTCTTGTAATCCGCGAAGCTGCTCTTCGCGACCAGCGCGCCCGAGTCGTCGTACACCCAGTGCCGCGGAAACCCGGACGATCCGACCATCGCGGCGTCGTGGGTGCCGTCGGCCGCAATCGTGAGCTCGAGGGTGGTCCAGACGATCGGCGCGGTGTACTGGACGAACGGCCGGTGCTTGACGGCGCGCGGCATCGGCGCGCCGGTCCGGCCACCGACGGTCTGGGTGAAGCGCACCGACGCCTCCGACACTTCGGGTTCGGCTTGGAGGTCGTGCAGCTTGGTGGCGGGGATCGTGATCGAGCCGACCCCGAGCCCGACCGTCGTGGCTCCGATCTCGCCACCACCGCAGTAGCCGCACCCGGTGATGGTCCCGTCGCCGTTGACCTCGATGTAGGCGCGCAGCTGGTTCGCAAAACGGAAGCGATCGTTGACACGGAGATCCTCGAGCGCGGTCGGGACGTCCGATCCCAACGGGTCGGGGGGCGGCGCATCGTGGTGCGCCATCTTCATGCGGGTCGCGATCTTGCCCATTCCCTCTAGGAGGTCCGACGGGATCCACGAGACCGTGGTGATGCTGCGCTCGATTCGCATGAGTCCTAGTTTGCCGCCGTCGACGATCGGAGGACCACGGCGGCCACGCTCGATCGGTTCGCGAGCTACCTCAGGACTCCACAATGGCTGGGCAATGGTCTTGATGCCGACCACGCTTTCGGTGCCGCCGCTTGAGTTGAGGCGGTGCCAACTGGATTGCCTCGATGCGCTCATGAGCGCCGTCGCACAGAGCCAGCCCGAGTTGGCCCGCTGGCTTGCTTGGGCGGACCCGATGCCGACAACCGACGCTGAACGCCACTTCGTCGAGGAGCACCAGCGCGCCTTCGAGGGCGACGAGGACTACGGGTACTTCTTGATCGAACGCAGACCGGCGCGAACCTCGACAGCGGTGACCCGCTCGTCTCCAACGAGGAAGGCCGGAACGACGGGGCTGCCGGGGTCGGGTCCTCAGTCGGGAGCGCACGAGAGGCGCTGCCCCGTCGACGGAGCCAGTATCTCACCGTCGGCTTCCTACGGCTTCGGGTTGGCCGACTGACGCTGCGGCCGCCACGTCCTCGCTCGTACGAACTTCTTGCGTGTATGCCGGCAGTTCCATCGATCGACCCCCATTCGAATCCGCCGTGAAGAACATACGGAACGGCCGTGACCGTCCGCTGACGTACTTGGCCATCCGAGCGCCTTCTCCTAGAAGTTTGGCTCCCCTTAGGCTCCCCTTTTGGCTCCCCTGGCCGCCCCCGAGCCGGGGCAGAACAAATCCCCAGGCCTGTGACCTGGGGATTTGTGGTGGGCCGTAAGGGACTTGAACCCCTGACCCCCTGCGCGTCATGCAGGTGCTCTAGCCAAC
>Ga0307379_10011451_pt1 | contig 11638 bp, 28 predicted proteins | sample UN2MG_FD_202237 | JGI IMG/M metagenome (GOLD analysis project Ga0307379, IMG submission 202237) | Soil microbial communities from Risofladan, Vaasa, Finland - UN-2 | ecosystem: Environmental > Terrestrial > Soil > Coastal area > Acid sulfate soil | place: Finland: Risofladan, Vaasa | collected... | reverse complement strand
GTTGAACACCGCCCTCGCCCTCATCGTCGCCTTCGCCTTCGCCTTCGCCTTCACCTTCCCTTTCGCCCTGGTGATCTAGGAATTATTCTTGAAACGATCGAGGCAAAAGATGCTTGGGAAGATTTTGACGTTTATTCAAAAGAAGAACAAAAACAGGCTCCCAATTGCTATGTGATCTACTTCCCAAAGCACAAAAAGAAATTCACCGTTTATGAAGATGAAATTGAACTCTGTGATGCTGGTCACTTGACAATCTCGTAAAAAGTGATAAGCTGTAGCTCTAGTTAGTTTGGAGAACAAATGACAGATCTTTTGATTGTATTTGGTTTGTGTGTTGGTTCGTATGTATTTGGCGAGGCTTTGTACTTCTACTATTTTGGTACGAGCCTGACATTTGATATCGTCAAGGGAATTCGCTCGCGACGATAATACTTGACAGAGCGATCACTTTGTGTTAAAGTGATCTCAAGAGGTGAAAAATGGGTGCTGTTCTTTCGGTTAGTTTTGAAGGTTTTCGCAAATACGCGGTCCCGTGTGCTTTGGCAGGCGATCCCGTGATGCTCCGTGGTGATCACGGGATCGGTAAGTCGCAGGGTGTCTACCAGTTGGCGGAACAACTGGCATGGGATGACGCACAGCAGAAGCATGTGTGGCGTACTGAGGGAGATTCTCTGTCGCCCATGCCCGTGGTTGAACGTCGTGTCAGCCAGATGACCGAGGGTGATTTGCTGGGTATTCCAGACCCCGACGGCTTTGACGTTAATGGGGAGAAGGCGAGTAAGTTTCGCCCCTTTAGCTGGCTCGTCGAGGCTTGTACCTCGCCCGTCGTGCTCTTCTTGGATGAGCTTGATCGTGGTATTCTGGAGGTTCGTCAGGGCTTCTTCGAAGCTGCCGACTCGCGGAAGATCGCTGGGTGGAAGTTTCACCCTGGGACGATCATCGTTGCAGCTATCAACGGTGGCGAGCACGGGTCTCGTTATCAGGTAAACGAGCTTGGTGTTGCCGAGCTTGATCGGTGGGCGGTCTTCGATATGAAGCCAACCTTCGAAGAGTGGCTTCAGTGGGGGGAACAGACCGATTCTGTTGGCGTTCGTAACGTCCACGAGGTCGTAACTGATTTTCTCGCAAAGAATCGTGATCACCTTGAGCACGACAGTGACTTTGAGCCAGGCAAGAAGTACCCGTCGCGTCGTTCTTGGGCTCGCCTGAGCGGTATCTTGACCAAAGGTGGTCAGTTGGAAGCAAAGGGCGATCACCAAGCTGCTCGCTTTATTGCCGACGCCTATGTGGGCTTTGAGGCAGCAAACCTCTTCCAAGACTTCCTTAAGAATTACCAGTTTCAGGTGACTCCGGAAGATATCATCGTGCGTGGTATGTGGAAGGAAACCAAGGACTGGACCATTAACCAACACTTGGCACTTGCTCACAAATTCGACAGTACGGGTATCCTCACCGCTGAACTGGGATCAAAGCAAATGAAGAATTTTGCTCGCTGGTTCATTCTCCTTCCAGCGGAGGTCGGGATGAAAATGGTCAATATGCTGGGCAGCGATAGCAATGCCGAGAACATGATTAACCTCTACCGGACAAAGGTCGGCGGGGTTAATGTGGGAGATCACTTGACCATGCTGCTTACTGGCGTTGTCGAAGCGGCGGATGGCGCCGACAAAGCGGCGGAATAATAAGGCTCTGAACGGGCGGCGGGTGTTCTTGGTGCTTCTTGAACGCCGCCCGTTCTTTTTCTTGACACACTACAAATTTCATGGTAGGATCTTCAGATGACGAAGAACGTAACATATGATCTCAACAAACACACCTTCCACCTGCTCCAAAACGAGCCATTTTGGTGTGAGCTTTCGGCGAGACTCAATAAGCGTCCGATGGAAGCGGTTAAGACTGCCGCGATGAGTCTTAACAAAAACAGCGGACACTTTGAGCTTCTGTACGCTCCAAGTTTTTGGGCGAGACTCGCTTCAGACGAGGAAAAGAGTCTTCTCCTTCAGCATGAATTTTATCATGCAATGTTTGGGCACGTTACCTCGCGTATGCCAGCAGGTGGCGTTACAAAGCAATGGAATATTGCTATGGATTTGGCAATCAATAGTAGCCTGTTTGGTAAGGGAGACTTTAGCGGCAAGCCAGAAGGTTCTCTCTGGAAGACTGCTTGTTTGCCGGGGGCAAGAGACTTCGTTGATTATCCACACGATCTTAGCGCCGACGCCTATTATCGTATGCTGGGAGAGGACCCGAATTTCGATCCAAGCGAATATCAGACGATGGACAATCACGATCTTTTCGGAGGTGATCTGGATCCAGAAGCAGCGGAGATCGCTAAGCAACACATGAAGCAGGCGATCAAGGAAGCTATCGATGCATCTGCTCGTGGTGAAGGCTGGGGTTCTATTCCTTTGCATATGCAGGGTGAGATCCTCAAGCTTCTACAGACTGTTATTGACTGGCGAGCAGTCTTGAGATACTTTATCAAGACCTCGCAGCGTTCAAGCAAGAAGGGTACGTTTATGCGTCTCAACCGTCGTATGCCCTGGATCTTCCCTGGACGAAAGTCCAGCCGGTCAGCTAATGTCGCTGTTGCGATTGACCAGTCTGGTTCAGTGAGTGACGAACTGTTGACCATCTTCTTCGCAGAATTGAATTCACTTTCAAAGTTTGCGACCTTTACCGTTATTCCATTCGATTCTGAGGTGGACGAGGATAAGGTTTATGAATGGAAGAAAGGCACGAGGTTTAACGCAGAGCGAGTGTTGTCTGGTGGTACGGACTTCAACGCGCCAACCCGATTCGTTAATGAACACGGAGGATTTGACGGATTGATTATTGCAACGGATATGGATGCCCCTGCACCTATTGACTGTAATGTTCAACGGATGTGGGTCACTGATTCTCGTGGTGCTAATCACCCATATTTTTCTACCAACGAACGTGTTATTTCGCTGACCTCGGATGACTCCAAGTCCTAGACGGGAGAATGCTATGCACTTTTGCATGGATGAGCTTAGAACGCTTCTTTTATTGCTCCCAATGTTCGCTCCCGTAGCTATTTACGTTAGAGCGAAATTTGGGGGGTAGCGTGTGGCTAGAGATCAGGCAGATAAGGCATATTCTTATGCAAGCCTTCAAGCCTGGATTTTAGCTAATGACACCTACTCGTTTTTTGATAAACAACAAGCTGATGATCAAAGGGTTCTAGCAATATTCGAAGCAAGAGCTTATCGAATAATGAAAGAGCCGGAATACTGGTCTGATCAACATGAATCAGAGTATCAAAGATGGCTAGCCGAACATATCCGTGTCTTAAAGGGACCCTCGTGGACCACAGACATTTTCAGGGTCGGTACGGAATTATTCTTGAAGATATCAACTTTCCGAAAGCGTGTCATGTCAAAGTTTATTGGTTAAGCAGTCCGCAGAAACAAGAGATGGTACATATCGCATTCCTCGCATTCCTTAAACACAATAAGAGAAAAAGGACTACACAATAATGACTGACTTTCCCCGCCTTATGCCCAACCGCGTTGAAGTGTACACTAACGGTGAGTGGGTTTTCGCAGGTTACGCATACGATTCTTTGAGTCTTGCTGAAATGCTCTTTATGACATATCAAGATAGCAAGACTCGCGTTTTTGAAGATGGTGTTTTGACCATCGGTAAGGACGGAGATCACCTCATTGATTATAGGATTAACTAAATGAGCCTTTCAGACCTATGCGTTAATAAGAGCACCGCTACTGTTGTTTATGGTGGAGCAGCAGAGCTTGAAAAAATAAAGGACACTGACACAACCTCCTTGACATTTCGGGATGCGCCTGATATGGTGAGCGAGGTACGGGTTCTAGACACTGTTCTTGGAAAGGTTGTGAAATGGACCATAAGCCCCTTAAAAGATCTTCGCTGAAAGCCTCCCTGGCGTCCGCTCTAGAGTCTATGGGTGCTGCGGTGACAAAGGCAGACGAAGCACGCTCCGTCGCTCTCAGCGCCTCACGGATGGTAGACGAGGCAGCAGCAGAGATAGAGAAAGCACAACGAATTTTAGATCGTACAATCATTTGGCTAAATCTAGCCGAGGAGAAGAAAGATGGAAAATAGCACAATTAAGGATTCACTTGATAGCTTGGTTGCTCGCGGGGTGTTGTCTCGCGATGGACGTGAGATCGTTATGCGTATCATGCTGGAGCTAGCAAGCAGTCACGCGACGAAGGTGTCAGATTTGAAGAATCAATTGGACCTCGTTCGTGGTTCTCGTGATGCAGCTTTGCTGCGTCTCAAGGAATATGAACACAACGACAAGAGCCCGAAGAAGTCCAAGTGAACCGTGTCGCTTAATGAACCTCTTTTTAAGCATGGAAGCCTTGTAGCGAGTAAGAAAGCTCACGACAGATTTTATACACCTCAAGGGTTCATTTGGGGACGTGGTGTTGGTATCGTTACAAAAGTACATCTTTCACAATATAGTACATGTTATGTGTACGAAGTATATTGGGTTAAAACCGGCACAAGCCAAAGACACGTCGAAGATACATTAATATTGGTGTGACCTGGGTCACTTGACAAAAGACGAGCAAATGCATATAGTGTTTGCTCGTCTTTCGTTTGAGACTAACAAAAAAAGGAAATGACAATGCCGTTCTCTTCCAAGGCTCCTCAGATTCAAAGCATCATGCGGGCGTCTGTCCCGTTCCCTCAGCGTCTCGATGCTGGCGACGGCTGTCCGATCTGCGATATGTCCGTCAATGTGGCGAAGGATTTTCGAGACGATATCTCGCGAAAGGAATTTGAGATCTCACGACTCTGCCAACGGTGTCAGGACAACGTTTTTGGCATTGAAATTCCTGATGCTGAAACCTGTGATGCTGGTCACTTGACAAAATGATTTGTTCTGCTATAATGATCTCACCAACAAGGGAAACAAGATGCAACGACAAGTAGCGCGAAACGCCCACGGCGCCTATATCATGGTCGTAACCCAGAGCCAACTGAGGAAGTTTAAGGAATTCAACGAGCGTTCAAAGCCCGAAAACCAGCAAGCTTTTGGTGGCAACTGTGACGGGATTGAAATCGTCCTTGACGATGATCCTCGTGCTGATATGATCGGCGCGCAATGGTTTGGAATGACCGTTGGAATCCTGCCCGATGGCTCAGCCCACAGCTAAAGACTGAGAGTCGCTGGAATGACTGAAGACACTACTCACCATTTTTATAATTTCTTGCCAGCCATTGATGCAATTGTATGGGTCGATGAGGCATACCACAAACCAGCTATTCGAGGCGTAAAGGTAAAGGTACTAAGACATTCGACAGGGGGAGCAATGGTCGAAATTAAACCAATCGAATCATCAGGACCGACCGAGTGTATTGGTTGGTGGTGGTTGCGCAAAAAGGAAACAAGATGAAGATCTGGATTGTAAGAGAGGGATATTACAGGGAATTCTGCGGTGCTTTCTCGTCAGAGGAGAAGGCGAAGGAATACGTAAGAAACACGGAATCCGGGTTCTATGAGATCGATTGCGTCGAGGTGGACAACGACAAAGAATTCGTAGGACGGTAAACAAGGTGACGTAGGTCACTTGCTATTTTCAAATGATCTGCTATACTGTGTCTCTCTTCAATAAGGAAAACAAAATGTCGAAACGTCAGAAGCTTGTTACCGCTGAGATCGCCAAGAAGCTCCCCAAGCTTTACAGCCAAGAGAAGGTAAAGGATCCGATCGTCCACCTCAAGCTGTTCAACCCTATGGGAGCGCAGACCTGGCTGATCACCGAATACGACGGAGAAGATACGTTTTTCGGGTGGGCTGAGCTTGGTATGGGTCCGGGCTGTGCCGAGCTTGGCTATGTGTCTCGTTCTGAGATCGAAGAGGTTCAGCTACCTTTTGGCATGTATATCGAGCGCGATGCTCATTTCGAGCCTAAGCCGCTGAGCGAAGCCAAGAAAGAAATTGGATCTTTCTAATCCAAGGTGACACAAATCACTTGACTTTTTGGAATGATCTGTTAGAATACTCTCTCACGCAAAGAACAAGGAAAACAAAATGAGTAAGGCAGCGAAGAAGATCCGTCAGTCAAAGCGTCTTGTTTCTCGTCAGAAGAGAAAGCTTGAGAAGCGAGCCCGGTATGCATCTACGCAAGAGCAGCGTCATCGTGTGAAGCGCACCGCTGCGGGTAAGTGGCGAGGAATTCGCCGCAAGCCCACCCGCAATCGTTCGCACTGTTCGCTAATCACGGGCGCCTGTACGATGACTCTAAAGGCTTTTGTTCGAAACCTCTCTATGAATCCTGCGTGATATTCGCTCGATTTTAACGCTCTACTACAACAAGGAAAAGAAAAATGCTCGACAAGGTTGGTTACGTCACGTTTACGGTTTATGCAGTTGACAAGCGAGGCGAGCGTCTCGACAAGCACAAGAGCGGTTTTGTCCGATGTTCTCCTTTTGAGGCTCGCCGAATTGTCGAGGTTCCCAAGGAAATGAAGGCTCTCGGTCGTGCTCTCGCGCCTGATTGGGATTACATCGAAGTCGCGGACGCCTTCGCAGGGGTTTTGGATAACGACAACTAGCGTGTGCTGGGTCACACTTCTCGCATAACGATACTTGACAGAATGGGAATGATCTGTTATGATGAATGAAGAAAGAGGGGAAAGAAAAATGACAACCTCGACGAGAGAGAAAAGAATGCCCAAGCTTGGTGAGGGCTGCACAATTTGCTTCTGGTCTGACTGTGCGCCCGCCACCGTGGTTGAGATCAGCCCCAGCGGAAAGACAGTTACCGTGCAACGCGACCACGAGATTGTCACGAAGCGTGCCAAGTCTTACGGGGACGAACCAGAATACCGCTTTGAGCAGGATCTTGAGGGACCTAAGACAGTCTTTCGTCTTAACAAACATGGCGCGTATTGTGCCAAGGGTGGTCATCCGCGCCTGTTTCTTGGAGAGCGACGCAAGTACACCGATCCTCATTTCTAATCCGTGACGAAGGTCACTTGACTTTCTAAAATGATCTGTTATACTGAGTCTAACAAAACGGGGAAATGAAACCCCACCCAAGTGCCGCAAGGCAGAAAGAATAAAGAAAAATGTCCACCGCTACGGTTATTGAGATTTTCGATCCCTCGACGATGATCACCTTGAACGAGGTTGCTTTGCTCGCAGATGTGACGACCGTCACCGCTACGAAGAAGCTCGCTTCGGCAAACGTCGAGCCTATCGGCGTCTTCCCCACGGGTGAACGTGGTCGCCCGCCTCGCGTGTATGACCGCGTGCTCGCCCTGGAGGCTGTCCTTGCCGCTGCATCGGGCGATCGTCGTTCGCCGGTTGAACGTATGCTCGACGAGGCTGACGCTGCCGAGCAGTTGGCGGATGATCTGGCGGGTGTGTACGCTGCGATGGCTGCTGAGATGGAGCGTCCGACTGCCGAGGTGTCTGCGTAACACCGCAGTAACAAACAACAATGTCCTTTTGCCAGCCCGCAAGGCTGGCTTAAGGCGTTGCAGCGCTGCTTAACTCGCAGCTAGTCGGTGGGCACTAAGTTACCGATGATTTAAGAGGCGTGGTTGCCTCAAAAAAATAGCCCAAGCATAGGTTATGCCGTAGCCAGGTTGACTGCGTTAGAGGGCTCTAGGGGAGCAATCCTTGGAAAGCTTTGATCCTAACCCTCATCGACCCCTATTTTTAAGGTATGGGAACGCTAAATGAAAGTTGTTTGTATTAGTGACACACACAATCGTCTAGGTGATTTTGATATCCCAGATGGTGACGTGCTTATTCACGCAGGTGACTTCTCTATGATGGGGCGCCCAGAAGAAGTGTTACCGTTCCTTCACAAGCTCTCTGACCTACCACACAAATACAAGCTGCTGATCGCGGGGAACCATGATTACCTCGCGGAGCAGGATCCTTATGGTTTTCAAACCATGATTCCCGATGGAGCAGGCATCTACTACCTAGAGGATAGTGGGGTCAACCTGGGTGGGGTTAATTTCTATGGTTCTCCCTGGGTCCACAACCTCCCGCGTTGGGCGTTCAACGAGGACGACGGCGACAAAAGACTGTCACATTGGAAGAAGATCCCAGAGACGACTGATGTGCTAATCACACATGGACCTCCACACGGCGTGTCTGATGCGGTAAAGCGAGGTAAATTCGTTTACGAAAACACTGGCTGTCCGCTGCTAGCCAACGAGGTGTTCTACCGAATTCGCCCACGATATCATGTGTTTGGTCACATTCACGAAGGGTATGGAACAAAGGTCGTTGACGATATCACGTTTGTCAATGCGGCAATTTTGAATGAGCGATATCAGGTCCAGAACAAGCCGATTGTTTTCCACGTAGGGTGACGCAGATCACGTCCTCCCAGACAGGATGCTTGACATAAATGATCTGATCTGGTATAATGATCTCTCACCAGGGAGATCAAGTGCTGAAGACCGACGAAGAGAAGATTGAAGAAGCGGTTAGGGACCAACTGAGAATTCTCTTGTTGGGTAGACACGGAGCTATTACAAAGGTCGCAAGAGAGCTTGGGCGAATTCCAGCCGGGCACGACCGAAAGTTGGTGGCATACTACCTGCAAATGGTCAAGGAAGAAGTGCGCAAGGTTTTGTGATCTCTCACCGAGAAAGAGAGAACAGATAATGTCAGAATATAAAGTCTCAGAAATGTTTTTTGGTGATTGTGTTACACATCGCAACGTAGAATGGGGAGACATTGTAGTAGGTGGCGACCGAGGAGACGTTTATATCGAATCAGCATCGGATGATGGTGATGGGGTTCGTTGTACGAATTTGGTCCTCTCTACCTTGGATGAAGACCTCACCGACGAAGAGGTGGAAGAGTATATCACAGAGATAGTGGAATTCTGCTATGAGTCGATTGGTGGTGATACCTTTATCGGACAGACTCGTTGGTAAAAGGAATGCAATGAAAACTGTAAAGACTCGCCTCGCTGTTGCACGTAAAGCATACGAACGCTCTGGCGCGGGTGTGCATGATAAACCCAAGACGGCGAAAGCTCGTCATAATCGTCGCAAGACGAAACAAGAAGGATTCAGTAATGAATAACATGATCGCTTACGTAGTCGCTACTATCGTTGTTGTTGGTCCAGTCCTCGTGGTTGGGTTCTTTGGTGAGCGTGCATACCCAGGGTATGGGTATCTTTTCTCCACCTTTGCGAGCCTCTGTATTGGTATGATTGGCTATCTGCTCCGCGCAGGCTCCAACAAGTGATCTAGATCACGCCCTCCCAACACATAAGCTTGACATAAATGATCTGATCTGGTATAATGATCTGGAACCGAGGAGATAACATGCGTGTTTTCGCGACGATCGTGAAGGGTAGCCTTGAAATGAGCCACAGTGAAGGAGTGTATTCTCACAAAATTACGGTACCGCTTGACGAACGTGGCTTGGCTGCCCTGGGTCGCTTTTGTGCGGAGCACAAGATCACGTCGTGTATGTGCTCGTCTTCTATCGATTTTCCAGAGGAAGACGGCGCCCCTGAAGGGTTTGACGCCCATGAATTCCTCGATTCAGCACTGAAATTTGCTCTGTGACCTGAGTCACTTGACAAAATGATCTGTTCTGCTATAATGTCTGAACAAACCGAGGAGATCAAATGATTACACCCCGTCAGCTTTCGGTCAACAAGTCCGTCTCGCCCGTTATCAACCTCGTCAAGTCTTTGAAGGGTACTGAAAAGGCTATGGTTTTGAGGATTATCACTGAGGTCCAGAGCGCAAGCCGTAGCGCTCGTCTGTACGATGCCGACGCCCGCGAACACGTCGCGGCTGGCGAACGGCGCCGTGGGTGGGTGTCCGAAACGGCTGCTACGCAGAAGCGTATTACTTGCGATAACCTTATCGCAGCACTTATGGACACTTACAAGGCGCCACCGCACATGCAGAACAACTGGCACACGGATATCACCAGCGGCGAGTACGATTTCTCAGAAGTGTGACGTAAATCACTTGACTTTCTGAAAAGATCTGTTATACTGTATCTAACAAATCGGGAACACCCCGTAAAAGGAAAAGAAAAATGTCGAACAAGAACCCTTCCCCCTACGATGCTCTCGCTCATTTCACGTCCGAAGAGGCGTTCGTCGGTGGTCTGATCTCAGTCAAGGACGCTGCGTCTGAGTTTGGCTTGTCCACGCTCACGGTCGCCAAGCGCATCACCGCTGCTGCCCTTGAGCCAACTGGTAAGCTCGTTACCGGCGCTCGTGGTAAGCCAGCCAAGCTCTACAAGCGAAACGACCTCGGTCCGTTGCTTATCAAGTCTATCAAGGCAGAGGACGACGAGAACCTCGCGCCGGCTCCCCTTCTCTAACACTTAACGTACACTTAAGGACAAAGAATGAAGCGCGTATTCGATTTAGCGTGAACCCCCTGTGGGTGATAAACAAAAATCAAGCCTATGATGACCCGCCTTGTGCGGGTTTAGGCAGTAGAAGAACCCAAACAACACCCAGGAGTTACAATGCTTGCTAAAGACGCTAAGATTGGCATGAAGATTGTTTTCGGTCGCCCGAATGGTGAGAAGACCACGGGTAGGATTATCAAGATCAATCAAAAGTCGCTTAAGGTGGAGACTTTCGAGTCTCGCGGGTCCAACGGGCGAGCGCCTGCTGCTACTGTATGGCGTGTGGCTCCGTCGCTGTGTTCGCCGTGCAATGACTGAACATGTGACGCGGATCACTTGACAAACGCTTCGTATTTGATATACTGCTTCTACAAAAGAGGAGATCATAATGTCGTTGCCTGTCACACCCGCAAGATTCTTCGCTAATGGACCCTCTCTCCAGCGTGACAGAGAGCACACAAATCAGGGTAGCATGGATTCCTTTGTGTTCGCGTGTTTCATCCTGTTGCTAGCTGTACTGGCACAAGCGGGGTGAAGCACGAGCTAAAGACTGGTTCTCTGGTTCGTGTCCAGCACAGTTGGGCTGTTGAGGATATCGCTGGGTGTTTGGGAGTCATCGTTGAGGTCCGACACATCAACGGTACTCTCTCTAGCGTTTACATTTTCAGAGAAAAGACGACCGCGTGGCTTGAAGACTATGAATTCGAAGTGATCTCAGTCACACCTGGCGATACACAAGCTTGACATAAATGATCTGATCTGGTATAATGATCTGGAATCGAGGAGAACAGATGCACAAGAGTAATGCCCCCCACGACCAGTGCCACGACCACAGCAAGACTGTAACCAAAACAAGGGATCTAAAGGTGGGCGATATTGTTTGTCTTACTGGTCCAGGCTGGCACGAAGAAGCCTACCCTGGCGCATTTGAATCACATGTGGAGATTACCGAATTGGTGGGCGCCGCGTGTGCGAGCCCGCGCGCCTACTTTCATGCGTTCGATGGAGAATATTGGATTAACGATTCCACATATTCTTGCACACTGGTTTTGGGAGTAACAAAGAAAGAGGTTCCTACCGTGAACGACAAGTCTTTTTACATGCTGATGGTCGATGACGAAGAGCACGCTAGAGCAAATCTGCTCAAAGATCTGGTACCAAGTATTGAGGTGGCTCAAAGGGAACATTATGGGAACGTTGTTGAGGTTGTGAAGTGTACGCCGGTTGCGTTTAAGTCGACAATCACGTTCCCCAACGAGGAGTGA
>Ga0307379_10011449_pt1 | contig 11638 bp, 6 predicted proteins | sample UN2MG_FD_202237 | JGI IMG/M metagenome (GOLD analysis project Ga0307379, IMG submission 202237) | Soil microbial communities from Risofladan, Vaasa, Finland - UN-2 | ecosystem: Environmental > Terrestrial > Soil > Coastal area > Acid sulfate soil | place: Finland: Risofladan, Vaasa | collected... | reverse complement strand
CCGCTCAATTACAGCAAAAGAAATCAGAACTCGAGGAAGAACTAAAGCATAATACTGATATGCTTAGGTCAATAGAATACAAGCTTGATACAGAGAAAGAAAAGCAAACCCGCAAACTTCAACTTATCACTAAATTAAAAGAGTATTTAGACTCTCCTGAATGTCCGTTTTGTGGTCATAACTGGGAGAAAGTCGAGGGCTTGAGTAAGCAAGTGGAAAAAAGGTTATTACATTTGGCATCTATGCTCCATGATCTTGGGCATTATAGTCTTGGAAAGGTAGAGGATTTCCAACCCATGTTAAAATTTCTAGCAGATCTTGCATCGAAGTATGAAACCCTCTTGAGAAAGGTGAATCAAATTAGAAAGCAAATTAAAATACTAATTGAAGACATCGAGTTGAAACTGAAAAAGTCTCAACAACTTGAAAGAGAAAATGTTCAATTAAACAAAAATATTGAAAATTGGAAGAATACGATAACATATTTAAAGAACAAACACCCAGAACTTGAAGTTCAAATGGTTCCTGATAGAACTCAAGTATTGACGCTTTTACAAGGTTATCAAACCCAGTTGGATGCCATTAAAACAAATCAGGAAAAGGCAAAAAAGAAAGCGAGTGACTTGGATAAGGAAGTTAAAAGCATTAAGAATATGCTAAAAGATATAGAAGAACAAATAATTTCGCACCAAAAGAAAGAGAGTTATTACATAGAGACTTTAGCGCAAATAAATGAAGAAATAACAGAAAGAGAAGTGACAAGTTTGGCGAGTCAGGATGTGAGTACTTTATATATTTCTATAGAAAAACTACTTCGCAAAATAGAGGTAATGAGGAAGGAAATAGATAAAAGGCAGTCTGAATGTGAAAAAATTGAAGCTGGATTATTGGATATGGAAAATAATTTAAAGAAGTTGAGTGAAAAAAGAAGCTCGCTCGGTGAACGCCTTAGAGACCTTAAAGATGCTTCAGAAACTTTTAGAACTAACTTGCGGAAGGAAGAAATTTCGCCAAGCAAAAAGCTGCAAGAAATTATAAACGAAATAGAGAATAAGAAGGAAAGAGAGATTAAATATTTTCGAAAATGTGAACATCTACAAGTATTATCTGAACGATTAAAGTCAATAGTGACTTTCTCCCGAGTAAAGCAGGAGATAAATATGATGCAAGAAGAAAAAATAGAAAAGGGAATGATTTTTAATGATATTACAACAGATTATCAGAATTTATTGAAGTGGATTACTAGCTTAAAGAGATTAAAAAAACTTGCCGAGGACAAACGGAAAGAACAAGAAAAAAGTCATTTCAAAATGTATAGCCCCGCTGCAAATCTGGTATATTCTCGATTAAATGCACATCCTCTTTTTAACCAAATAATATTAAAAGTGGGCGAAAACGAATTAAAGGTACTTGCTCAATCATCGAAAAGTGAACAGTTGACATCTGAAAAAACAAGCCAAATTTCACCGAAACAATTTTTTAGTGAGGCGCAGTTAAATATAGCAGCTCTCAGTATTTTCTTAGCTACTGCTTTGCATCAAAAATGGTCTGAGTTTAACACTATAATAATTGACGATCCTGTTCAAAATATGGATGATTTTAATGTATATGCTTTCTTAGATTTGATTCGTGGATTGATTATGAATGGACACCAGTTCATTCTAACTACCTGCAATCGTGACCTATATAAACTTATGCTTGTCAAATTTAGAGATTTAAATGAAGTAAATCGAAATCGATTTAAGGCATATCGCCTCAAAGGCATCTATGCAGAGGGACCCGAATTGGTAAGAGATTGCTGAATGTATAGCTATAATTATATATAAGGGGTTGACATAATACGTTGTGTTATTTATGTCGGGGTATCAACTGAAGAACAGATCAATAAAAAGATAAGTTCACTGGATAGCGAGGCTCACTTCCTTTAGAGATATTTTGAGCAGAGAAAGAAAGATGGTTATAGACTTATTACCATCTATCTAGAAGAAGGTCTATTTGGAACAAATATCAAACCGTCCTAAATTAAAAAACTCCTTCTTGATGCCAGGCAGAGTAAATTTGACCTTTTACTTGTAACCGAACTTGACAGAACTGGAAGGAACTTAAGGAATTTCCTTAACATCTGGGAAATCTTCAAGGAGAATAATATCAAGTTCATTGCCGTCAAAAGGCCGGTCCCCAGAAGTAGAATAAAAATATATAATAGTTTTTATTAGAGTCGTTCTTCCAGATAAATGAATTCTTATGTTTATTTATATTCAAATATAGATTGTTTTTATTAGGAGGCATTTTAAAAGGAAGTGAAGTAATAAAATGTTTAAAAATGAATTGCAAGTGCATATTGAGGAATATAAATCAACTCAACAAATTATAAATGTCAGATGCGAAGCGGGACAAAAGATAAATTATTGGAGTATACTTCTTCTCGTTGGTTCTATTTCAATAATATTGGAATTATTTACTACTATAGAAACACAAGAATATTTATATCTTTTATTTGTTTTCCCTTTCCCTTTTCATTTATTTGCCTTAATGTTGCTTCGGAATGATCTAATAATTGCTGCAAATGCAAAGTACTATAATAAAACACTACGTCCTATTGTTATGAAGATTATTAGTTCTGACAAAGATATCTGTTCTAAAGATATCTGGATGAGAGAAGAAGAAATTAGTTCTACTCGAATAGGGATATTCAATAAGTTCTTAGGTGTATGCAGGTACGGTATTCCGCTTATAGCTTTTCCAATTTATTCATTCATTTATTTTTCTCTCAAACATGAATTTAATTGCGATCTAGAGTATTTGGATAAATTCCTATTTTATTTAAATTTAATAATTGAATTTTATATTATTTATGAAATTTTTAAAAGATTACCAAAAGCTCTTGATGATATAGTAAACAAGTGAGATGAAAAAACTAAGTTCTCTTTCTTTTGTAATACCAGTCTATAATGAAGGAAAAAATATTGGCAGTTTTGTTGCAAATTCCCTAAAAATTATACCACAATTTTCGAGAATATTTGAGATCATTATAGTAGATGATGGAAGTACAGATGATTCCTTTGAAGTTGTTAATTCATTTGTAAATAAAAAAGATGAAGTAAAAGTAATAAGACATCATAAAAACCTTGGTAGTGGGGCTGCCATGTGGACAGGTTTTTTAGCCGCAAAGTATCAATATGTTTTTTATACCGATGCAGATAGTCAGTTTGACATTTCAGATTTAAAATTATTGATACCATATGTACAAGATTATGATATTATCTTAGGATATAGAATAAGTAGAAAAGACAATTTGTTTCGAAAAATCAATAGCAGGCTTTGGAATTTTATTATTAATGTTGTATTTGACTTAAAGATAAAGGATATAAACTGTGCATTCAAACTTTTCGATCGTAAAGTAATTTCTTCTATTTCGGTAAAATCTCAAGGTGCATTCACAAATACCGAAATATTAGTAAAGGCAAAGAAATGTGGCTACAAATGGGTTGAAATTGGTGTTTTTCATTATCCAAGGAGATATGGTAGACAAACTGGCGGAGGGTTGAAGGTTCTTTTGAAATGCTTTTATGAATTAGCAAAATATTATAAATATTTAAATTAGAAAATTGTTTTCGAATCATTTATTTTTTATCATCTCTATTTAGAAAAATAATAATGAGAATAAATAGGTACACATCCCATTTTCTTCTGAATGCGACAGGGGACCGTTGTACGTGCGGCCCAGGCTTAGGTCGTGATATTTAGCAGGTGGAAACCCTGCGCCTGGTAAGATTATAGCCGAATCACCAGTAGCGAGTCTTGGAGTCTTTGGAGTAATCCATAAGATTTAAGCGTAGACAGTTAGTTAATAGGCCTGTAAAAATGAAATCTATTTAAGATTTCTGTGATTGAGCCCCGAAATGTCCGACAATGGGAAGGTCGACGATTTCAGAGAAGTCGGAAGACCACATCTTACTCTCCGCTAAGGGCAAGGAGAGTAAGGCTTCCCCGAGGTCAAAGAGCCAGGCATGTTACACAATGATATCACGGCAACCTGGAAGACCCTGCTGAGTCTTCCTAAAATAGGGGAGTATGATAAACAACCGATACAAAGGGAGGATATCAAATAATCGGTAGGGAGTCGGATAGCCCTATAGTGTGTGCGTAGCAGCGTGCTTATCGGGTAGGTTAAAGTCCTACCGAACCCCGCAACTTGAGGGGTTTGTATCCAAGACCTGGGGGTAATGCCTCAGGGGTCGGTTAACATAACCGAAGGGCAGGGCGTTCACCGTGAGGTGAAGTCTGAAGGGCTTGCGGAGAAATACCAGGCTGTAACAGAAAATGTGAACCGGTCAGCCAAAGATGAGGAAAGGTCGAGCCTGCACTATGGAGGCGAAGGCATTACTAGTCCACTCATCGCACCAAGGTGTGTGCGGGCGGCATGGTATAGAAGATAGGTACGTGACCTGCGGAGGTCTCGTAATGTCTGGAAGGTTACACCCTTAAGGACGGGTGGGTTAAAGATAATCGGAATGATAGGGTTGTGGGAATCATTCTGGTAAGAAACACACAACATCCAGTAATGTTACACTATAAGGTAATCCCGAAAGGTGTAATAGAAGCATTGCGAGAAGTCGGAGAGCCGAATAGTACTTTAATGGACGAACAACAGAAACGTCCAGACTATCTATTCTAATATAGGTAGCATTAACCATTCCAAAAAGATGTTTAATGGGGAAGGCGGCTCACTTTATGGAACTTTAAGTTTGGAATAGAATTCGTGACTAGGTTACAAAGGAAGGAAAGTTCCCTAGGCGAAAGACCCTGAATTTGTATACGGAGGATACGAAAACTATGCAGGCAAAAAGTACAGTTAAAAAGGTGCATCTTATACCAGATTTGCGTCTTAAAACTGTATCTATATGATACCATATCGGAAAGCGGTATACGGGAAAACCGTATGTACCGATTGATTGAGCGGACAGAGGAAGGCGAAAGCCGACCTCTTCCGACTCTACACTCTATGAAATAGAGGAAGGGGCTGACAGAATACGTAGCCTGCAAAGGAAACATTTGCCAGACTGTTGGACTGGATAACAAATGCAAACCTCCCTGCAGGGAATAGCAAAGAAGGCAATACTAATGTGTCTTTTACGGAAGCGAGTATCTCTGAAGAGCCCAGTGCGGTAGTTCCGCACGCTGGGATCTGTGCGGGGGCAGTCAGGTAACTGGCTGTCCTACCGTGACAACCTATAGGGTCTGAGGAGTTTTTTAACCGGTTAGTTGCGGCTTTAGGTATTACTATAATAGATAGACGTCCTAAAGGAAGACCTCGTAAAATGAAAAGCTAAACCATAGAAAAAATAGGATGTGTTCCTATCTTAGCAATAGTAAAATATCTATGAAAAATTTTAGAGGATAGATATGAAAAAGAAGCAAAAAACTGAAAAAGAAATATATGTTATTTCTGATCTTATAAACAAAGGAGACTACCAAAAAGCCCTAAATTACTTACATGCTTTAGAAATTAAAAATTCTAGGAACAAAACTATAAAATATAATATGGCAAGTTTCCTAATTGATATTGGGTTTGGATTGAAAAACTCCAAAATCGTCAGAGAAGGCATTGATAAAGGAGAAAAATTATTGAAAGACCCCTTTTATAAGAGTCACAAAGCTAATCTTTATTATAATTGTGCAAATGGTTATATGTCTCTTTTTCAACTAGAATATGATAAAAAAAGAGGATTTGAACAATTAGTTAATAATAAGAATTTACAAGATGCTAAATGTAATTTTAGGGAAGCAATAAAAGAAGTAGATAACTTTGATTTTAAATTCAGAAGACAACTTTGGACAAATTATGGGAATTGTTTGGATTCGTTAGGTCGAGGGATAGAAGCTTTATATGCGTATGAGGAAGCATTAAAAATTGACTCTAATTTCTCAATGGCTTTAGGAAATAAAGCAAAAGCTATGCGTTTTTTTGCTGATATATCTGGAATTTATAGAGCTGCAGTTTATATCAAATCATACCAAATACTCAAGTCAATATTAGAGAATGAAGATTTAATAGCGTTTGGTGGTATTGCAGCAAAAAGGAGTTTTGAAAATGAAATTAAACAGATTGAAAGTAAATTTAAAGACAAAAGCCTGTTAACTGAAAATTTAGAACATCCTCAATGTAATTTGACACATGCAACCTCTTTTGAGAAATTTTATATAGAATTTTGTTCGAAACATAAGCTTTTTTTGAATTTTCATATTCATGAGGGTAAATGCGAAGCTTCAATCGTAGATCCCATTTTTATAAGTTTGATTACATCTATAAACGATAACAAAACTTTCTATGATTTAGCCAAGTATATCAATCAGATAAAAGAGGACTATGCAACAGCAAGATTATTATTAGTTCAATCGCAATTCAAAAGAGGAGACTTTAATAATATTAGTAGAAAAACCACATTTGTAAATACCTTAGATTATAGTGTTTTTAATATTTATATTGGTTTATTAAAAAGTGCATTCAAAGAAGCATATAATATTCTAGATAAAATATCACGATTTATTAATGAATATTATGAATTTGGGATTAAAGATGATATATATTTTACATCAATTTGGCAATATAAGGTGAATAAAAACGATTGGAAGATTAGACCCAAGATAATAAATTCTAAAAATATAAGCTTATATTCTCTTTATGATATTTTTATGGATTTTAAATCAGGTTATTATGAAAAAATAAGAGAAATTAGAAATGCTTTAACTCACGAAAGACTAGTAATTTATGATTCTTCTATTTTAACAAAGTGGGATAATAAAAATGATAAATACAATATTGGATACGATACTATGCTATCTCAAACAATTAAATTATTACAATTGATCAAATCTTCAATTATTTATTTGATAAATTTTGTGCAACTTGAGGAAAATAAAAAGAGAAAGGATTCTACTGGTCGAATTGCCCCAATGTATATTGATACAACGCAGTTTCTTGATGGCATTTGATTTTAGAGCGGTCTATTAGTTAGAGTGAAAATTAAAGAATCTTTATAATTTAAGATATGCGTATTGCTCCTGAGATAGGGATTTACTAGTAGATATTTGGAGGTAATATAATGGATATTACTAAATTCTTAGCACTTTGGGGTGCTATTTTTTCAACTATAGCAATAACTTGGAATATCTTTAGAGATGCAAATGATAAGGGTAAGTTAAAAATAGATGCAATGATTGGCAAGATGGTTCCAGATCATACAGATAAAGATTATCTAGTAATTACTATTACAAATATTGGACGTCGCCCTGTGCTTGTAAAAAGCTGGGGCGGAATGAAAAAAAAGAACGTGAAGGGTGCACGTGGAATTTATATTATACCTCGAGGCTTACCCCGAATGCTTAAAGAAGGTGAGTATCATATGGAGTTTACCGAAGACTTATCAATCATTTCTCCCGAATTAGAAAAAATTCATGTTTGTGATTCAACTGGAAAAGAATGGAAGATTAGCAAGAAGAATCTTAAATGTTTATTTAACGATGTACAAAAAATAAACCCAGATAAAAACGAATAGAAGGGAAATTAAAGATTTCTATAAATTATTGATTTTGGCGACTTTGCATAATATTTAAAAATGGGGTTGACATAACCTTTTGACTATTAAAAGAAATATATATATACTAATGTAGACTAATAAAAATAATTATTTACAATATTATGAGGATGGCAAAATGGAAGAACTTTTAACGAGTGAAGAATTGGCAAAATATATGAAGATAGGCAAACATACCTTATACAAAATGGTTGAAAAAGGAAATATTCCAGCTTTAAAGATAGCTAATCGGTGGAGATTCAAGAAGAGAAAGATAGGAAAGTGGCTAGAAGAGCATGAAAATCACTACACAAACAGAAGTGATAAAAGATGAAACATAAAAACTCTTCAGAAATTAAGATTATTCCGATAGATTTAAAAATAGATCTCCCTAGTGATCACCTCTGTATGATAATGGCACAGCCATTTCTAAAACTTCAGACAACAAGTAATGGCTTTAAGCTTGACAGAAGTATTTTAGAGATGCACAAGAGAACAATTCTATCTACACTCAAATTAGCATGCAATCCGCCCTTTGGAAATTCCTCATATAATACGAATTTTGTAGTATTCCCTGAACTTGCCTTGCCATATGAGATGATATTAGAAATAAGGGATAGAGTGTCAAACTCTTGGCCGCGGAATTCAATTTTAATAGCTGGGATAGAGGCTATAGATAAAGAAAAATATAGTATTCTTCTTAAGAATTCTAATAACCCGCAAAACTCAAGGGGTAATTTACTTGGAGCGAGCAATTATATAAACTCTGGAATTGTCTTTTTGAAGGAAAAAGACAATGGGGTCAAAATATATCTACAACCAAAAATAAAAGCAAGCGAAGATGAACAAGCCATCGGTATGATAGAGGGAGAACATATATTTTTGTTTAAGACTACTAATTATAATTTCTTGTGTTTAATCTGTTTTGATTTTATTGGCAGAGATCGAACTTCTCCTATCCCACTTGTCCAAGATATCATAGGAAAATTAAGCAGTGATGCACCTTCTGGATATTGCTTGAATTTGGACCTAGTCCTTATACTCCAATACAATAATTCTCCCAACCATCGCTGTTTTCAAGAAAGTGCCAGAATTCTGCTACACGAGGGTAGGGGTAAGATTGAAATTAGAAGTCTGGTTTTTGTTAACACTGCTTCCGAATGCTTTGGTAGTTATGTACAATATGGAGAAAGCGCTTTCTATTTCCCACGTGGGACATGGGCTATTCCAGATAAGAGGAAATATCCTGTAAACCATACTTTTGTTTTAGAAAGAACAGATTATGGATGTGAAAGGGCAAGATTCCGCGAGGATGGACCATGCGTTCATAGTATAGTTTATATTCCCAGGAAATCTTTGGGTGGTGATTCTAGAGACATACGTTATCCTTTAGTGCCTCCCCCTCTATGTCATAAAATTATGCCCGATGGTTCCTTAGAGAAAGGGAAGGCTATACCAGCATTACAAAAAGTTGTCTCTGATAGTTTACCATTAAACCTCGCTGCTAACGATAATCGATGGAATGCTTCTAATGACGCTTCTCTTAGAAATGAAATGAAACAAAAATACCACGAAACAAGAAAAAAGCTTATAAATGTAAGTATAGAGAAAATGAAGGAACTTACTGATCTTCTTTTACTTTGTCACTATTCTGAAGATAATCGAATAGAAAATCCTGATTACTGGGAAACGCGAAAAGAAGGTGAAGCTATCAAGGAATTGGCATCGACTTTATCAATATTAACTTTACTCGGTGAAATGGTTCTTGACCTTCCTCATAAACTACTTACAGGGCTCTTAAGGCAAAGATTTTATGTTGCAGTTATTGATGGTAAAGGAGCCGAGACACCAACTGTTTTACAAGAAAAGTATGGAGAATATGTAAAAACAAACAAATATATAAATATTGACCCAGAAAAGAACATCCTGATGGTCTTATGTCGTCATAGAGGAGAACAACCCCGTAATGGAATTGCGCAAGAGATAGTAGATTTCACGTTGATTTCAAGATCTGAAGATTCGACCATGCCACAAGAGCTCCAAGATGCAAATAAATTTACCGTGATAACTGGAGGGAGACTATTCTGGCATAGCCGAGAGTCATTGCATGGAATTCTAGAGCAAAATAGTTTGGATGAGGCAAGAACGAAATTGGAGGAGAAACTTGAACCGCTCAGAAATTAAAGACCAAATAAAACGATTAGTATTATCGAAGGGCTTTCAACTTGTCGACAAAATATCTGTGGAGAAGTGCGATTTTGCTGTTAGACATCCTAAATTTTTATTGAATGGATTCTTTAAACTATTTGCTACAGGTAAGGATTTGATAAAATACTGGATAGAAGTTCAGGAAGAAGTTAGAGAAAATTTAGATCTACATGCTGAGATTCTAAATCATTATAATACATATCTTGTTTTTTTGTTACCGATTGAGGAACTTCCTCCAATTAGAGACCTACAACCCATTATTTCTGACGAGTATGTATGTCGAAAGCTGATTATCCCAATTGAAGACAAAAATATTCAGAAAAGTTTAACTCGATTACCATTCTATCCTTTTGAGATTCCTGAGTTGCCAAAGAGGGCAATACCCAAAAATGTAATAGAGGCATTGGTCGACAGTGATTTTTCGTACGAGATAATATCAGATCTTGCAAGACGAGTATCCGAAAGAACTATTTTGCAAAAGCTAAAAGATAATCTTTACAAATATGAAAAGCTTAAGCTCCAAAAGGTCCAAAAAGAATCTCTTCCGGAAGACTATCCTATTTATCCGATAAAAGTCAAGAACATATCTATAAGAAACTTTAGAGGAATTGGTAAGAAACTCGACTTAGATATAGATGCTGACATTGCGATTATTTACGGCCCAAACGGAACGGGTAAAACATCAATAATTGATGCGATAGAATGGACTATTACGGGAGAGGTAGAGAGGCTATGGGGAAGAAATTATGATAAACCAGTGAATGCAAATGAATCTCTGGTTAATTTATTTTCGAAAGAACGACTTGCTGAAATACAAGTAGAATTTAGCAAGAATGGTGAATCTATTTTAGAAAAGAGATACGTAGATCTTTCTAAGAGTAGGCGATCTTACGCCGAAATCAATAACATAAGAGCGAATGATAAGACAATGATAAGAGAGATCGTGGGTATACGGATGCCTAAGGTGGACGTTCGTAGATTAAGAAGAGTTTTCTTGCGATCTCATTTTTTAGGACAGAATACTATCTTGAAATTCATAACGCAAAACCCCGAAAGTAGATATGATGCATTTTCGCATATGGTTGGTACTCAAGACTATATATTATTTAATGAAAAAATTAACTCAGTAATTAGAGCTTTGGAGAGGGAACTGGAAGTTAAGTCAAAGCACAAAAATGAGTTAAAAGAGGAAATAAGAAATATTTCCGTTCGGGTTGATGCAAAAAAACAGGCTCTTGGAAGATTAAAAAGAGGTATCAAAGAGGAAGTATCGACTCAAACGCTCATGAATGAAATGCAAATACTGATACGGGAATTGAATATCGAAGTACCAAAATTTTTATTTCCAAGGAAAAAAGAACTGCCTGGAATTGAAGAATTAGACAAAATGATAGAGATAGTCTCAACTTATCCAAAGGGAGCAAGCAGTAAGATAAACACTCTATATAACTTACTAATTGAGACGAAAAACGAAGAAATTAGAGTCCAAGAAATAGAAAAAGTAATGTCCAATATGGACGGATTCACCAGAAATATAAATAAACTTCAGAAATTATACAGGAGTAAGGAATCTATTTTAAATGTTCTCCAAAAGGAATTAAAAGAATATTCAAGACAAAAAGAAAGTTATAACAAGCAGATTGTTAACAATAAATGGCTTATAGAGACATTACCAAAATATCGTAGAACGCAAGAAAACTTGGCAGAAGAGCGTAACCATATAGAAGAACTGTCAAAAGAGAGAGACTCAATTCAGACGAAAGCCAAAACATATAAAGAAAAATTATCTGAAGTCACGAAGAATTTACAGAAGTTTCAGAAAGAAATCGAAGATATTAACGTGACTGTAGGAT
>Ga0307379_10011448_pt1 | contig 11639 bp, 5 predicted proteins | sample UN2MG_FD_202237 | JGI IMG/M metagenome (GOLD analysis project Ga0307379, IMG submission 202237) | Soil microbial communities from Risofladan, Vaasa, Finland - UN-2 | ecosystem: Environmental > Terrestrial > Soil > Coastal area > Acid sulfate soil | place: Finland: Risofladan, Vaasa | collected... | reverse complement strand
GCGGCGCTGCACCTGGAGGGCATGACGGTCGTGCTCTCCGACACGGCGGGCCTGGACGAGGCGAGGGACGAACTGGCGGGCAAGGCCCGCGCCAAGGCGCTGGAGGCCCTCGAGCGGGCGGACCTCGTGCTCCTGGCGCTCGACGCGACGAGCCCGGATTACGAGCGGACGCGGGACCTCGTGGCGCTCCTGGCGGCGCCGATGGTGGCGGCGGTGACGAAGTGCGACCTCGAGTCGCCGGCGCGGGCGCGCGTGTGGCTGGAGGCGCGCGGCCTGGGGGCGGAGACGATTGCGACGAGCGCCGTGACGGGCGAGGGGCTCGGAGCACTGCGGGCGGCGCTCGTGCGCGCGGTGAAGGGCGGGGCGGTGGATCGGGAGGCGAGCGGGCCGGTGGTGACGGCCCGGCACCGGTCGGCGATGGAGGAGGCGGCCGGGGCGCTCGGGCGTGCGGAGCGGCTGGCGCGCGAAGGCGGGGAGGGGGAACTCGTGGCGCTCGAACTTCGGGAGGCGCAGGCGGCGTTGGGCGGTATTCTGGGGCGCGAGACCGACGCGGGCGTTCTGGAGCGGATTTTCGCGCGTTTCTGCGTCGGAAAATGACGGGGACGGACAGGAGCAGGAGGCGGCGCGCTCTGGGTAAGGGACTCCAATACAAGAACTTAGGGCGCGGCGCAGGGGAATTGACTTGACGATGGTTCGCGGGGTTGGGTTTAATACGGCGGGAGAGGGGCGCGACGCACCCTGCCGGGCATGCCGGTCGACCCGGACCCACCCGGGCCGGCGCGGATGCCCACGAGTCGGACTTGCCGGCGGCGCCCGCGCCAAGTGAGGTACGCGTTATGCCAACCACCAAGACCGTATGGGGTATCGACGTCGGGCAATGCGCGTTGAAGGCGATCCGGTTGCGTTGGCGCGACAATCGCCTTCAGGCGGTGGGGTTCGACGCCATCGAGCATGCGAAGGTTCTGAGCCAGCCGGACGCCGACGAACAGCAGTTGATCCGCCACGCGTTGAAGAAGTTTCTCGGGCGCAACAGCATCAAGGGTTCGACGATTGTGGTCAGCGTGCCGGGGCAGGCGAGTTTCACGCGGTTCATCAAATTGCCTCCCGTCGAGCGGCGCAAAGTTCCGGAGATCGTGCGGTACGAGGCTCGCCAGCAGATACCGTTCAACCTGGACGACGTGGTGTGGGATTACCAGACGCTGAGCCCGGCGGGGGCGGGGCCGCGCGAGGTGGAAGTCGGGATCTTCGCGATGAAGCGGGAGATTGTCGCCGACTACGTGGCGGACTTTCTGGCGATGCGGATCGAGCCGGACATCGTTCAGATGGCGCCCGTGGCGCTGTACAATTTTCTGATGTACGATAAGCAGGGCGGCGGGGGGGCGACGATCCTGATCGACGTGGGGGCGGAAAACACGAACCTCGTGATCGCCGACGCGGACCGGGTGTGGATTCGGCCGGTGCCGATCGGCGGCAACAACTTCACACAGGCCCTCTGCAAGCAGTTCAAGTTGCCGTTCGCCAAGGCGGAGAACCTGAAGCGTCACGCGGCGGAATCGAAGCACGCGCGCAAAGTGTTTCAGGCGATGCGTCCGGTGTTCGGGGACCTCTTGACGGAAATTCAGCGGTCGATCGGATATTACACGAGCCTCCACCGCGACAGCCGGATCGAGCGTGTGGTGGCGCTGGGCAACGCGTTCCGGCTGCCGGGGCTCCGGAACTTCCTGGCCCAGAGCCTGGGCCTGGAGGTGGAGGCGATCGAGGGATTCCACTCGTTGCCGGACGCCCCGGCGCTGAATGCGCCGTTGTTCCGGGAGAACGTGCTGTCGTTCGGGGTGGCGTTCGGCCTGGCGGTTCAGGGTCTCGGTCTGGCGACGATCCAGACGAGCCTGCTGCCGCCGGAAATCCTGAGTCAGAAGATTCTGCGGAAGAAGCGGCCGTTCTTCATCGGCGCGGCCGCCTGCCTCGTGGCCGCTATCGGATGTTTCGGGTACGACCAGATCAAGGGCTTCGGCGAACTGGCGGGCCCGCCGGGCGAAGTGGACCGCATGGAGCGCGAAGTCGGCCAAATGGCCGAGGAGAACACAACCAAGCAGGCCCTCTTCGAGAAAGAGAAACAATCGCTGGTCGAGCGGCAGACGAAACTGGCGGAACTGGAAGGGGTCGCGTCGGAAGAGGCCTATGCGTATGAGTTGGCGCGGGCGGTCTGGGAGGCGTTGCCTTACGACGAAAGGTGGAAGACGTACGATCCCGCGAAGAACTCCCCGCCGCGCACGGACCTGCGGATCGTGGAACTGCTGGACCTGAGGGCGCAGTATGTGCCGGACGTGCGGCAATATTCGGGATCGGCCGCTAGCAACCTGGATGAGATTGAGGTGATCGAGGCCGGCGCGGAGCCGGCGGCGGCGCCGGCGGAGGGGGAGTCGGCCGCGGCGGCGCCGCCGGGGGCCCGCGGACCGAGGCCGGGGGTGCTCGTTCGGATTGTCGGCATTACGCCGAAACGGGCTCGCGAAGGGCAACAGTTCATCAATGATGAACTAATCGAGAAGTTGAAGAATGACCAGCGGACGGTGCGTCTGAGGACGCCCGCGGGCGAGGAGGCGCTGGCGAAGGTTCGTCTGACAGGGCGGTTCGGCGACCGCCAGAGGGAATTTGAGGAGTTCAGCCCTTCGCGCGCCGCGGCGCGCGGCGTGGACGAGGCGGCCGCCGGTCCGCAGCCCGTCGAGATCGACCGCCGGGACGATTCCTGGTTTGTGGCCGAGTGGGTGGTGAAGATGCCTGACCGCGGGTCGGCGCCGGCGGCGCCGGCCGAGACGGCGACGGAGGAGCCGTTGTAGGCCTCCCCGAGTGGTGAGGCGCGACGGGTCGGCCCCGGCCCCAACGGGGCAGGCGCGCCGGGGTCTGGGCCGGGGGGAAAAGGCGGCGAGGAGAATACGCATGATGGAATTCGTCAAACGCCACGCGTTTCTGCTGGCCCTGGGCGCGGGGTTCGTCGTGATTGCCGTGGTGGTTCTCGCTACGGTCCAGGCGGGCTATCGGGGACCCGGTTCCAAACTGGAGGCGAAACTGGCGCGGACCGAGCAAGCGGCGCGGGCCCTCTCGGCCAGCCCGCTGTACGGCGATAAACTGATCGACGATATGTCCAAGGAGGTCAAGAATCGCCAGCTGCATTACGAGAAGATTCTGGATCGCCTGCGGGAACTTGGGCATGCCCGCAAGCCGCTCGTCGAAGGGCTTTTCCCCCGCTCGACGGACGTCAATCTACGTCATTCGTTCAAGGCGGAATACGACCCGGCCCTGGACCGGTTCATGAAGACCTTGGGGGCGTCCCATCCCCTTCTGCCGCAGGACACCCCCGAGGCCGAGAAGGCCGGCCGGCTGAAAAAGTTCGAGGGGGCGACGATGTTCGCCCACCCCCTGCAATCGTTCGTTCGGCCGGATTGGGTGGACAAGGCCGAAGCGCCGACGCTGGACCAATGCGCCGTCGCGCAGGAAGATCTCTGGCTGATGTCGGACCTGGTGGACATTCTCGCAGCGATGAACGCGGACTACCTCGGGGGCCAGCCGGCCGTGATCCGCAACGTCCCCATCAAGGAACTGGTGGAGATACGGATCGGAGCCGGCGTGGCGACGCTGGAGGGTGCGAGGGGGGGCGTGCGGTATCTTCCGTCGTCGGTGCCCGAGGGGACGGTGGTTCCCACCCTGTCGGGCCGGCTCTCCAAGCCCGGGTTCTACCTCGTGCTGCCGTTCCGCCTGGCGGTGGTGATCGAATCGCGGCGGTCGGGGGAACTGCTGCGCCGGCTCAAGGGGACGGAGAGTTTCCTGAGCGTGGACGCGTGGCACATGAAGCCGATCGTGCCGGAAGCGTTCGAACGGTTCCGGGGGAGCCTCCTGGCATCGTCGCGTAAGGTGTACGGGGACGGCGGGGTGGTGCTATTGGAGGTGGTCGGCGAGTCGCTGGTTTTCCGGTTGGCGGGCGGGCGGGTGACCAACCCGCCGCAAACAGCCGCGGGGCCGGAGGCGCCGGCGCCGGCGGGTTGATCTTCGAGGGGCGAACGCCGGGTCGCCACCCTGGCACGGCTACGGCTCGCGGTCGAGCCACGGCAGGCTCGCCCTGCCAGGGTGCCGTGGCCGGCAGGCGACTCGACGTGGCGAGCCGAGGCTGCCCACGCCGGGCGGCTTGGGCTGAAGGAGTTTAGCGAATGGCTACCGACCTGAGGGAATCGTGGTGGGGCCGGCATTTTGAGAAGGTGTTGGTTCTGGCGACGGGGCTGGTCTTCATCGCCTCGGTGGTGCTGTGGGTGGTCTTGCGCGACTCCCGTGCCGAGAAGCGCGAAGTGATTCGCGGGCTGATTCAGCAGATTAACGAGCGCAAGAAGGCCGCGATCGGGGAGGTTCTGACGGAAGAGGAGCAGCGGCAATTGGGCCTGACGAAGTCGCCGATGACGGTGGCGGAGTTCGAACGCCGGCGGGCGCAACGGCCGCCCGAGTGGCCCGACCGGGATTTTGTGTGGGGCATCGTGAAGGGCGAAACCGTGATCATCATCGACCAAAAGGTCACGCCGCCCGAGCAGATCCTGGCTGTCGAGGAGGTCCAGACGGCCGTCGGCCGGGGCGTCACGCCGGAGGCCGTCAGTCGCCCCCTGGAGAAGATGGCCGAGCAAGGCCTGTCGGACATCGCGTGGGTCAGTTGCGTCGGCAAATTCAATCTGGACCTCCAACTGGAGCAGTACCTGGCGGGGAAGGTGGAGCCGCAGCCGATCTTCATCACGCGGGTGGAGATGTCGCGCCGGGAACGAAAGCCGGACGGCACGTGGTCGGATTGGGAAGCCGTCACGGAGCAGGGCGCCAAGGCCGCGCTCGACAAACTGCCTCGCCGGCCGGAGAACAGCCGAGACACCCGGGCCGTCAAAGCGTGGTGTAAGGACCTCCAGGCGATGCAGGAGGACGTTCGCCGCATCCCGTTCGTCGACCTCACGGCCCGGGACCCGGAAGGCAAGTGGGTGCAGGACATTGCCGGTGACGTGAAGGGCGTCGAGCAGCCGAATCTTCGGCCGCCTGCGGGAGCGGGGGTGCCCGCGAGGGGAGCGTCGGCCGCGGGGGTGCCTCCGCTGGAGGCGGAACTTTCTTCGGACGAGGGACCGGCGGCGCCCGCGGTCCCGGGCCCATGGATCCTGAGGGAACCGATGGGACCGGTCGGGCCGACGCCCACCGGGCCGACGGTGATGGGTCCGATCGAGGTCCAGTACACCTACGCGACCGTTTGGGCGCACGATCTTTCGGTGCGCCCCGGGCGAACGTACCAGTATCGGATGCGTGTGGCGGTATTCAATCCGGTGTATGGCCATCCGGATTGCGGGGACGAGCAGGCGAAGGGGACGCCGGAACGCGTCGGCGAGTGGAGCGAGCCTTCCGCCGCGGTTACCATTCCGCGCCTGGTGCACTTCTACTTTGTGGGAGTCTTCGGCGACCGGGCCACGATGGAACTGCACCGATGGATTCACGGCCAGTGGGTCATCGCCCGAAGCGTCACGTGCCGGGTGGGCACGCCCGTCGTCTGCAGCAAACCCGTCCCGATTAAAATACCGGGCTCCGGAAAGGAAGTGACGGAGACGGTGGACCTGAGCCCCGGGGTGCTGTTGGTGGACATGATCCGGAAATTCCCTTACACGCCGACGGGCATGAGGACCATAACGACGAATGTCCTGATCTTCTCGGACACCCAGGGCAATCTGGGCCAGCGGATCGATTGGGAAGACCAGAAAGAGGCGAATCAACGTCGGCAGGAGCGTGAAAGCGTGGTTCCGGGTGTCGGCCCGGCCTCGAAAAAAGGCGGGCGAAAACCCTGATCTTGGGCTTCCGCGGCCGGTTTGCCCAGGCGGTTGGGGGTGGGGGCGGGAGGGCGGAGCCCGGCGGCGGCCGGGAGGTCCCGAGGGGACGAAAACCGGCAAGATTTTGCTTGCGGAGCCGGTGCGGTTTGCTAGAGTGTCTCGGTCACCGGACGAAGAGCGGTAACGAACGGCAATCATTCAAGTTATGCCCTATTATTCCAAGCCGGGCATGGAGATGTCGGTGTAGTGGGGGCATCCGAAGGCACCGCCGACAACCGATTTCCGAATTCCCGAGGGGCCTTGGGGCCCACCTGCCGGGAGCGGTGTCTCGTTTCCCTGTGTCGCAGACAAGGAGGTCCGTTTTGAAACCCGCGAGGACTCTATCGATTATCGGGATCGTGGTGGTGCTGCTCTCGGCTGCGGGGATGGCGCTCGCCGCCGAGGCCGAGCAGCCGACCGCCGACCAACTGTTGAGCGAGGCCGCGCGCCTCTACGACGGCCACAAGTACGACGCCGCGCTGAAGCGGCTCAACGAGATTCAACGCGACACCCTCGGCTTCTGGGACAAGGGCAAGTTCGACTCTCTCCTCTCCAAGACCCAGAAAGCCGTCGGCGCCAAGGCGGCCGACGAGCAGGCCTGGGCCGAGGGACAGAAAGCCCTCGACAACCAGCGCGTGGCGACGGCCGTTGAGAGCCTGTCGCAGGCGGCCAACAGCGCCTATCTGGAAGACGACAAGCGCGACCAGGCCAAGGGGCTCCTTCAGGTGGCCGAGGAGCGCCACCGTCAGGCCGAGGCCAAGGCCAGGGAACTCCTGGGCCAGGCCAAGCGGGCCCTCGACAAGGGTCAGACGGTCGAGGCCCGCGCCGCGATCGATGACATCAAGGCGATGGACGTGAAACTCGGCCTCTTTGACCGGATGGCGCTGGGGAGCCTGGAGAAGAAACTGGCGAGCCAACCGGCCGCCACGCCCCCCCAAAAGAAGGGGATCGTAGCATCGGCTGAGCCGGTTGAAGCGAAGGCCGTCGCCGCCCCGGCGGAAGCGGCGGAAGCCAAGGTCGCTGCCCCGGCGGAACCGGCGGAAGCCAAGGTCGCCGCCCCGGCGGAACCGGCGGAAGCCAAGGTCGCTGCGCCGGCGGAAGCGGCTCCGGTGGCGGCGATCCGCGAGACGGCGGAGAAACTGACCCTGGCCGACCAAGCCCGCCGCGCCGAGGCCGAGAACGAGACGCAACTCGGCGAAATGGCCCTGAAGGATCGTGAGTACGAGAAGGCGAAGATCCATTTCAGCCGGGCACTGGCGCTCTGGCCCGAGTCCGAGCGTGCCGCCAAGGGTCGCGACGAGGTGATGCGCCTGCTGGGCGAACGCGAGGAGCCGGTGATCCGCCATGTCGAGATCAGCCGGGACATCGAGCGGCAACGCGTGACGGCCAACGTGCAGGAGTTGCTGGGTCAGGCGGAACGGCTTCAGACGAAAGCCGAACGCCCGGAAGATTACGACCAGGCGCTGCGGCCTCTGGCCGAAGCGGACCGGATGATCGACCTGGCGCGGGTCCTCATGCCGGAAGAGGCGGAAGGGCTTCGTGAACAGGTTCTCGTGCTTCGGGGCCAGATCAACAAGCAGAGGGCGGAGGCCGAAGCGGCCAGGAAGGGCCGGGCCGAAATCGCCGCCCAAAAGGCGGAAGGGGAACGCATCGCCCAATACGAGCAGGACCAGCAGCAGAAGATCCAGCAACTGTGGGATCGTGCGAAGGAGTTGCGGCGTTCGATGCAGTTCCCCGAGGCGATCGAGGTGCTGGACCGGCTGATCGCGGTCGACCCTCAGAATGATCGAGCCCGCCTGTGGAGAGACGACCTGATGTATCTGGAGTCGCAGGTCCGCCAGACGGAGCTCCGAAAGGACCGCAAGGTGGGCATCGTCGAGGCTTTGGTGGACAGCGAACAGGCGGCCCTCCATCCGGGCGAAATGACCGACTACGTCCCGAAGGAGAAGCCGAATTACCTCCGCTATCCGGACGCCAAGACGTGGCAGGACTTGACGGTGTTCCGCCGGAAACTGACGCAGATGGTGTCCGAGGAGCCGCCGGCCGTCGAGCAGACCCGCGCGCGCCTGGCGGAGAAGATCGACCTGGACTTCGAGCACACGAGCCTCGACAACGTGCTGAAGTACATCAGCGAGGTGAAGCGCGATCTGAACATTGTTCCGGATCCGGACCTGGCGACGAGTGGGATCGATCTGACGACGCGCGTCGTGGACCTCAAGGTCAAGGGCGTGTCGGTCGAATCGGTTCTGAGCCTGATTCTCGGCGCCGACCTCGGGTACAAGGTCGAGGCCGGGTACATCCTCGTGACGACCCGCGCCAAGTTGCAGCAGAACCTGCCGATCGTGACGTACCCGGTTCAGGACCTGGTGGCGAGTATCCCGGACTTCAGCGACATGGCGCCGCGGTTTGATATCGGGGCGGTGACGGGCTCGGCGGCGGGCGGTGCCGGCGGCGGCGGCGCGTTCGGCGAGTTGTTCGGCGGCGGCGCGTTGGCCGAGGAAGTCGAGCAGATCGGCTGGCAGGAACTCGTGGACATCATCAAGCGCAACGTCAACAACATGGCCGATCCCAGCGTGGCCGCGTGGACCGACGAAGGCGGGCCCGCCGCCATCGATTATATGAACGGCCTTTTGATCGTCACCCAGACGCGCCAGGGGCACCAGCGCGTCAGTGAGCTGCTGGAAAAACTCCGCCGCGAACGCGCCATCATGATCAGCGTCGAATCCCGCTTCGTCACCGTCAGCGACGATTTCCTCCAGGACATCACCCTGGACGTGGACACCTCGTTAAGCCCCAGCGGAGGGCGCTGGGACGTGAGGGGCAACCCCATCATCAGCCCTCAGAGCCTGAACCGAGGGAGCGGGTATGACACGATGCCTGGCAGCTCCGGTGCCCGGCCCATCCTCCCCGTATTCATCCCCGGCACCGCCCCCCCCGTCCCGATGACGGACGTCTACGGCAACACGGTCGGTAGGTTAGCGGACGACACTTCGTACGTGAACCCGTTCGCTCCCGGCCGTTACGGCCAACCGATCGTCGTCTCGAGCACCGGCTCGAACGGTTTGGGGACCTCGACGCTGCTGCCGGTGGCCGGCACCGCCTTCGCCAACTTCAACGCGAACGAAGGCGGCATGGCGGTGAGCGGCGTCTTCCTGGACGATCTCCAGATTGGTTTTCTCCTGCGGGCGATCCAGGCCGACTCGCGGTCCACGACGCTCTTCTCGCCGCGGATTACGCTGTACAACGGCCAGCGGTCCTACATCAGCGTCTCGAGCGTCATCACGTATTTGGCCGACGCCGAGCCGGTCGTGGCCGAGGCCGCCGTCGCCTGGGACCCGGTGATCGGCTCCATCCCCGTCGGCGCGACGCTGGATGTGAAGGCGACCGTGTCCGCGGACCGGCGGTATGTCCAATTGGACCTCAGGCCGCAGGTCGCCGACACGTCTATCGCCAACTGGCGGCAGGTGCCGGTCGAGGCCTCGGGGCCGGGCGGCATCGCCACGTTCCTCATCGACCTGCCCCAAGTGCAGGTCAGCGACCTGAAGACGACCGTGAGCGTGCCCGACGGCGGGACGCTCCTTCTGGGTGGCAACAAGCGGTATGGGGAGACGGAAGTGGAAACCGGCGTCCCGATCCTCAACAAGGTCCCGATCCTGCGGCGCATGTTCAACAACCGCGCCAGCCTCCGCACCAACTCCAACCTCCTGATCCTCGTCCGCCCGAAGATCCTTATCCAGTCCGAGGAGGAGCACAAACTCGGGTACGATGACTTCTAACATCGCGTGTCGCAAGGCACGGCGGGGAGTCCCGGTGCGCCGGGACTCCCCGTCTTTTTTTGTTCGTCGTCCCCCGTCGTGCCGGCTACGATAGGGGTGCTGCCGGGACGACTCTCCGTTCGCCACGTCGAGTCGCCTGCCCTGTAGTATGACACTACAGGGCCTGCGGCGACCGAAGGAGCGGCCGTGCTGCCTCTGATTCGCATGGTGGTCGCGATCGAGATGATGGCGCTGCCGATATGGGTTGGCGCGGTCCTCGCGCGTCCGGCGGCCGGCCTGGGGTGGCGGCTCGCGCGGCTGCCGGCGGCTGTGGTGCTCCTGGCGGGCGCGCTTCTCGTCATGGCCGCGCTCGCCCGCGGGTCGGCGGCGGTCGGCGTCCTTCGGACCCAAGCGGTCGCCCTCGGGTTTCTGGTGTTTCTGGCGGGCCTGGGTGTCCAGCTGGAGCGTGTGGCGGGTCCGCGAGCGGCCCAGTGGATAGTCGCCCTCGCGGGCTGGATCGTCGTCGGGTCGGTCGTGTGGGCGGGTCCGATGCTGGCCCTTCTGGAAGGCCCGGCCCAGGCGATGGCGGCCCAGGTGGCTGTCCACGCCAATCCCCTGGTCGTGGCGGAGCAGGAACTCGGCCTGGTGTGGCTGCGGCAGGACTTGACGTATCGGATTTCGCCGTTCGGCGAAAGTTACAGTTATCTCGTGCCGGGCGTCGCGTGGTGGAAGACGTTCCTCGTGCACGTCTTCGTCGGGTCGGGGCTCCTGGTGTTCAACCTGCCGAAGAGGAAAGAAGTGACGGAGTAACGAAGTAACGTAGTAACGGAGGAGGAATTTGCCTTTTCTTGATTTGGGATGCGTGGGGTATCCAAGGAAGCAACCGGCAACTCGGCGCCAAAACGGAAACGAGCGCGCGGCAGCCTGCGGCGCCTGCGTTACTTCGTCACTCCGTCACTTCGTTACTACTCCTTCACCTCGAAGTCGGCGTCGATGACGTCGTCGTCGCCGCCTTTCTTTTCTTCGGAGGGTGCGGCCTGGCCGGGGCCTTCGGCGGGTCCGGCGCCGGCCTGGGCGCCGCCCTGGCCTTGCTGCTGATAGAGCATCTTGGCCAGGCTGTGGGAGGCCTGGTTGAGGGCCTCGATGGCACGGTCGATGCGGGTGGGGTCGTCGGCCTTGAGGGCTTCGCGGACCTCCCCGATGGCCTTCTCGATGCTGGCGCGGTCGTCGGCCCCGAGTTTGTCGCCGTGCTCCTTCAGCGTGTGCTCGACCTGGTAGACGAGGGAGTCGGCCTGGTTGCGTTTGTCGACGAGGGTGCGGAGTTTCTTATCCTCCTCGGCATGGCTCTCGGCCTCTTTTCGCATCTTCTCGACCTCTTCCTTCGAGAGGCCGGAGGACTGCTGGATCTTGATGGACTGCTCTTTGCCGGTCCCGAGGTCCTTGGCGCTGACGTCGAGGATGCCGTCGGCGTTTAGGTCAAAGGAGACCTCGATCTGCGGCAATCCGCGCGGCGCGGGGGGGATGCCCGCGAGTTGGAATCGTCCGAGGGTGCGGTTGTCGCGGGCCATCGGCCGCTCGCCCTGCATCACGTGGATCTCGACGGTGGTCTGGTTGTCGGCGGCGGTGGAGAAGACCTCCTTCTTCTGGGTGGGGATGGTGGTGTTGCGTTCGACGAGCGGCGTCATGACGCCGCCGAGCGTCTCGATGCCCAAGGACAGGGGCGTGACGTCCAGGAGGAGCAGTTCCCTGTCCTCGAACTCGCCGGCGAGGATGGCGCCCTGGATGGCGGCGCCGACGGCGACGACCTCGTCCGGGTTGACGCCCTTGTGGGGGTCCTTGCCGAAGAGTTCCTTGGCGAGGGCCTCGATGGCGGGCATGCGCGTCTGGCCGCCGACGAGCACGACCTCGTCGACGCGGAAGTCGGCGCCCCGGCGTTTGCGGGCGTCCTCGAGGCACTGGAGGCAGGGCCGGCGGGCGCGCTCGATGAGGTCGCGGACGAGTTCCTCTAGGCGAGCCC
>Ga0307379_10011447_pt1 | contig 11639 bp, 7 predicted proteins | sample UN2MG_FD_202237 | JGI IMG/M metagenome (GOLD analysis project Ga0307379, IMG submission 202237) | Soil microbial communities from Risofladan, Vaasa, Finland - UN-2 | ecosystem: Environmental > Terrestrial > Soil > Coastal area > Acid sulfate soil | place: Finland: Risofladan, Vaasa | collected... | reverse complement strand
GCCGCCGCGCGGTGGGCAGGATTTCCCACCGCGCTGTCCCCCTGGTACTACTACGCCACGTTCCGCGCGGCGGCCTTCCCAGGCCGCCGCCGAGCGGCTCGGCCGCGAACGCAGTTCATGCCTGTTCCTGGTGGCCTGGGAAGGCCACCAGGCGGACAACAAGGCGAAGTCGCGTTGTAGGCTCAGGGGGCCGGCAGTGTCGGCGCGGCGCTTCGCGGGAAACGACCTCACATTTGGGTTACCGGACACCTGGGCCAACGGTATAATAGAAGAGGAGGAGGGCGTGCGCAGCCGTTCAAGGCGAGGAGGCAAGGCGTGAGACGCCAATGTCCCGGGTTCACCCTGGTTGAACTGCTGGTCGTTATCGCGATCATCGGCGTGCTGGCGGGACTGCTGTTTCCGGCCGCCGGCGGCATCTGGGCTTCGGCATACGAGGCCAAGTGCCAGAACCATATGAGGCAACTGGCCGAAGTCATCCGCGGCTACTGCGCGGAGAACCAGGGCAGTTTCCCTCTGCTGCCCCAGGGCCAGGTCCAGGCCAAAGGCAGCGCCAGCAACTGGCTCTACGGCCTGAGGGACGCGGCGGGGAACCCCGACTTCACCACCGGCATCCTCTGGCGGCACAAGTACATCGGCACCGACGAGATCCTGTACTGCCCCAAGGACCGCAACATGGGACTGCCTCGCAACAAGCAGACCGCCATCAAGGAATTCATCTGCAAGAACTGCGGCGCGCCGGTCGCCGCCGCCTCGGCCGTCTGCACCGAGTGCAAGCAGAAGACCGGCACCGAGGAGAGGGCGCCGACTTCCTACGTCATCAACGGGAGCATCACCTACGGGGGCGGCAGCGAGGGCAGCAACCGCGACGCCAGACTGTGGTCGAACGACCCGATGACGGCCGTGCGATCCCGCAACATCGCCGAGTTCGAGCCGACCGACTTCCTCTTCATCGAACAGTCGAGCGGCGTCGAACCCGATGTCACGCCCTCCCACTTCAACACCGGCTACATGACTCCCAACTCCGGCAGGTACGCCCTGACGAACCGGCACCGCGGCGGCGGCTTCGTCGCCTGCATGGACGGGCACGTCGAGCCGTTTACGTCCGAGCAGTTCACCGAGGGCATGAGGACGCTCCCCCAATCAGGCGAATGGTGGCGCGTCGCCCCCCGGCGCCCATCGGGCGTACCCCAAGGCAAGGTGACCCCCGAAGAACTCGGGGCTCGGTGGAACCCAGGCTAAGCGGTCCGACATACGTTTGGCGCGGTGGGTCGGGAGTACCCACCGCGCATCACAGCACACATCCGCGGCGGGTACTCCAGACCCGCCGCGCAGCATCTCCATCATCAGATCGCGCGGCCTGACCCGCTCCTTTCCTGTTTTCGTTGGACGCGCCCCGACGCGACGGGTACACTTCCCGCGCCATGGCCAACCAACCCGATGAAGCCAAGCCCGGTTCGCCCGACACGGGGCTCTCGGAATCCGAGAGCGCGGTGGTCCTGCTCCTCGCCACCGCCGACGCCGCCCTGCGCCGGGCCTGGCGCGCCGCCCGGCCCCCGGCCGGGTTCCGTCTCGAGACCGTCCGTACGCTGGGGCCCAAGGCCGTGGCCTCGCACGAGCCGACCCTCCTGCTCGTCGATGCCGAGACGGCCGCCGACCCCGAAGGCCCCACCGCCGACCTGCTCCGCACCCACGCCGCACGCTGCGTCTGGGTCGGCACGGCCGAGGCGATTGAGCATCTGGACCCGGCGGCCATCCGCGACGCCTACGACGTTCTCGTCACACCCGTCTCGGACGCCGTCCTCGGACGCCGTCTGACCGGATGGGCCCGGAACATCGAACGCACCGCCGCCATCGAGCAACTCGGCCGACGCGTCGAGCGGCTCGCCGAACAGAACAGCCGCCTCTCGGCACGGCTCGCCGAAACCGAACAGGCGACCGAATCCCTGGCCGAGAAGCGCCGGGGCCTCGACCAGGCCGTGAAGCGGATTCACGACGTCGCCGACCTCTCACGCCGAATCAACTCGTTGGACCTCGACCAGATCGCCGCCGTCTGCGTCGAAGAACTGCCGCTCCTGGTGGACGCCACTCGCGCCAGCCTCTACCTGTACGATGCCGCCGGCAACCGGCTCATCCTCCAGAAGAATGCCCCGAAACTGCCGCTCGCCGAACGTGTGGACCTGCGGGCCAACCCGCACAGCCCGACGGCCGTGGCCGTCCGAACCGGCGAACTGCTTCTGATCGGCGACTTCGACGAGTACCAGCGCGCCGCCAACGTCGTCCTGGAGCGCGAGTTCAAGGACCGCTACGCCACCTCCTCGTGCATCATCGTGCCGCTGAAGGGCGGCGACCGGGTGCGCGGCGTGCTGAACCTGGCCGACAAGAAGGACGGCACACGCTTCGACGAGGAGATCGACCTGCCCGTCATCGAGATGATCGCCGAACTCATCGGCGCCAGCATCTACAACGTCGAACTCTACCGCGAAATGGAGCACCGCGCCAAGACCGACCCCCTGACCGGCCTGGCGAACCGGCGAGGGCTCGAAGAGGCCCTTGTCCACGAGACCGACCGGGCCCGACGGTACGGGTCGACCCTGTCGGTCCTGATGATCGACGTGGATCAACTCAAGGGCATCAACGACCGCTTCGGCCACGCCGCCGGCGACGCCGCCCTCCAGAACATCGCCGCCGTGCTCCTCGAAACGGTCCGAAGCGTGGACGTGCCCGGGCGATGGGGAGGCGACGAGTTCCTCGTCGTCCTGCCCGACACCCCGGCCGCACAAGCCCAGCGCCTCGCCGTGCGACTGCGCCAGCGCGTGCGCGAGCGGCCCAGTACGGCCGACGACCAGCCGGTGGTCACCGGCCTCTCGGTCGGCGTGGCCGACTACCGGAAGGACGAAAGCCCCGAAGCGCTCGTCCGCCGCGTGGACCAGGCCATGTACGCCGCCAAAGACGGTGGCCGCGACCGCATCACCACGGCCGAACCCGCCGAGTAAACCACTGGCCCCCACCCGCACGTCACTCCGGGAAGACCGGCGACAGGGCCTTGTACGCCTCGGTGGCCGCGCGGTCGGGTTCGTCGGGATACGTGTACAGTTCGACGGCGGCGGCCCCCGAGTAGCCGACCTCGTCGAGCGCTCCTCGGATGGCGGCAAAGTCGATCTCGCCGCCCTCGCCCGGGATCAGGTGAAAGTGCACGCGATCCTTGATGTCCTCCAGGTGCAGGTGCTTCAGGTACGGTCCGAGGACCCGGGCCGCCTCGGCCGGATCGTCGCCCGCGCACCAGGCGTGACCGACGTCGAGATTCGCCCCCAGCCGCGGATGGTCCACCTCGTCGAGCAGGGCCTTCAAGTCGGCCGTCGTCTCGATGAACTGGCCCGGCTCCGGCTCGAAGGCCAGGTCCACGCCCGCCAGATCGGCCGCCTTGACGACCGCCTCCAGACCCTCGAGCAGCCGCTCGCGGTACACCTCGGGCGCCTCGCCCGAGAGCGGCTGGCCTCCGGTGATCGTTACGACGGGCGCCCCGAGCCGGTTCGCCAGCGTCATCGCGCCGCGGAAGATGTCGAGCCGGTCCTGCCGGTGCTGCGCGCTGGGCGAGATGAGGCTCGGCTCGAACGTCAGTTCCGCCGGCAGCGGCGTGAAGTACGCCATCGCCGTGTTGGCGTTGATGGCACAGGGCCGGAGGCCGAGCGAGTCGAGCCGTTCCTTCAGCCGCCGGGCCTCGTGCTCCGAGTACGTCGGCGGGTAGGCGTGCGGATGGTCGGCCAGGATCTCGACCGCCTTGTACCCGGCGGCCGCAATCCTGTCGCATGCGTCGGTCAGCGTGTGTTTGGTGTACGCGTTGGTGCTGAAGGCGAGGTGAATCATCGGTTGCTCCTTGCTGACGTGCCGCGTGATCGGCCCATGTTGGACCAGTTATCGTAATCGGGCGCAAGGCTGGAGGTCAAGCGCGACAAAAGACTGCGTTCCCGCCAGGGCGCGCCCCGGCCTACTCCTGGCGCGTGAGGCGCACAAGGACGACGCCGTGGACGAGGACCGGCGTGCTGAACTGGCCGTCGAAGACGCCTATTGTCTTCTGCCGCCAGAGGTCGCGGACGGTGTGCGGGCCTTCGATGCCGAGGTCCGACCAGCGGACGGCGACGGTGCGGGGGACCTCGTCGCGGTTGAAAAGGCCCACCGCCTTCGAGCCGTCCTCCATCTCCTTGGCCCAGACTTCGAGCGGACCGTCCACGGCCACGCGGGCGGCCTGGCGGCCGAGGGGGTCCTGGTTCACGGCCAGCACCTCGTCGTTCGTAAGGAGCCCCAGCGTGAACGCATCGAGTTCCTCCAGGTCGCAGCCCAAGAGGAGCGGCGAGGCCAGGAGGCACCAGAGGCTGATGTGCGTGTATTGCTCGTTCGGCGTCAGCGTGCTCGGCCGAAGCGACGGGCCCCATCCCACCTGGCCGATGACGAGCATGTCGGGGTCGTTCCAGTGTCCGGGCCCGGCGAACGGCCGCCACCTGTCCTGCGAGAAGCCGACCTCCGAGGCGCTGGCCCACGTGTCGGTCAGGTCGCTGGTGGTCCGCCAGGCGTTCGCGAGATGCGACCATTCGCGCGCCAGGTCAAACGGGGCGGTGTTCGAGAGGCTGAAGACGACGTCGCGGCCGGCGGCACGCAGGGCCTGGGCCATCCGCCGGGCGTGGAGCACATCGTTCGGCTTCCAGTCGTACTTGAGATAATCGATACCCCAAGCGGCAAACTGGCGGGCGTCGGCGTCCTCGAACGAGACGGCGCCGAACGTGTGCGCCTTTTTCGTGATGCGGCCGTCGTCAAGGTCCGACGAGCCGCCCGTATACCCGGCGTACGAGGTCTTCCACGGCGTGGAGTAGATGCCGAGTTTCAGGCCCAGGCCGTGGACGTAATCGGCGAGGGCCTTCATGTCGGGGAACCGGCCCTTGGGCTGGAGGGCGTACTCGGGCGGCATGCGTCGGCCCTGCCAGCCGTCGTCGATGTTGATGCAGGTCCAGCCGTGGCGGATGAGGCCGGAATGGACCATGGCGTCGGCGGCGTCGCGGACCTTCACATCGTTGATCGACTCGGCCCAGCAGTTCCAACTGTTCCATCCCATGGGCGGTGTCAGGGCGATGCGGTCGCCGACGACGATCCGCAGGGGCCGCTCGCACACACCCTTCGCGTTCCTTGCGATGAGGGTGACGACGTGCCCGCCGCGCTCGGTGAGACGGCCCGTGATGCGGCCGGTCGTGGGATCAAGCGCCAAGCCCTCGGGCAGTCCCTTCGCGGCAAACGTCATCGGCCGCACGCCGGTCGCCGGGATGGTGAACAGGAACGGGTTGCCCGGCCGCACGCCAAAGACGCGGGCGCCGACGATGCGCGGCTCCGGCGGAGGCGGCGGCGTCAGGATGCCATACTGCTCGGGCTCAGCCGCATGCACGCCCACCCAGGCACCGACCAGGACGAACACACCCAACGCCCAGGCCGAGCGGCGTTCAGCCGCCACCGGAACGGCCGCGGTCGTCGCCGTTCCGGCGACGGCTAAACACGGCGCCTGGCCGTTTCGTTTAGCCGTCGGCGGCGCGCCGACGGTCGTTGCCGTTCGAACGTCGGCGCCTATTCCCGTCGCCGTTCCGGCGACGGCTAAACGTGCTGGCATGACGCTCGCCCTTCTACTCCTTCGCCGGCTTCAGGATGATCGATTGCAGGTTCATGACGGCCAGGCCGGGCTTGGTTTTGGGCGTGACCGAGACCGCGATCTTGCCCGCCTTCTCAATCGTGACCTTGCCCAGCGTCTCGGCCTTGAAGGCGGTCCAGGACCCGGTGGCGGCGATCTTGCCGGCAACCTGCTGGTCGCCGACGGCCACGACGTACTCGCTGCCGCCGGACCCCGTGGCCGCGGCGTACGTGATCTCGACGGCGAAGGTGCCGGGCTTGGCAACGTCGGCCGACCAGGAAACCCAGTCACCGGCGTTGGTCCAGAACCCGATGTTGTCCTTCCCGCCGGCCGACTCGTACTTGGCCTTCTCGCCGTGAACGGTGGCGTCGCGGGCCACGAGGACGATGCTCCCCTCGGGCGCCTGTTTGACGGGGGCGCCGAAGGCCAGCGACTCGTCAACCTGCGGCGTCTCCTTGAAGTGGACGGCAATGACCGTGGCGTCAAGGTCGGGAATCTCGGGCGGGTGCAGCGTGAGCGTCTGGACGCCCTCGTCGCTCGTGACCTCGTGCCTGGCCGCGCCCAGGCGCGCATCCACCGGCTCGACCTTCACCACCTCGCCCTTGACGCCGACCAGTTTCACCGGCCCATCCCAACCGAAGACGTGCACGTAGAGGGTGTTGCCCTTGACGGTGCACCGTCCGTCGAAGGGGTGCCTGGTCCAGGGGCTGGCGGTGGTGCCGTAGATGGCGCCGCCGTTGTGCTTGAGCCACCGCCCCACCGCCTTGAGGCGGGTGATGCTGGGCTCGGGGATGAGGCCTTCGGCCGTGGGGCCGACGTTCAGGAGGAAGTTGCCGCCCTTCGAGGCGATGTCGATGAGTTTGCGGATGAGGTCGCTCGTGGATTTCCAACTCTGGTCGTTCGCCTTGAAGCCCCACGTGTTGTTCATGGTCATGCAGGTTTCCCAGAGGCGTCCCTTGATGGCTCCCGCGGGGATGTTCTGCTCGGGCGTCTCGTAGTCGCCGTCGGTGGTCTTGCGTTTGCCCACGCGGTTGTTGACCATGAGGCTCGGCTGGAGGGTGCGGCAGAACGTGTAGAGGTCGGCGCCCTTGGCCTCGTCCCAGTCCTTGATCCACTCGCCGTCGAACCACAGGATGCCGAGCGGCCCGTAGCCCGTGATGAGTTCCTTGACCTGCGCCTTCAGGTGCTCGCGGTACGTGGGGAAGCCAAGCGCCTTGGCGTCGGGATGGTGCCAGTCCATGATGGAGTGGTAGAAGCAGAACGTGATGCCGGCCTTGCGGCAGGCTTCGGCAAGTTCCTTCAGCGGGTCGCGCGCGAAGGGCGTGGCGTCGATGATGTCGTACTCCGTGTGCTTCGAATCCCACATGCAGAATCCGTCGTGGTGCTTCGACGTGATGACCATGTAGGTCATGCCGGCGTCCTTGGCAATGCGGACCCACTCGGTGGCGTCGAACTTCGTGGGGTCGAACTGTTTGGCGAACGTCTCGTACTCGGATACCGGGATCTTGGCCTTGTCCATGATCCATTCGCCGCCGCCGCCGACCTCCTTGCCCTTGTACACGCCGGCCGGCACGGCGTAGACGCCCCAATGGATGAACATGCCGAACTTGCCGTTGCGGAACCACTCGGTGCGCGGCGAGGCGAGCGGGTCGTCGTCGAGAGGCGCGTCGCGCAGGGCGGACGTTGCCTTTATCGCATTCGAGGCGCCCGGCTGGGGCGAAGCCGGCCGTGAGACCTCGGTGGCTCCGCCGCAGCCGGCCAGCAGGATCACAACGGCGGTCAGGACCAGGATTGGACCAGTAAAACGCGCGAGTCGAGCGAGCATGGCGAATCCCTCCTTGCAGCGCGCCGCGCAATCGCGGCGGCCAGATGAGTGCTTGTCGCCCCGCGCCTTTCGCGCGGGGGCTAGTCCTGCAACGCCACTTCGCCTTGTTGTCCGCCTGGTGGCCTTCCCAGGCCACGAGGAACAGGCATAGACTGCGTTCGCGGCGGCCTGGGAAGGCCGCCGCGCGGAACGTACCGTAGCAGCGCTAACGCCGGCCGGCGCTGAAGTTGCCGACCGCCTCCGAGGTTCGCAGATACCGATTGTAGATACGCAGGCCGCCAAGGCGACCGCTCAGCATCGGCGCAAGCGACACGTCCTCGCGTCCGTTCACGTCGCCGAGTTCGGGCGGGAACCGCGTCCAGCCGCATTCGCGTTTCTCGCCGCCGTCGCACAGCACGCCGTCCACGACCCACGTGATGATCTTCGGCCCGCCGTCCACGATGATGACCACGTGGTGCCAGACGCCGGGCGTCAGGATGCCCAGGTCGCAGTCGGCCGTCACGCGGGTCTTTCCGTCGCTCATCGACAGGCCGATCGTGCCCTTGCCGGTCGTCTCGACGGCCATGCCCTTGCCGCGCGCCGCACGCGCATCGAGGATCGTCTGTCCGCCGGTCAGGCTGTCGAACCAAACCCAGAGGCCGATAGCAAACCCGCCGCCGCTCGCCAGGTCCGGCAGCGTCGGCAGTTTCAGTGGCGCCCCCGGCCCGCACTGCCTGGCCGACAGGTTGACGACCAGGCCCGCGTCGGACGGGTACTCCATCCGGTGCTGTTCCAGAAGCAGGCCGATGAGGCGCTCGCTGATCCGGTGAACGCGGGCCGTCGTCTTGTTGGTCTCGGTGATGAAGTACCGGCCGCGATCGTACAGAAAATCCGGGTACGACATGCGCACCTTGGGGTCGGGGTCGTAGAGGACGATCTCGGGCTGGGACCAGAGGATGCGGCCGTCTTCAACGCGTCCGGCGGCCAGCCACGCGGGGTTGCGCCCCTCGTAGTCCTTGCCGCTGTGGTTGTGGAACCACAGGAGGTAACGATCCTCGTACACGTACCAGATCTTGACGTTGGCCCGGGGGTTCTTGACGGGGCGGCCGCCGGGCGAGTACGTCAGCCGCTCGGGCTCCGACCAGGTGCGGCCGCCATCGAGGCTCCGCGAGGTGCCGATGTACCCGGTCGCCGTGCGGAAAAGACAGACGAGGCGCCCGCGCCCCACACGCGCCACGACGTGCTCCTCCTGAACCGAGCCGAACTCGGCCGACCGGATGCCGCGGTCGCCTTCCGGCAGGAGCGTCCACTGCACGTCGTCCGGGTTGCGCGCGTACAGGAGGTTCTTGCCGTGGAAGAGCCAGCCCTCTCCCTCGCCGAGCATGTACTTGCCGAGTTTCGTGAAGGGCAGCAGGATATCGTAGCCCAGGCGGACGGGCTTGGCGATGCCCCAGAACATCCGGACCTCGCCGTTCCAATCGTTCGCCAGGTCGCAGGCGGTGGCGCGCATCGGCAGGCGGTAGCGCTTGTCGGACCACGTCTTGCCGCCGTCGGCGGACGTCCGGTAGCAGTACCACCCGAGCGTGTCGGCCCGGATCGGTTTGCCCTTGAGCGTGCCGACCCGGTCGCCGTTGTAGGTGTAGAAGACGTACACGCGGCCCTCGGCATCGACGCACGGGACGGCCCACGACGCTTCGGGCCCGCCGGCCGGCTCGATGTCCACGAGCGGCGACCACGTCTTGCCCTGGTCCTTGCTGGTGGTGGCGACGATGTGCTGACCCTTCTCGCCCTCGGCGCCTTTGCCGGTGGTCAGGACGCACAGCCACACGTCGTCGCGCAATTCGACGACGTACGGCTGGTCGGCGTAGCCTTCGCTCGGGATCTCGCGGCCGGTCCGGATATTGCGCCAGTCGGGCACGGGTTCGGCCCCAGGCGCAGCAGCCGCAGCAATCAACACGGCGACGGCAGCGGCGATCGTTGCGTGCACGTTCATGCCTTCTTCTTTTTCTTCCCGGCGAAGGTGCTCCACGGCACGACGCCGCAGCGTTTCGCCCAGGCCTCGTACACGGCCGCCATCTTCCCGGCCACGTCGGGATGCTTGCCGGCCAGGTCGGTGAGTTCCGTGCGGTCGGCCTCCATGTCGTAGAGTTCCCACTTGCCGGGATGGCGCGACACGAGTTTCCACTTGCCCATGCGGACGGCCCGGTTGCCCTCGTGTTCCCAGTAGATGGCCTCGTGTCCCTGGCGGCGGCCGGTCCGGAACACGGGCAGGAGGCTCTTGCCCTCGCACGGCGTGATGGGCTTGCCCTTGTGGGTGTCGGGGTACTCGGCGCCGGCCACGTCGCAGCAGGTGGCCATGATGTCGATGAGGTGGCCGGCCTCGTGGGTGATGGCTCCGCCCTTCCTGATGACGGCGGGCCAATACGCCACGAGCGGCGTCGAGATGCCCCCTTCGTGCACCCAGTGCTTGTAGAGCCGGAACGGGGTGTTCGAGGCGTTGGCCCACGGAAGGCCGTAACTGAGGAACGAGTCGGCCGGCCCCGGCGGCACGCCCTTCTTGCCGCGGTTGACCTCCTCGGCGCACCCGCCGTTGTCCGCCAGGAACAGGACCAGCGTGTTCTCCTCTTTCCCCAATTCCTTGACCTTCTTCAGGATGCGGCCTATCCCGGCGTCCATGCGGTCGATCTGGGCGGCGTAGACGGCCATCTTCAGGTCGCGCATTTCCCGATCTTTGACGCTCTCCCACGCCGGGGCGCGGCCGTCGCGCGGCGTAAGCGGCCACGTCTTGTCAACGATGCCCATCCGGATCATGCGGGCGTGACGCTCCGCACGCAGCGCGTCCCAGCCCTTCAGGTACTTGCCCTTGTACTTCGCGATGTCCGCGGGATGGGCGTGAAGCGGCCAGTGCGGCGACGTGTACGGCACGTACAGGAAGAAGGGTTTCGAGTCGCGTCCGACCTCATCGAGCATGGCGACGGCGTTATCGCTGAAGGCGTCGGTCATGTAGAAATCGTCACCCTCGGGCGCGGCCGGTTCGTTGTCGCGGGCGAACGTGCGGCCGGGGTCGAGACGCCAGTAGTTCGAGCCGCCGCTGATCAGGCCGTAGTACCGGTCGAACCCGCGGTCGCACGGCCAGTGCGGACGGTCCTCGCCCACGTGCCACTTGCCCGACATCAGGGTGTGGTAGCCGGCGGGCCCCAGGGCCTCGGCAATCGTCACGCACTGCTCGTTCAGGTAGCCCTGGTACGGCGGGATGCCCTTGTTGCCGACCATGTGGCCGACGCCGGCCTGGTGCGGGTACAGGCCCGTCAGGAGCGAGGCCCGCGTCGGGCAGCATCGGGCGGTGTTGTAGAACTGCGTGAACCGCAGGCCGCCGGCCGCCAGCCGGTCGATGTTCGGCGTGGCAATCTCGCCCCCGTAACAGCCGATGTCCGAGAAGCCCATGTCGTCGGCCATGATGAGGATGATGTTCGGCCGGTCGGCGGCGGCAGCGCGGGCGCGGCGGACAAGCGGACCGACCATCGCCGCGCCGAGGGCGGCGCCGGCGGCGGTTCTCAGAAACTGGCGGCGGGTTTGTGGCTTGGGCATCACTACCCCCGTTCAATCGTGGCCGCGACCGAAGGTCGCGGCTCGAACACGCGCCGCGCCCGCCGCCGCGGGCGTTGCCCGCTATGGCGGGTCTTCGACAAGCGCGGCGGCTAACATGGCGAACACCTACTCGTACAACGTTGCGATGGCGTCCACGGCGGGCGGCACAAGCGGCGCGGTGCGGCCGCCCCGCGTGATTCGGCACTCCCCTCCCCGCCCGGTGAATCGGCCGACGACCGCGGCATCGATGCCTGCCGCCGCCAGCGCTGCAACCATCTCCTCCACGTCGTCGGGCGCCGCCGCCGCGACCAGCGCGCCGCTGCCGATGGCTTCGAGCGGGTCGATGCCCACGGCGTCGCACAGCACGCGCGTCTCGTCGCGGACGCGAATCGCATCCGCATCGACCTCGATACCCAGGCCCGACGCCCGGGCCATCTCCCACAGGCCCGTCACCACGCCGCCTTCGGTCACGTCGTGGAGGGCGTGGGCGCCGGCGTCGCGGGCGAGGCGCGCGTCATCCACCACGTTGATACCGGGGTCGAAGAGGAAGTTCCGCGCCCGCTCGAGCACCTCGGCGTCCAC
>Ga0307379_10011446_pt1 | contig 11639 bp, 9 predicted proteins | sample UN2MG_FD_202237 | JGI IMG/M metagenome (GOLD analysis project Ga0307379, IMG submission 202237) | Soil microbial communities from Risofladan, Vaasa, Finland - UN-2 | ecosystem: Environmental > Terrestrial > Soil > Coastal area > Acid sulfate soil | place: Finland: Risofladan, Vaasa | collected... | reverse complement strand
CTGGTGAGGTTGCCGTTGGCGTCCCAGGTGAATCCCAGCGACCGTCGACTCGCCATACCCAGAAGAGCGAGCTTAGTTGTCGGCCCTTCCACCGCCGATCAAGAATACCTGCCCCCCTAGGCGATACACTCAGTCCGTACCCATTCCCAGATAGAACGCCATGCGCTCGTCTATGCCGACGAGCACGCGACCCAACTGGTCGAGCGTCATGCACTCAGGGGACAGGTTAGTGTTCAAGGCCGATACATACTGATCATACTGCACTACAGCCTTGCACCTCCATTCTGGCGGACCCACCGGCCCCATGTCCATTTGGGCACAGGCGAAGCGCTGCAGATCGCCGACACGGCTGTGGTACACCCATTGTTCTGGCACGTGCCAGGGGATGAGCACGCTATTGTGATGGAGGAATTCGCTGGTTGAGAAATCCGACTCAAAGGCTCTACGGGCCTCAATCTCCGACCTGTACCGGTAAAGCCGTTGCTCGGCACCGAATGTCTCGCACCCCGTGCCTTCGTGGCACAACTGCGTTTGCAGGCTCTCAATCTCCCCGTGCTCACCCTGCGCACGCTCGGGTGGCGGCAAGGGAGTCATGCAGACCGACCAGTCTGTAGGAAAGGCGGACCCATCAATCATCAGCTCATGCATATCCAACGTAGGAGTAGGCGTCTTGCCGACATCCCTGATATGGCATCCACCACCTATGAGCACACATAGACACCAGAGCGCCATCAGGCACCGCATTCTGTGCTTGTTCATCGTCATTCTGCTATCGCATCCTCTCGATCTAGTACCAAGACGGCGTGTCCCTAGTTCTCGAAATCTCACCTCTGTCGCCAGCTTCCAGAACCGCATTCATGATGTGAGATGTCTGGACATTGACAGCGTGCGCATTCCAAAGGCGCATACCTATTGTGGTTCCAACTCGATCCTCAGGATGATCGAACACCCAGGTGGCGGGAAGGTACACCACGTGCCACCACGGTCGCGGTCTCGGGAGACGACAAGGGTCACGATACTGGACCGCGTAGCTAACGTCCGAGGGGATCTGCACCAGTCCCGCAGCGTTTAGTAGTTCGGCTGAGGCGAAGCCAGCTGCCCTGCCCAGGTACCCAAACATTATGTTGCCCCAGATGTCGTAGTAATACCGGTACTCTCCCACCCACTGCGAGGTTCCGAATTCATCAGCGATGTCAGACTTGGGGTCCCAAGGTCCCCCTGGGCGCACCATCCGTCCGAAGATGCGATATGCCTCTATCTTCGCCTCCACCCTCTGGCCAAGCGAGCCCCAGCCCCAGATCACTGACCTGTTCAGAGCCGCTAGCCACCCGGTGGTTGGGCTCTGTGCATTCTTTACCATTTCAGCGCGTATCCAGGCAACGACAGGCGGCTCGGGCAAGTCGAGTTCCTGCTGGGGAGCAAGTCCACTTCGGTCTATCATGTTCACAGGGTCGTTCATGACATACACATATCGGTTGGAAGTAGATGGACTCCGTTGGCTGCCCGCCCACGGATCCTTCGTGATGAACCTCCCCACCTGCGGCTGGTAGTACCTGGCCCGCAGGTACAGCAGCTCTACCTCCCCGTCCCAGGCCTCGCCGGTGAACTGGTAGGGGTTGTACACGTCGCCGCCCACCAGGGGCACCCCGAAGGGATCGTGGGCGTAGTTGGTCTCTATCTGGCCGGTGGTGTCTACAAGTTGCCGCACGCTCCCCAGCCCGTCGTGGGCGTAGTACAGCCTTTCGGATTGCTGCTGCGCCAGGATGTCCAGCCCGTAGAGGTACACCGCCTCGGTGTCGCTGATCACCAGAGGCAGTCCCGCCGCCAGGTCGACGACGTAATCCGTGGTGTCTCCAGCGACGGTCTTGCTCGTTCGCACCCCATCGCCGTTGTAGGCGAACTGGGTGGTCAGGGACCCTTCGGTCACCTGGGTCAGCCGGTTGGTCTGGTCGTAGGTGTAGCTGCGCACACCATCGCTGGTGAGGTTGCCGTTGGCGTCCCAAGTGTACGACACCCCGCCCACGTCGGTCAAGCGGTTGGCCGCGTCGTAGGTGTAGTCGACCGTGCCCCCAGGAGAGACCATGGTCAGGCGGTTCCCCACCCCATCGTAGCTGTAGCTGTACGTCTCCCCACTGGAATAGCTCGCCAGGGTCAGACGGTACAGCGGGTCGTAGGCGTAGTCGATGGTGATGGGTATGACCACCTTCGTGGTCACCGTGGCCACAACCGGACTGGATAGCTGCTTGGCGTTGGCCTCCACCACGTTGACCACTTCATCCCCGCTCACCTCGCCCACCGTCACCAAAAAGGTGGAGCTGATCGCCTCCCCCATGCTCAGTGTTCCGACACGCCAGGTCAATTCGTGCTTGGGGCTGCTGTATCGCCACTCGTTTTCCTGCGGCGGGTAGGTCACCTCTGAAGGCAGGGCGTCCACGAGCACCAGGCTGCTCAGATCCTCCTGGCCCGTATTGGTGAGAGCGACAGTGTAAGTGATGGTGTCGCCCGCCCACACCAGCGAAGGCTCGGCCAGCTTGCGCATGTCGAGTAGCTCTCCCGCTCGAGATGCGGGTGCCCGCGCAGGGGTGGCGGTCGGGGTGATCGTTGGCGTGGCCGTCACGGTGGGACTGGCCGTGGGCGTCGCGGTCGGCGTGGCCGAGGGAGGCGTCTCCGTGGGTGTCCACGTGTGAGTCGGCGTAGCAGTCGCGGTTTCGCCCGGCGTTTCCGTGGGCGTGGAGGTAGCTGTGGCCTCTGGTGTGCTCGTGGGAGTGGCGGTGTCCGTCGGTGTGGGCGTATCGGTTTCCACCGGCTCGCTGCCTGGCGTCCAGGTGGGTGTCGGCGTCCACGTGGGTGTCGGCGTCAACGTGGGGGTCACCGGCTCCTGCCTCACCTCCAGGGGCAGAGGGGCAGCAACGCCCGCCGCCCATTCGTACGACAAACCCATCGCTCTGCCCGGGGATCGAGAGTTTACCCCGTCCCACGAGGCGAGAGAGGGGAGGTCCGAACGCCCTTCCCTTTCTGTGCGTAGTGCACCGGACCGGACTCCGCAAACCCTCCGCCACCCTCACCCGGCGGTAGCAACGTCTCAACCACCTGCAAGCGGTTGCCCACGTCGTCCAGCCCGAAGAGGTACACCGCCTCGGTGTCGCTGATCACCAGAGGCAGTCCCGCCGCCAGGTCCAGGACGTACTCCGTGGTGTCTCCAGCGACGGTCTTGCTGGTTCGCACCCCGTCGCCGTTGTAGGAGAACGGCATTGTCAACGATCAACCGACGTCGTTGTTTGCCTCAAGGGGTTTCGACACGCCGGAAATGGTCGGCCTGGCATCCCGAAACCGCAAAGCCTCCATCCGAGTGATACCACATGTGGTGCAGTAGAAGCTCCCCGGCAGAATCGACCCGCACGTTGAGCACAAGCTCGCTCTCCATGTAGAGGTACTCCCGCGCAAATGGATCGTAGAAAGGGTGTGGTGGCAGCCTTGGCTCCCCAGTACACCCTGGCTGTGAAGTGGGACAAGGAAAACCCAATCCGTCCAGTTCGGCTATGGTGATTCCAGACGCGTAGTACCGCCCTCCCTCAAGGTGGACCCGCACCCTCCCATCGGGAAAGCGCTCCACCCTCCACTCCGCCCACTGGCTTTCGTAAACATAGCCTTTCAGCTGGTAGTTCTCGTAGACTTGCCTGAATGTCCCATCTTCTCTCAAGGTCAGCCTGTCAAGGTCGCCAGCGGGCCAGCCAGCATAGCGGGTCTCCCACGTGCCCACCAGGTCGGAATCCTGGAAAGTCGGCGGAGGAGGCGAGTACGGTGCTTCAAGGCAGATTGGATTCGCGAAGGGAGAGTAGGAGGCCAACGGACATGGACACATACAAGCGGATCCCGTCACGAGCAGGAGAAGCGCCAGTGGAACCAGACTTGGTCTTAGTCTTCGCTCCATCATCTGCTACTTCCTGACTCCTTTTGGATCGTCCTCGTACCAGTAGAAATGGTGGCGCACTGTGGTGCCCCACCAGTCCCCGGGCCACCACTTGAGCGGCTCGCGGCTTACTGGCTGCCACCATTCGTGAGGGAGCCAATAAGCATCTTGTTGCCCCGGCCATCGGCCAAAGGACGGCCGATCCATTCTGTTGAATACGTCAAACCTCACCCTGGCGACGCCTGCCTGGTGGACACTGATGAGGTCGAATGATCCCTGAACGCCACCTACGGGATCGATGCGTCCCTCAGCTTCCGCGGACCCACGGCCGATGACGCACATAGCCAGTTCATAATTCTCCCGGGCATACGACGCCCAGGCAAGTAGTTGTCCATCGCGATCGATCTTGTGCGGACGCTCAAACGGCAGGTCCCAGTCTTCCTTTGCCCACTCACTTTTGAACCAAGCTATGGCAGGGTCGTCCATCACGTCCTGAGTAAACGAGTTGTACGGGCCGAACCACTGATCCGGACCGCCAATTGGGAAGAACCAGGTGAGCAGCATCAGTTCCGCGTGGCCCAGGGAGGCCCTTCGCGAGTAGCCAGTCTGCGCATAGGTCATCATCTCCTGATACAAGACATATGGATCCGGCTCATAACCCAGCAGAATCTCATGCGGTACCCACGCTGTGAGTATCAGCTCCACAACCTCTGGAGGCACGCGAACTTCCGGCGCCACAACATGGGGAGACTGGCCACAGTCCGGGCAAGCCGGGCCTGGACCTGTGAAGTCCAGGCCGGTCGGATCAGCATAGTTGACAGGGCTGTTCAGTACGTACACGTACCCATTCAACGTGCCAGGCCGCTGGTCGTCTCCGGGCCAAGGATCCTTCGTGATGAACCTCCCCACCTCCGGCTGGTAGTACCTGGCCCGCAGGTACAGCAGTTCCACCTCCCCGTCCCAGGCCTCCCCGGTGAACTGGTACGGGTTGTACACGTCGCCCCCCATCACCGGCACGCCGAAGGGATCGTGGGCGTAGCTGGTCTCTATCTCGCCTGTGGTGTCCACCAGTTGCCGCACGCTCCCTAACCCGTCGTGCACATAGTACAGCCTTTCGGATTGCTGCTGCGCGATGATGTCCAGCCCGTGGAGATACACCGCCTCCGTGTCGCTGATGACCACGGGCAGGGTGGCTGCCAGGTCCAGGACGTACTCCGTGGTGTCTCCAGCGACGGTCTTGCTGGTTCGTACACCATCGCCGTTATACGCGAACTGGGTGGTGAGAGGTCCTTCCGTGACCTGGGTCAGCCGGTTGGTATGGTCGTAGGCGTAGCTGCGCACACCATCGCTGGTGAGGTTGCCGTTGGCGTCCCAAGTGTACGACACCCCGCCCACCTCGGTCAAGCGGTTGGCAGCGTCGTAGGCATAGTCGACCGTGCCCCCAGGAGAGACCATGGTCAGGCGGTTCCCTACCGCATCGTAGCTGTAGCTATACGTCTCACCGCTGGAATAGCCGGCCAGGGTCAGACGGTACAGCGAATCGTAGGTGTAGTCTATGGTGATGGGTGTGATCACCGTGGTGGTCACCATGGCCGTAACTGGATCAGGTAGCTGCTTGGCGTTGGCCTCCACCTCGTTGACCACTTGATCCCCGCTCACCTCTCCCACCGTCACATAAAAGGTGGAGCTGATCGCCTCCCCCACGTCCAGCGTACCGACACGCCAGGTCAGTTCGTGCTTGTTCTTGCTGTAGCTCCACTCGTTTTCCTGGGGCGGGTAGGTGACCTCGGAAGGTAGGGCGTCCACGAGCACCAGGCTGCTCAGATCCTCCTGGCCCGTGTTGGTGAGGGCCACAGTGTAAGTGATGGTATCACCTCGCCACACCGCCGAAGGTTCGGTCAGCTTTCGCATATCGAGTTGCTCCCCGGCTCGAGCTGCAGGCGCCCGCGCAGGGGTGGCGGTGGGGGTGATCGTCGGCGTGGCCGTCACGGTGGGACTGGCCGTGGACGAGCACTGCCGTGGCGCACTTGCCGCTTGGCTACGCGGCTATGGTACCTCCATCACTCCGTAGCCCTGCCAGTCGCGCAGCGACTGCGACCACTGCTCTGGGGTAGTGCCCAGGTAGGTGCCCAGGTAGCTAATGCCTAGTTGGATGAAGGTCCCGAGGGGCCCCGCCTCGGAGTACCATACTTGGATAACGGTGGTCTCCGGTCGCAGTACGAGCTGGTCAGCCGGCAATTCAAGGGTGGCCGTGAAGCCGTACGACGGATAGAACAAAGTGACCTGCAACATGGGCACGTGGCGGCCCGTGACCATGACATGCAACTTGTCCGGGGGGCCATACCTTTGCAGCAGGCTCTCGAGGGTAACATCGTAGTCGGGGTAGATGATCATATCTCTAAGCACACCACCCTCGATGGCGAAGTCGTTGCTGTCCACGTTACTGCTTCGGGCCGCGGTGCTTCGCCACTGTATGCTACTCCCCACTACCTGTCCGCCACGCGATAGCGCAGCACGGTAGATGGTTCGCGTGTCGACGAATCTGCTGGATCGCAGGAACTCAAGCGCGTCATCCTCGGTGGATTGGCCCGGTGTCAGTCCTTGCCAGCAGGGTGGCTCGCAGGGGTCCCCTGTGAGCAAACTCATCCCCACCGGCGGCGGTCCAGCACACCCTACACAAAGGCCCAGGCTGAGCAGGCCCGCCCACACAAGTCCTGTAGCGACTCGTCGCTGTGTGGCCATCGATTGCACAGCCTTCCTGCACAGGCCAATTGTCACCTCACAGACGGTCGCACATTTCAGCAAGAGGGCGAGCGCACCACAGGCGGGTTGGGGGTGCCTCGCTGACGGTCGACTCGGTGTCCGCGCGCTCTCGGCCTCGAAAGCGACATGGCAGTTCTCCTTGGGTGTCATCACCTGGCCCCTGTCTCCCGTCATCCGGCCGCCTGCTCCTGCCATTCCTCCCACCGTTCTGCCCCCAAGTACGTGTCGCGGTACTCGAAGGATCTCCACTCGTCTGGATAGCGGAAACGCCCGGGGTTGCCAGGATTCATTCGCTCGGCCACGAAGTACCACCTGCCCTCCGATATCTGTTTCCCATGAGTACCCGCGTAGTCGTCATAGACGTATGCCATGAGCGAGTCTGCCCAGTCCTCGCGAGGATTCAGCCCCTCCGTTGGGCGTCCCCGCAGCCAATCCCTGACTATGGGCACCGCAGGCCCCCGTTCCTCACGGGGCACCTCGCACTCGGCCAGCCGGCTCGTCCAGAATCCGCTGGCCATTTCACCAGAAAGCCTGCCCCCTTCATTGCCGAAACCGAAATCCCAGAAGTGGGCCAGCTCGTGCACCATGGTCGCCTTCATCCAGCCACCGCCCTCCCAGTCCCAGTACTTCCCAGGCAGGGTAACCCCGGTGAAAAAGGTCCAGCCGCCCTTCGGGCCCACAAACGGGATCACCAATTCGCTCTCCCTCTTGTAGAGAGGCACCGGCCCTATCTTCGAGCGGAAATCCGCTGTTCCCCCCTGCATCTTGACCGCGAAATCGGTGGCCGCATGCATGACCAAGTTCAGTTGCTCCACGCTCCAGTTCGACCAGAGGACGTAGTACAGGTTTGGCACCGCATCCTGCGAGGTTCTGAAGGTCATGTCTTCTCCCCCAACCTCAATGTCGAAGAAATACCGCAACTGGTCGGCCAAGTTCTTTAGCTGCGGATCTGGATCCACGATCTGGGGCTGGCAGGGCCAGGGATAGACCCCGCATCCCTGCAAACCGCTTGGATCTACCAGTTTCAATGGGTTGTTCCGCGCATAGACATAAAGGTTGAGGGTACCCGGCCTCCCGAGGTCTCCCTCCCACGGGTCTTTGGTCACGAACCTACCCACCTCCGGCTGGTAGTACCTGGCCCGCAGATACAGCAACTCCACCTCCGCGTCCCAGGCCTCCCCCGTGAACTGGTGCGGGTTGTACACGTCGCCGCCCATCACCGGCACGCCGAAGGGATCGTAGGCGTAGTTGGTTTCTATCTGACCCATGGTATCGACTAGCTGCCGCACGCTCCCTAGCCCATCGTGCACATAGTACAGCCTTTCGGATTGTTGCTGCGTGATGATGTCCAGCCCGTACAGGTACACCGCCTCGGTGTCGCTGATCACCACGGGAAGCGTGGCTGCCAGGTCCAGGACGTACTCCGTGGTGTCTCCAGCGACGGTCTTGCTGGTTCTCACCCCATCGCCGTTGTAGGCAGAAGTCGATTGTTGGGCTGCGCCCCAATCATACGTTCCACCCTCTTGGCCTATTCGTTGGTGTCAACCCGGACTCACTCGCCACGCCTGTTCAAGGCTAACAGTGTGCAAAGAACGCTTCTCAAGGCGTGCCCGGAGGCCCTGGCGGCAACATCGGGGGCTCTCTAATGACACTGCCGTACCCTTCCCAATCATGCCAACCTTGCAGCCACTTTTCGAGCACTTCTCGCTGCTCCTCTGTCAGGGGCTTGCCCTTGCCCCACGCATGAGCAACAAGTACATCCTCCAATGGGGCAGGCTCATAGTACTCGACTGCCACCACCTCCGTCTCCGGCCTGAGTTCGAGATCATCCCGAAACTCAAGCATCATACCCAACTCACGATAGAATAGAAGGACTCTTCGGCCAGGCGCGAACTGGTCCGGAGGACCATATCTGTCCACCACCTGCCCTAGCGTGACCCTAGAGTCAACATGCATCCTCATGATCTGCAACACACCATCTTGCACGTCGAATATGCTTTGCTCGCAGCGTGGCCATCTTGGGTACCATCGGATTTCTAATCCCCCCGGGTATCTGCTTTTCTCAATGCCAGGCTCGACATACTCGCTCGTCGCCAGGAACTCATCGACCTCTGCCTCGGTAGATGTACCAGGAACGAGGCCCTGCCAGCAAGGTGGCTCGCAAGGTTCGCCGGTCAGCAAGCTCTTGTCGAGCGGCGCGGGTTCACCGCAGCCGACGCACAGCCCCAGGATCAGGACCCCCAAATTGACCAGAACAGCGAGGAAGCGCTCCAGTCCCATGGTTTGTGCATCCCTCCCGCTTGTGCGTACCGATGTCCATCCAGCCCGTAGAGGTACACCGCCTCGGTGTCACTGATCACCACCGGAAGCGTCGCCGCCATGTCGAGGACGTACTCCGTGGTGTCTCCGGCCACGGTCTTGCTGGTTCTCACCCCATCGCCGTTGTAGGCGAACTGGGTGGTCAACGTACTGTCGGTCGTTGGCTAATGGCTTTTGAGTCTTGGAGCGAGGCGTCTATTCCGTGTCTTCCCCAACATAGTGTGCCATCTTGTCGTCGATGGCAATCAGAACGCGCTCCAAGTCGGCCCGTTGCCATGGCCTCGGCAGTGTCTGGGTTGCGATCAAGGGGTCTCTACATGACGGAACATGTTCCGTTCACATCCTACGATGGCAAATCCTTCATCAGCTGATGACCACATATGGTAGAGAAGAAGCTCTCCAGAGCGATCAATCCGGACGTTGAGGACAACCTTTGCCCGCATGTCTACGGATTCGTTGGAAACCGGGTCATAGAAGACCCATCTCTCTAACCCTACGCCCTGTTCAGCCACTCTGATCCCTTCCTCGTAGAAGCGCGCACCTTCCAGGCAAATCCGCAGTCTTCCGTCGGGAAACCGCTCCAGCGACCACTTGTTCCACGGCGTCTCATAAACGTAGTCTTCATCGTAGCCATCGTCATACAGTTGTCGGAACGTCCCATCTGCCTTGAAGGTCAATCTGTCAATACTCTCGCCATAGCGCGCTTCCCAGGTACCTACGAAGTCGGCATCCTGAAGGGTGGATGGCGGGTTTGAATAGGGCACCTCAATGCACTTCCGAATTGAATTGAGAGGTGCACCACATAACAGCACAGCGGCTAGCAAGACAGCGGCCAACAGAGCTACACCTCTCATGCCTCGCCTCCAATTCCTAGATCGTGCCCCCAACAGGACCTCGCGTATCGCCACCGCTACGAATGAGAGGAGTAGTCCCAGGAACAGCACGATGAGCAGCACCACGGATGACCAGAACAGACACGATATGCTGGGCATGCGCCTAGTCTCCTGGCGTCACGAGGTTTCTCGGTCACCTCGGCAACAGGACGACGCCGGCGAGGTCGTCCTCATAGATTTGTCCGAGTCGGTGTCGGCCTCAATCGCGACGGTATCAGCAATCCCACCGGATTTGATGGCCGTACGTTAGACGGCTGAAAGCGCCCTAGTGGCTGGAGGAACGCTACCTTGCTGAGAAGAGACGCTCAACCCGTTGGGTTCAACGGCCCGCTCGCCTCTGCCTTCCCTCTACACACGTGGTCCTATGGTGCAGCCCCAGCGCGCGTCCTCGTCCCCCTCCTCCCGCCGGCGGCAGAACTCATTGCCTCACTCGGTGGACAACCATTCCGTCCATCATCCGCGCATGAAGCGTATGTCACCGGTCGAAACGCTCTGAGAAGAGAGGTTCAAAGAGTCCTACCCAGCAGCCTAGCGGCATCGGCTCTTCCCAGTGAAAGTATTGATGTACGGTGCCGCCCGGACCCCAATCGCTGCGATCCCTGTTTTCTACCAACGGTCGCCTAGTCCCAGGGATTCTGGTTCCCGAGGCCCAGCCCATCGCGTTGTAGGCCTCAATCTTGACCATGTCACTGCTGCTATCGCTCTTATCCACTTTGATCTCGTTCAGAGAGCCAAGAGGAACACCCGTTGGATCGCCCAGCAGGAATAGCCTGAGATGCTCACGAGCGTAGGCTACCTGTCCCCAGAACAGCCTGTGGGGCAACGGCCCCTCATCTCTCTCGTCCAGGCTGTGCTCTGTCCAAGTCCAAGGTAAGTGATACCGCCCTTCTGTCGGGCTTTTCCAAGCTCGACGAAACTGAGCCAATGCATGGCTATGCATCACGGCCTGGGTCAGGGGATGTTCTGGGCCGAAGTGCAGCTCTTCTGGGATCCACCACCGTTCGTACAACCAGCCCTCGACCAGCATAAGTGCCGACGCAGTAGCTTTGAAGACCGAATACCCCGGCAGCGCTTCCCGGCATTCGGGACAAAGGGGATCTGGACCGTGACCATCCAGTCCCTCTGGGTCAGTACGACTCACGGGGTTATTGCGTGCGTAGCTGTACTTGTTCGAGGTGCTGGGGCGCCAAATGTCCCCCGCCCACGGATCCTTCGTGACGAACCTCCCCACCTCCGGCTGGTAGTACCTGGCCCGCAGGTACAGCAACTCCACCTCCCCGTCCCAGGCCTCGCCGGTGTACTGGTACGGGTTGTACACGTCGCCTCCTACCAGGGGTACCCCGAAGGGATCGTAGGCGTAGTTGGTCTCTATCTGGCCGGTGGTATCCACCAGTTGCCGCACGCTCCCCAGGCCGTCGTGGACGTAGTACAGCGTTTCGGATTGCTGCTGCGCGATGATGTCCAGCCCGTACAGGTACACCGCCTCGGTGTCGCTGATGACCACGGGAAGCGTCGCCGCCAGGTCCAGGACGTACTCCGTGGTGTCACTGGCCACGGTCTTGCTGGTGCGGACGCCGTCGCCGTTGTAGGCGAACTGGGTGGTAAGCGATCCTTCCCTGACCTGCGTCAGCCGGTTGGCGTGGTCGTAGCTGTAGCTGCGCACACCGTCGCTGGTGAGGTTGCCGTTGTGGTCCCAAGAACAGAGTCTGCGTTCCGCGTCTTGGTTCCCTATCGCAAGCATGCAAAGCCCATCA
>Ga0307379_10011444_pt1 | contig 11640 bp, 9 predicted proteins | sample UN2MG_FD_202237 | JGI IMG/M metagenome (GOLD analysis project Ga0307379, IMG submission 202237) | Soil microbial communities from Risofladan, Vaasa, Finland - UN-2 | ecosystem: Environmental > Terrestrial > Soil > Coastal area > Acid sulfate soil | place: Finland: Risofladan, Vaasa | collected... | reverse complement strand
TTATTTTATTAGTTACTTCGGCCAAATATAAAAAGCACCAGCAGTCAACAGCTAGCGATTATGAAATTCTTGGTGGAGGCGGGGGAGGGTCGAACTCCCCGTCCAGAAGAAGGTTGCCAGAACGTACTACAAGCTTAGCCAGCTCTTTTATCTCGCCTAACTAGCCTCTGCTGACCGAGTATAGCTAGACCAGCCGATGACTCTTAGCCAACCCATATCGACATCAAGGCTGGAGCACCCCGACTTTTCGTCACCCAATCCCAACCCATCGGGGTGAGGTCAGGTTGGATGTGCAACCCTAATTAGGCTGCAATTGGAACTGCTTCGTTGGCAGTTGTCTTTTGCCACCTGTTTCACGAGGTAGATGGCACCTCGACTTGCCATCCTGTAGGCCTGCCCCTGTCGAAGCCACGCGCCCCCAAAACTAAATTTTTAATGTGCTTCTTAACTATCTCTCTTCAGCGCCCGTTCTATCTCTCTCTCTGTTTCACGACGAGCCATCATATCCCGCTTGTCGTGAAGTCTCTTGCCTCGAGCCACACCCAACTCCAATTTAGCAGTCCCTCTTTTAATATATAGCTTCAACGGCACCAAAGTCAAACCTTTCTGGCTCACCATGCCTCTTAACTCATTAATTTGGCGGCGGTGCAATAGAAGTTTACGCGGTCGCTCCGGCTCATGATTATAGTGGCTGCGGGCTTGATAGGCAGCAACGTGAGAATTAAACAGCCACAATTCATCACCTTCAGGCTTAGCATAGGCATCACGAATGTTCACCCTACCCGCCCGAATTGACTTTATCTCAGTGCCGGTAAGGACAATGCCAGCTTCCAAGCTTTCCAAAATATTATAATCGTGATAGGCTTTGCGATTGACAGCTATCGTTTTTGAGTTCACCATCTATGCTAAAATTCTATCACTATCACCACAAATAAGATAGAAGCAAGAGGTTTATTATGTCAAATAAATTAGATAGATACTGGCTATTCATTATCATTTTTCTACTGGTCAGCCTCGTTTGCGGTGGCATCGTGCTGGCGCTAAAACAAAGCAGCCATCATCCTGTCGAGCTTTCCCTATCCTCAGCCGCTTCTTCTCAATACCAGGGAGAGATTTACGTCGGCGGTGCCGTGGCCAACCCCGGTTTCTATCCTGCAAAAGAGGATGACACCCTACAGACCCTTATTCAAGCCGCTGGACCTATGTCCGATGCCAACCTGAACCATATCAAGATTTATGTAACCCGCACAGGTGAAAGCCATTCACCACAAAGGATAAGCTTAAACCTAGCCGAAGTATGGCTACTCGAAGCCTTACCCGGAATCGGTCAGGGTAAAGCTCAAGCAATTGTCGACTACCGCAATCAACATGGGCCTTTCCGTAGAATAGAGGACGTGCTCAAGGTCGAAGGCATTGGTAGCGCTACACTGGACAAAATAAAGAACCTGATTACTGTCGAGGACTGAAAACCCCCATGACGCTTATTTATCTCAGTGCCGCCTGGGTAGCAGGTATCTATCTTGGTTCAAAAATTGCCCTGCCAGTTAGCATTATTTGTCTCGGCTTTCTACCCCTGTGCTTTATCCCATTCTTTTCTCGATATAAAAAACATTTGCTTCTAGCCGGATTCTGCCTTTTTGCCCTCCTCGGCGGCAGCCTCCGTTTCCAACCAAGCCTGCCTGTGGTCGATGAGAATCACCTCCAATTCTACAACAACCAAGAAGTAGTTGAAATCAAGGGAATAGTATGCAATGACCCTGAAGTCAAAGATAAAACTTCTGTTTTCCAGCTTTCAGCCTATGAGCTAGAAATAAATGGCACAAAGAAAGAAATCTCAGGAAAAGCTATAGTGCAAGTGCCCGGATACCACGAATATCATTACGGAGATACCCTCAAGGTAACCGGCAAGCTGGAAACACCACAACAATTTGATGATTTTGACTATAAAAGCTACCTGGCTCGGCAGGGAATTTACTCAATTATATACTTTCCCAAAACAGAAATATTAGATACAGGCAAAGGCTCCAAGCCACTGGCCTGGATTTATTCCTTAAGAAACCGCCTTTCCCAAAGCTTATCGCTTGCTTTACCTGAACCACACGCCTCACTAGCTCAAGGTATCCTCCTGGGCTTAAGGGGCAACATACCATATTCCTTGAGGCAAGCCTTCTCAAGGAGTGGAACTGCCCATCTGTTGGCTATCTCTGGTCTCCACCTCAGCATTATTATAGGTATGCTCCTCAGCGCTGGAATTTGGCTTTTCGGTAGACGATACTCTATCTATATCTGGCTAGCCCTTCTGGCTATCTGGCTATATGCCCTGGTTACAGGCATGCGTCCTCCCGTAATCCGCGGCGCAATCATGGGAACCATGTTCTTAACAGCCGAATATCTGGGCAGACAACGGAGTGCCCTCACTGCTCTGGCTTTTGCCGCAGCAGTAATGGTAGGAATCGAGCCTCAACTTCTGTGGGATGCCAGCTTCCAGCTAAGTTTCCTGGCCATGACAGGGCTTGTCCTTCTCTTCCCTTACCTTCAAACGTGGGGCAGGAAAGGAGCAGCTGCCGCCGTAAGCACAGAAGGGACTGCAGCATCTCTATGTAATATTGCTGTCGATAGCTTTGCAGTAACTTTGGCCGCTATTCTAGCCACATGGCCAGTCATTGCCTACAATTTTAGTATCGTCTCCTTCGTCAGTCTGCCAGCAACTTTCCTTTCTCTGCTAGCCTTGCCGGGTATTATCATTACCTCAGCTCTAGTCAGCGCGGCTGGTCTTTTCGCACCACTCCTAGCTCAAATCCTGGGCTGGATAGCCTGGCTTTTCCTTAGCTACTTAATTCTGGTAGTACAAGCCTTCGATGCCCTGCCACTTTCGTCTGCTGAGCTAGGCAGCATCCATCTTTGGCAAATATGGTGTTACTATGCCTTGCTGGCAGCAGCTATGGCAACCATCAATTACCGAAAGCAATTAGCTACCTCTCTTTCCCCGCTAACTTACCAAATACGCCTGTTTGCTAATAAAACCTCAGAGGTTGCTTCCAAACTACCCAAGCAGTGGATTATCTCTCCGCTTCTAATCGCAACCATCCTGGTTTGGACAGCTATCCTGAACACGCCTGATGACAAGCTTCATGTAAGCATACTTGATGTAGGGCAAGGGGATGCCATCCTGATCCAGACACCAAACCACCAGGATATCCTTATCGACGGTGGGCCAAGCCCTCAAGCAATAGGGCTCGAATTAGGCAAGAAGCTACCTTTCTGGGACAGGACTATTGACTTACTGGTGCTAACTCAACCACAAGCTGACCATATCACCGGCCTGGTAGAAATACTCCAGGGCTATGAAGTACAACAGGTCATCGGGCCAGGAATAGCTTACAATTCAGCCATTTATCAGCACTGGCTCAAGTCAGTCACAGACAAAGAAATTAAATACAGAATAGCCCACACCGGGCAAGAAATCGACCTTGGTGACGGAATAAAGATAGAGGTGCTTAACCCTCCAACGTCTTTGCTTCAAGGCACTTCCGATGATGTTGACAACAATGGAGTCGTGCTGCGCCTAAGCTGGGATAAGGTAAGCTTTCTATTCACTGCCGACATCGGCCAAGAGGCTGAATGGTATCTTATTGCCCGGAGAGCCAATCTGAAGAGTACAGTACTGAAAGTTGCTCATCATGGCAGCCTGACCTCCACCTCTTCAGAATTATTGGCTGTTGTTGACCCTGAGGTAGCTGCGATTCCAGTAGGTGCTGACAATAGATTTGGCCACCCTCACCCTGAAGTAATAAACAGGCTAACCGAACGGCTCGGAAGTGACAGGGTTTACCTGACCTCGGAACATGGGACTATCGAATTCATTACCGATGGGGAAAAGCTATGGGTCAAAACAGGATAGTCAATGTACAGAAAGTCCCCAAAAGACAAACCGAGGTATTGCATCAACCGGGCAAGATATTCCTGTCAAAAACCGGGCTAAGGTTAGCTGTCTAAAACCTCGCGTTTACATTAGATTAGGGCTACACCGAAGCTGATAGTGGGCTCTCTGCTTCAAAAGCGTTGTGACATCCTTGTACCAACACCCATGATGCCAGGTTCATCATCAGCCTCTCAGAATACTTAGCAAAATCATTGCTAACTGAGCAAGCGGACAAAACACTAAAGCTAGCGTGCAAACGAGACTTCATACCACTGGTAGTCCGAACCACTTTGCCTGCTCAGGCATCGCCCAATGGTCATGATTCGATATAAGAATTTAGTACTGCTAGCCCAACTCCAGATACAAAATTGAACAAAAATAATCTGGCAAAAGTATTGACACCCGAATACATGACCTGTTAATGTTAAGCAGATGTCTACAAGACCCTTAGACCTAAACCTTAACCAAGCTCAGCGAATTTCTCAGTGATAAACCGACTGCCATAACAAAATTTAGGAGATAGCCCATGAACGTAAACAATTCAAAAATAGAAGCGCCCCCGACTCAAGCCAGGCAAACCATAGAGCTCATCTCCTTTCTGATGCATGAATTTAAGACTCCACTAACTTCCATTATCACCTCCGCTGGCTTGCTAGCTGAAGAGCTACCTCTCTCCCCGGACGACCCCAAAACCAGGCTGATCAGCAATATTTTAACTTCGGCTTACAACCTCGAAGCTCGAGCATCGGAGTTGCTAGATTTAGCCAAACTAGAAGCTGAAGGCTTCCAGCTAGAACTAGAACCAGCAGATATAAATACCGTTATCTACAATGCAGTCGACCAGATATCGCCAACTATCAACAGCCGAAATCAATCCTTAACTCTAAATCTGGCACATCACCTCCCCAAAACCATCGCCGATTCCTTAAGGATAGAACAGGTTTTGCTTAACCTCTTGTCCAATGCCACCAAGTTCACCCCCGAGGGGGGCAGCATATCCCTAACATCAACTAAACAAAACGACCACATAGTCATCAAGGTTCAAGACAGTGGCTCTAGCATACCGCTCGAAGAACAAACCAAAGTCTTCCAACTCTATTACCGGCTTAGAGATGCTAAAGAACACATCCCCGGGACAGGTTTAGGACTTGCCTTATGTAAACACTTGATAGAGCTCCATGGGGGTACAATATGGGTAGAAAGCCAGCAAAGCAAAGGCAGTACCTTTGCTTTCTCCTTGCCTTTGAAAAAATAGCCAATAAAAACAGCAAGGGGAGATGGGCAGCTTTTGTAATCCCTGATTCTGAATTCTGAGCTCCGGCCACTACTTAATGGTAGACAGAAATGAAAGTATTGGTAATCGAGGATAATTCTCAAATCATTGAAGCCATCTCTTTGTGCTTTGAGCTCCGCTGGCCTGAAGTAAGTGTACTCTCATCCACTAGTGGGAACAAAGGTGTAGAAGCGGTTGAGACTGAATCACCGGATATAGTCATCCTTGACCTTGGCCTACCTGATATTGATGGCCTCGATGTGCTCCGTGAAATCCGTAGCTTCAGCAATGTGCCTATAATCATCCTCACTGTCAGAGGTGATGAAATGGACAAGGTCAAGGGATTGGAACTAGGCGCTGATGACTACATAGTTAAACCGTTCAAGCATGACGAACTTCTGGCACGGATAAAAGCTGTCCTTCGCCGCACCACTATGCCCCAGCTCAAAGACGCCAAAGACGTAGTTATTAACCCAGAACTCAAAATCGATTTTACTACTCCCTGCCTATACAAAAAAGGGCAAACAGTAAACCTAACCCCGATTGAGTCTAACTTACTTTATCATCTAGTCAAAAACGAAGGCAAAACATTGATCCACCGCTACTTGCTAGAGAGAATCTGGGGGGAGGAATATTCTGATGCCACCGAATATCTCAAGGTATATATCCAACGCCTCAGGAATAAACTAGAAGACGACCCAAGCCAACCCAAGATGATCACTACCGAGCGGGGGTCCGGGTACAAATTTATCAAGCCCGCACCTAAAATGCTGGCCAATCGATCTTCTGAACATTATCCGGACCTTCATAACCGAAGCCGGACGTATATAGAATAGCAAGCAATATGCCCTTAGTAATTCCTTCAGTTGTGAATCACTGCGTTTGGCTCCATACAAAAAGTCTCCAGGGAAAGAACACATTTCATCCATAAGACTCAGACTGAGAAAAAACGAGCCTTTACGCAGTCTCCGATTAGCCTATTGATTTACAGTTAATTTTGGCGTAGAGTATTAAGCATCTTAATTTTGGTTTAATCACAGGAGGCAAGGATGAAAAAGGCGCTTTGGCTACTGCCAGTAGCCCTTATATTAGCTCTCATTTCAGCTACCAGCACTTCAGTCAGTGCACAAACTGGCTTTGTGATAAGTAACTTGACAATTAGCCCAGAGTCTATCAAGGAGGGAGAAACGGTCTATATCACTGCTGTGGTGACCGCAGACACAGACGGCACTTACACGCTAGCATTAAAAATAAATGATGAACTAAAGGAAACTAGGGATGTAGAGTTGGAAGCAGCGGAACCCCAAACAGTGAGTTTCACAGTTATCGGTGGCCCACCAGACGATTACATAGTAGACCTCAATGGCTTTACCGATTATTTCACTGTAAAAACATCCTTCTGGGCTATGTTCCCTCCATACTTGTGGGCAATCCTTGGCGCTATAATCGGCGTGTTGATTCTGTTTATCATAGTGCTAGCTGCCATACCACCACGCAAAAAGCAAGCCGGTGCAGTCCCTAAAGCCATAAGGGCAGGCAAGCAACCAATGCCAACACCAATGCCAACTGCCACTGCAGCTCCAACTATGGCTCCAACCCCTGTTCCAACTCCATCTGCAGCCTACTCTATGCAACCCACAACAAGAGCTAGGTTCTCTCTGAGTAACCTAACCATCACACCTATTCAGGTCAGAGAGAGAGAACCTATAACCATCAGTGCCATAGTAACCAATAACGGCACAGAATCAAGTAAATATAGCCTAGTATTACGAATCGGCGGCGTGGTTGAAGGCATCACTGAGGTAACCCTGGCTGCCGGTGCAAGCCAAGCAACTACCTTCACAATAACTAAGGACACTCCCGGAGATTATTATGTAGAGCTAGATGGCTTGAATGGCACATTTAGTGTCATCCCCCTACAACCAGCGCACTTCACCCTAAGCAATCTAGTCATAGCGCCTGAGCGTGTTAAACAAGGAGAAAGCATTACAATTAGTGCCGTGGTGACTAATACAGGCGAAGTCACCGGCAATTATAGTGTGGTACTGAAAATAAAAGGCACCGTCGAGACCATTGAGGAAGTCAGCATAGGCCCAGGTGGAAAGCAGCGAGTAGCTTTTGGCATAAGCAAAGACACGCCAGGCTTTTACGACGTGAACCTAGAGGGCTTAACTGGCAGATTTGTTGTCGAGATGGAATGGAATGAATAGAGGTTACTTACCTGTCATTTCTAACTAAAGCCCTTCCTGGCTGGTTTCTGGCAGTGCTTTCCACAACTTATCAGGGCTTTGCACATGGTCAACATATATAATGCCATTAAGGTGGTCTATCTCATGCTGTAGGGCTTGAGCCAGAAGACCCTCACCCTTGAGACGGATGCTCTTCCCCTGTCTATCCTGTGCTTTAACCTTAACCCAGACTGAGCGCTCGAGTTCCCCTTGATAGCCGGGAACACTTAAACAGGCTTCTTCTACCAAACACTTGCCACCCCTTCTGATTATCTCAGGATTAATCAAAATGATAACCTCCTCACCTGGTATCTCAATCACAGCTACTCGGAGTGACACCCCCACCTGAGATGCAGCTAAACCAACGCCAGAAACCACACGCATAGTCTCTATCATGTCATCAATAAGACGCTGAACCGTGCTGTCAACGCTGGTTACCTTCTTGGCTTTCTGCCGCAGCACAGAATCAGGTAAAACACAAATAGAACGAACTGTCATTTTGTAACAGATTAAACCATACCTACTGGGTCAATGTCCACAATCCAGCCCTGAGGAAAACTCATATCATCCAAGAACTCAGCTAGTGCATTCCCACAGAGAATCATCTGCCACTGATAACGTCCCCTGAGTCGAGGTACGAAAGCTGGCACTGGACCAATTAACCTCAAATCAGGTATACCCCTCCTATCCCTTTCAGCAATAAGCAATTGGCTCAATCTATCCGCTTCTTTGTGGCAACTAGCAGCATTAGTATGACTGAAAGTAAAACGGGCCAACTGGCTGAAAGGTGGATATCCAAATTGACAACGATACTTCATCTCCTGGGCATAGAAAGCGAGATAATCATGCCCTGACGCTGCCTGGATTACGTAATGCTCTGGGCTATAAGTCTGAATAATAGCCCTCCCTGCTATCAAGCCACGCCCAGCTCTACCAGCTACCTGACACAAAAGCTGAAAGGTTCGCTCTCCCGCCCGAAAGTCAGGTAAATTCAAACCAGTATCAGCACTGATTACTCCAGCCAATGTCACCTGAGGGAAGTCCAATCCCTTAGCTATCATCTGAGTGCCTATAAGTATGTCAGCCTCATGAGCTCGGAATTTAGCTAAAAGCTCTTGATGGGCCTGCCGTCTGAAAGTTACATCCCTATCCCAGCGAAGAACTCGAGCTTGAGGGAAGAAACGCTTAGTTTCCTCCTCCACCCTCTGAGTACCAATGCCCAGGAATTTAAACCGACCGCTACGGCATTGAGGACAAATTTGAGGTAGCTGACAGGAATAACGGCAATGATGGCAAATCAGCTTCTTCGCTGCCAGGTGATAGGTAAGAGCTGACGAGCAATGTTGACAACTGAGAACAAAGCCACAATCTCGGCATTGAATAAAAGTCGCCATGCCACGCCGATTAAGAAACAGGATTACCTGCTCACGATGAGCCAAAGCCTCAGCTATCGCTCCAGATAAAGAACGACTAAACAAGCTTCGGTTGCCAGCTTTAAGTTCATTCCTCAAGTCCACAAGTTCAACTTCAGGCAGAGGCGAGGGGCCACGAGGCGTAATGCGCTCTTTGAGCTCAATTAGTTGATATTCACCCTGCTGCCCCCGGTAAAAAGTCTCCACATCAGGTGTGGCACTGCCCAAAATAACCACCGAGCCACTAAGCTCAGCCAACTTGACGGCCACTTCCCGAGTATGATATCGCGGTGATTTATCAGACTGCTTATACGTCCACTCATGCTCTTCATCAAGAACAATCAACCCAAGGTCAGGCTGAGGTGCAAAAAGGGCACTCCTTGGGCCGATAACTACATCACAGCCGCCTTCCTTTATCCGATGCCATTCATCAAACTGCTCACCTAAAGATAATCGACTATGAATTACAGCTACACGACCAGGAAAACGAGAGGCAAAGCGCTCTAGCGTCTGAGGAGTTAGCGCAATTTCAGGAACAAGACAAATGCCTCGCTTACCCAGAGCAATAACTTCAGCCAAAGCCCGGAGGTAAATTTCGGTCTTGCCGCTGCCAGTAACACCATAAAGCAGAAAAACTGACGGCAACCTATTTCGACCCCGTTGCGCTAGGCTATTTCGAACCCTTTGCCAAACTACTTCCTGAGACGGAGTAAGATTCGGCAACTCCGTCGAAGCAACTCTAAGGTAGGCTAAAGGGTCACGCCTAACTTCAACTTCCACCACAGAAACCAGGCCACTATCCCCTAAAGACTTAATCACCGCCCTCTGGCAAGCAATAGATTTCCTAAGTTCAGCTAAAGTAATAGCTTGAGACTGCTTAGCCAGGAACTCAACCACTGCTGCTTGTTTATAAGCTCTAGCCGCTCTGAGTTGAATAACTTCTGTCTCAACTTTATCTCGTTCAATCTGCAGTTTTAAATAAGGAACTAACCTCGGCTTTATTTTAATCTCTTCCAGTTGCTGGCTCTTCGCCACAAGACGGCGCCGGAGGAGTTGCTGTGTAATCAGTCCGGCTTTCCTTTTTCCCAACTTCCTCCCTAACTCCCTGAAGCCAACCTTGCCCTTATCCTCAAGAAAACGGATTACTTGTCTCTGCTCCGAATTAAGCTGTGATATATCCACAGGATATGGCGAAAGTTGCAAAAAGGTGACTAACCTTCGCTCAAAACCCGGGGGCAACATCAAAGCTACAGCATCAAAAAGAGGTGAGAGGTAATGTTTACTCAGCCATAAAGCAAGTTCAACTTGGTCTGAAAATAGCAAGGGAGAAGACGTAATAAGGCCACCTATTTCCTTGGTGTCCTCAACTGAAGGATAACTGCTTAGCTTGACAACAATACCCTGAAGGACTTTAGAGCCAAAAGGCACCCATACTGCTTGCCCAACGTCAACAGTCAAATGAGGCGGTATAGAATAACAAAAACTGCGGCGCTGAGCAATAGGCGAATTGACTGCCACCTCAGCATATTTCATCCACCTTGTTTAGCTTCCTCCACTTCCTCAGCCTCTACAACTTCCTCCACTTCCTCAGCCTCTACAGCTTCCTCCACTTCCTCAGCCTCTACAACTTCCTCCACTTCCTCAGCCTCTACAGCTTCCTCAACTTCCTCAGCCTCTACAGCTTCCTCCACTTCCTCAGCCTCTACAGCTTTTTCAGCTACCTTCTCTCGCCTCTCCTTGAGTCGCGCTTCCTTAGCACTAAGTCGGCGCATGTAATAAAGTTTAGCACGACGAACCTTGCCGTGCCGCACTACCTCAACCTTCTCTAATAACGGCGAGGCAAAAGGGAAAGTGTGCTCCACACCGATTCCATAGGTAACCCGCCTAATAGTGAAGTTCCCACCATCAGTTCCCTTCCTGACCCTGACTACCAGCCCAAGCAGGGCTTGAAGTCGCTCCCTATTAGCTTCCTTAACTTTAAAGCTAATCCTCACCATATCACCGGGACTAATCTGAGGTATGCTAGAATTTGTTTTAACTCGGCTCACAGAATCGATATCCATGTTCAGTCACATCCCTTCTACAGCTTGATTGCGCAAAGCTTCACTCATTAATTTCTCATCTTCCTTAGAAAATATGATTTTCCCCAAGAGGTCAGGACGTCTCTCCGCAGTCCGCAGCAGACTCTGCTGACGCCGCCAGCGAGCAATCTGACTATGATTTCCAGAAAGCAAAACTGACGGCACTGCCCAACTACGATACACTGCTGGCCTAGTATATTGTGGGTATTCTAATAGCCCGTCAGTGTGCGACTCTTCTATTAGAGATGCCTCCGAACCAACCGCTCCAGGCAGCAACCTGACTACACAATCCACTATTACCATAGCTGCTACCTCCCCACCACTAAGCAAATAATCACCAACACTAATTTCATCATTGACCAAGTGCTCCACAACTCTCTCATCAACACCTTCATAATGACCACAAATAAGGATAAGCTGCTGGTAACCAGCCAGCTGCCGAGCAACTTCCTGATTGAAAAGCCGACCTTGGGGACTAAGTAAGATAACCGACACCGATGGCGTTTCAAGTTCCCCCCTGATAGCTTCTGCAGCTTCGAAGACCGGCTCTGGCTTGAGCACCATGCCAGCCCCACCACCATAGGGATAATCATCCACAACATGGTGTTTATCATGAGTATAATCACGGATATTATAAAGCCTAATATCAACCAAATGGCGCTCCTTAGCTCGCCCAATAATACTATAACTAAATAAGCCATCAAACATCTGAGGAAACAATGTC
>Ga0307379_10011443_pt1 | contig 11640 bp, 8 predicted proteins | sample UN2MG_FD_202237 | JGI IMG/M metagenome (GOLD analysis project Ga0307379, IMG submission 202237) | Soil microbial communities from Risofladan, Vaasa, Finland - UN-2 | ecosystem: Environmental > Terrestrial > Soil > Coastal area > Acid sulfate soil | place: Finland: Risofladan, Vaasa | collected... | reverse complement strand
CTTCCTTAGAACCCTGCCTCGCGACAACGCTCTTGCGCTTCGCTAACACTTCACCTCCATCAGGTTGTGTAGAGGACTTTCACCTCCAAGTTGCCGAACATGCTCGGCACACGAGAAAGGGCTTCGCCAATACGAAGCCCGGCACCATAAAGTAAGACTAAAAGTGTATGAATAGTTGGTGCCTGCAGCTTGGTTCTGGATGTTCCGAATTGGCCGGCCGCCTTCAGGAGACGTCGCAATTCTTCGGACGAGTAGATATATGGGATAAAACGACGAGATGGACGGGGCAATGTTTTGGGCAAAGGTGATTGTGTTACATATCTTCGTCCTATAGCAAAACGATAAAATCCACGCAATGCCTCATGTTTACGGTGCCAAAAACGCGTGACAGGCCCGGTGCCCGAAATGTAGTCCAGTACCCGTTCAGCTTGCACTTCTGCTATGCCAATGTCTCCCATAGCTTTTAAATAAGCTTTGAGAATGACCGATTCAGTATGGAAGCGAGAACCCATGGACTGTTTCAGATCAATATACTGTGTAATAAGTTTAGATAGTTTCATAATACACCTCCAATATCAAAATTTGCAACTTCACGCAGACCAGCCAAATCCACCTTGGCATAAATGCGGGTGGCAAAGGCGCTGCGATGTCCAAGATGATCTCCAATCTCTTTTAGCGAAAAGCCTTCGGACACAAGATGCGCGGCACAAGCGTGTCTAAGGCTGTGAGGCCCTTTATGGAGAGAATTAATACCGAGTTGTGATATTCGGCTGCTTACCACATGGTACATACCACCTGCCGAGAGAGGACGAAACGGCGCCCGCAGTGTAAGAAAAACATTACGTTGTTTGACCATGGATCGTACTTGCTTTAGATATCGCAGTATTGCCGTCCCAATAGTATATGTGAGAGGGTACGATTGAGTGATACGTTGCTTGGAACGATAAACGTTAATTATCTCTCGTTTCCAGTCTAAATCTTCCAGTCGCAATTGAGCAATTTCACCACTGCGAAATCCATAAACAGAGAGGAGCATTAGAATGGCTCTATCACGGATATCTCTGGGGCGATCACTGTCGGTGCTGGTAAGCAGCTTTTGAACGTTATCCCAATCGAGCCCAGTTGGCAAAGCTTCCTGTTTGAATATCCGTGGAGATTCAATAGCCTCGGCAATTCCATCCGTGCACCAGCCGTGTTTTTCCGCATAACGAAAGAAAGCTCGAAGCGATTTTGCACAACAGGCAGATGTCACCCTGGACCAATTGTTCCTGTGTTGCAGAACAAATGTGTCCACGTCGAGAACAGAAACTTTATCTAATGAATGCTCTTGTTCATAGAACCAGCCGAGAAATTGCCGTACATACCAAACGTAATTGCGTATTGTGACAGTAGACAATCCTCGCTCACACTGCATAAACAGCGAAAAATCTTGAATCATAGGTGTGTAAGAAGCTGGAGTGACTTCAGGCTCCTTCAGACGACCAAGGAACTGAAGCCAATTGCCAGCAATTTGGCTAAAAAGACGACGAGAATGTTGCAGCCCGTGAGATCGGTTCTGCCGCTTTTGTCGACGAGCCCAACGCTCAGCCGCTGACTTGATGGCTTCGGTACTGATTAACACCTGAGAGTCCAGGTCCATCTCACGAACAATCACGAGAAGCTCTCTGGCGATCCGAAGCAGTGTTCCTCTTGAAGTTCCGTCTCTGGCCCGATGAGCCAAATAACTCTTACGCTCACTGACGAGTGGCGCTTTGAGATGACGGGATAAGACTGCAGGATAATTGAATAATTCTTCGAACATGGTCAGGCCTCCTATTAAATAAAAGCCTGACTCATATCGAAAAACTTATGTGGTGTCCAGTAGAGCAGAGATCGTATGTAGGCCTACAGTTATGAAGTCAGCGCCACATAAGTGCGGGCGCCACATAAGATGCTGGAAATCGGCACGTCCGGTTCTGTGAGAGGTGTTGATGCTCTTTGTATGGCTGAATGATGTGACACTCCCCAATCGAAAGAGGGGAGCAACAGGGAATACAAAGTATGCCTAAGCATAAGAGCTATAGTACATCTACTCGACTCGTTTTCGGGTGAAAATTAAGCCATATTTAGTACTATTCAACTTATCTCGTGTCCAAGAGAAATTTATTGCTGATTGTGAATTATCCCTCTACTATAGGTCTTAGGGTATCGAACAACATCTGATGGAGTGATCTTTGGGGATCATAAGTATTTGTGACTATATCGATATCAAGAAGGATTATTCGTCAAACAATTTTTATATTGAAAATCGATATGAATTCCTTAATTCTGAAACTTACCTTTTATGTATTGATTTGTCCTACAATCTCAGCGGGTTCGCCCTGTCCACCCAGTCCAGTTATCAAAATTGTGTGGGCTCCGGCCCATACTGTCGTTCGCCGAGCAGCCGGCAGCGATAACCTGCCAGTTACATGGGCCGATGACGATGTGATATACATCACATGGGGAGACGGTTGGGGCTTTGAGCCTAAAGTGCCAAAGAAACTGAGCATGGGATTTGCGCGTATCATCGGTGAACCGGACAATTTCAAGGGCATAAACATTCGGTCTGCAGCTGAACAGTATGGTGATGGGCGTTCCGGGAGAAAGGGCTGGGGTCTTATCTCGGTCAATGGGGTACTGTATCTTTGGATGGGACATGCTGATCAAGATGGTGGCCAATCCCAGTTGGCTTGGTCTGTTGACCATGCTCGCACATGGATATTTGCAGACTGGAAGTTTTCGCAGTTCGGTCTGATGGGCTTCGTCAACTTCGGTAAGGATAACAATCAGTCCCGGGATAACTACGTTTATTCCTACTCGCACGACTATCCGTTAGCTGATACCCCGGCAGACAGCTTTATACTCATGCGAGTGCCAAAGAATCGAATCACCGAGCGAAAAGCTTGGGAATTCTTCGAGCGAATAGATCGGACCGGCCAACCGGTCTGGATCAGCGACTTGAAACGCCGGGGAGCGGTTTTTCAGCACACAGATGGATGTCTTCGATCTGCCATGACTTACAACGCGCCGTTTCGTCGATATCTTTGGTGGCAGCAAATCCCCGCTCCGAAGGGCAGCCCCGACCGTGGCGATACCCGGTTCGAAGGCGGATTCGGTGTTTATGACGCTCCTGAGCCATGGGGTCCCTGGTCAACAGCCTTCTACACGGAGAAATGGGATGTCGGTCCCGGAGAGCATGGTGATTTCCCTGCCAAATGGATAAGCGAGGACGGTCGTGAACTATACCTTGTGTTTTCTGGCGATGACAGCTTTAGTGTTCGAAAGGCAAAAATTGTGCTGACGCAGGATGACTAACAATTATCTTAGTCGAATAGCTTTGGATTAGGAGAATCAAAATGAGACGAGTAATGTTGTTGATTGCAACTTTTGTAGTTCTGTTGCCAGCTTGCAAGGCGGCAGTGGACAAACCTCGAATAGTCGTGATGACGGACATCGGCGGCGATCCGGACGATCGACAGTCGATGGTGCGATTTCTCCTTTACACATGTGACTTCGATGTCGAAGGGCTCTGCACCGGCTTCGGTCATGGACATTACAAGACCACCCGGCCTGAACTCATCCGGGAGATTGTCGATGCTTACGGCAAAGTCCTACCAAATCTACGTAAACACCGACCGGATTATCCGTCCTATGAAAGTTTGATAAGCCTCATCAAGGATGGTCACAACGGCGATCCTCATAAAGCTGGACCGGGCATGGATTCGGAAGCCTCGAACTGGATAATTAAAGTTTTGGACAAAGACGATCCGAGGCCCGTATGGTTCTCAATTTGGGGCGGACCGCGTGAGCTGGCACAGGCGATATGGACGGTCGGGCAGAATCGTTCCGACGAGCAATTTGCTGCCTTTAAGCGGAAAATCCGAGTGCACTCAATCGCAGATCAAGATCGCACCGCTGAATGGATCAAACAACATCATCCCGATGTGTTCTGGATGTTTTCGCGGGTATTGTTTCGCGGCATCTGGAAGGAAGGTGATCAAGAGATCGTCTCGCCTGCATGGCTGGAAAAAAACGTTCGCACCGGTCATGGCCCGCTCGGACCTGTCTACCCCGCTAAGGCGGCTGGCAAGGCCGGTGTCAAAGAGGGTGACACACCTTCGTTCTTTTATGTGCTGCCGGACGGACTAAGCGATCCTGAGCACCCTGAATGGGGCAACTGGGGCGGACGCTTCCAGAGAAGTCTACGAGGCAACGAATACATTCCCGCCGAGGATCGGATGGGGGATCGATTGGATATGCTCTATACAATCCATCGCTGGCGACAGGCTTATCAAAACTCTTTCGAAGCGCGTATGGATTGGTGCGTTAAGTCCTACGAAAAGTGCAATCATGAACCAATAGCTGTATGTAACGGCGACAAGAGCAAAAAAGTCCTCAACATCAATGTCGATCCGGGACAAGATGTCACATTGACTGCGAACGGATCATCGGATCCTGACGATAATAAGCTTTCGTACAAGTGGTGGATTTACCAGGAAGCAGGCAGTTATTGGGCGGATGCACCGATTCCTGAAAGCGATTCCATCCGGGCTATTGTGACGGTGCCGAAGGAAGCATCGGGTAGGACGATTCACGTTATACTGGAAGTAGTAGATACAGGTAAACCATCGTTGACAGCATACAGGCGGGTAGTGCTGAATGTTAGCGGCGATCCTATTAAAGCTCCGATTGAGGTCCGACCTCTTGCAGAATATCTGAGCACACCTATTAATAAGCTCAGTGGTCCTCCTGCTAAGATGGGGAAATGGAAATTCTATCGTGGAATCAATCTCAACGGCCTTAATATTACAATCGACGGGAACCGATGGCAAGGGGATGATGCTCCTAACTTTATTTGTAACGACCGTGCAATCAAAAGTCCTGATGTTGTGCTTAGGCCGCCAACGAACGAGTCGAGGACAAAAATGATTAACTCGTTTCGATGGAACCGCAACGTACAAATCAAAGTAACAAACGTGCAGGACGGTAAGTATGCCGTGTATGCGTATCTCTGGGAAGACAATAATCCTGAAACTTTCGGCATTGCGTTGCAGGGAAAGGTAGTACAGAAGGACTACTACAGCGGCCAGGAAGGTCAATGGCGACGGCTCGGTCCATGGGTAACTACCGTCACTGATGGTGTGATTAGTATTACAAGTTCCGGTGGGGCTGCCAACTTCTCCGGTATTGAAGTCTGGCAGGAAATAAAACCATAGAATAATGACGAGAAACAATAGGCACTCATCCTTCGGGAGAGCTTCAACTATAGGTATCGTGAATCTGCTAATGTCGTGGTCAATCGTTACAATACGTTAACCTGGGATTGAGGTAGTTTGATAAAGGCTATACCAATTTAACAATCTCCGCTTCCCAATTGGCAACCGGTTAATCTTCCATCCCATGGTGCAGTTTCAGCATTGCGATGAAATCCGGTTTCAGTTCCATGCCCTGACGTTGGTAGTGTTCTATGATCCGATTCCCCAACGTTGTGTTAATATGGAAATAACGAACGGATCTGTTGATATCAACAAAGCCAGTACGATTTACCAGTTCTGGATTCACAGTTCCAGTAACTATGGGGGCATGAACAGTGCAATTAGTGAATCGAGTCCCTAATGTGCTATCAAGCTTGTAGAGATCGTCCTTTATCTCCTGCACATTAGGTTGAAACCGACAATCGCGGAATACCAGTTCGCCTCGTAGATTAGTGGCAGTGAAGGTGTTCAGGGAACACCGATCAAGGAACACATTGGCGGTGCAATTTCCCAGATAGATACTGATATCATCGCAATCCATGTAATGAATTTCCGGAAAAAGAGACATCTTATCAGTATACTCAGCAGCAACCTCACTGCCGATTAAGAAGTGCACTTGGCTGGTGTCATTAGGAAATTTTGGGATCAGCTTTTCTAATTCCACGTTGTTAATGATCAGCTTGCAGTTCGACTCTACTTTGCTCCTATCATATCCACCTTGCCGGCTAAGATCATAGTTGTGCGGATTAGGGATACGAAGGAGACGTATACCTTGTTTCCGTCCGTTGACTCTTATGTTACGAAATTCAATAAGATTGGGAAAGAACAGGCGTGTACCTGTCTTAGTTCTGGAAAAAGGCACGATGTCCATCATCCAACATGGAGCTGTGGATTCGGGTGCTGCACTGTAGTCGATTAGCATATCGTTGATTATGACACTACGAGCAAAACCAATGGGATACTTGTAATCGAAATCAGCCATGTGGTGGTTTAGTACCGAGACCGTGCCGTTACCGGTTGGCTTCAGTGTGCAACCATGAAGCCGAATTCGGCCGTCCCACTTGGCTCCGTAGTCACGACGGAAGTTGATGAAGCTGTTGCCGTGATGTGTTGTATCTTCCACGAAGAGATCTCCACCACCTGTCACGGAGATACCTTTGAAACCGATGATGCAGTCACTTATATATAGATTCCAACAGTGAAAATGGACGTCAATGCGATTGAGCCGGCAGTTCTCAACGCGGAAGTTCTTATTAAGATTCGTACCAAAGACACCCCAAGCCACCCAACCGCCTTCAGCAGTGAGGTTGCGAAACGTGCAGTTCAGCATTCGAGCGCCACCAATTCCATATGTACCGTGGGCGACAACTTTGGAACGGTCACGACGATTTTTCTCCCAAGGCATGGCCCGGATGTTCTCTAACGTAACGTCATAGACACCACTTAGCACATAGAATCCACACCGAGGTTCCATGGAGACATCCCGATGATCCTTCTCCAGACCCAACCATTGCTCACGCACGATAGTGCGACTGCGCTGTATGGAGATCCCGTGGTGGTGATAGCCCTTGGAGCCACCAGCCGGTGTATCACCTGAGAAGTAGAATCGCCCCCCTTCTATGATGAGATAGACATCGTTACATGGGGTGGCTTTTACTGAAGTGAAGTCCTTGAACGTCCAGGCAATATCTCCGATGATGCGGCCTTCTTCTTCCACATAGAACAATTCCTCTCGCGCCCATCCTCTTTTTGAATAGTTACCCGCCCGAATTCCGATGCGATCTTTTGCATCCTCGACGGTGATCAAATGACCTGCATAGGGCGCCAACTCATTGATGATCTGAACCCCGGGCCGGATCTTCTTGAGTAAGATTGCTTTCGTTTCTTTGTCCAGTTTTAGAATCTGCGTCGGCTCATCATTGAGAACCACAAAGCGGGGGAATCGTCTATGGTTGAACCTTTCGTCGATGTGAAAGGTTGTATTTCCCCAGTGCACATTGGTTTTGATTTTAATGTTGTTGGCCTGTTTAATCCAGAACTCGCCGCTTAGATTGATCACCGGGATCCGGTGTCTATTGGCGTATTCGTGGGCTAGTTTGATCTGAACACCATCGTCACTCTCACCGTCCCCGACTGCACCAAACATCTTATAGTTTACGGATTTACTTTCCAGGAGGATAGCAACCTGCCTATTATTTAGAACGATGACATTGGCCCCGTTGGGCTGCAGTTCATCGTTGAGCTTCTGGATCCGGTATAGCGCATTTCCCCCATCTCCCGGAACATAGAAACCTGCCGTCTCTACCAATGCCCCTTCCTCCAGATTTGTAAGCGAGTTCAGCAACTGTGCGGTGGCATAGCGAGTAACTCTGGCGTTCGAGACTTGTTCCTTTGGAGCCATTGGATTCTCGCGTGCTAAAACTCCTACTGTATACACTACGAGAGCGCAGCTAATCGTAACGATCAAGACCAGCGTTTTGAGTTCAGTGATACCTCTCTTTATATTATACTCATTCATACATACCTCCTGAGAGATGCATTCTCATCTCCGTCCTAAAAAATCTCGATTAATGCCTTCCCGCAAAGAAAGAACTGATGACTAATATGAAATATGATTTTAACATATTCAAGGGATTATAACGCCAGAATATGGATATTCAAGAGACGATATTTATTGTGGTTAAAATGGAATAGCAACTCTCTACTAGTCATTAGCACAGCTTGAAGGTAAGTATGAGTCTGGACAAGAAGGCAGCTCCATTCTTATAGATTCTGAGCTGGGACAGTGGGAGCTAATTTTTTACCAGGGCTGCAAGCCAGCCGTATTTACTACCCTTCGGCGGAGCCTTGATTTCGATCTCATCAGCAACAGTAATATTTTCCGCCTGGAGCGGTTTGCCGGTTTCAAGGTTTATCCAGGTTAGGGTATAATCCCCAGAATGGTTGCAAGTATCGAGTCTCACCATGCCGTCACCGTATGAGCCCGTCATCAGGATGCCATAGACGACGCCAGGATTAGCCAGCATATAGGCTTCATTATCTTCTCGGTCGCGCCGCAAATCAAGGTGTGGTTATCAAGGGCCAATGGGACCGTCATGACATCTGATCTATCCTATTGAAATACAAGCACTTACATCCTGGACTTCTTAGTCGCAATTTCAGCCGTTTTGTGCCAGAATCACTGGGAATTGAGCCGTTTGCTGTGGTTCCATTCCCGCTTGACAAGCACAACCAGCCTTTTTCCTGCACGTTTACTGAAAATCTGCTTACGGTATCACCATCAGAATCGAATATAGATCCAACCGCGGCAAGGTAACCGTTGCCCGGCCGTTGGCCCACATGACGTCCAGTGACTTGCCTTCCGGCTGCATCGTGATCGACTTCGGAGCCTGATCCAAATCGATCGACACCGTCAGCGGACCGACTGGCTTGACTTCTGTGATACCTCCATCCGGGGCGTTGGCGTGCGGACCAGACGTATTTACCAAGTGAATCGACAGGTTCCCATTCAACGTTCGTGGACTTACATCGACATCCTTCGTACCTGTAACTTCAACAATCGGTTCGGGGAGTACCTTCTTGAGAACGGTCGGAAATGCGTTGTCGACTTTGTCAACCAAGACGATGGAAAAGCTGACCTTTACACCCAACTCGGGCTCGAAAAGCTTCACTGGGCCTGGCCCGATCAGCATCAGGCTGCCGTCGGATTTAGCGTAGGAAGCCAATTCGTCACGAAAATCTGGTTCAAGATATTCCCAGCCCGGCACCACGATGACGGGCCACTCGGACATGTTCCCTTTCAGGTGATGCTCGCTGAGGATCTGTACACCGTATTGGCTCTGGAGTATCTCAGTCAGCGCCTTTCGCAGTACCTGAACGCCGTTGCTGCCAGCCCAATGGAAGAGTCGCGGTGATTCCCGATAATGTCCGGCCGTCGAGTAGAGCAGTGCGATCTGCGGTACGGCAACCGATCGGTGGCAGTAGGCCTGTCGCTCACGGCAGAACCGGGCAACCTCAGCCATCACATCCATCTCGGCTGGGTCGCGGAGCGCTCCATCTCGATCCTGCTTGAAGTAGGCCTGATATCCGCCGCCCAGGGCGAGCACCAGAGCCGCTTCTTGCATAAGCTGCACGGCCGGCTTTTGCTTCCGCGTTTTGCGACTGAACGACCACGACATCAAGTCCCACGGCACGCCCTGATCCTCGAGACACCGGCCGGCAAACCGAGCCGAGTTCACACTGTCGTCCGGCGAGAAGTCGCCGGACAAGCCTGCCACGTCGGCCGACACGGGCTCGGGCATATGATCGCTGAACGCCCAATTGCTGATCACCTGGAAGTCAGGGTGGGACGCTTTCAACTCATTGACGTAATGTCGCATGTAGCTGCGGAAACCCTCGCGATTGAAGTCCATCCATTCATTCCAATAGGGTTCGCCCGCCTTGCGCGGTGCGATCTCGGCGCCGGTTTGTTCACAGAATTTACTAACGGCTGCCGCGCCGTAGTCGACCGTGGTTCCCCAACAATCGCCGTCGACCCAGACGCCGTCCACGCCATACTCACCAGCCAGTTCGCGGAGTTGGGGGATCATTAGCCTATCGGCGTACGGCCCAAACACTGAGGTGGCCTTATCGTTGGGCTTACCGTTCCCATTGATCGCTGCCCAGTCCGGATGGTCGGCGACAGCCTTATAGTCCCAGACACCCGAGTAGTGCATGAAGAGGGGGACTTCCCGCTTCCGTGTTACGTCACGCCAGATGCGCAGCGGATCGCCAACAAATCCAGGTGCCGGGTTACCCACCTTTGTTGGATAGCTCGAATAGCCGCGATGCCCTTTGCAGTCGATCTGAACGTAGTCGGGTTTGACCTTGTTGATGACCAGCTCGACCATCTCCGGCGTGGTTCGTTCGCCAACGCGGTTGCAGTCCTCGCCCGCATGGAAATCAAAATGGATTCCGAGGAATGCGTCGGCACGTTTCATCCGTGGCGTATCGGCGGCGTCCACGCAGGCGGTGCCTACAAAACAGGTGGCAATTGCGCCGATTACGAACAGCACAAAAGGCCGCATCAAGCAGCCAACAGATATGTTGTGAATGATCTTCATAAAGCACTCCCCTGATTGGCGATATCCTTCGGAGCGATGACACATAATGATAGCACTATACCAGCGTCTCCCTTGTATGTCAAAAACCAAATGGAAGTCCTTGTGCTTGTCAAGGCAATGTGGGACCACCGCAAAACCTACTCCTACAAGCCGGTTGCGGGAGGCCTACTCCCATCTCTAACGCCGCTTTCAACACCTCTTGCCCGCGTGTCTACAAGTAATACGGATTTGGGGCGTCTTACCTGACCACTGTGGAGCGAGTTTCGTTGGCGGGGTAGTCCACTCATTCCGTGAACGAGATAACATACCGGTTTTTCACATTATTGGCATAAGCGAGGAAATTCTGTTTCACTTTTCTTGTCGAATGGGAGTATCATCTAGTGATGGAACGCGCATTGACGCGGCAAAAGCTGTACGTCTGAAAAGTTCAATAGCCAATCTCAGTTCAAAAGGGATATCATGAAAGTATTACGATTACTCTCAACCGTATGCGTATGGATAATGATCGCAGCGCAGGCACCGGCTTACGATTCAGCAAATGTGCTATCCAACGGAGGATTTGAAAAGGGGAATCTGACCGAATCGGCCAATAACGTTATGGGCAGCTACCCTTGGTTCACCTCAAACAGCGGTGGCAACGCCATTGCGGTTACCGGGGAACAAACCAGAAGCGGCTCATATAGTCTGATTTGGAATCCTATCGGCTGGAATGTCAAAGAAGACAAGACTCTTGAAGATGCCAGCACATTCATGCTTACGAGTGTGCGAGAGTACACGGCTAAAGGGGTCACGGCCGCACGTCTCTCAGGATTCGTGAACGCGTCCGCCCTGAAACCAAAGTTCCGCGTTCAGGTGATTCTGGCCAACGACTCATTCAGTCGTTACAACATCGATACCGTCTGTGGTTGTCAAGTGCCAATGGGACCGTCATGACATCTGATCTATCCTATTGAAATACAAGCATTTACCTCTCTGGACTTCTCGGTCGTAATTTCGTCCATTTTGTGATACAATCACACCCACAAATAGAGTGTACACATGCTTTGGAGGAGGCTTGAATGGCTTTATGAACAAGAACTTGGACGTCATCACCCATGCTGTTACATTGATCATTAAAGCGGCCATCATGGCTGCCCGATTCTCAGGAAGAGTTCGTAAGCGAAGCCTCAAACGGCTTGCTGCCATGGACGCCGACACCAAAGACAAGGAAATCCTCTTTCTGAAAGATAAGGTCTACCAACTCGAAATGCAGGTGTTGATTC
>Ga0307379_10011442_pt1 | contig 11640 bp, 6 predicted proteins | sample UN2MG_FD_202237 | JGI IMG/M metagenome (GOLD analysis project Ga0307379, IMG submission 202237) | Soil microbial communities from Risofladan, Vaasa, Finland - UN-2 | ecosystem: Environmental > Terrestrial > Soil > Coastal area > Acid sulfate soil | place: Finland: Risofladan, Vaasa | collected... | reverse complement strand
AGTAGGAACCCCTACAGCAGCCTTTGCAACATGCTTAGAATGTAAACCTGTTTGTTATCTATTGGTCAACTGTAAAGACCCTAATGATTATAAAATCACAAGTACTGATCTTAGTCTCTATGTTGGCCAAGTTATCTATATCGAAGGATGTCCTGGTGTATGTTGGCAAGTAAGTATATCTATTGACTGTACAGGAGCAATTCCTGTAGTATTCCAACAAGCTTTTGCTGATTGCGAAACTTGTTCTCCTACACCTCCTCCGCCGCCACTTGAACTTAGAACAAGATCTGTTAAACCAGGTTATACAACTCCAGGTTGTGATCCGGCTTATACAGAAAAGGTAAGTTGTAATTTTGGTAGTGCGGTATATGATCAGATGGTTATTCTACGTTATGGTATAACCATGTGTTGCAATCTTCCTGTTGATAAATGGGATATTAAGATGCAACTATTACAATTAGCTGCTATTTATGATCCTGAGCTTTGTAAGAATGCTTTTGAAAAATGTTGTGCTCCGTGTGGTATGATAGCAAGTTTAACTGTTTACTATCCGGTTCTCCCAATGTGTCCTGCTCCAACTAATATGATAGCAGTACTTACAACACCACCAAATCCATGTCCAGCGCCAACTAACATGCAAGGGTCTATTGTAGTGAATCCTACTCAGCCTTGTGTGTGCTATTTGATTATCCCTACTAACCCATCGGTAACTTGTATATTTGAATATACAAATTGCTTTGCTGTACCTCAAATAGTAGATGTATTTGGACCTACTTACGTATGTTCAATAACTCAACCTACTACGTTATGTGATCCAAGTCAATATACATTACAAACTACACCAGATAATTGCGCAAGTGGGCAATGCGGACCACCTCCAATTCCTTGTGTGTGTTATACTATTGAAATACCTTTTGATGGATTTGCACACGTTGTAGAAATGACTGATTGTTCTGGTACGCCGATAGTAGAAAATTTATTCGGAGGTACTTACTACAGATGTTCACAGATTAATCCTTTAGTTGATCCTGGAGTTGTAGTATCCTCTACACCATTAGATTGTGGCTTAGGAGAATGCCATGCATAATATTTGTTATAATGATAAAATTTAAGTATATTAAGATATGAAACCACTAAACCGAGACGAACCGGGATGTAATTATACATCATCTAATTGTGTAATATGGCAAGGTCCGGATATCCCATGCATTAAAATATGTAAGGGAGACTCTGTAAGTGATGTCGTATTTAAGCTTGCCACAGAACTTTGCGATCTTTTAGCTGATTTAGATATCAGTAGCTTTGATCTGTCATGCTTAAATATCACAAGCTGTCCTCCAAAAAGCTTTCATGAGCTGATCCAGTTATTGATTAAAACTATATGCGAACTTCAAGCAGCAACTGGGGTTATTACTCCAATAACAATTCCTGCTACAGATGAATTACCTGTGGCTACGATGTTTCAGTATACTAATCAGTATGGAGATCTTGTTACTACAATGCCAATACCTGAGTATGTAACTGCAATCGGTAATGCGACCAATGATCAGGAACAGAGACTTGATTCAGTTGAAACTACAGTTGCTGTACATACTGATCAAATTCAGACTTTACAACAAGAAGTTTCAGATATTCCTACAACTAATATACCACAAATCATTCCTTCGTGTGTAGCCCCTCCTGTTCCCACTGATCAATCATTAGTTCTAGTACTACTAGAACAACAATTTTGTCAATTACAAGGAGCTACTGGAGATCCTACTCAGATTTTTGCAGCTATACAAACACAGTGTGTAAACTTAGCCAACTCTCCAAGACTTAGTGGTAATGGAGGAAATATGTCTACGATCCCAGGTTGGGATAATGCATTATTAAATCTTGCCGGTGCTTTCAATAACATGTGGTTATCATATTGCGATATGAGAGCTGCGGTATTAAATATTCAAGCTAATTGTTGTCCTTCAGGATGTGATGGTATTTCATTAAACATGAATGCTATTGTATCTGGTACTAATTTAGTTATTTATCTCACAGGAGCTATACCTATTGGTTTTGCTGATTGTTTATCTCAAGGAGCATTTACTACAATTAGTGACACTACTGGAGGATCTATTACAACATATATTCCTCTTATAACTAACATTAATAATCTGACCGGATTTATTGTTTCTTTATCAGGAACTCCTATCAATCTTGCAAGTAATATTAATATTCACATTGATGTTTGCTTAGATAATCCTACCACAGGCTCAAACTGTCAATCAGTACTTAATTATACTGTAGTCAATGTATCTAATTGTCCTGTTATGGTTTATTCACCAACAGTCGATACTGTAGGGTATAATGGAATCTCTATTGCCGGAACAAATACATACGAGGTTGAATTATGGGATAATACAGGTACTGTACTTATTGCAACTCAAAGTCAAATGGTAACCTTCCCTGCTCCAATAGTAGGTACATTCTCTGGATTAATTATTAATAGTTTATTTAGAGCCCGTGTAATTGTTACTAATGCGTTAGGTGTAGCAACATCTTGTCCTTTTGAGCCAATTGCGTTAATCCCTACGGTTATCCTTCCAGTTAACTTAGGTAGTGCGGCTTCATTCTCGGTTCTTGCGGGTGCAGGAATTGGTAATGCGGGAGCAAGTACATTTATTGGAGATGTAGGTTCAGACCCTACAAATACAGTAATTGGCATTACAGCCCCAGATGTAACAGGAACATTATATACCTCATCTAATCCAGCTGTGATTGCAGCTAAGGCGGATCTTGTAATAGCTATTGCAGATGCTTCTGGACGTACTCCGGTAACAACTTTACCAGCAGATGCGATTGGAGGAACTGTGATTACAGCAGGTATTTACGATACACCAGGTGGAACTATTGATGTTACAGGTGGTGTTACCTTTGATGGTGGCGGAGATGCTAATGCAGTATTTATTTTAAATGCAGCTACTACATTAGTGTTTGCAGCTGGTACTACAGTTACTTTAATTAACGGAGCTAGTTTCGCTAATATATTCTGGAACATCGGAACAACAGTAGATGTTGGTGCAGGATCTATTGTAAAAGGTATTATCTTAGCAGACGGAAATATAGTTGTAAGTGCAGGTAGCGATATCCAAGGAGCTATACTAGCAAATACAGGATTAGTAGATATCGATACTTCAAATATTCACATTAGTTAAAAGAAAATATGAGCACTTCACCATGTAAAACTAAAAAATGCGGATGTGAGGATAAGGGGTTAACTACCCCTACACCTTGTCTCCATGATACTTTCGAGTGTCCAAATCCAGATCCTTGCCCAGAGACTTTCAGCCTATGCTGTACAATTTTTGATAAGGATACGATCGTAGATGTAGGATTCAACAAAGGAGATAGTATGTGCGCGATCTTACAAAAGATTGCATTATGGATAACTAATCCTCTCTGCATGAATCCAAACGCTATTTGTAAATCGGTGTTTAACTTTTTCTCAATGGTTATATCACCTACTACGATTAAGCTTGGATGGACTCCAAACGGAACACCATTTAGCTATCAAGTAGAATACAAGAAGGCCACTGATGTTACATGGACACAAAATGTCGCTGTAGCAAATACAGTATTTATGGATACTATTGGAGGACTTACTCCAAATACAGCATATCATATTAGAGTTAACTCTATTTGTAATGATGTAGATCCACCTTCACAATGTTATTCAGTAACTATATTAGTAACCACTAAACCAACTTCATAATCATGGCATTAATTCCAGCATCCTTAAATTTGACATTCACTAGTAATTATGTAGGTTGTCATCGTATTTGTTGGCGACCAGTAGGCGCTCCAACATATAATTGTACAACAGAAGTTACCTGTGGTGGTAATGGCGCATCTTGTTCTGCCGTAATAGGTATTCAAGTAGATGATGCTTCATGTATACCTGTATCATTTGAAGGGTACGCACAAGCATGTTGTGAGACAGTAGGTTCGCCAAATGGTCAATTACCGTTCTTATTAACATTTACCCCAAACACCAATTGCCAAGGATATTCTATTACGTGTATAGGACCTGTTACTGTTCAAAGCGTAAGTATAGTTAATCCAGGAAGTGGATATATTCCAGCAGCTGTAATCCCTGTAGTTTTTGCAGGCGGTGGTTGTGGAACCCCTCCAGTTGGAGATGCTATTGTAGGTAATGGTGGTGTATCTGCTTTAGTTAATTCTATTACTCCTTTTCCTTTTGGATCAGGTTATACAGATGGCTTTTATGTTAATGTACCTATGTTAACAACATCGGGTGCTGGTGTAGGAGGATTATTTGATGTAACTGTATCAGGAGGTCAAGTAGTTCAAATCGATGTAGTACCTGGATCTAATGGTACAGGATATGCTGCATTCGATACAATCACATTTAACGATGCTTTAATAGGCGGCGGAACAGGTGCTGTAGCAAATGTTAATACCCTTAATACTGGCGAGATCCAATTCGTAAATATTACTGTACCAGGTGTAGGATGTACTTCACCAGTGACTGCATCAATCCCTCCTCCAGTATCTGGAGTTCAGGCTTCATTAGGTGTGATCATGGGCCTTTGTCAACCACTAGATTTAACTACTTGTGGTGGATTAGGAGATCCTATTCAAGGAGTTCCTTTAGGGGAAAGTTTTATAGCTTGCTTTACATCAGCTCCAACATTACCTGTAGATTATAGTGTAGTTCAAGATGCATGTTGCAATCAATGTACTACTATACAATTTGATAAGCCTTTTGATTATACCAATCCACCTGCTCGTATATACTATACTGATTGTGCCACACAACAAATTGTACAAGTTGTAATAACAGCTGGTGGTACTGTTGGTCCAGTATGTGCTGTAAACGGATCATGGTTTGTAGAGGAGAGTGATCCATTTACTGGAAGCACTTCAATCTCTGTAGCCGGTGCATGCACAACACCTTAAATGTGAAAGTCTGCTGTTTGTTGGTGTCAACGCGACTGAACATAAGAAAGCCTCGGAGAAATCTGGGGCTTTCTGCTAAGCAAGTACTTGCATCTTAAACAATAAAAGTTTATTTTTAAACTTTGGAAAAAATGCGTATATTAATACTAAGATATCATGACTGACCAGTATAAAGAACCAGATCGCACTGCTCCTCGCTACAGAATAAACAGAATGCTTCTGCTTAATAAAGAGCTACATGCAAGATTTGTTGAAAAGTTTCCTGAGTATAAACATTTATCATCAGAAGACTTTAAGAAGATTGTGAAACTCATGAATACTAAGATCTGGGAAAACGCTGTAGAAAGTAGAGATGGTACTGAGTTGCCAGAAGGATTGGGTTACATATTTATTGGTACTTGCCCTCCTCGTAAAAAACCAGCACATGATCCAATAGCCTCTATAAAATATGGTAAGAAGGTTTCTCATAGAAACTTTGAATCAGATAATTATGTAGCTAAGATATTCTACACTAACTTTGCAAGTAAGTATAGATTTAAAGATCGCGAAGTATGGAAGTTTATTGCATATCGAAAGTTTAAGAATGAAGTATCTCGTACTTATCCAGAAAATTGGAAGATGTATACTCAAGTTGATAATATGCAGAGAGTATCCAAGATCTTTATGAAGAGAGTTCATCGTAATATCGGTACTAGAATAAATAAGATTGTTACTGAAGACTATAACGAATTCGCATTATGACAACAATAGGAGAAACAATATCAAGAGTACGAAATGTGATAAAGGGAGTAAAGGAAGATGCCTTTCTTACCGATCGTTTTTTGTATGCTCTTATCATCAAGTACGCAAATCTTGCTGTACGAAGACAAGATAATGAAGCAAAGATTATGCGCTTTCAAAGTTTATTTGAAACGCTTCCTTGTGTAGATCTTATGGAAGTAAGTAAGATTGATGCTTGTTGTGCTGGAATAAAGACTGATTGTAAAATAATGAGAACTAAGCAGCCAATTCCAGAACCTATGGAAGGATCAGAAGGACCCTTGCTCAGATCAGTTACATCACTTGATGGTTCTATAGTGCTTAATAATACAAACCCAACTACTTATACAGCTATGGCTAATCAACCTAACTTTAAGTATAATAAAACTAAGTACTATTGGTATCTTGAAGGTCATTTATTTTTCCCTAATATAGAGTGGGAAGGGGTAAGGATAGATGGTATTTTTACAGAATCTACCTCAGCATTTCATTGTGAAGAACCCTGTGAACCAAGACAAAATGATAGGTTATCAATACCTGATTTCTTATTTGTAGAAATAGAGCAATCAGTTATAAAAGAACTTACCTTTATGATACAGGCCCCAACTGAAGCATCAGATGATAAGATGAATCCATTAAGATCGTAAACCATGAGCTATAACTATACATTAAAATATCAGACCTTCGATCAATTACTTGATTCAGTAAGGATCGATTTTATTCAATATGATTTGAATAACTATATCGAACCTCAGCAGTTAATTAAGATCGCGAAGAAAGTGAATTATGATCTTGGGTTAAGAATCATGATGACTAAAGAAACTATTCTTGATGTTGAGAAAGGTCGTGTAAAATTACCAGATGATTTCTTTGTACTCAACTATGCTTTGCTTTGTAATACTTGTGTACTTACTCAGATAATGCCCCAGGGTACTAATATGCAAGAGATCCAATTAACCTCTACTTCGAAGAATGGATGTGCTGTTCCAGAATACAAAGTGACTAATTCTATAATCGACACTTGTACAGACGGTCCTGTTAATTGTCAGAATTGCTATCAGCCTGCAACATCATGTGGATGCAGTACTCCTCAAATACCAACAGCATGTTCTTCTCAACCTTTTGATCCGGTTACTCCATTTGGAGATAATTGTATTAAGCCGAGAAGAGTATTTATGAATTGTAAAGGGGATTGTTATGAACTTGTTCAGATGGTTAACACTACAACCTATCAATCATATACTCAGCTTACAGAGGTAAAGATTCTTGAGAATCCTGAGAGCGTTACTTGTGGATGTCCCAATCTCTATAGCAATAGTCCTAACACTGCTTGGATTCAAAATGGATGGATCTACACTAATTTTCCTACAGGTAAGTTATACATTAGCTATCAAGGAATGTTAGAAGATGATGATGGAAACTTATTAGTTCCTCAACATGATATGATTACTGAGTATTATGAGTATGCATTAAAGCAACGTATACTTGAGAATTTAATCATGAATGATGAACCAGTTGGGCAAAAGCTACAATTGGTTGAGGTTAGATTAAGAGCTGCTCGTAACTATGCCCTTTCTATTGTGAATACTCCAAACTTCTCAGAGATGAAGCAAGTATGGGAGATGAATAGAAAAGCCCAATACGCTAAATACTATAACATGTTCAAGAGCGGTAATATGTTCTTAGGTTGGAATACAAATTACTTAGGGTCTAACAGTGCACCAGGTTTCTAATGGCAAAACAATTTAATACTAGCAGTGTTGAATCACATGAGTTCAGCAAGAATCTTAATAAAGATTTAGGGAATATCTTTGTACCACCTGCGGTATGGGGTCATGCTCGTAATGCGATTAATAACTCTAAGACCGGTGATTTAGGAAAGCTTGGTAATGAGCCGGCTAATGATCTATGTACAGAGATGCCTTATCAAGTTATTGGCGCCATACATCAAGTAGCAGATACTTGGGTTATCATGTCCACTAACGGAACTCAATCTGAGATCGGTATATTTTATGCAGATACTTGTAAATACTTTACTGCGGTTAACGATCCTTGTTTAGGTTTCAGTGCTTATAACCTTATTAAAGGAACTTCTAGAGCTACTGGCGATTGTGTATTCGAATCTTATTGGGATGATGGGAATAATAATTCAAGATACATAAGTTTGAATATTGAAGATCCTACTATTAATCCTTTTACAAATCCAGAGAGTCCTATTCCTTGGGTACAAACATGTGTTACTGTAGCAGGGTGTATTACTTGTACTAATACCTCTGTTTTAGATTGTGATAAAATTAGAGTAGCTAAACTTATAGATACCCCTTGCATTGAGGTTACAAAAGGCACTGGAGGAGGAACCTTACTTAACGGATCCTATATGGTATTTATAGCTTATGCTATAAGTGGACAAAAGATTAGTGATTGGTATATGTCCAATGTACAACCATTATTTGAACATGAGAACTCAGCATGTTCATTAAATGTTGATATTTTAAGTATGGACACTCGTTATAATGAGATCATTGTAGCTGTAGGATCTGTAATCAATCAACAAACAGTGGTTCGTCAAGCAGGGATATATAGCACACACCAAACAAGATTAAGTTTCGATGTTATCATGGATACGTGGCCGGCAATTCCAATTGAGCAATTGCCAATTATGACACCTATTCCTGATAAGAGCGATCAAATGTATAATGTTGGACCATACCTTATTCGTGTAGGACCAACTTCAAAACTAGATTTTAACTACCAACCTATAGCGAATCAAATCGTGACCAAGTGGGTTGCAGTAGAATATCCAGCTGATTATTATCGTAAGGGTGGTAATCACACTAATTATCTTAGAGATGAGGTTTATCCTTTCTTCTTAAGATGGGTATATGATACTGGTGATAAATCAAATGACTATCATATTCCTGGTAGACCTGCATCTCCTGCAATAGGAGATCTTAACTTACCAGGTGCTGATGGAATTCCTGGTTATGATACTTTCTTTTTTCAAGCAACTAATACAGCTGTTCAAACAGGTGGTGCTGCTCCAGCTCTTCCTGATGGAGGAGTTCCTATTGCTGAAGGGCTTATGGGATATTGGCAATCAACAGAAAACTATCCAGACGATAAGCCAGAAATATGGGATACAAATACTACTGTATTTCCTGTTTCTCCGTATAATAATTTAGGTACAATGGGACCAATCCCTGGTACTGCTCAAAACCTTTGCGGCCAGAAGATCAGACATCATAAATTCCCTGAAGAGAGAATTGGAGCTGGTACTGGTACTTTCAATTCAGGTACTGGTGATAGGATCCGTATCATGGCTGTTAAGTTTGAGAACATTCTACCGCCAGTAGAGAATCCTCAAGACCCGCAAAGTCAATGGAGATATATCCCAGGTATCGTAGGATATGAAATCTTGCGTGGTTCCCGTAATGGAAACAAAACAATCATTGCCAAAGGGATGCTCAATAATATGGGTCAGTATACTATCACTGGGGGATCAACTAATAAACAAGGGTTGTATCCAAACTATCCTTATAATGATTTATCTGATGATCCCTTTTTATCAACTTCACAAACCTCAAGAGGATTTTCATTCTTAGGAGGATTGAATAGTGAACAAGGATATGTCCCACAATCATCATTTAGCGATACTAATTTTACATTTCATTCACCAGATACTAATTTCTCTAATCCTTTTCTATCAACTAAGGAGCTTAAGATTTATGGTAATATATCTGGTAATGTTGATGGGAAGTTTGAATTTTCAGAAAAGCATCCTAAAGAAAAGATATTAACTAATCTTGCATTTCTTCTATCTGCTATTGCAGGATTAGGAGCAGCAGGTTTAGCTATGGGGGGCAAAAGAACAACAAGATATATTCCTCCGCATACTCCAGGATATTCGGATACCGATTGGGTGCCTACTACTGACATATATACATTAGTACAGGCTGAAACAGGAGGTCCATTACCAACACCTGTTGCTGGAGCTACTACAGGTGTTGTTACTAAAGCATCACTACCAGTTACTACTTCTCCAGCTGTATTACATACAGCTCAGGTTATAGCTGCCGAAGCTGCTTTATCAGGAACTAATGCTACATACGATGCGGCCAAATCTGTTGGAGCTAATATACTAACTTATCTTGGTGGTCTTCCTACTAATAGTAATCCTTTATATACTACATATACCACATCTAATTCTGCTCTTTATACTGCAGGATTAGGATCACTTGCTTCAGGAGGAAATCAAATAGACCAAGAAGATGGTCAGCTAGAAAGAATACCTTCGCCTATTAGAATTGCATACGGACTTCCTGCATTTTTTAACTACTGGACAGAAGGATCTGATTCATTTATGAGATTACTAAGAGCTATTATCAAGTTTACTGATTTTGGATTAAGGTATCATTCACATGGGTTTTATAATACTTATTCTCCAAGTCAACAAGGTAATAGAAGAAAGGCTATTTCAAATGTTAATTATATAGGTCCTCAACTTACAGACTTTGGCGCCAATAGTAGAGTTAATAATTTATATCGATCAAGAACTGTAGCTATAGAATCAACTTCCGTTTCACCACCAGTTACTGATGATAAAACAAGATATAAAGTAACAGATATAGCTATACCTGGTTTTGTATCTAAACCTACTGAAACAACTATTGGTAGTGGTACACCATACTTTATTCCTTCTGGTAATTCAGGACATCAAAAATGCTCTTCGCATTATGTCGCATTAAAACAGAGACTTGATAATCAATATGGACAGTTAACTAATATCGTTCAGATACCAGTAAGTAATTGTACTATTTCTATCATAGATCCATTAACAAGTTTACCTAAGAAAACAGCTACATCAACTGGGGTGTTATTTGGAGGAGACACCTATATTGGTAGATATACAGAGAAGAATACCTTTTTCTACTTCTATGAATGGTTATTCAATCAGCCTGATGGAGCTCAATTAAATTACGATGCTCATAAAATGTTCTCAGGATTATATCCTAGATTTTGGGCAAACTTTAATGAGTTTGAGACTAGTGATTTTACTTCTAGTTTAATGTCTAATATTGTCACTCCTGCTAACTGGGTAACCCCTAATGACTTTTATAACTTAGATAATCTTACTCCGTTTAATGCATTTGTAGCTCCAAAATTATCTGTTAAAGAAGCATGGTTCTACTTATTTAATTCAGGCGTGCGTGACTTCTTTGTAGAAAGTGAGATTAATATTGATCTACGTGATTATGGAAACAATGATACAGAGATTCACTATGATCCTTACAGATATACTGATACTAAATCTTTATTTGATACAGCAATAATCAAAGCAGGAAACTACTACAAGTATGATTCTTCTTTAAGCTTTGCTAGATTGTTTATCAATTATACCTCTTGGGGTAATATGCAATCAAGAGATTATGATCCATTTTTAGCTGAGACTTGTTATCAGTATAGACCGCGAAGAGCTATCTATTCTTTACCTGCTCAGTTCGAAGGACGTCGTGATAATTGGTTAATATTCTTAGCCAACAATTACTATGACTTTTTAAATAGAGTTACTTGTATTAAACCGGTTAATAAGAACGGGGCCATGATCTTCTTTGATGCAGCTAGTCCGGTTCAATTCCAGGGTACTGATCAATTACAAACAGGATTAGGAACTAAACTTACAATTGGTGATGGTGGATTATTTTCACAACCACTTCAGGCATTAACTAATGCGGACCAACCATATGAATATGCATCTTGCCAAGATAGATTAAGTGTTATCAATACTCCAGTAGGAATCTTTTGGATGAGTCAGAATCAAGGTAAAGTATTTCACCTTGGTCAAGGAGTAGATCCTATCTCAGATAAAGATCTTAAGTGGTGGTTTAATCAATACTTACCTTATAAGTTAACTCAGCTTTTCTCTAA
>Ga0307379_10011441_pt1 | contig 11640 bp, 14 predicted proteins | sample UN2MG_FD_202237 | JGI IMG/M metagenome (GOLD analysis project Ga0307379, IMG submission 202237) | Soil microbial communities from Risofladan, Vaasa, Finland - UN-2 | ecosystem: Environmental > Terrestrial > Soil > Coastal area > Acid sulfate soil | place: Finland: Risofladan, Vaasa | collected... | reverse complement strand
TGTTGTGTGTATGAAAGCCAACAAGCCCTGCTTTTCAAGCTGTCTATTTACTTCTTTTTCTATTGCTTCGTTTACTTCTTTTGATATGTCAATTTCCATTTTTCCTTATCTTTTAATCCTTCTGTTCTAACACTTCCTTAAAGTTCTTCCACTTCTCCTAAGCACGAAGAATGCAAAGCCAAGGGTATGCGAGGCATCTATCTATGAATTGTATTAGCGAGAGGGACATTTTTAGCTTATGGAGAACCAAACGGACTCCTAATTTAATTAATCTGTTAGTTTATTATGAAGTTCCTTTATTGTTATACTTAATCTACACTGAATCACCACTACTTAAACTTTTTGGCGATAGAGTAGACGTCTATTTTGAGATTGTAAACATGTGCCTTGAAAACCAAATGGATAAAGTATTGAGGTTTCTACTGTAGTTTGCTATAATACCGCAGGGTTACGACAAAAACAATTTTTTAATGGTGAGACTATGAAAGATATTTTAATTCTCTCTTTACATATGTGGCCTTTTCTTTTATGCATTACTTTGTTTTTGCTTTATGCCTTCAATTTAATGCCATTGAAAGAGATTTCTCCTATCAAACCGTTAGAAAATACATTTACGATTATTTTTGTATTCGTTCTTTTGTTTCTATTCCCTCTTTGCTGGTTTTATGCGATGATAGATGCAAGTAAAGGGATAACCTTGTTCTATCAGGATTTTTTCAGGAGATTTGTAGGATACTTATGGGGTGGAGACCCTCTTAGAGCCGTCTTGTTTTTTCTGTTCTATTTTTTCATACACATCTCCGGTTTAATAGTACCCATCGGTGTCTTGTTCTGGGTTTTATTTGGTCATCCTAAATTTTTGTCTAAATTAAAGAATCAAAACGTGATTTACAATGTGTCAAAAGATAAAGTTTTCGAAGAATTAAAAAGTCTTTTCTTTGAAGCTATGGGGACAACCGGGCTTGATATTATCCCCAACTTCGTTATTTTGGATTTATCATCAGATAACAATCTTTGGTTTTCGAATTGTGCAATTATAACTAAGGGAAGAAATAGACTGTTTGTGTTAATCAGTAAAGATTTTATGAATCTGTATCGTAACGAAGAAATTAACCGTGATGAGGTTAAAGCAATTTTTCTTCACGAAATAAGCCATGTCGTTCACAAAGATCAGTTTTTTCCTCTTTGGGCAAAGCAGTTCACTCAGTCTAAATTGTTCTTTTTTACCGCATTGAGTTTCCTTCTAGCAATTTTTGTATCTCTTCTTTGGGTTTGGAAAGATTTTGGAGTGAATCCTTTTCTGCCACCTAGTTTTGATATAAAATTTAAGCTATTGGTTAGATTAATAATACTTCCACTTCTTTTGATATTTCTTTTTCGGTCGTTTATTTGGCAAATTATTGCTAAAGTACTGCGAGAAAGAGAATATTTGGCAGATGCGCGTGCTGGTTTTTTATATAGTGACCCTAAATTGTTAATTAGAGCAATAAGGAAAAGCTCCTTTATTCTGGGAGATGAAGACGGTTTACTTTTTTCAGAAGGAATATATATTAAAGAAGCGGCCATAAAGGTTTTTGCAAAAGTAAAAAAATTTATCTATCAATTTGTAACTGGTAGCATCGATTGGCATCCTTCAGCATCGGAGAGAATAATGGCGATATCTCAGAAAATGCCTACAGGTCAGAATACGAATGGCATATCTTCCAGTTCCATAATATTTTCTGGCTTGCTAATGGTTGCGGTCTGGGATTTTTCCATACTTAACTTTTATGAATCAACAAAAGAGGTTATTACAATACCCGCGGCACTGGCGATTATGCCTGAGTTTATGATTATCTCACTGGTTATTTTAAATCTCTTACCATTGCGATTAATAAGAGAAGATACTTTTAAAAAAGAATTGACCGGTCGTGATACCTCGTCCTTGCAAATTTTACGCATCCCTTATCTTTTTATTACAGGAGCTATTTGGAGAAAAATCCACTTGAATAATTTTTTTATATCCATAGTTTCTTTGTTAATAATAGGAGGAACAGGATTTACAATTTTAGGCCTTGCTAAATATTTTTTATTTTGTACTTCTGTTTCTATTCTTTTGATTTTTACCGCTGGAGTTGGTATGGATTAGTTGGCCCCGAATCACATTTCTCCATAACAAGGACAAATTATGCTAAGTTTAGACAATAAGATAGTATTAAAACTATGCGAGGAATTTTTAAAGAGGTATTTCCCTTCGGAACTAAATACTTTTTATAAAATTTCAGGGAAAATCAAATGTATTTCACCAAGGAAGATTTTTATAAAAAGACAAAGGAAAAGCATTTTTGATTATTCATTAGGTTTCGCTGAAGAGGATATTTGTAATAGTCTACCGGCTGTAGCGATGGAATCCATCGATTTGCTAGTTCTATCTTTTAGTCATATTCAAACCATTATGGAAAGTGGTAAGGTAAAACCGGTTAATATTGCAAAAATATTAAAAAAGCAAAGGAATTTGCGAAAGTATCCCTCATTAAAGAATCTACTTGTAGAGTTCTTTTGTAGTAAAGACAGAATTGCTCAAAAGATAGTAAAAAGCGAGACGAAAGAGCTTCTAAAGGAAAAAGAAGAAAGTAGCATTTTTCCATTGATTAAGAGAGACATGGAAATGCTAATTGAAGAATGTGGATTTACATCAAAGGAAATAGACGTAACTATTGAAGTATGTCAGGGCAGGTCTAATAAAGAGATAGCAGAGAAATTAGACATAACTCCTCATACGGTGAAAAAGTATATCAACGCAATAATACACAAAATGTCCTGGAAGGTAGATATAAAAAGACGCTCGGGGATTTTACCTGCGATTTTGACACTTAGAAAGAATAGAAAGTAAGTTAACAGATTCACAAAATTCACTCACAGCTGAATGAGGGCCTGAACGGTATTCAAAAGAAGGAAACTTATGTTCTAGTCTTTTAACTAAATCGTATGTGCTATCGTTAGAAATAAGTTGAAGAATTACCTCAGCCTTATTAGACTGGTTTTTATACCTATAGAAATCCACTACTGTAGTAGCTCCGCCATAATGAAACACCTTCCGGTTTAGTTGTTTTTTTTCTACAGACCAAGGAATAATTTCTCCTGTTTCTTTTTCCCGATTAAGAACCTTATAACCAGCGTATTTAAGATATTTTGTGACTGAATTATACAAATTCATCGATTTTTCAATCTCGCCTTCATAAACAAGCAAATCTCTATCGTACTCTCCCCTTTCAAATCCAGAATTTCTTCCCAAATATCTAACCATTTTTATTACTTAGTTGATATATTTATAAATCTTTTGTTATTCAAATGGTACTACTTTTGGCTATACTTAGCCGTTATCCTTTGGTGTATTCCCAGGTTTATGACAAATAAGTACAATATGGCTGACGCAAGCAATAGGAAAGGGGGTGGATAAAAATGAGGGATGAACATTATTTTAGTATGAAGCATTTACCGGCTCTGCCTGGCATGCCTGACTTGCCAGCCTTGCCTAAAACAGACAGTAGTCACATTGACTTGCTGAGAAAAAGTTTGCCTAAGAATACAAATTGTAATTTGCATCTCGGCCATAACTTTACATTCAACCGTTTCGATAATTGTGTCTTCCATGTTAATGTCTACATCAATGGTAAAGAGAAATGAAAGATTGGGCTGAGGTAAGGCACAGAAATTATAAAGGAGGGTTAAAATGGACTTACTATCTTATATTATAGATTCAGTAGCAGATTTCATTTCTGACCTCAATACCAATATCCACGTATTTGTAATCAGGATGGGATTGTGCTTAACGATAAGTACTATTGCTATGGCATCTGTTTGGCAATATATAAGAATTGGAAGTTCACATTTCATTCAGGTTTGTATTATGTTTGCTGCAATTGGCATCATGCACATTTTTGATATAGAAGAATTTGTAGACATAATACCAAGTAGTTCTACTGTCATTCTTTTCATATTTTTCTTTCTATGCATGATGTTTTTGCCAGCGATACTCCCTTTTTGGATTACTCCTAAATATGGCTATCAGAAAATCTTGAGGCCTATTCTATACATAATTGTATGGAGTTTATTTTTTATACAGTTAATTCTTGCATAGGAGGGAACTATGTGGAAATTACTCAGATTAATAAATAAGTATTTAGGGAAAGAACATAAAACTGTCAGAATACTTGAACAGTCAAATCTACCTTTAGAAAAGAATGACTTGGCAGTGCCTATAAACAAACAAAAGATATTCAAGCAACCAATCTCAGTCACTGATAGAGGCTTTACTTCTCATTTAGAGCTTAGTAGAGAAACAGAAGAAGGAATGGATGTTTATACAGAAGAACCAATAATCATTGCCTGTTGTGGAAGAGCAATCTGGGAAAGTGAAATTGGGGGAAGATGTGATGTATGCGGAGGATACGAATGTAAAGACCATGTGCTTCATTGTAAAAGTTGTTCCAAATGTTTGTGTCTTAAACATACATATTTCTTCGAAGACCCAACAACAGGTACTGTTGTTCCATATTGTCTGGAACATTTTAAAAAAGCAATTTTTAACTGCAATACCTGGCAGATAAGTGATAAATAAAAGAAAATAAGGAAAAAACAATGGACAGATCTGGTTTCAACAATCCTTTATTAAAGGGTTCTCAAAATAGAAAAACAAATTTTATTGGTCTTGAAAGTGCCTTGTATGTAAGGAAATTGGCACAAGAAGCAGGAGCTGAGAACGATAAATTTGTAATCAATTCCCTTAAAATTATCAGGGCTTTTCCAAACAATCAATATCTTATCAATAAAGAAATTAACAAAATAGAAAGAAGACTGGTGGGAAGAATTCTTTTTAATCAATCGCAAAAGAGCATTTTTGGACCTTTGCCAAAACAAGAAGTTTTTAAAGGGAATGTATTTTTTGGCGACGTGTTTGGTGCGCAAAACGTCAGGTTTTTTCTTGATCATTCCCAGATAAACCAGAATCTGTTGGTTGTGGGCAGAGCAGGTTCTGGCAAGACCACTCTGCTTATGAACGTTGCAAGCCAGCTAATGAATCAAGGCATTCCTTGCTGGATGATTGATTTTAAGCAGGATTATAGACAACTCCTACAGTACCATCCTGACTTAATTGTGATAAGATGGAAAGACATAAGATTCAACCCTCTTAAGCCGGTTGATGACCCTGACAGTCATTTACAGACTTTCCTTGATATATTCAGACAGTGTTTCAAGGTTAGAACAGAGTCATTATATCTTTTAATTGATTATTGCGAACAATTATATAGGGATTTTGGCGTATTCGATGGAAATAATAGATCTTGCCCTACTTTGATGGACCTGCACAATTTTCTCTTGAGAAAGTTGAAAGATAAAAATAGCTCGGAATCAACAAAAGGCAAAGTTGGAACTTGCCTGAACATAACGAATGCAATGATAAAAAGGATAGGCAAGTGTGTAAACGTTTCCAGTGGTTTTCCATTAGATGAATTACTGAAACGGTCAGTAGTTTGGGAACTAAACGGATTAAGCCAGGACTTACAATCCTGGTTTCTGAATATCTTATTAAATTGGATTTTCACTTACAGGATTGCGAAAGCTGAAAGAGGCAGTCTAAGGAACGTAGTAATATTTGACGAGGCAAAAATGGTTTATGGGAAAGAGAAAGAAATTCTCGGTAAGTCGTCAGGAGTGAATTTTATGAAACAGAGGACTACTCAAATACGAGATTTTGGCGTTGGCTTGCTAATAGCTGACCAGATTCCTTCAACACTTTCTGATTTCATTAAAGCAAACGTGCATACTATGATTTGTTTACATCTAACTTACGGTAGAGACATAAACGAGATGAAATCCGCCATGGGAGTTAATGATGAGCAAAGCATAGAAATCCGTCGTCTGAAGGTTGGCGAGGGCATTGTGAAAACAGTTGAGCATCCTTTTTGTTTCAAGATTCGTCTTCCAGAAGTTCGAAAAATGAGACATATTAAAGATGATGAACTGGAATGTTTAATGAAACCCATGCTTTCAGTTCTTCAATCCGAGGCTGCTCCTCAACAACACTTTGAAATGACAGAAATTGAGGAAGCACCAGAAATTATGGATAAAGAGGCGTATATAACTCCAAAACCCTTAGGGGAATGGAGAGATTTCTTAATCCACATAAAAAAGCATGCTGATTACAATGTCTCAAGATTGTATGATAGTTTTAACATTTCCAGACGAAGAGGGAACAAAATGAAAGAGCAGTTAAGAAATAATGGACTGGTTGAACAGATAACAGTTCATGTTCCAGGACAAAGTAAAAGACCACCAATGTATCTTAAAGTAACAGAGAAAGGAGAGGCATACATAAATGGCAATGACGGAAAAGAGAAACAGTAATAAGCCTATGCGATTGGCAGGCAAGGGCGGGAAAGAACATCGTAAATATCAGAGTTTAATTAGAGAATATTTTGTTAATTTGGGAAAAATTGCATTAGTCGAGGCGTATATCAACGGAAAAAACATAGACGTATTTGTGCAAGATATTGAAACCAAGAAATCCATTGCGGTTGAAATTCAGTTAAACAAAAACCCAAAACTGGCATTTGAAAACATAAAAAAGGATTTCAAAGCCGGCTGTGATGAGATTCTATTGATATTTAAGAAATTAGCAGATTTAAAAACTGTGAAAAAGAGTGCATTCAAAGAAATTGGAAAAGAAAAGATTAAGAGAATCCAGTTTCGTCTGATTGATGATTTTACTTCTGACTTTATTCCTAAGGGATACAAAAACAGTACATATAAAAAGCCGGAATAAAGTGTAAGAAACCTTTATTCCGAAAAGTGGAACAAAGCAAATGTGTGACCTTAAACAGCAAGAGAAAAAAATGAGAAAGATAAAGAAAAACCTTGCTATTGATGTTGAAGTTAAATTCATACCTTTTCCTTGCGAGGATGCAAGGCAGGAGGCCTATCGCACACATGCGAGGTTGTGGCTGAGGGCAAAGGAAAGGGAAATAAAGAAAGAAGGGGAAATATTCCCAGAAAATCTGTTGACGCATCTTGCGAAAAAAGATATAATTTTAAAATGCTGAAATCAGGAGGTCAAAAGGTAATGAAAGGAGGATCATATGTCTATATTTGAAAACAGGCCTTTTAAGGTGCGTAATGCAGAGGAATATGACTTAAATCAAATATTAGAATTATTTGTAAATCCATCAGAATCCAATAATCCATTCGAATATGAAAATAGCATAATAAAAGGCAGAATGGGTTCAGGGAAAACTATGTATTTAAAATCGAATTATGTTTTTTATTTGTACTCTATTGTGCCATCATTGGTCAATAAAGAACCATTATATTTGCCTGTTTTTTTGAGACTTAACGATTTTCAACATTTGATTAAACCAGAAGATATATATCGTGCAGTTATAGTTAATATTGTTCAGAACATATCTAAAGTATATCTCGAACTACAAGATTATGAAAAAATGGCCTTAATACACCAAGGAATGAAAACATTACCTCCAGAACTCCTAAGGACTCAGAGACTTGAGAAAATAATGAGTGCATTAGTCAAATTAGACTCAAATGAATATAGCGAAATAATCAAGAAAAATATTTCTATCTCTGGAAATCTTGGTGCAAAGTTTATTGAACTTTCATCGAAGGTTGAAAAGGAGATACTCGTGCAAATTAAGAAAAAACCAAATCCGGGGATATCCGACGTTAAAGATACTTATGACTATTTACTTAGAGATATGGGTGGCAAACTGCTATTATTGATTGATGAAGCCGGCGCGCTAGACAAATCTTTTTTTAAGAGTGGACCGTCTTCTGAAACATCTTTTTTTGAAATCCTTATGAATCAATTGAGAACCTCAGATTTTATAAGGACAAAAATCGCAGTATACCCAAATTCCTACTCCGATATTCTAGCTGAAACCCGATATGGTGATGTTATTATGCTTAGTGACAATGTTATCGATGCAAAGGGCTGTAAAACATTCCGGAAAAAAGCAATTTCACTGATTAATAATTATCTTACGAATGCAGCTGAGAAAAAAATGGTAGCTACGGATGTTTTCAATATTTCTATGCGGGAAGATGGGGCTGGAGATTGTTTAGAGCAACTTATTAATGCCACGGAAGGAAATCTTAGAAGATTAGTTCAATTGTTGGATCTTTCAATGCAGGAGGCTTGTGAAGAAAATGGTGAAGAAAGTAAAGTCGGGTTAAATCATGCTTTAAAAGCCTTGGAAAAGCAAGCATTTAATATGGAATCTTTGTATTCGCCGCCTGATAGAGAATTTTTGGAAACTATAGCAAAAGCGTGTAGAAATAGAAGTACTTTCAGATTTGGGTTTCCTTCCAAATCCCCAGTATTATCAAAATATATCTCTAAATCTGAGGAGCAAAACCTTTTGCAGATTATTGCAATTGGTGCAGGACGCCGTGGTACTACATATGCTTTCGATTATGCTTATTGTGTTTTACGTGATATCCCCACTCATTTTCTCAAGGGCACAGAAAGAATTGATAAAGAACGCTCAAGGAAAACTGGAAATTGGAGCAAAAGAGTTGTAAAAATTTCAGAAGGAATAATGGCTCAAGCTTCACTTCCTGGTAAAATTGAAGGTGAAATTGCTTGGCTCCGTCAAGATTCCGGTTTTGTAAAAGCAGATAATGGAAAAGAATATTTTGTGACACGAATTCATGTAATTCCTGAAGATAGACACAAACCTTTTATGTCCGGTCAAAGAATAAGATTTTTTCCTGGAAGTATTGAAGGTTCATTATTTGCTCTGGGAATAGAAATTTTGTAATATTGTTTTACCCTTTCTGACATGTTGAGATATTTAATGAGAAGATTTTAACTGAATGAAAAACTCTTGCCGGGCAGATTGGATACAAGGGAGACTTGAAAAACGATAGAGCTTTCCAGAGAGAGGTAGGTAAACTCCCTTCTGAAAGTGCCAAATAACCCCACCTTCAAAGGCATAAATTTTATGTCCCAAAATTAGCCTTTTAATTAACATTTTTGCTATTTGGAGCCAAAAAATCTTTCAAAATTTCAATTTTTGTGCTAAGGCATCAAAAATTGACTCAAAAGTTCTAAGTTAAACTAATGAGGACTATTCGAGCGTCTATGCTCATAATCGCATAAATTTAGTCAAAGAGGGGGAAAGGGTAAACAAAGGACAGGCAATTGCTCAAGTGGGAGCAACTGGCTGGGCAGAGGTACTACACCTCCATTTTGAAATAAGGGACAGGGGTAAAGCGGTCAATCCTGTGTTCCATCTGCCTTAAGAGACACATTTTATCCTTAAAATAGACGAAATGGTACACAGTTTGGATTCAGTAAAACTATATATGCAGCAGCTGCGCACAATTCCTCAAGTTACAGAAAAAGAGATGGCTGAGCTGTTTCCTAAAATAAAAAAGGGGGATAGCAGAGCAAAAAAGCGAATGATTGAGGGTAACTTAAGATTGGTTGTTAGTGTTGCCAAACGATATTTTCTCTATATAAGGGGGAAAAGACGCACTGACCCTGACTTTTGTTATGGGCTGGACTTTATGAATTTAATTGAAGAAGGAAATGAAGGTCTTATGAAAGCTGTTGATAAATACAATCCGGAAACGGGTTACAAATTCTCTACCTATGCTTTCTGGCGAATTAGACAATACATTCGGCGAGCAATCTCAAGAGAGGATAAGCGTATTAGTATTCCCCTTTACGCCTATGAGACAATAAAGAAGCTCATTAATGTCTCGGAAAGGATGCATGAGGAGTTAGAAAGGCAACCAACTACGGCAGAATTAGCAAAGAAACTGCGCCTTTCCATAAAGAAAACCCGCAAGTTTTTGCAGGAGATCCAAGTTTTTGAAAGGGTTGGTTCTCTGGATAGTCCCCTGGGAGATAAATTTGATATTTTCCTGAAAGATCTGGTTCGAGAGGAAGAAAAGGAATCACCAGACTATGTTCTAGATTTGATAAAGTCTCATGAAGAGTTAGTAAAAATTTTGAAAAAGCTAACCTCTCAGGAGTTAAAAGTCATCAAGTTGAGGTACGGAATAGTTGACGGGAAAGCATATACCCTCAGGGAAGTTGGTGAAAAAATGGATCTCTCTCGAGAGAGAATAAGACAGATAGAAAAGAAAGCGATAGAGAGATTAAAAAAGGTTGTCCTTAGAATGCAACTCCATGGATTAGAATAGAGTTATTTACGATGGTATCGTAATAATAAACTCTGGGGATATGAGAATATGGAGATAATCAAACGTAATAACAACTTTAATATTATAAGAATCGACATCGGTGGTGGAACTGATGAGAAAGGTTTTGCTTTTCTACTTGCAGAATCAGCTGATAACAAAATATAAAACACATTTTACAGTTTAGAAAAGAGCAGGTATAAAACCCTTACTACCATTGAGAAAGTCGATTCTACGACAAATACGGAACTATTTTTACCGTCAGGAAGAGAAAAATTACTTCTTGATCCAGAAGAGGTTCATATTTGAGTTTTCAGAGGGCTTCTCCCCCTCAAAAGTAGCTAATAATTCCAAGAGAGGAGATCAAAATGCCAGAGTCGGAAGAGCATAAAAATTTGAGAGAGGAGGTTGCGTGTATCCTAGAGGGGTACGGGTGGCGGGTATATCATGACCGTGGAGACACTCGTAGACCAGACATATTTGCGATAAAGAATAAGCAAGCATGGAGGATTGAAATCGAGATCAGTGGGTCGAATATTGATAGAGACTTAAACCAAGGAGCTGAAACTTTTGTGACTAGCCCGGATAGGTTGGGGGAAATTACGCTGGAAGTCGCGTTCAAATCGAAAGAAGCAAAAGTCGTCGATATAGAAAGATTTCGTGAAGAAGTAATAAAAAGGTCAGCCTTAAAAAATTAGAAAAAATTAAGTAAGGTAGAATTCTATCAAGTATAAATTACGGAGGCGATGCGTAGGTAAACTATCCTCTGAAAGTGCCGAATCAATGCATATATTAACCCTTTTAAGGCAAAAGTTCCGTCTCTCCTTGCCTCGTGGCTTTTTCAAAAAGAAATTCTTTCCTTGTCAAATCCAATTGTATAATCTATAATATGTAACAAAATACAAACTTTTTTAATGAAAGGAGGCATTATGAAAACCGCTATATATGTAAGAGTATCAACGACGCAACAGATTGACCGCGAATCCTTACAAACGCAGGAAGAAAGGCTAAGACAGTATTGCAAGATTCACGATTATAGCATTTATAAAGTCTATCGGGAAGAAGGCGTTTCTGCAAAGGACATCAAAAGACCCAAACTGGAAGAACTAATGCAGGATATTGAAAACAAGAAGATACAGGTAGTTTTGGTTGCAAAACTTGACAGGATTACTCGTTCTCTAAAAGACTTGATTAATTTGATTGAGTTTTTTCAAGAGCATGACGTCAAACTTATCTCGTTAACACAGAACATAGACACAACAGGCAGCATGGGAAGATTCATGCTTAATTTGCTTGGTGCAGTTGCTCAAGTAGAAAGAGAAATGACTGCTGAAAGGGTTAGCGAAGACATGCACCATCGTGCTTTGGCTGGCAAGTGGAACGGAGGAATCATACCTTATGGCTACACAACAAGAGAAAAATTTATTGAAAAGTTAA
>Ga0307379_10011437_pt1 | contig 11642 bp, 11 predicted proteins | sample UN2MG_FD_202237 | JGI IMG/M metagenome (GOLD analysis project Ga0307379, IMG submission 202237) | Soil microbial communities from Risofladan, Vaasa, Finland - UN-2 | ecosystem: Environmental > Terrestrial > Soil > Coastal area > Acid sulfate soil | place: Finland: Risofladan, Vaasa | collected... | reverse complement strand
TATGAGCTAATCACGGCGCTCAAAGCAGCGCTTAAAATACCAGTTGAACTCCATAACCACTATACCAGCGGCATGGGTTCTATGACCTGTCTGAAAGCAATCGAAGCTGGGGTCGATATTATTGACACCTGCTTGGCTCCTTTTGCGCTACGTTCCTCGCAGCCGGCTATTGAGCCTATCGTAGCTGCACTCCAGGGAACCTCGAGAGACTGTGGACTCGACCTGGCACAGCTCCTCAAGTTAGATGATTATTTCGAGTCCATAGCGCCTAAGTATCGCAGCTACCTGGACACCAGCAAGATGTCCATCATTGACACCGGCGTATTGATGCACCAGGTACCGGGCGGTATGACCACTAACTTGGTGTCACAACTCAAAGAGGCTGATGCTCTCAACAGGCTCCATGAGGTACACGAAGAGCTGCCGCGCGTTCGCAAAGAGCTGGGGTATCCTCCGCTGGTGACTCCTACCAGCCAGATTGTGGGCATTCAGGCTGTGCAGAATGTCCTTTTCGGCAGATACAAGATGATATCAGGGCAGGTAAAGGATTATGTATATGGAATGTATGGCAAGTCACCGGCTCCCATAGACCCTGAGGTACAGAAGATAGTGCTCAAAGGATACGAGAAGGGCGAAACACCCATCACAGTGCGCGCCGCCGACCTTCTGCAGCCCGAGATGGAGAAGGCCAAAGAGGCTACCAAGGGCCTAGCAAAAGATATCGGGGATGTCCTAGTATATGCTCTCTACCCTCAGACCGGCATGAAGTTCCTGCGCATTAAGTATGGACTCGAGCCGGTACCGGCTTCTATGAAGCCCAAAACCCTCGAGGAAATTAAGAAAGAGGACGAACTCATCGCCAAGGCTCTGGCTGGCAAGTTGGTGGATAAAGTCGAGAAGCCTGTTCCAGCAAAAGGCCCCAATGTCAGAACATTCAATGTCTATGTTGAGAACGAGTACTTCAAAGTAGAGGTCGAGCCAACCGGCGGAGCAACTATATCGGGGCCCATTGCTGCCCGCCCCGCTGCCGCCTCCCCCAACCCACAGGCTGCTGCACCCAAACCCGAGGCAAAGAAGGAAGCAGCCGCACCGGTTGCCGAAGGCGATGTCCCCTTGCCCGTACCCATGCCGGGCACAGTTATTCGCTACAACGTAAAGGTAGGCGACCGGGTTAAGGCAGGAGATATAGTAGTCATGCTGGAAGCGATGAAAATGGAGAACGCTATTCCTTCCCCTGCCTCCGGTGTGATTAAGGCTATTAACTTCTCCGCAGGAGCTTCGGTTAAAAAAGGCGAGATATTAGCGGTTATCTCCACCAAATAGCGGGGTTGTCTAAAAACACGGATATATGTAAACTGTAGGGGCGTTCAATTGAACGCCCCTACTTTAGTTTTGGATTAGTGCAGGTTGGAGGACATGGGGAAGACGCTAGCAGAGAAAATCCTCAGTGATAAGGCCGGCGTTGATGCACACGCTGGTGACATAGTCATCGCCCCTGTCGACCTTGTTTTCGCCCAGGACGGCACTGCTCCCCTGGCAATAAGGCAGTTCCAATCCTGTGGCTTCGATAAACTGGCTTGCCCCTCTTCGACCATCTTCTTCCTCGACCATAATGCGCCCACGCCGACCAAGGAGCTTGCCAACGACCAATTGCTCATCCGCAATTTCGCTAAAAAGTGCGGTGCATGCGTCTCCGATATCGACGAGGGCATCTGCCATCAGGTCGCCGCTGAGTTCTACGCCAACCCCGGCGAGATAATAGTGGGCGCCGATTCCCATACCGTTACCGCGGGGGCGCTGTGCGCCTTCGCCACCGGCATGGGCTCCACCGATACAGCCATCGCCTTCGCTCTGGGCAAAACCTGGTTCCGTGTGCCAGAGAGCCTAAAAGTGAATGTCAGCGGTCGATTTCCCAGAATGGTATGCGCCAAAGACCTGATTCTATATTTAATTGGCAAAATCGGCGCTGACGGCGCTACCTACATGTCTCTGGAGTTCGCTGGCGACACGATAGACAGGATGCCCATATCGCAGCGACTCACCATAGCCAATATGACGGTAGAGGCCGGAGCAAAAACCGGGTTTTTTTCCTCGGATGAAATAACCAGAAAATATCTGGAAAGCCAGGGCCGCGGAGAGAAGTGGCGACCGCTTCAACCCGATTCCAATGCGACCTATGAGCAGGTCATTGAAATAGATGCCGGCAAACTGGAGCCGATGATTTCAAAACCGCACACTGTGGATAACACGGCACCTGTTCCAGAGGTCTCAGGAACTAAAGTGCATCAGGTGTTTATCGGCACCTGTACCAATGGACGCCTCGACGACCTCGCCATAGTAGCTCGTATTCTCAAGGGCAAAAAGCGCCATCCCGATACCAGATTGCTGGTAGCCCCTGCGTCCAGGGAGGTGCTTCTTGATGCCGTGAGCGCAGGATACGTCCGAACGCTGATTCAGGCAGGTGCTATCATACTACCGCCCGGTTGTGCCGCCTGTGTGGGAGGGCATCAGGGCATACTGGGTGACGGAGAGGTCTGCCTCTCCACTGCCAACCGTAATTTCAAGGGCAGGATGGGCAATCCCGACGCCTTTATCTATCTATCGAGTCCCGCTACCGCTGCAGCGTCAGCCATCAAGGGCGAGATAACCGACCCCAGGGAGTTTGTATAGATGCTCAGAGGAAAAGCCCTCAAATTCGGAGACGATATCTCCACCGACCTCATCCAGCCGGGAAGGTATAACTATCTCCGCAGCAACCTCTCTGAGTTAGCGAAACATGTGCTGGAGGATGCCGACCCCACCTTTGCCTCGAAGGTGAAAAAGGGCGACTTCATAGTAGCGGGCAAGAACTTCGGATTGGGCTCGAGCCGGGAGCACGCCCCCGCTATTCTGAAGCTTTCTGGAGTCAGCGCCGTTCTGGCGAAATCGGTGGCGCGCATCTTCTTCCGAAACGCCATAAACGTAGGTTTGCCTGTGCTTATCTGCGACACCGACAAAATAAACGACGGCGACGAGCTCGAGATAGACCTCGCCTCAGGCACCATAAAAGACCTGACTAATGTCGCCAAACTCACCTCCGGTAAAATCCCCGACGTCATGCTCAAAATCCTCGACGAAGGCGGCCTCGTGCCTTATATTAAGAAGTACGGTGATTTCAAATTATAACCTAATAAAATTTCAAATCCAGATTCGGAACTTGTCTCGTATTAGGATCATCAAGCTAATGGTGCTACAATGTGGGACGTAAGAGGATGGAAGCGCCTGACAGTGCGTGATGATCCGCCACTCGTGGCAGCAAGACGAGAGTTTTTATCATGGCTGGCCGAAGTGCCTGAAACTCACCAGACTTCTTGGAAACAAAGGCTTAAAAGCAACCTCGACGACCATCCCCATTTATCAGTGCGGCTTGAGCTATACCTTCACCATTACTTTAAAAGCCATAATTGGGACATCGAGATTGAGCCGGAAATGCCTACAAGCCCGAACAAGCCTGATTTCGCGGTCATACGTGGTGCCGACCGAATCCTCGTTGAAGCAAAGGCGGTCTTTGATAAGCAAAGCACCACACAACAGACGCAAAGATTGAGGCAGCTAGCCGATAATCTGACAAGCAAATTATCGAGAAACGTTATCATTGAGCCACAATCTGACCTACCCCCGAGTTTGCCTGCCAGGAGAATTAGACTTCAAATCGAAGAGCGTGCAAAAAAGGCAGACGAAATTTTAGAGTTTGACCTCTCAAACGTGCACCAGAATAGGCCATATTCACTCAAAATCATCATCCTTCCTAGAGCTTCAGACTCGACGGAACTAGAAGGTGTTGGTGGAACCATCTCAGGTGTTCAGACGCTCACTACCGGCAAGCGAGTTCGTGATGCCCTTGAACAGAAAGCTGGAAAGTACGGCGACATGAATATGCCATTCCTTATAGCTATCTATGGGACAGGAGAGTTCCCAGTTAGAACCAAGGATGAACTTGACGCCCTTTTCGGTGACAGGATTTGGAACCTTACGGTCAGCGGTCAGGCCACTGAGCGCCGAAAGCCAAACGGATTCTTCGCCTCTATGCGAGAGGGGAAGCGACGCCACGAGGGAGTATCAGCGGTGCTTTTTTATCGGTTCAAATGGATTAATGATACCCACGTTCATTCGGCACACATCTACCATAACCCCTTTGCCCTGAGGGCACTAAGCCCAGATTTGTTTCTCGGAATGCCACAGATGATATCAGCGCTAAAGTGGATAAACGGTGAACCCGACTGATACGAAAGCTTGAGCCTGGTAAGTATCATTTCACATTATTACCGCTCTCGTCGATGTTATCATCCGCGAGAACAGCATAGGTTTTTGATGATAACATCCAAAGCGAGTAAAATAGATACCTAACTTGCCCCATCCCACACCCAAAGCTATAATTAGCCTGACTATTATAAAGAGAAATCATGTGCTTCATAACATCACCCTCATCCCCGGAGACGGCGTTGGGCCTGAGATAACGGAAGCCACCACCAGAGCGCTGGAAGCGACCGGCGTGGCGATTGAGTGGGATGTGCACCAAATCGGCGAGGCTGCCCTGAGGAAATACGGCACGCCACTCCCCAAAGAGGTGCTCCAGTCTATCAAAAAGAACAAAGTCGCTCTCAAAGGGCCAGTGACCACACCCATCGGTACGGGCTTCCGCAGCGTAAATGTCTCCCTGCGTCAGGAGCTTGACCTTTACGCCTGCCTGCGACCCTGCAAAACCTACCTGGGAATCAAGTCGAGATATAAAAATATCGATATCGTGGTAGTCAGGGAGAACACCGAAGACCTCTACGCTGGCATCGAGTTCCAGAAGGGGGCTAAGGACACAAAAGAGCTAATCGAGTTCATAGACGATAAGTTGCAGAAAAGAATCAGTCCCGACTCGGGTATCAGTATCAAGCCTATCTCGGAGAAGGCCAGCCGCAGAATCGTTACCTTCGCTTTCAGGTACGCCCGCACTCATGGCAGAAAAAGAGTAACCTGCGTACACAAGGCAAACATCATGAAGTTCACCGATGGTCTGTTCCTCTCAGTCGCCCAGAAGGTAGCTAAGAACTACCCCGACATACAGTTCGATGACGCTCTCGTGGACAACCTCTGTATGCAGCTAGTGACAAAACCAGAGCGTTATGATATTATTGTGCTGCCAAATCTCTATGGTGACATAGTCTCGGAACTGTGCGCTGGGCTGGTCGGTGGAATAGGAGTGGTGCCCGGCGCTAATATTGGCGACAAAATTGCAGTTTTCGAACCTGCTCACGGCAGCGCTCCTAAATACGCCGGGAGGAACAAGGTAAACCCGATGGCGATGATGCTCTCGGCCTCGATGATGCTCAAGCACATCGGAGAGGAAAAGCCCGCCCAAAGGCTGGAGAGAGCTATAATCCAGGTAATCTCCGAAGGCAAGACCGTCACCTACGACCTCAAGTCTGACCCCAACGACCCTTCCATTGCTACAACCTCCGCCGTGGCGGATGCTGTGATTAAAAAGCTGAAGGAGGCGAGATAATATGCGTAACAAGGTAACTGTTGTCGGCGCCGGCAATGTGGGCGCTACCTGCGCTCAGGTGATAGCGCAGCGCGATTACGCCGATGTTGTTCTGGTGGATATCATCGAGGGCATGCCACAGGGCAAAGCGCTGGATATGCGGCAGACCGGCCCTATCCGTTATTACGACACCAATATCATCGGCACAAACAACTATGAGGACACTGCAAACTCAAGCGTTGTCGTCATCACTTCAGGTGTGCCCAGAAAGCCGGGGATGACCCGAGACGACCTGGTGCTCACCAACATGAAGATAGTGCAGAGTGTAACTGAACAGATTGTCAAGTACTCACCCAACTGCATACTCATCATGGTGGCTAACCCGTTGGATGCCATGTCGCAACTGGCCCTTAAAGTGAGTAAATTCCCGCGCACCCGCGTTATGGGCATGTCGGGCATACTCGATACCGCTAGATTCAAAACCTTCGTAGCCATGGAACTGGGCTGCTCGGTAGAGGACGTATACGCTCTGATTCTGGGCGGTCACGGTGATACTATGGTTCCCATCACCAGGCTGGCCTCGGTCAGCGGCGTGCCCCTCAGCGAACTACTCCCCAAGGACAAAATAGACGCCATTGCCAAGCGTACCGTCAACGGCGGGGCAGAAATCGTGGCCCTGCTCAAGACTGGCAGCGCCTTCTATGCACCGGGGTCAGCAGCCGCGCTGATAGTTGACTCCATAATGCTGGACAAGAAACGGATTCTGCCCTGCTCCACCCATCTGGAGGGCGAATACGGCATTAACGGCGTCTTCGTGGGCGTGCCGGTTAAGATAGGCAAGAGCGGCATCGAGAAGATTATCGAGGTCAAACTCACGCCCGAGGAAAGCGCGGCGTTGAAGAAGTCGGCGGATGCCGTGATGGAACTGGTCAAAATCATGAAAATCTAATGGTTACGAACATGAGAGAAATCAAAACAAAAGATATCACCGAAACTGTGGCTCGGCTGTGCCAGGAAGCTAACTTCTATCTTGGAGAGGATGTCCTGGCTGCACTGAAAAAGGCGCGTGAGCAGGAGGAGTCTCCGGCAGGACGTGATACCCTCGACCAGATACTGGAAAACGCCAAAATCGCCGCCAGGGAAAAGATGCCCCTGTGCCAGGACTGCGGCCTGGCCGTCGTCTTTCTGGAGATAGGGCAGGATGCTCATATCACCGACGGCGACCTCTATCAGGCAGTCAACGAGGGCGTTAAGAAAGGCTATGCCGAAGGATACCTGCGTAAATCGGCGGCCAAGCAGCCATACTCGGCACGGGTCAACACCAAGGATAACACCCCTGCCATCATTCACACCGAGATTGTACCCGGAGATAAGCTCAAGATTATCGTTGCTCCCAAGGGCGGTGGTAGCGAGAACATGAGCCGCTTTACCGTGCTCAAACCCGCTCAGGGTCGCCAGGGTGTGATGGATTTCGTGGTGAGTACAGTGGAAGATGCAGGAAGCAACCCCTGTCCTCCCACCATCGTCGGCGTAGGTATCGGCGGCACTGCCGAGAAGGCGATGGGTATGGCAAAAAAGGCGCTGCTGCGTGAAGTAGGCAAACCATCTTCAGAGCCGGAGAACGCCGAGCTGGAGAAAGAACTATTACAGCGCATCAACGCAACCGGTGTGGGGCCGGGAGGAACAGGCGGAAGGTTTACCTCGCTGGCAGTGCACGTGGAGACCTTCCCCGCCCATATCGCCAGTCTGCCTGTCGCGGTAAATATCCAGTGCCACAGCGCGCGCCACAAGGAAGCAGTGCTTTAATAGCGAGCCTGTAAGCCTAAACTAGCTATTGGAGAATGATAGCATGGAAAAAAACCATGATTTATTGATTCTGGGTTCGGGGCTGGCAGGGTTGAGGGCAGCAGTCGAGGCTGCCAGGGTGAGTAAGGACGAACTGGATATAGCCATTATATCCCGCGTCCAGCTTATGCGCTCCCACTCGGTATGCGCCGAGGGCGGCACCGCTGCCGTCATGCGTCCCGAGGACGGCGACAGCCTTGAGCTTCACGCCTGGGATACAGTAAGAGGAAGCGATTTCTTAGCCGACCAGGATGTGGTCTGGCTTTTCGTGGAACAAGCCCCTAAGGAAATCGTGCAACTCGACCACTGGGGCATCCCCTGGTCGAGGCGTTCTGACGGGCGTATCAACCAGAGGCCCTTCGGCGGACACAGCTTCGATAGAGCAGTCTTCGCCGAGGACAAGACGGGCTTCTTCGAGATGCACACCCTCTACGATACGCTCCAGAGGTATGCCAAGGTCACGCGCTACGATGAATGCTACGCCACTTCCATCATGATAGAGAACGGCGTGTTCCAGGGCATAACCATCTGGAACCTCACCACCGGCGAATTTTTCATAATAAGAGGCAAAGCCCTGGTCATAGCCACAGGCGGTGCCTGCCGTATGTATGGATTCACCACCTACTCCTTTACAGCTACCGGCGACGGTATGGCTATGGCTTTCCGAGCCGGGATACCTCTTAAGGATATGGAGTTCGTGCAGTTTCACCCCACCGGCCTAATACCTTCAGGCATCCTCATCACCGAGGGAGCCAGAGGTGAGGGAGGTTACCTCAAAAACAATAAGGGCGAACGGTTTATGGAGAAATACGCCCCTTCCAAGATGGAGACCGCTCCCAGGGATATCGTCTCCCGCGCTGAGACAACCGAGATTCTCGAGGGCAGAGGCTTCAAAAGCCCAGATGGTATGGATTATATGCACCTCGACCTGACGCATCTCGGAGCAAAGAAGATAAACGAGCGTTTGCCTCTAATAAGAGAGGTTACCATCAAGTTCGCTTTCCTCGACCCCATAGAGCAGCCTATACCAATACGCCCCGCAGCGCACTATTGCATGGGCGGCATTCACACCAATATTGAAGGCGCAACTCCGGTTAAAGGTATCTGGGCAAGCGGTGAGGCAGCCTGCGTCTCCCTGCACGGTGCGAACCGTCTCGGCTCCAACTCCACCGCTGAATGCCTGGTCTGGGGCAAGATAACCGGAGAGAAAGCAGCTAAATACGCTATGGCGCAAAAGTCATTACCTCCTTTCTCACAGAAAAAGGTGCAGGATGAGGAAAACCGCGTCTTCAAACAGATAGGGCAAGGCGACGGCAGCGAAGATGTTTATTTAATCCGCACGGAGCTTCAGCAGATGATGGACCTCAATGTGGCCGTATACCGCACGGGCCCCCAGATGGAAGAGGCTCTGAAAAAGATTAAGGAATTGAAGCAGAAAATAAAACGGGTTAAGGTTAAAGATACCAGCCGTGTTTACAACACCAACCTGGTTAACGTGATTGAAACAACCAACCTCATTGAACTGGCGGAGACTATCGTGGTAGGCGGGCTGGCGCGCAAGGAATCACGAGGAGCACATTCAAGGCGCGATTTCCCCAACCGCGATGACGCTAACTGGGAGAAGCATACTCTGGCACATTATACTCCTGAAGGGCCGAAGCTGGACTATTCACCGGTAACAATGACCATGTGGAAGCCCGTAGAAAGGAAGTATTAAACAGTATGAAAGCTACACGTGATATAAAAACGCCTTTGCCCAATCGTTTGGGCATAAAGGGCTGGGCATGGGCAGGACGATACAAGATAGAGCGATACCTATACACCCTGCACAGAATAACCGGCGTCGGCCTGGCAGCTTATATCTTCATTCACCTGATCGCCAACGGCTTCCGACTCGGCGGTGAGGATAGCTGGGAAGGCATCATGAGCGCCTTCAGCAACCCGGGAATCAAATTTGGCGAGTACCTGGTGATGACAGCTTTCATCATCCATGCCCTGAATGGAGGACGGCTGATACTGCAGCACATGGGATTCACGCTGGGAAAGCCCAAGCCCCCGATATATCCCTACGTTGACTCTATGCGCCGCAGGCGTCCCCTTACCTGGATAATGCTTGCCGTGATGGCGGCGTTGGCTATATACGTGCTGGTCGAGTTTGTGATTTCAGGAGCTTGATATGAGAGAAACACATTTTAAGTTTCTACAATACCTTACCGGCATAGGGATTTTCTTCCTGGTAGGTCTTCACCTGCTCATCTCGCATCTAGGCAGCGGAGAACCTACGGAGTGGAGTTCGGTTTCCCAGAGAGCGACAAGCGCAGGCTGGCTGACCATATACATACTGATTTTGGTTTTCGGCATCTACCATGTTATGCACGGAGTGAGAGGTATTATTCTGGAATTCTCCTTCCCACAATCGGCAGTTAAAACGTTGAACTGGGCGCTTGTGGTAATAGGAATTGCGATTTTCGGCTATGCGGTCTACATCCCCATAAACGCCTATATTGTTTAGAATTACAGGCTCTAGGAGCGATGAATGGAAAAGCTTACCTTTAAAGTTCAGAGATACGACCCCGACAAGGACAAGAAACCTTATATGCAGGTGTTCACCATACCTTTCCGACACGGCATAACAGTGCTGGACGGCTTAATCTACATCAAGGAGAATTTGGATAACACCCTCTCCTTCCGCAGTTCTTGCCGCATGGGCATTTGCGGCTCCTGCGGCATGCTTATCAACAAATTACCTATGCTTGCCTGTCATACGCCGATCGAGGAATTGCACACAGATAAAATCGAGGTGAAATCCCTGCCCAACTTCCCGATTGTTAGGGACCTTGTTGCCGACCTCTCCCCGCTGTTTGAAAAGCACAAGTCGATAAAGCCGTACGTAATGGCACCGGCCGTAGCAGAGGAAATTGAAAAGCCCACAGCCGAGTTTCTGCAGTCGCATGAGCACCTGGAAGGATTCGTGCAATTCGCCTACTGTGTCAAGTGCGGGCTCTGTATGTCAGCCTGTCCCACTGTGGCAACGGACAAGCACTTTTTGGGACCACAGCCGCTGGCTCAAGCCTGCCGATATTCCCTGGACAAAAGAGATGACGGAGCTAAAGAGCGCTTCAAGCAGACAGATATCCCTCAGGGAGTCTGGCTCTGTCACCTCGCCGGCGCGTGTTCAGAGGCCTGCCCCAAAGGGGTAGACCCTGCGCTGGCGATTCAGTTGCTCAAGAGGGCAATGGTTGCTGATGGCTTCAAGCTGAGTAAAAAGAAAGTTCCGCCCACTGTAGCAGCACCCCTTTCAGAGAAGAAGCCCCAAATAGCTGTGCCGGAGTTCACCATAAAGAAGCCCGGTGCAAAATAAGTGAGTCTGGGTTAACCGGAGGAAACAATGCAAAAGAAGATAACTTCGCCATTCAGCGCTGATGTTGTAGAAAACCTTAGAGCAGGCGACCAGGTGCTCATCAGCGGCGTCATTTATGTGGGTCGGGATGCAGCACATAAACGCCTGGTCGAAACGTTGGACAAGGGTGAAAAGCTGCCCTTCGACATCAAAGGTCAGACCATCTACTACATGGGCCCCTCGCCCACAAAACCCGGCCATGTCATCGGCTCGGCGGGGCCCACAACCAGCGGCCGCATGGATGCTTACACGCCCCGTTTGCTGGCAACCGGGCTCAGGGCTATGATAGGCAAAGGCTCCCGCACCGATAAAGTCAAGGAAGCGATAAAAGAGTATAAATCGGCATATCTCGCCGCCGTCGGTGGCGCCGCAGCTCTCATAGCCAAAGCCATCGTCAAGTCCGAGATAGTGGCCTACGAAGAGCTCGGGCCTGAGGCTCTGCTGCGGCTCGAAGTGAAGGATTTCCCCGCCGTAGTGATAAACGATTGCAAAGGCGGAGACTTATATCAAGAGGGAAAGGCAAAATACAAAATTCCAACCGGTTCCGCAAAGAAATGAGCCCAGCCGAAGAGCCTCAGGGGAAAGTGGATTTGGAGTGGGACGACAGCCACGTAGTGCCCGAGAAGGTCACCCCCGACCTCGTGTTCCTGTTCGACAGAATGATAGAGGCTACCGTAGATATGGTGGACTCCAAGAACGGGGACAGGGTGCTCGATGTGGGCTGCGGGCGAGCTGTTGATGCCATAAAAATAGCCCAAAGGAGAGGCAGGCTGGTCGGGCTCGAACCCTCGAGGGTAATGCTGAACCATGGCAAGAAATGCGTTGCCGACAGCGGCAAAGAGATAGCCTTAGTTCAAGCAATTAGCGAGAATCTTCCTTTCAAGA
>Ga0307379_10011435_pt1 | contig 11644 bp, 11 predicted proteins | sample UN2MG_FD_202237 | JGI IMG/M metagenome (GOLD analysis project Ga0307379, IMG submission 202237) | Soil microbial communities from Risofladan, Vaasa, Finland - UN-2 | ecosystem: Environmental > Terrestrial > Soil > Coastal area > Acid sulfate soil | place: Finland: Risofladan, Vaasa | collected... | reverse complement strand
CACCGCGCGAACGAGTGATAAGATTGCCATAGACTATCCCGGAGACCGTCTTTCATGTCCGTTCAAAAACAGCTTCGCCGCATCACCGCGCCAGACATCACTGCGCGTAAAGGTGCAGAACCGATTATTTCGCTGACCGCCTATCACGCGCACACGGCAGCCATGGCCGACAAATACTGCGACTTTCTGCTGGTAGGCGACTCGCTTGGCATGGTCATGCACGGCTTTGAATCAACCGTGCCTGTTCCCCTTGAGCTGATGATCATGCATGGCAAGGCGGTGGTGCGTGGTTCCTCGCGGGCGCTTGTCGTGGTCGACATGCCGTTTGGCACCTACGAGGAAAGCCCTCCGGTTGCGTTTAGGAACGCTGCCCGCATCATGAAGGAAACCGACTGCGGCGCCGTCAAGCTGGAAGGCGGTTCGCGCATGGCTGAAACCATCGACTACCTGGTTCAGCGCGGTATCCCGGTCATGGCGCATATCGGTTTGACGCCGCAGTCCATCAACACCATCGGCGGTTTCAAGACGCAAGGCCGTCAGCGCGACCAGTGGGCTGCCATTGAGGCAGATGCAAGGGCGGTGTCTGATGCCGGGGCATTTTCCGTGGTGCTGGAGGCAATGGCCGAGCCGCTTGCGGCAAAAATAACCAAAGCCATTGCCATCCCCACCATAGGCATTGGCGCGTCCGCTGCCTGTGATGGTCAGATTCTCGTCATGGAAGACATGTTGGGATTGAGCCCTCGCGTACCAAAGTTCGTAAAGGAGTTTGGCAAGGTTGGCCGTGCCATTGAGCGCGCCATCAAGCTGTATTCGGAAGATGTGCGCAGCCGCGCGTTTCCGGCTGCTGAAAACACTTATGACGTAAAGGACTGATTGCTCGTGAAAACCATTAATCGCCGTCAATTGCTGGTAGGAACCGCCGCCGCGGCTCTGCTGGCGCCTGTATCTGCTCATGCGAAGGTGCTGATGGCGCAGGACGGCTTTACGGTGCTGAAGATCGAGAAAGTACCCATAACCCTGCTGAAGGGCGGCAAGGCCATTCATCTGTGGGCTTATGAGGGCATCAACCCCGGTCCTGAAATCCGTGTCAAACAGCATTCCGAGGCGAAGCTGCGGCTGGTCAACGGCATGGACGAGGCAACCATGATCCACTGGCACGGCATTCGCATCGACAACGCCATGGACGGCTCGCCGCTCACCCAGAATCCGGTCGAACCTGGCGAAACCTTTGACTACGAGTTCGCAGTGGCCGATGCCGGCACCTACTGGTATCACCCTCATGTCGACGCATCGAAACAGGTTGAGCATGGCCTTTATGGTGCATTCATCGTGGAGGAAGAAAATCCGCCAGAAGGTGTTGAAGACCTCACGCTGGTGCTGGACGACTGGCTGATCGACGATGACGGAACCCTCAATCAGGAAGCATTCAACAACATCCGCATCGCTGCCCATGGCGGCAGGCTGGGCAACTGGTTCACCGTCAATGGCCAGTCGCGTCCGCGCCTTCAGGCCGCAGCCGGCAGGCGCATCCGGCTTCGCCTGATCAATTGCGCCAATGCCCGCATCATGAACATTCAGGTCAAGGGCGCTGAACCTGTCATCGTTGCGCTGGACGGCCAGCCATTGCCAAGTCCTCGCGATGTTGGCGCAGAGCCGCTGCAACTCGGGCCCGGCGCGCGGGCTGACCTGATTATCCGCCGCGGCAGTGATGAAATCATACTGGCCAATCTGAGCGCGCAGCAGGAGCCGCTGGAAGTCGCCTATATCAGCCGGACAGGAAAACCGGGCGCTGAGGACACCGGCCCCATCGCACCTCTGCCAGGCAATGGCCTGCCGGAAACCATTGATGTATCCGGTGTCACCGTGCGCGAGCTTGTGATGGAAGGTGGTGCCATGGGCGGGCTTGCAGGTGCAAAGCTTCGGGGCCGGGATGTCGACATGCGCGAGCTTGTCCAAAACGGCATGGCATGGGCGTTCAATGGTGTCGCCGGCATGACCGAGGAGCCGTTTGCCACCCTGAAGGAAGGCGAAACCGCGGTATTTGACTTTGTCAACAAAACCGCCTGGCCGCATGCCATGCATCTTCACGGCCATCATGTGAAGGTGATGCAGGTCGATGGCAAGGCTGCTGAGCATTCAGATTGGCGCGACACGGTCCTCGTGGCTGCCGACAGCAGGGTGCGGGTGGCATTTATAGCTGACAACCTTGGCAAATGGATGCTGCATTGCCATATGCTGGAGCATCAGGAAGCTGGTATGATGACATGGATTGCCGTGGAGATCTGAGTGTGCCGCTCGAACCTTGGTTTGGTGATCACCCGGATTTGCCTTGAAAGCGCGCAGGTCCTGCTTTACCCAAGGCTTGAATTTTGACGCAGCAGATTTTTGCTGCCGTTTGACACGCTTGGAATGATCAATGAGTGACGATGGACTGTTTCGGGAGGTGGATGAAGAAGTCCGCCGCGACAAGGCGACCCAGATATGGAACAGGTTTGGCAACCTGATCGTGGCTGCCTGTGTTGGCGTGGTGCTGTTTGTCGGCGGCTTCAAGGGCTGGGAGTACTGGCAGGCCCAGCTTGCTGAAAAGGCAGGCATGGAATGGTACAATGCGATCCGGCTGAGTGAAGAGGGCAAGACTGCCGAGGCCGATGCCGCTTTCGAGGAAATCACCAAATCAGGCCATCTGGGATATTCTGTTCTGGCAAAGCTTGCCCAGGCCGCGCGGCTTGGGCGCGATGGCAAGACACCTGAAGCCGTGAAGCTTTATGAAGATGTTGCGGCAAACACATCTGCCGATCAGCCGCTGCGCGATCTGGCGCGGGTGCGCGCTGCCTATCTGCTGGTGGACTCTGCCAGCGCCGACGACCTCGCCAGGCGTGTTGCCGGGCTGGATGTTGCCACCTCGTCATGGCGTCATGCGGTGCGTGAACTTCTGGTTCTTGCAAATTTCCGGGCAGGCAACATCAAGGCCGCAGACGAGCAGGCAACCCTGATCCTTGCCGATCCGGCGACACCGGCTGCATTGCGCTCCCGCACCATTATTGTATCGGCCCAGCTCCAGTCAATGCTGCCAGCGTCGGCTAAATAGGACACATTTGAAATGGCCGCGGACAATAAGGCCAATCGGCTGCCCACCCTTGCTATTGTCGGCAGGCCCAATGTCGGCAAGTCGACACTGTTCAATCGCCTCACCGGCAAGCGCCTTGCGCTGGTCGATGACCGCCCCGGTGTAACCAGAGACCGGCGCGAGGGCGATGCCAGCATCGGTGCGCTCAGGTTTCGGATCGTTGATACCGCCGGCCTTGAAGACGCAGGCCCCGACACCCTGGCGCGGCGCATGACCGAACAGTCGCGACAGGCAATCGCCGAGGCAGATGTCTGCCTGTTCATGATTGACGGGCGCGCAGGCGTCACTCCCTCCGACCGGCACTTTGCAGAACTTGTACGCAAGACCGGCAAACCGGTCATTGTCGCCGCCAACAAATCGGAAGGCGGCAAAGGAGAATCCGGTCGCATCGAAAGCTATTCTCTCGGGCTGGGTGAACCGGTGGCCATTTCTGCCGAGCACGGTGAAGGTCTCGGTGACCTGCATGATGCCCTTGAAGAGGCCTTCCGGCTGTATGGTCCCGTTGTCGATGACTATCAGGCAGAAGACGGCGATGAGGTATTTGACGATGTCATTGCCTTTGACCCCGATGATGAAACCGCCGATGACGGCCTGACGCCCGAGCGGCCCTTGCGTATGGCCATTGTGGGCCGCCCCAATTCCGGCAAGTCTACGCTGATCAACCGGCTGATAGGCGAGGAACGCATGCTCACCGGGCCTGAAGCAGGCATCACCCGCGATGCCATCGGCCTTGACTGGGAATGGAACGGCCAGCTTATTAAGCTGTGGGACACCGCTGGCATGCGCAAGAAGGCACGCGTCAACGACAAGCTTGAGAAGATGTCGGTCTCTGACGGGCTTCGCGCCATCAAATTTGCCGAGGTCGTTGTTCTGCTGATCGACGCCACCCAGCCACTGGAGAAGCAGGATCTGCAACTTGCCTCCCTGATGGCGCGCGAGGGCAGGGCCATGGTGCTGGCCATCAACAAGTGGGATCTGGTTGAAGACAAGGATGCCCTGCGCCGCGATATTGAGCTTGAGGTCACCCGCCTCCTGCCGCAGGTCACCGGTATTGCCGTGGTCACGTTCTCCGGCCTGTCCGGTCGCGGTGTTCACAAGCTGATGCCTGCGGTCATGGAAACCTACAAGCTGTGGAACAAGCGAATCCCGACAAACAAGCTGAACAACTGGCTTGAAGCCCAGATCCAGCGTCATCCGCCGCCAGCCCCCGGTGGCCGCCGCATCCGTCTGCGCTACGTGACGCAGGTCAATGCCCGCCCGCCAACCTTCGTTGTCTTCTGCTCCAACGCAGACAACATGCCGGAAAGCTATAATCGCTATCTGATCAATGGCTTGCGCGAAGACTTTGAGATGTGGGGCATCCCCATCCGCATCAATCTGCGCGAAGGCAAGAACCCCTATGCCCACAAGGCAAAGAAGCAGCGCTAGTCGCGCTAGATGCGCGACACATAGCGGGCGCTGACCTCGCCCAGTTCGGCGCAGGTGCTGATGATCTCGTCTCCTGCTTCAACATAGACCAGCCCGGTGACGACACCTGTGGTCACCACGTCGCCCGCCTTCAACATCATGGCGTGGCTGTTGAGATGATTGGCCAGCCAGGCAAGCGCGATGTCCGGTCCGCCGAGGGCATTTCCGCCAAGCCCGGTTGTCTCCGGCTGGTCGTTCTTGCTGACGATCAGTTGCAGCCCGGCATACCGGTCTGCTGGCAACACCTCGTTGGCCGGCCCCAGCACGAACGCATCGTTGCATCCGCCGTCGGCGATGTTCCACATATTGCCGTCTTCCAGCCCGCCGGGCAGGCGACGGTTCACCAGTTCCAGCGACAGATGCACCGAGGCTGCTGCGGCGAGAACGTCGGACACGCTGTAGTGACTGCCGCGTGCGGGCAGGTCGCGCGCCATGGTGAAGGCGATCTCCGGTTCAACCAGCCTGATTGCCTTGGGGTGGACCGGCACGTCACCATCATTGGGGTAGGTACACTCGGCGTAGACCGGGCCGGGAAACGGACCGTCAGCGCGCAGCATCTTTTGCGCCATCTGGCTGGTACAGCCGATTTTCCACCCGTTCTGCTGCCATCCGGTCAGCTTCGCGGCGTCACATTGCAGTTTGAAGGCGTCTGCTTCGTTTGCCGGTGCATCGCCTGGAAAACTGTCCAACTTGATGCCTTTGGTTCGCGCGTCCGCCAGTGCCTTGGCAAGGTTCATCGCCTAGCTCCGTTTGATGAGGGAGCCATCCTTGAAGTCAAAGGTGGCGCCATTGCTTGTGCATTCAGGCAGGCAAAGCTCAAGCATTGCATCCGCCAGTTGTTCAGGTGTCGGCAGTTTTGCCTGGTCTTCCCCCGGCATCGCCTGCCGCCTCATGCGCGTGGCAATGGGGCCGGGGTTGAGCAGGTTCGCCTGTGCACTGGTTGTTTCCAGTTCCGCAGCCCAGGTGTTCACAAGTGCTTCAAGCGCTGCCTTGGACACGGCATACCCGCCCCAGTAGGCACGTGCGTTGCGGGCTGCTCCGGAGGTGATGAACACGGCCCGGCCGGCATCAGACGCCTTGATCAGAGGTTCCAGCGAGCGCATCAGCCGGTAATTCGCAGTGACATTCACGGCCATCAGGTCGTCCCACGTACCGGGCTTGAGGTGTTGAATGGGCGTCAGCGACCCCAAGGTGCCGGCATTGCCCAGCAGAATATCCAGTTTCCCCCAGCGCTCTGCAATCGGCGTTCCGAGCCGGTCGATACCTTCAAAATCCTTGATGTCGAGCGGCACCAGCGTGGCCGATCCGCCTGCCGCCTTTATCTCGTCGTCGAGTTCTTCCAGCCCGCCCACGGTACGCGCAGTCGCTATCACATGCGTGCCTTCCCGGGCCAGCCTCAGGGCAATGGCCCGGCCAATACCGCGCGATGCGCCGGTTACAAGGGCAACGCGGCCTTCAAGTTTCTTGGTCATGGGTTTTCCTTGGGGGCCGTGGTCTAGCCAGCCTCAGCCAGCAGCGACAGTTGGTGCGGGTTGGATCCCTCATCATAGTCTGTCAGCTCTGTCGGGTAGTCGCCGGTGAAACAATGGTCGGTGAATTGCGGACGCGCGGCATCGCGCTCTTCGTAACCTGTTGCCTTGTAAATCCCGTCCACCGACAGGAAGGTCAGCGACTGGACACCGATATACTCGCGCATCTCATCCAAGGTGTGCGTGGCCGCCAGCAGGGCCTTTTGTTCCGGTGTGTCTATGCCGTAAAAATCCGGGTGCGTGATTGGCGGCGAGGCAATCGCCATATGCACTTCCTTGGCTCCGGCATCAAACATCATCTGCACAATCTTCACCGATGTTGTGCCGCGCACGATGCTGTCATCCACCAGCATCACCCGCTTGCCCTCGATAACCGCCCGGTTTGCATTGTGTTTCAGCTTCACGCCAAGCGCGCGGATCTGCTGGGTTGGCTCGATAAATGTCCGCCCGACATAATGATTGCGGATGATGCCAAGCTCAAACGGCACATTCGCTTCCTGCGCAAACCCGAGTGCTGCAGGCACGCCGGAATCCGGGACCGGAATTACCACGTCCACATCAGCCTGCGCCTCGCGGGCAAGCTGCCTGCCCATTTCCTTGCGCACCTGATACACTGAGCGTCCGCCGATCACGCTGTCGGGGCGTGAAAAATATATGTATTCGAAAATGCACGGCCTGGCCGGTTGCGGCGGAAAAGGCTTGATCGATTGGACACCGTCTTCGGTGATGACCACCACTTCGCCATTCTCGACTTCGCGAACGAACTTTGCCCCGATAATATCGAGCGCGCAGGTTTCGCTGGACAGTATGTACGCCCCATTCAGTTCGCCCAGCACCAGCGGCCTGATGCCAAGCGGGTCACGTGCGCCGATCATCTTCTTCGATGTCAGGCAAACCAGCGAATAGGCCCCCTCGAGCGCCCTGATGGCATCAATGAAACGGTCAACCAGCAGGCGCTGGCGCGAGCGGGCCACCAGTTGCACCACCGCCTCGCTGTCAGAGGTCGACTGATAAATCGCGCCCTCTGCGATCAGGGATTTGCGCAGTTCCCGGCCGTTGGTGATGTTGCCATTGTGCGCCACCGCAAATCCGCCGGTTGAAAGCTCGGCAAACATCGGCTGCACATTGCGCAGCACCAGTTCACCTGTTGTGGAATAGCGGGTATGGCCGACGGCCGCGCGGCCGCGCAGGCGCTCCATCGTGGAAGGCTTTGAAAACGCATCGCCGACCAGCCCGATGCGGCGTTCGGAGTTAAACCGCTTGCCGTCAAATGACACGATTCCGCAGGCTTCCTGGCCACGGTGCTGCAGTGCGTGCAGCCCGAGAGCCGTCAACGCGGCTGCATCGTCTTGTCCGAACACACCAAACACGCCACACTCTTCGCGCAACGTATCGCCATCCATGTCCAGATCGAATTGCTGCGTTTTCCGGGTGTCCGTCATTTATTGCTGGCCTTGCGTGCTTTCAATGATCTGGTCAAGTGTGCTGCGCTGATTATTGCGATAGCCTGTATCGCCTTCGCTGGCTGTGTCGCCACCCGTGGCGCCTTCCGAATTACGTCTCGTACCCAGCGTCGACGGGTTGCCGATCTTGCCTTTCAGATCGTCGGCGACTTCAGGCGGCATGACGCCTGTCGTCAGCAGCGTGTCTGTCAGGAAGTTGGCGGCGCCGGCGACCAGTGGCAGCGTGCTTGCCTCGCGAACTGCCGGGTCAATCTTGTCGCGCGGGAAGAACCACACATACAGCATGAAAACCGTCACCATCAGCACCAGGCCGCGCCCCAGCCCGTAAATGAAGCCGACTGTGCGGTCAATCGGGCCTGCACTGGAATCGAGCAGCGCGTCGGAAAGTTTTACCGATATGATCGACAGGATGATCAGTACGACCAGAAAGACCGAACCGGCAATGGCGATTGACACGACAATTTCATTGTCGCCGATATAAGGCACCAGAAGATCGGCGGCCAGTTTTCGAATGTCAGGATAGAATAGGGCAATTGCCGCAGCGCCTGCGGCTCCGCCCCATGCCCCCAGCGACAGGATTTCGCGGAAGAACCCGCGCATCAGTGCCAGCAGGCCGGAAATCAGCATCACGGCAAGCAGTGCAATATCAGCCCAGGTGAATGACATGGTCGCAAATCTCCCCCGGTCGTGCGGGCGTGGCCTGGACAAAAATCCAAAAAGCCGGGTGGCACACTCAACTTCCCGTCAGCAAATGCCAGTCGGGAAGCGCTCTATGTGGCATGTGACGGCTTGAAAATCAATGTGACAGTGCAATTACGGCTCTGCTTATAAGTCCAAATGATCGCATGAACGCCAATCAGCACTTCGGCAGGCCTGCAATATACGCCACAAGGTCAGCCACATTGGCCATTTGGCGCAAATTGGGCGCTGATCTTTGCTTGATTTCGCCACCTGAAGCGATGATCGCGGTATCAAGGCCGAGCTTGGCAGCTTCGCGGGCCCGCTGATCGCTTTGTCCCACCGGACGCAACGCACCAGACAGCGCAATCTCGCCGAACAGCGCACAGGTCGGGGGAATCACTGCGCCCGTCAGCGAGGATATCAGGGCAGCCGCCACCGCCATGTCTGCGGCAGGCTCCTTGACCCGCATGCCACCGGCCACATTCAGATAAACGTCCTGCTGGCCAACGTTCACCCCGCCATGGGCTTCCAGAACCGCAAGCACCATGGCAAGCCGGTTCTGGTCCCAGCCGACAACCGCGCGTCGCGGTGTGCCCAGCGCAGATGGCGACACCAGTGCCTGCACTTCCATCAGCAATGGCCGCGTACCTTCCATGCCGGCAAATATCGCAGAACCCGGCGTAGGGGTCTCGCCGGACCCCATGAACAGCCGCGAAGGATTGTCGACCTCGCGAAGCCCTGCATCCGACATTTCAAACACCCCGATTTCATCGGTCGGGCCGAACCGGTTTTTCACGGCGCGCAGGATGCGGAACTGGTGGCCCCGGTCGCCCTCGAAATAAAGCACCGCATCCACCATGTGCTCGACAACCTTCGGTCCCGCAATCTGCCCATCCTTGGTGACATGACCCACCAGCAGTACCGCTGCGCCCTTCTGCTTGGCAAACCGGATCAGCGCTTCGGCACCGGCGCGAAGTTGTGTCACTGTTCCCGGCGCGCTCTCGATCACCGGAGACCACAATGTCTGGATGGAATCAATCACCACCACCGCAGGCGGTTCACCCTCGTTCAGGGTTGCCAGAATGTCTGATACATTGGTCTCTGCCGCCAGCAGCATTGGCGACTTGCCAAGCCCGAGCCTGCGGGCCCGCAACCGAACCTGATCGACAGCCTCTTCACCTGAAATATACACTGCCTTGTGGCCTGCATTGGCCACGCTGGCCAGCGCCTGGGTCAGCAGGGTTGACTTGCCTATGCCCGGATCGCCGCCAATCAGGATGCCGGAGCCCGGCACAAACCCGCCACCGGCCACCCGGTCCAGTTCGGCAATGCCGGTCATGATCCGGTCCGGCATCGGCGTTTCGCCCTCAAGCCCGACCAGTCGCGTGGCCCGGCCCTTGGGCATGGCAGCACCCCTGGCCCCCGATACCGGCACTTCAATGCCGGATTCCTCGGCCAGCGAATTCCAGTCGCCGCAACTTTCACACCGGCCCGCCCACTTGGAGTAGGCCGCACCACAGCCCTGACAGGCGAATCTAAGAGTGATTTTTCCCATGCATGCATGTTAGAACAATAGAAGAACATTGTCCAGACACTTTTGCACGGCGCCATGGCGACAACGCTGTGACGGATCACTCGGTTTGATTAAATTCCGGTCATGAAGGCAGCTCTTTTCACGCTGCGAAAAGCCGACATCTGCCGTGGATGAACCTGCGTTAATCGGGGCGGCTATCGTGCCAGTCTCTTGAAGGAAATATTGATATGACACGCACTCGCACACTTTTGACTGCAACAGCAGTTGCAACCTCCCTTGCGTTCGGTGTTGTCAGCGCCAAGGCCGCCGACATCGTGGACACAGCCGTGGCAGCTGGTTCGTTCACCACCCTTGTTGCAGCCGTTCAGGCTGCCGGTCTGGTTGACACGCTGAAAGGCGAAGGTCCGTTCACGGTGTTTGCCCCGACCGATGAAGCTTTCGCAAAGCTGCCAGCAGGTACAGTGGAAGACCTGCTGAAGCCAGAAAACAAGGAAAAGCTGACCGCAATCCTCACCTATCACGTAGTGGCAGGCAAGGTAATGGCAGCAGATATTGCTGGCAAGGAAATGGGCGCCATGACAGTGCAGGGCACCGAAGCCATGATCAACGCAACCGGTGACACAGTGATGATCGATGGTGCAAAGGTGATCACACCCGACGTTGCCGCCGACAACGGCGTCATCCACGTCATCGATACGGTGATCATGCCTAAGTAATCCTCGCAAGGTAATACCACTTCCGTTCCTCCCGGAGGGTCGTCTTGTCCCGGTGTCGGCTTTATCAGCGCACCGGGACTTTTTTGTTGTCATGGCAAGTCCTGCTCTTGCCAATTGACCGTGGATGATACCTGCTGCAGGTCATGGTCCAATCCCGCTTCATCGCCGTTTCAATCGTCATCACCATAGGCATCCTGTGGGGGCTCAACTGGCCAGCGGTAAAATTTGTGCTGCACGACGTGCCGCCCTGGACGTTTCGCGCAATCGCGTTTTCCTGTGGCGGTATCGTCCTGGGGCTCATTGCGCGGATGTCCGGTGAAACACTTGTTGTCCCGCCGCGCGACAGGGTGGCAATTACCCTCGCCAGTCTGCTGACAGTGCTGGGCTTCAACATTTTCACAGCCTTCGGCCAGTTGCTGACCGAAACATCCAAAGCCGCCATCATCGCCTTCACCATGCCGATGTGGGCGGCGATCCTCTCGGCTGTCTTTCTGGGCGAGAAGATTGGCGTCAACAAGGGTCTGTCCCTGCTGCTTGGCATGTCTGGCCTTGCTGTATTGCTGGTCTCGGGCGGCGCGGAATACATCTCCCGGCCCGCAGGGTTTTTGGTCATGCTTGGCGCGGCCATCTCTTGGGCAGCGGGCACCGTGTTGATGAAAGCACATAATTGGCGGATCGCCCCGCTGGCGCGGGCCGCCTGGCTGGTCGGCCTGTCTGCGCCGCCGACTATCATCGTTGCATTGCTTCTGGAACATCCATGGACCTTGCCTGTGCCGCCACTGTCCGTGATGGCGGTCATGGCATTTCATGTCATCGGGCCTGTTGCCATCTGTTATGCCGCTTGGACATTGCTCATCGCCCGGTTGCCTGCCTCGACAGCCGCCATCGGCACACTGCTCATCCCGGTGGTCGGTGTCCTGTCGTCAAGTGTACTGCTCGGTGATCAACTGACCGCCGCAAAGCTGATCGCGCTGGCCCTCATCGTGGCGTCGGTGGCGTTTGTGTTTGTCAGGCCGGTTAAAATGTCTTGAAAATGTTGCTATTTTGTTCTATAAGTGGTGTCATCTGATCTGGCTGGAAGGAATGGCTAGCGTTTCCGTTCTCAGGTCAGGCTCAAGGTTTGACAG
>Ga0307379_10011434_pt1 | contig 11644 bp, 7 predicted proteins | sample UN2MG_FD_202237 | JGI IMG/M metagenome (GOLD analysis project Ga0307379, IMG submission 202237) | Soil microbial communities from Risofladan, Vaasa, Finland - UN-2 | ecosystem: Environmental > Terrestrial > Soil > Coastal area > Acid sulfate soil | place: Finland: Risofladan, Vaasa | collected... | reverse complement strand
AACTTCCAGCGGCTCAGGTGATAGTTGGATTAAAGCCAATCTTGGAGAGCGCAAGGATGGGCAAAATTGCTCACAACGGCAAGCATGCCATGAGCGTGCTGGCTAATTATGGAGTGGAGCTGGAAGACCTGGATTTCGATGTCATGATTGCTGCTTACCTTCTGGGTGAAAAGAACCTGAGTCTTAAAGCAATCGCTTTTAATAAACTGGGCCTGGAAATGGCACAGCTCAGTGACTTGGTTGGCAGGGGAAAGAAACAGGGCTTGGTAGCAGTGTTAGAAGTGGAGCAAGTTGCTGATTATGCTTGTGCTGCCGCTGACAGCATGTGGGGTTTAAGGGATAATTTGAAGGAGGAGCTAGACCAGCAGGGATTGTGGCCGCTCTTCAAGGAAGTGGAGATGCCTTTGATTCCCGTGCTGTTAGCTATGGAGAGAAATGGTATTACTTTAGATACTGCCTTGCTCCGTAAGATGTCTCTTGAATTGGGTCAGGAAATGCTAAAGCTAGAGGCAGAAATCTATAACAGCGTGGGGCATCAATTTAATATCAATTCACCCAAGCAGTTGGGCAAGGTGCTGTTTGAGGAACTCAAGCTACCTGGCTCGCGCAAAACAAAAAGCGGCTACTCGACAGAGGCTTCGGTCCTGGAAGGATTGAGGGGTCTCCATCCCATAATTGAGCGTGTGTTGCAATATCGCCAGCTTGGTAAACTCAAATCAACGTATGTTGATGCCTTGCCAGCGCTTATTGATGGCAGAACTGGCAGGTTGCATACCAATTTTAATCAAACAGGCACGGCTACAGGACGACTTTCCTCCAGTGAGCCAAACCTACAAAATATCCCTGTGAGAGGGGAAATAGGTAGGAAGATAAGGCAGGCTATCGTTGCTCCTTCAGGAGCGTACCTGTTAAGCGCTGATTACTCCCAGATTGACCTCAGAGCGCTAGCTCATCTCTCCCAGGACCCCGGCCTTATTGCTGCCTTTATCAGCGATGAAGATATCCATGCCATGACTGCCTCCAGGCTCTTCGATATCCCAGTAGCAGAGGTGACCGCTGAGATGCGCCGAACTGCTAAGACAGTGAACTTCGGTGTTATTTATGGCATGAGCGATTATGGCTTGGAGCAAGCCACTGAGCTTAGTCGAGAGGGAGCTGCTCAATTTATCGCCTTATATTTTGAGAGGTATCCCAGGGTAAAAGAATACATCGAAATAACTAAAGAGCAAGCCAGGAAGCTGGGCTATGTGCAAACGGTGCTGGGAAGGCGGCGGTTTATACCCGAAATCAATTCCCCCAACCGGCAGGTAAGGGAAGCTGCGGAGCGCATGGCTATAAACGCCCCGGTGCAAGGCACCTCTGCTGATATTATCAAGGTTGCCATGATTAATGTGCAGCGAGAAATGAAGAAGCGAAAGCTGAGAAGCAAGATGCTTTTGCAAATTCACGATGAACTGCTCCTTGAAGTACCTCAAGAGGAAGTGGAGGAGCTGAAATCTCTGGCGGCTGAGCTAATGTCTCAAGCTATGAAGCTTTGTGTGCCCTTAAAAATAGATGTCAAACTGGGCAAAAACTGGCTTGAGATGGCATAGATTAATAAACAAATGTCGTTGCTAAGCTCTCAAGCTCCAATATTCTCACGGGCGCATGTAGATGGGACATAAGAGCAGCAAAACGACCGAGGTTTATACTCATGTTTCCAATAAGATTTTGGGCAAGATTCAGAGTCCACTGGATCGAATGAAGCTAAATGAAAAATAACCGCAATGCGTTTATGCACAAGTTAAGTGAAATCGTGGACGAAGGGTTAGAGAAATAGATGATGCAGAACAAAGATAGAGAAAAAGGATATATCCCTGCCGAAAAAAGGAATAACGACTTTATCAATGCTCAATATAATCGTTTAGCAGAGGATTGGAGACATTTTAATAATCTGATTTGGCAACTTCCTACAGTTGCAATTACAATTTGTAGTGCAATAATTGGTGTTGTGTATAGCGTCTTGAAAGACTCTGAGTGGTATTCAAAGGTTGCATTATTGATGATTGGTGTTGTATTTCTGTCAATGATACTCATTGAGTTGTTAAAATTGAGACTCTTTCATAACATGAGAACAGGACATTTGCTGTATATAGAGAAGAAAATGAAAGAAGAAAATAATCGTATTCAGCCAATACAAACAATGACGGCACCGAAGGGGATATATTTTCAAGATGAAAACCCTATCATAATTGAGAATAAAGAAAAAGAAAGCAAATGCGTATTATATATAGATCCACATGAAACGACAACGGGAACTATTTATTCACAATCTAAAACTCGCTTGATGAGATTTAAGTTATGGTTCTTTAGAAGAAGTGCCTTAATAGGACAGATAATAGCCATGATTATTGTTATTATTGGAATGTTTATTTTGGCAATTGTGGAGGTGTTAAATGCCTTTAATTGAACAATATGATAAAGCATGTTCTTTCCCTTCGTCCACGACTCTCGCCAACTTCGTTGGCTCGGTGCTATCGCACTCACTTAACACGGGCTATACGGTTCGGGCTTACGCCCTTGCCCTTCGGTCGCAACGGCGTATATGCTGGAATCGTTAAACGGAAGGCCTAAACAAAAGGGCGTTCTGTTGGACTGCTGTCTCGCACTGAATAACAAGTCACTTATTGGGTCCCATTGGCTTGCAGTGGAGCAACCACGTCACCGCTTTAAACTCTAGATCCTGGGTATGGGGAATTTGGCTTTAGGATTTTCCCTGAAGATAGGCATCGATATCAGCAGCAGCCCGCTTGCCCGCTCCCATAGCACTGATCACCGTGGCTGCCCCGGTAGCCATATCGCCTCCACACCAGACTTTTTCCTTGCTTGTTCTGCCTGTAGCCTCATCAGTTTTTATCGTGCCCCATCTGGTGAGTTCGAGCCCTTTAGTCGTTGAGGGGATGATCGGGTTTGGTCTGGTGCCCAGAGCAACAATTGCCGTGTCAATTTCGATGATGAATTCGGTGCCCGGCTTTGGAATTGGTCGCCGCCGACCACTTTCATCAGGTTCACCAAGCTCCATTTCATAACACTCTACTGCCTTGACCCTACCCTGTTCATCGCCGATAAATCTCTTGGGATTGGTTAGAAGCTGGAAAATAATCCCTTCTTCCTCAGCGTTCTCACTTTCCTCACGCCTGGCTGGCATCTCTACTCTGGAACGGCGATAGATGATATATACCTCTTCGGCTCCAAGCCTGAGGGCGCATCTGGAAGAATCCATGGCGACATTTCCTCCGCCGAAGACTGCTACCTTCCTGCCCACTTTTATCGGAGTATCATATTCAGGAAAGAGATAAGCCTTCATCAGGTTTGTTCGAGTAAGAAATTCGTTAGCGGAATAAATGTTACTTAAATTCTCGCCGGGAATATTTAAGAACATGGGTGCTCCAGCTCCGGGAGCTAAAAAAACAGCATTGTAACCATCTTCCAGAATCTCATCCACAGTGGCTATTTTGCCTATCACGTGGTCCAGCTTAATTTCCACACCAAGTGACTTTACATAATCAATTTCACCCTGAACGATGTCTTTAGGCAATCTAAACTCGGGAATTCCATACATTAGTACGCCGCCAGCCACATGAAGTGCCTCAAGGATAGTAACTTGATACCCTAGCTTAGCTAAGTCGGCGGCACAAGTTAAACCTCCTGGTCCCGAACCAACTACGGCTACCTTCTTATCCTTGGATATGCAGTTCCCCTTCTGGTTCTCACTAACCAGAGGGTGGGCCCTTTCCCAATCAGCCACATATCTCTCTAGTCTGCCAATAGCGATGGGAGCACCCTTTTTGGCTAAGTTACAAGTCATTTCACATTGTATTTCCTGAGGGCAGACACGACCGCAAATGCCAGCAAGGCTATTCTTACTCTTAAGTATTCTTACTGCCTCAGGCATATCACCTTCGCCTATTGCCTTTATAAATTCGGGAATATCTACATTGACCGGACAACCTTCCTTGCAGCCAGCCTTCTTACATTGAATGCAGCGGTTGGCTTCCTCGATAGCTTGCTCTTCAGCATATCCTAAAGCTACTTCATTGAAGTTCCCTCTTCTTATCAAGGGCTTCTGCTTTGGTATAGGCACTCGATTTAGATTTATCTTTTTCTTTTCCGTCATAAATTTCGTCTCCTTAGCTTACGAAGGCTTTGTTCCTTCGGCATCATCATGTCCTTTCCTCCGAGAGCCTTGAAGATTCTTGTTCCTCATCTAGATAAGCTCGTTGACGATTCACAAGCAAATCCCAGTCAACCTCATGTCCATCGAACTCCGGTCCATCAACGCAAGCAAGCTTAGTTTTGCCACCTACTGATACACGGCAGCAGCCGCACATCCCAGTGCCATCAACCATTATGGGGTTAAGACTCACCATGGTCTTGACGCCAAAGGGTTTTGTCACTTCAGAGCAAAGCATCATCATAAAAGTGCAACCATGAGCAAATACTCGGTCTATTTTTTTACCCCCTTCTAGCATCTCCTTTAGTTGATCAGGGGCCAACCCCTTATAGCCAGAAGAGCCATCACCTGTGGTCGCTATCACTTGGTCGCTAAATTGTCCCAGTCGGTCTTGCCAGTAAAGAATACTTTTATGCCTTGCCTCAATTATAGAAATGACTTCGTTCCCCTTTTCCTTCAAGGCTCGAATCTCCGGCAATATAGCGCCAATCCCATAACATCCTCCAGCGCAAACCACCCTACCAAACTTTTCAATTTCCGCCGGCAGCCCTAAAGGACCAACAAAGTTGACCACCGAATCACCAGCTTTAAGCTGAGCTAGCTTATGGGTAGTCGCGCCTACTTCAAGGAAAATGATCGTGACTATGCCTTCCTCTCTATCCCAATCAGCAATGGTTAACGGAATGCGTTCCCCTCTCTCATCAATCCTAACAATGGCAAATTGCCCTGGCTGGACTTTCCTCACTACCTCTGGCGCTTCTATTTTTAAAATGTAAATATTAGGAACTAAGTTTTCTTGGGCTACAATTCGATACATTTATTTATTCTCCAGCTAAGTTTTCTCTATCTTCACAGCGCATACCTTAAACTCAGGGATCTTGGAAGTAGAATCAACCGCAGAGTTAATCAAGCTTTCAGCCAGATGGAGGTTCATGCTTACTACGCCCGACGCTACAACTTCAGTGACCTTAGCCCTACTGGTTAATTCGCCTCGGCGTGAAATTACCTTCACGACATCACCATCATTAATTCCTAGCTTAGCGGCGTCCAATGGATTCATCTCCACCGTCTCCTTAGGGCTAAGAACCTCAAGACCTCTCACTTTAGAGGTAAGCACCTTAGTATATAAATGATATAGACTGCACTCAGTAGTAAGGATTAAGGGGTAATTTTCATCTGGCAACTCAGCCGAGGGTTTATATTTGAGAGCTGTAAATCTGCCTTTACCATTAGCGAATTTATCACTATAAAGAATTGGCGTTCCCCGGTGGTCATTACCGGGGCAAGGCCACTGCAAGCCGCTGCCCTCCAACCTCTCATAAGTGATACCACTATAGTCGGGCATAACGGTAGCGATTTCTTCCATTATCTGGGAGGGGTGATCAAAGTGAAAACCTTTAGCCCCCATTTTCTCCGCAACCTGGCATATAATCTGCCAATCGGGCCTGGAATTGCCTATAGTTTTGCTTGCCTTTCTTACTCGCTGTACTTTCCGCTCAGCACTGGTGAAGGTGCCATCCTTTTCGGCAAAACTTGCTGCGGGCAATACCACATGGGCTAGCTGCGATATCTCGGAGGGGAAGCTATCCTGAACAATCAGAATTTCTAGCTCTTCTAACCAATGTCGCAATTTATCAGGAAGGGGCTGGTTAAAAATAGGGTTGCCGATTAAATAAAGTGCCTTTATTTGATGTTCGGCCACAGCATTGAAAATTTCGCTAAACGTTAATCCAGAGTTTGAGTTTAAGGCGCAAGCCCAGGCTCTCTCAAACTTTGCCTTGCTTGCCTCTATATATACAGGTTGATAATCAGGGTAAAGATCTGCTATAGCTCCCATATCGCAAGCACCGTGGGCATTATTTTCTCCCTCCAGCGGATAGACCCCAGAAGAGGGTTTACCCAAATTCCCGGTAAGCATGGCTAGGTCGCATAGGGCAAGCACATTATTTGTGCCATGGGTATGCTGGGTGATTCCTGTTCCATAGAGAATTACAGCCGGTTTTTGCTTAGCATAAGTGCGTGCTGTCTCAACTACTTGTTGCCAAGCTAGGCCGGTAACCTTTTCTACAAAATCTGGGGTAAATTCTTTAAGCGATTCTTTAAAGGCATCAAAATTCTCGCAGCGCTCCTCAATGAATGGCCAATCAGCTAGGTTTTCATCCACTATGACTCGCATCATGCCCATAAGTAAGGCGACATCGCTGCCCGGTAAAAGTTGCAGCCAGCTATGGGCAAAACGGCATAAGTCAATCCGCAAAGGATTGACTGCGATGAGCTTTGCTCCTTTATCCACCGCCCTCATTATCTCTGCCCTGATAATGGGATTATCACAGGAGACATTGCTGCCAATGAGCAATATGCAAGCGGCATTGCCTATCTCGTTAATCGAGTTTGTCATCCCCGGACTGCCAAAGCTTTGGCTTAAGCCAATTACCGAAGGGGAATGTGATAGACGAGACGACTGATGGTCGATGTTATTACTGTTCATCACCACTCGGGCAAACTTTTGCGCGATGTAATAGTCTTCGTTAGTGCACGGAGATGAGCATATAAGGGCAAATTGCTCACCTTGATAATTAGGCAATTTACTGGCTATTAGGTTCACAGCTTCATCCCAGGTTGCCGTTTCTAACCTTCCATCTCGCTTTATCAAAGGAGATTTCAGGCGGCTAGGGTGGTAGGTAGATTCACGGATGGCAAAGCGACCTTTAACACAAGCCAAGCCGTGATTTACCCCGTCTTCAGAGGGCACAGAAGTGGCCACATTTCCATCCTTAACTTCAAGGTTCAACTGGCAACCAATTCCACAATAAGGGCAAGTAGTAAGTATCAATTGGCCGGGCACTCCTTCCCATCTTGCCGCTCGTTCAATAAGCGAGCCGGTGGGACAGGCATCAACACAGGCGCCACAAAATTGGCATCCTGAATCTTGTAAACTACACCCAAAGGCAGTACCCACAAGAGCTTTTGGTCCTCGGTAGGTAAAAGCAAGGGCACTGACTCCTATTGACTCGTGGCAGACTCGCACACAGCGCCCACAGAGAATACATAGGTTATAATCACGGTCAATAAAGGGTGAATCCTTCAATATTGGAAGCTCTCTGGGATAGTAGGTCAAGCTCATTTCTTTAAGACCTACATGTTCAATCACTTCTTCTAGCTCACACTTTCCATTCCCAGGGCAGGTATGGCAGCCAGCAACCACACCGGTTTTCTGGATGCCAGGTGAAAATGACTCACAGCGCTCGCGGCGCTCACAAATGGCACAAAAATAAGGATGCTCGCTTAGAATCAGCTCTAAAATACCGTGGCGCAGCTCTTGAATTCTTGGCGTGTTAGTATGGACTACCATATCATTGGCAGCCGGAGTAGTGCATGAGGAGGGGAAACCGCGCATTTTTTCAATTTCCACAATGCAGAGCCGGCAAGCACCAAAGGGAGGTAAACCTGGATGGTAGCAGAGAGTGGGAATGTAAATCTCAGCCTCTTTCGCCGCTTCTAAAACGGTAGCTCCTTTTTTGACTTCGACTTTTTCCCCATCAATAGTTAAGGTAATGGTATTCATACTACCCGTCTCCTAAATTGACTCCTCTAAATCACACAGCAAGCATCGTCTTGCTTCCCCGATTGCCGCCTCTTCGCTGATTTCCAGCTCTACCTCAGCAAAGCTATGAAGCCGCTCATCCAAAGGTAGAGTAGGAACTGTGAGGCGATGTTTTTCCTCGTCGATCTCGGACAATGCTACTTCTTCATCAGGCGCTGACAAGATTTCGTCAACTACTCCATCGCCGCCAAGATACTTATCTATAGAGATTGCTGCTTGTCTTCCTGCAGCAATAGCCTCAACGATCGTAGCTGCTCCAGTCACGGCGTCACCGCCGGCAAACACACCCTTTCTATCCGTAGCTAAAGTGTAGGGGTCAGCCTGGAACCTATTTCCCCTTTTGAGGGCAAGCCCAAACTGTTCTGGAGCCTCTGGCATTTGGCCGATAGCGACGATCACAGTATCAAAGCTTGAGCTAAATTCGCTGCCCTCTATTGGCACTGGGCGTCTTCTACCACTGGCATCCACTGTCCCCAACTCCATGCGAATACAGGTAAGCTCCAGTTTAGCATTTTTTCTCTCCACCTTAGCGGGCGCAGTAAGGAATTCTATCTTTACCCCTTCGTGTATCGCCTCCTCTATCTCCTCAATGCCGGCTGGCATCTCGGCTTTGGTGCGGCGATAGATAACCATTGCCTCCTTAGCACCAAGGCGAAGTGCTGTGCGTGAAACGTCTATAGCGGTATTGCCTCCACCAATAACCGCTACTTTACCTCCTACCCTAACCTTATCCCCCATATTTATTTCTTTAAGCCAAGATACACCTTCCATAACACCAGCGCTGTCCTCTCCCCTAATTCCTAACTTAACCCCTTGGTGAGCGCCAATGGCAAGGAAGATGGCGTCGTAACCTTGGGCGAAAAGATCATCCAGGGAGCTTACCTTAGCATTTGTCCTTATATCGACTCCAAAGCTTTTTATCTCCTCAATTTCACCGGCTAGCACTTCTCTAGGTAGCCGATACTCAGGAATACCATAGCGCATCATACCACCTGGCTCAGGAAGCGCCTCAAGCACAGTGACGGTATGCCCTTGTTTTGTTAAGTAATAGGCTGCGGTCAACCCTGCTGGCCCGGAACCGATAATGGCAACACGCTTGCCTGTAACTGGAGCTATCTTTACCCTGGTTTTCCAAAGTCCGTTGCCCCTCTCTGCAACTAAACGATGGAGCACCCTTGTAGCCACCACCTCATCTAACATTCCTCGCCGACATTTGCCTTCGCAGAAAGCGGGGCAGACATATCCAAGTGTTTCAGCAAAAGGTAGCTTCTCTTTGAGTACGGCTAGGGCTTCATCAAACTTACCCCGGCGGATGAAGCGAAGAAAACGAGGCAGATCCACACCAGCAGGGCAGATATGGCTACAGGGTGCCTTGACCAATCCCTTACAAACCGCGGCAGGACATTTCTTCCCCTTAATATGGGCTTCATATTCATTGCGGAAGTAGCGAATGGAAGTTAACACCGGATTAGGTGCTGTGCCGCCTAAGGCACATAGTGAGCCGTCCCTAACCGTTTCAGCAAGGCGTTGCAGTTTATCGACATCGCCCTCTTCCCCTTCGCCCCGGCTTATGCGCTCTAAAATATCGAGCATCTGCCTCGTGCCCACACGGCAGGGTGCACATTTGCCGCAGGATTCCTGTTGAGTAAAGGTAAGGAAGAACCTCGCTATGTCAACTATGCAATTATCTTCGTCAGCTACTACCATGCCTCCTGAGCCCATGATAGAGCCAAGCTGAGTCAAGGATTCATAATCAACAGGGGTTTGCAAAAGTTCGGGGGGAATGAATCCCCCTGAGGGACCCCCAGTTTGTACTGCTTTGAGGCATTTATCTCCAGCGATGCCGCCTCCAATATCATAAATCACCTGGTGTAGAGGGGTTCCCAAAGAAACCTCGATAAGCCCGGTGTGCTTTACTTTCCCAGCCAAGGAAATGGTTTTAGTACCCTTGCTCTTTTCCGTGCCATAGCTGGCGAACCATCCTGCTCCTCGTTGCAAAATCACAGATACATCGGCCCAGGTCTCAACATTGTTAATATTAGTAGGCTTTGCCCAGATACCCGATTGAGCTGGGAAAGGAGGGCGAGAACGAGGCATACCACGCCTTCCCTCGATCGAGGCCATTAATGCTGTCTCCTCGCCGCAAACGAAAGCACCAGCTCCCTCTTTGATTTCTATCTCAAAACTGAAATCCGCGCCCAAGATGTTATCCCCTAAAAGCTCATATTCCCTCATCTGCCCAAGGGCAGTATATAATCGCTCCAATGCTAGAGGATATTCTGCGCGGCAATAGATGTAACCTTTAGTAGCTCCGATAGCATAGGCACCTATAAGCATGCCTTCTAAAACTGCGTGTGGATCTCCCTCAAGAACCGAGCGATCCATGAAAGCACCAGGATCTCCCTCATCGGCATTGCAGACTAAATATTTTTCCTTACCAGGTGCTTTGCGACAGAACCCCCATTTCACCCCTGTGGGAAAGCCAGCACCACCACGCCCCCTTAGCCCAGATTTCCTCACCTCTTCAATCACATCCTCTGGCGTCATCTTGAGTGCCTTGACCAAACCACCATAGCCGCCATTGGCAATATAATGATTGATGTTTATTGGGTCAATAAAGCCACAATTCCTCAAAACGATGCGAACTTGAGGCCTAAGCATGGCCAAATCGAAAAGCTTTGGAATGCCCTTTACACCTTCATTACCTACTGTTCCTAGAGCAAGATCTGGGCGAGGGTCCCCTTTAATTAAGTAATCCTCAATAATTTGAGGCACAAGCTCAGGAGTTACAGAGGCATAGAAAACGTGAGGTTGCCCCGGCTTAGCAATATCAATTATCGGCTCAATATAGCATAAGCCGATGCATCCTACCTGGGTAACCATGGCATCGATATTACGCTTTGTTAGCTCTTCGTTAATAGCATCAAGCACAGCAAGTGCTCCTGCCGAACGACCACAAGTAGCAGCACCAACGAGAATGCAAGTCTTTCCACAGAGATCTTCCCATTCTGCGGTGGCTCTGCTCTGAATCTCCTCAAAAGTCAATTTTAGCCCTGTTATTGATATAGCCTCAAAATTTCTTTTACTTTCTTCGGCGTCATTCTGCTATATACGGTTCCGCCCACCACCATAACTGGACTTAAGGCACAACAACCAAAACAAGCTACCCTCTCCAGGCTGAATTTATAATCTTCAGTGGTCTCCCCTGTCTTGATGCCGAGCCCTCGCTCTACTGCCTCTAAAATAAGAGGCCCGCCTCGCACATGGCAGGATGTCCCTAGGCAAACCTTAACGGTATGCTTGCCACGGGGCGTGAAATAAAATTGAGCGTAAAAAGAAGCGACCCCAAAAACTTCATTCTTCGATATCCTGGCACGCTTGGCTATTTCCGCAATCGCCTCTTCACTAAGGTAGCCTAATTTCTCCTGGACTTTTTGTAAGATAGGAATTAAACTCCCCTTCTCCCACTTGTGTGAACCCAATATCTCAGCTAGTTCAGTGCTCATAAGACTCACCATAAGCTAAGCAACCATTTCATAGAGCTTTTTAAACCGGCCTCTACGTTGTATTACTATCTGAAAAGGTTGTAAGTGTATCACATGTTGAAAACAGGGACAAGATATGTCTCTCCTTATGCTTTCCATCCAAGCTAAAAACGTATTAGCATCTGACTTGTCAATTGCCTTTTACCTTAAGATTTATCCTGCTACACTAACTTACGGAAAATGCCTGAGTTGCCTGAAGTAGAGACGATCAAAAACGAGCTTTCGCCCTGGGTGGTGGGGCAAAGTTTTACTGAAGTTGCTGTCTTTGATACTGCCTTAGTG
>Ga0307379_10011432_pt1 | contig 11645 bp, 12 predicted proteins | sample UN2MG_FD_202237 | JGI IMG/M metagenome (GOLD analysis project Ga0307379, IMG submission 202237) | Soil microbial communities from Risofladan, Vaasa, Finland - UN-2 | ecosystem: Environmental > Terrestrial > Soil > Coastal area > Acid sulfate soil | place: Finland: Risofladan, Vaasa | collected... | reverse complement strand
CAGCGCAAAAAATAATAGCTGACAACTACAGCGATGAAGATAGTGACGGCATAGTTTATTTTTACCCAAATGTTCCAACGCAACCAAACCCAAGCGGAATGGAATTCTCCGGCTGGTGCCCAAGTTACCGAGACGCAACTACAAACGCCGATCTCTGCGATTTTGTAAACCTGCTCGGAAACAGATGGCTCAAATTTTACGGTCGAAAGATCGGCGAAACCAATCCGATAATGGAATTTAGGTCAGTGCAGGACATGAAATCAATTTTGAACCATGTGAGACAACGTAAGTAGAACAAGAATGAGAGTAACCAAAGCGACCTTCCCCGTTTACTCTACGCCTTGCCGATACCAGGCACGCCGGAGGCGGATCGGTTCGACAAACTCACAGAACTGATCGCACACCATGAAGCCCGGCACTTCCCGATGCAGGCAGGCCTCAAGGACAACTGACATGCGTTACGCCATCGTGATTGAAAAGGCTGACAATAACTACTCGGCTTACGTGCCTGATCTGCCGGGCTGCATAGCAACCGCCAGGACGGTCAAGGATGTGGAAACCGAAATTCGTGATGCGATCCGCTTTCACATCAGCGGCCTGCAAGAAGACGGCATAACCGTACCCCAGCCTTCAAGTCTGGCGGAATACGTGGAAGCCTGACCCCCTACTGCCCCTTCTCTGCCAACAGCCTGACCGCCTCGTCCCAGTCCGGGGTTTCTGCCGCCTCGTAACCATAGGTCGTGCCGGTGGCGAAGTTGTCGAAATCGCGCACGGCCTTGCCGTGGGCGCCCTGATACAGAAACCGTTTCATGGCGCGGTGGTTTTCCCACACCGACAATGTGCAGTACATCCTGCCGACCTGCTTCACCTCAGCGCGCAGGTTTCCCTCCGCCTTGCGCGCCTGGGCGCTGGAGCGCATGGCGTGCCACATGAAGCGCGGCCAGTGCCACGGTGAATTGAGCTTCAGCCCGGTGATGGATATATAGCGCGTCTCAGCCATGATCCTGATCATGACAGCATGCCTGCTCAAATCAACTCTTGAAAATGTTCCTATTTTGTTCTATATTGCCTGCATCTGATCTGGTGGAAGGGGCAGCTAGCGTTTCTGCTTTCAGGTCAGGCTGAAGGTCTGGCAGTTCAAACCGCACGTAGAGCCGGGCTTGCCCGGCGATGCGCAAGGTTTGGACCAGGAATGAAGCGGAAGTAACGCTCCGTGGACTCTTGTCAGGCGACCCGACTTCACCCCGCCGGGGAACCGGCGCGACTGTCAAGGGGTGGTCTTGTTTTGGCCCTGCGAGCAACAACCGGAGTTGCGGCAGGCTGCGAGGTAAGCGCCTTGCACGTACCAAACTGCACGTAGAGCTGGGCTTGTCCCAGCGACGCGCAAGGTTTGGACCAACATAAAACCATCATGAGCGTGAAAGGGTTGCAGCACCTGTCAGACGGGCCGCTCTTCGGAGTGTCATTTTTATATTTCAGCTGATACGGCACGATGTCGAGTGGCCCGTATTCCATTTATTTGAGCTCACGGTAGTTCCCGCTACGCGTGAACACCTCCGCATGGGCGGCGCAGTGGCGCCGACGCGCAGTCGCGCGCTTGGGTGGTTCCATACCCCCGTCATTCCAACGCAGGCTGGAGTGACGAAGGGAAAGGAACAAGAAAACCACCATCCGAACAAAGTGAGGCAAGCGCGACCGCGCGCCGACCGGTCAGGCCGCCCCCGCGGAGTGGTGTTCGTCAGAACACTCGCGTGAGCGACATAAACAAAGAACAATTCAGGCTCGGAGAACGGCGCGAGGCACGACCAATGCCGAGTAAAGCTGTTCGACCACAAAAAAGCGAAACCACATGCAAATCGCACGTAGAGCACCTAAGCTGCGATGCGCAAGATTTGCATCAGGCAAGAACCCCGCGAGTAAAGCTGTTCGACCACCAAAAAGAGCAAGGCCCGCCTCGCGGTCGCCCGGATGATGCTCTAGCTGGCCGCCCTGACAGCAGGAGGGGCGATGGCGCCCGGCGGGGGTGCTGCGCTGCGGTCGCGATGCTTGCTTGTCCGGCTTTGAGCTGACGCGCCCGGCGCATTGACAACGCTGAGACTGCTGACCAGCCGCGCCAGGCGGAGGCTGCATTGCATCAGTATCTGCAAGTCAGCCGGGGCATGCTGACAGCCTCGCTCGCACCTGCGCTCGAGCAGGCCGATCTCGTCGGAAATGGCATCAACTGCCAGTATTTCATCTGCAAAAATGTCGTTTTCGGTCATGGTCGTTCGGCTCCTGGAACAAGGGATACCGGTCAGTCACCGTCCCTCCCCCCAATGCCGATTGCCTGTTCGCATGAATCAGGCACAACTAACCATTAACCATACTTTACCATGGGTCAGCAAAAAAGTCACCAGGTAATTATGCGGCATTGCAGCAATGCAGTGTCGATCCGGCGGGCCGGGTCCGGGCGCCGCGTGAGGCTTCAGTCGTCGTCGCGCCCCGGCACCTTGACCAGCGCATCGCCTTCCAGCACCAGCGTGTCACCCACAACGCAGGTGCAGGCAAGCTTCACCCGGTTGCCCTTTTCCGACAGTTCGATCACCTCGACGCGCGCAATCACCGTGTCGCCAATGCGCACGGGCGCCCGGAAGTTGAGCGTCTGCTGCATGTATATGGCACCGGGACCGGGCAATCTGGTGCCAATCACCGCTGAAATCAGGCTGGCCGTGTAAAGTCCGTGGGCAATGCGGCCCTTGAACGGGGTCTGCGCAGCGAAGTGTTCCGACAGGTGGATGGGGTTGCGATCACCGGAAATTTCTGCGAACCCGATGACGTCAGACGATTTGACTTCCTTGGAATACGTCTCGCTCATGCCCGGCGACAGGTCTTCAAAATACAGCGTCTGCGTTGGAGGAAGCGTGGTCATGGTGCCGGCCCGGGTGGTCGATGGTTGGACAGTATATTGCACTGCAATATGCGCAAACACACCGAAGCTGTCCAGCCATGGCGCACAGCTTCCGGCAATCTGGCCCTGCCACATCGGTGCAGGCAAAAAAAATCCCCGGAACGCTTGAGCCCCCTCGTGCGTTCCGGGGTTCGGGTAACCCCCCAAGGCTCCCCTGCAAAAACCTGTAAGTTGTGCGCTGCCCTGACTAGCGGCGCACGATGACCCTCGCGCCAACACTGGCGCGCTTGTGCAGGTCAATGATGTCCGTGTTCGTCAGGCGAATGCAACCCGACGACACCGCACCACCGATGGATGATGGATTGTTGGTGCCGTGAATGCGGAAAAGCGTGCCTGAAATATAAAGGGCGCGGGCACCGAGAGGATTGTTCGGGCCGCCTTCCATGCGGGCTGGCAGGATGACGCCCTTCTTTTTCTCGCGTGCAATCATGGTCTTGGGCGGAGTCCATGTCGGCCACTCTGCCTTGCGGCCGATCTTGGATGTGCCGGACCACTGGAACCCCTGCCTGCCAACACCTACGCGGTATTTGTAGGCCTTGCCGCCTGGCTGGATAAGATAAAGATTGCGCTCGGAGGTATCGACGATGATGGTGCCAACCTTGTGCTTTTCACCTTGCGGAAAGCTGATCAGCGAGCGCGTACTCGGCCCGTAGCTGCCACCCTGTGAACGCGCGCTGGGTTCTGCACGGGAGCCACGGTCATTATTGCCGATGCCGCCAAACAGGCATTCCAGGAAATTGCCGCACTGCTGTCCGTTGCGCGATGCCGCATCAACAGAAGGGGTAGCCAGAATTACCGCCAAAACTGCTGCTGCAAGTGTAAAGACTGCCCGCCGCATAGAACCTCCTGCAAAAACGAATCTCGAATTGTCACAAATCATTGACCTCAGCGACCATAAGGGCCGGATGCCGACAGTATCAAGGCTTGAGGGCGGCTGGAGGGCTTTATTTTGAAAAGTGTTGCATATTGGCAACGGTTGGGGATTTCACGTCCTGGAGGCTTTGCGCCCATACAGTTCAAGCCTGTGGTGAACAATTTCATAGCCCAGTTCGCGCGCAATCTCCTCCTGAAGCCGTTCAATCTTTTCGGACTGAAACTCGATGACGTCGCCGGTATCCATATCAATCAGGTGATCGTGGTGGGGCCCGTCAGCTGGCTCATAGCGCGACCTGCCATCCACAAAGGCATGTTTTTGAATGGCGCCATGCTCCTCCAGCATTTTCAGGGTGCGGTAAACCGTTGGCAGGGAAATCCGGCTGTCCTGTTTTATCGCGCGCCGGAAGATGTCCATGGCGTCAGGGTGCTCGTCGCCCTTTTCAGCCAGGATTTTGATGATGAGTTTGCGCGGCTTGGTTATCCGCGCTCCGCTCTCACGCAGCGCAGCCAGCAATTCTTCACTTTTGGGATGAACGGGCATTTGCAAATCCTAGCAAGATGATAATCATTTGCAATAGCAAACTATCCGCTCAATTCCTTATTGCAAATAATTTGCATTTGCATAAACTAGTTTTCCATGAGAAAATCCCTTATCCTCACAGTGCTGGCAATCCTGATCGCTGCCGCCTCCCCCATGCAACAGGCGCAAGCGCGGCTGAAGGTTGTCACCACCTTTACGATCATCGCCGACATGGCCAGCAACGTGGCCGGTGACAAGGCTGACGTGGTGTCTATCACCAAGCCCGGCGCCGAAATTCACAATTACCAACCGACGCCGAAAGACATTGTGCGGGCACAGGGTGCAGGTCTTGTGCTGTGGAACGGGCTCAACCTGGAACAATGGTTCGAGAAATTTCTGGCCAATCTGTCAGACGTGCCCTCCGCTGTTATAAGCGAAGGCGTAGAGCCGATGAGCATTGTTGAAGGCCCCTACTCCGGCAAGCCCAATCCCCATGCCTGGATGAGTCCTACGGATGCAAAGACCTACGTCGACAACATTGCCAAGGCAATGGCCGCACAAGACCCCGAGAATGCGGCAGCCTACCGGGCCAACGCAGAAAGCTACAAGGCGAAGATCGATGCCCGCGTTGCACCCATACGCGCAGCGCTTGGTGAAATTCCGCAAGACCAGCGCTGGCTGGTGACAAGTGAAGGGGCGTTCTCATACCTGACGCGCGACTTTGGATTGAAAGAGCTCTTCCTTTGGCCAATCAATGCCGATCAGCAAGGCACCCCTCAACAGGTGCGCCGCGTGATTGACACAGTGCGCGCCAACAAGATCAAGTCTGTGTTCAGCGAGAGCACCATATCCCCTGCTGCCGCACAACAGGTGGCACGCGAGACCGGAATCAAATACGGCGGCGTACTGTACGTGGATTCGTTGTCTGAGGCAGATGGTCCAGTGCCGACTTACCTCGACATGCTGACGGTGACCGCAACCACCATTGCCGAGGGTTTGAAATAATGGCCAATGCCGCCTCCAGCGGGCTGCAGGTTCGCGACGTTACCGTGACTTACCGCAACGGCCATACGGCCTTGTGGGATGCCAGTTTCTCACTACCGGCCGGATCGATAACTGCGCTCGTTGGCGTAAACGGGTCCGGCAAATCCACGCTGTTCAAGGCCATTATGGGGTTTGTGCCGCTGGCCAAGGGCGAAGTGACCATGCTGGGCATGAGTGAAGAGCAGGCACTTGCAAAAAATCTGGTGGCTTATGTACCGCAATCGGAAGAAGTCGACTGGAATTTCCCAGTACTGGTTGAAGATGTGGTGATGATGGGCCGCTACGGTCACATGAACTGGTTGCGCATACCGACTAAGCACGATCATGAAAAGGTGACTGAATCCCTCGCCCGCGTTGGCATGTCAGAGTTCCGCAAACGCCAGATAGGCGAGCTTTCCGGCGGCCAGAAAAAGCGTGTGTTTCTGGCCCGCGCACTGGCGCAGGAAGGTAGGGTCATCCTGCTGGATGAACCGTTCACCGGCGTTGATGTCAAAACGGAAGACGCCATCACCAAGCTGTTGCGAGCCTTGCGCGATGAAGGTCACATCATGCTGGTGTCAACTCACAATCTTGGCTCCGTTCCCCAGTTTTGCGATCGCTCTGTCCTGATCAAGGGAACTATTCTGGCTGCCGGGCCGACCTCGGAAGTGTTCACACAGGCAAATCTGGAAAAAGCCTTTGGCGGTGTATTGCGCCAGTTCACTCTCGGCGGCGAGGAACTGCATGATGATGACGATGCGCGCACCGTAACCGTCCTGACCGATGATGAGCGGCCGTTTGTCATCTACAGCGACAAGGATGGGGTCCAGTGAGCCTGCTGCTTGAACCATTCACCTATGGCTACATGGTCAACGCCATGTGGGCATGCGCACTGGTCGGTGGGGTATGCGGGTTTCTGTCCTCCTATCTGATGTTAAAGGGCTGGTCCCTGATTGGCGATGCGCTGTCTCATGCCATCGTGCCGGGTGTTGCGGGTGCCTACATGCTCGGGCTGCCATTCTCTATTGGCGCATTTTTCTCCGGCGGGCTCGCAGCACTTGCAATGATGTTCCTGAACCAGCGCACAAAGTTGCGCGAGGATGCCATCATCGGACTGATCTTCACTTCGTTCTTCGCGCTCGGCCTGTTCATGGTGTCGCTGTCGCCAACATCGGTGAACATTCAGACCATCGTGCTGGGTAACATCCTGGCGATAACACCATACGATCTCACCCAGACAGTCATCATATGCGGGGTATCCATGGTTGTATTGCTGGCCAAATGGAGAGACCTGATGGTGACCTTCTTTGACGAAAACCATGCCCGGTCTGTCGGCCTCAATACCACCGCCCTGCGGCTGGTGTTTTTCACCCTGCTGTCGGCCTGCACGGTAGCTGCGCTTCAAACCGTTGGCGCATTTCTGGTGATTGCCATGGTGGTCACGCCGGGCGCCACGGCTTACCTCCTGACCGACCGTTTCCCTCGCCTGATCATGTTGTCTGTCAGCATCGGCGCGATAACCAGCTTTCTCGGGGCATATTTCAGCTACTTCCTTAATGGTGCCACCGGCGGCATCATCGTGATCTTGATGACAGCCGTGTTTCTGATTGCCTTCACCTTCGCCCCCAAGCATGGCCTTCTCGCAGCCAAGGCAAAAGCGCGCGCGGCACTGGAGGCCAAGGCATGAACGAAATCATCAGTTGGTTTGCCCAACCGTTCGCCTTTGAGTTCATGCAGAAGGCTTTCCTGATCACCGTGCTGCTTTCTGTGCCGATGGCCGTGCTGTCCTGTTATCTCGTTCTCAAGGGGTGGTCGTTGATGGGCGATGCCATATCACACGCTGTACTGCCAGGCGTCGTGCTTGCCTACATCATCGGCATACCGTTGGCAGCAGGCGCATTTGCCGCCGGCATGACTTGCGCGCTGGCAACAGGCTTCCTCGACCAGAACTCGCGGCTGAAACAGGACACCGTCATGGGTGTCGTGTTCTCAGGCATGTTCGGGCTTGGCCTGGTCATGTATGTGGCCATTCAGACGGAAATACACCTTGACCATATTCTGTTCGGCGACATTCTCGGCCTTTCATGGAGCGACGTAATAGAGACTGCGGTCCTGTCTCTAATCTGCACTTCGGGCGTCATGCTGTTTCGCAAGGATCTGTTGCTGCATGCATTTGACCCGCAGCATGCCCGCGCCATCGGGTTGAAAACGCAGCTTCTGCACTACGGATTGCTGACTGCCATTTCGCTGGCCATCGTCGGGGCGCTCAAGGCATCGGGCATCATTCTGGCCATAGCCTTGCTGATTGCACCGGGTGCAATAGCATTCCTGGTGACGCGGCGGTTTGAAGCCATGCTGGCAGTCGCGGTGCTGATTGCTGTTGGGTCAAGCATTGTCGGAGTGTTCACCAGCTTCCATCTGGACTCCGCTCCGGCTCCCACGGTTGTTCTGATCATGACCGCGCTGTTCATCGCAGCATTTATCCGCCAGCAGATGCAGTTTGCCAGACGGGCAAAACTCACCCCTTCGCAGCAGCAACGCTGAGCAAGTTGGCATAGTCGATGCGCGCCTGCACCTCTACTGCCGCAACTGCCGACACGTTGACCACCGAGCGGGTGGTGGCAGCGGGCACCAATACGTGCGCGGTTGCCGCGGCACCAACCAGGATCGGGCCGATGGGTGTGCCCTGCCCCAGTTCCATCACCAGCTGGTAGGACAGGTTTGCAGCATCAGAATTGGGGAAAATAAACACGTTGGCCTCACCCTTCAGGGTTGAGCCGGGGAACAACCGCTGGCGCAGATCTTCGTTCAATGCGGTGTTGCCATGCATTTCACCATCAAACTCAAAATCAGTGCCTTGTTTATGCAGCAAGGTAGCGGTGTCACGCATCAGCTGAATGTCGGCAGACTCCGCAGAACCAAAGCTTGAATTCGCCAGCAGCGCCACTTTTGGAACCACGCCAAACCGCTTGACGATACCGGAAACCCGTCGCGTCAATTGACCCAGCTCTTCCGGCGAGCGATCAACATTTCCGTAGGTATCCGCAAAAAAGTATACACCGCGATCCAGAATGCAGCCCGATATGGTGGCAAAGTCGCTGGCGCGCGGGCCCATGCCGATGATCCTTCGAATGTGATCAAGCTGGTTGTAGAATCTGCCTTCCAGGCCACAAATCATTGCATCAGCATCGCCACGCTTGACCGCCAATGCCGCAATCACGGTTGAATTAGTGCGCACCAGCGTGCGGGCTGCATTCAGTGGAACGCCCTTTCGGCCTGCCGTTTCCACCAGCGTGTTGACATAGTCATTGTAGCGCGGATCGGACTGGGGGTTGATAACCTCCACATCCGCGCCGGCCTTGATGTTGAGACCAAACTCCGAGGCGCGGCGTTCGATCACATCAGGCCGCCCGATCAGGATCGGGATGGCCCAGCCATCAGCCAGGGCCATGGAAGCAGCGCGCAACACGCGCTCATCCTCGCCTTCGGCATAGATGATGCGCTTTGGGTTCTGCTTGGCAGCGGCAAATACCGGCCGCATGATCATGCCGGAGCGGAAAACAAAACGCGCCAGACGCTCCTCATAGGCGGTGAAATCCGTGATTGGCCTGCTGGCCACGCCGGACTCCATCGCAGCCCTGGCCACGGCCGGAGCAATCCGCAGAATAAGCCGCTGGTCAAACGGGTTGGGTATCAGACTGTCTGCACCAAATGATGACACTCCGCCTTCATAAGCCTTGGCTGCCAGCTCTGAAACCGGCTCATGCGCAAGTGCTGCTATGGCACGGGTCGCAGCAATCTTCATTGCCTCGTTGATGGCCGTTGCACCAACATCAAGCGCCCCGCGAAAGATGTAGGGGAAGCACAAGACATTGTTCACCTGATTGGGAAAGTCTGACCTGCCGGTGCAGATCATGGCATCGGGTTTGGCCTTGCGCGCCTCGTCAGGATGTATTTCCGGATTGGGGTTGGCCAGCGCCATGATGAGCGGCCTGTCGCCCATTTTCCTGACCATCTCGGACTTCAGCACACCGCCAGCGGACAGTCCGAGAAATACATCCGCGCCTTCGATGATGTCACCAAGCGTGCGTGCATCAGTTTCCTTGGCATAAGGTGCCATGTACTGATTGATGCCATCGCGGCCTTTCCAGGCAACACCGTCAATATCGGATATCCAGATGTTTTCCGACTTCACACCCATGGCGACCATGAGGTTCAGACAGGCAAGTGCAGCAGCCCCCGCCCCCGACGTCACAATCTTGATGTCCTTGAGCTTCTTCCCGGCTATCTCCATGCCGTTGACGATTGCGGCGGCCACAATGATTGCCGTGCCGTGCTGGTCGTCATGAAACACCGGAATGTTCATGCGCTGCTTGAGTTCATCCTCGATCACAAAGCATTCGGGTGCCTTGATGTCTTCAAGGTTAATGCCGCCGAAGGTCGGCTCCAGTGCCGCCACCACATTGATGAAGATGTCAGGGTCGTGCGCATCAACTTCCAGATCAAAGACGTCAATGTCGGCAAACTTCTTGAACAGGACAGCCTTGCCTTCCATGACCGGCTTGGATGCCAGCGGACCAATATCGCCTAACCCCAGCACGGCGGTGCCATTGGTGATGACGGCAACCATGTTGCCGCGGGCCGTAAGAGTGAATGCCTCTTCCGGTTTTTCGAATATTTCCATACAGGCAGCAGCCACGCCCGGCGAATAGGCCAGCGACAGATCGCGCTGGTTCGACATCGGCTTGGTGGCCTTGATCTCCAGCTTTCCCGGCTTTGGATGGCGATGATAAAAAAGGGCGTTTTCGCGCAGTTCATCCGTAATGATGCGTGGCATGGAGAGGTTTCTTCCCGTGAGTTCTGGTCTTGTTGCTTCAAGCTTATGCGCCAAAGCCTACAGCACAGTAAGTTGACTTTCCACAGTGCAGATTTGCGGGCTTAACCCACACTGTTTTTCAAGACACCCACACCTGTAACTTCCATCTCCAGCTGGTCACCGGCTTTCAGGAAGCGCGGTGGTGAAAAGCTGCCAGCTGCTTCTTCGGGTGAACCTGTCGCAATCATGTCAGCGGGATTGAGCTGCTGGAACTGCGGAGTACCTCCCGTACGGCCTCATGCATGAATTGCGCTTCAACCTGGCTCAGCGGCGCATATTGCACCCGCTCCCCAAGGGAGCGGCAGGTGTACCACTATCGCGCCCGCTCGCGCTGTCTCGTCTGCCCCGGCGGGCAGGCCCGCTGCCAGTGTCAGGTTCTCTCATTGATGACCCCTGATTTCTACGTGTCAGCAATTAACCAGCGCCCGTCCTGGCAACACAGGTGCCGTTATGCATCCGCGCACAGTCAGTGCGTGACATTGCAGACTTCAAAAAGCCCTGTATGTTGCCCTAGACTTTGAGGAACGGCATCCGGAACCAGAAGGAAATCGGTCATGAACAGAAACACACTTCTCGCTACAGCGAGCGCACTCATACTGCTGGCAAGTCCTGCCGCAGCACAGGAAAACAAGATGGGTTTCTTCGTCACCAGCGTCGGCGTTAACGACGGCGGCAATCTCGGAGGGCTTGAAGGTGCGGATGCGCATTGCGCCAAGCTGGCCGAAGCTGCGGGCGTCACGGGTCGTACCTGGCGGGCCTACCTTTCCACCTGGGAAGGCAAGGAAACGCGCGGCATCTCGGCTCGTGACCGCATCGGCACCGGCCCATGGTACAATTCCAAGGGCGAACTGATTGCCAAGGATCTCGACCAGCTTCACATCCTGCCAAACCTGGTGAAATCCACCGCGCTCGATGAGAAAGGCAATATCGTCAAGGGCCGTGGAGACAAACCAAACGAGCACGACATGCTGACCGGTGGCAAGGACGACGGAACGGCCTACTTCCCCTGGGAAGATGGCGAGCTCACCTGCAAGAACTGGACGTCGAATTCCGACGATGACAAGGCCACCGTCGGCCATCATGACCGTCACGGCGGCGGCAATGTTTCCTGGAACAACGCCCACAGTTCACGCGGATGCAGCCAGACCGCACTGCAGGGCACCGGTGGCGCCGGCATGTTCTATTGCTTTGCAGCAGAGTGATCTGCTTCAGGATGAGGGGTGGCAGCAATGGTTGCCGCCCCTACTCCTTCGGCAGGCTCAACCTGACATGAAGCTCGCGCAGCTGTTTTGGCTCGGCCTCTGATGGTGCGCCCATCAACAGGTCTGCTGCCTGCTGGTTCATCGGGAACAGCGTAATCTCGCGCAGGTTCCGCGTGCAGCACAACAACATCACCACCCGGT